>Ga0070668_100003315_pt1 | contig 11880 bp, 13 predicted proteins | sample KBSS43metaG_FD_64661 | JGI IMG/M metagenome (GOLD analysis project Ga0070668, IMG submission 64661) | Switchgrass rhizosphere microbial communities from Kellogg Biological Station, Michigan, USA - KBS S4-3 metaG | ecosystem: Host-associated > Plants > Roots > Rhizosphere > Soil ... | reverse complement strand
CTTCATCGATCGCGCACTTGCGGCGCCGGAAGACGCTGCGTCGCTCGCCAGAATCAAGGCGGAAGTGAAGGAGTTTGCGAACGCGTTCCCGCTCTATACGGTGGCCGAGGCGGCCGCCGGACGGTTGTAATACCGGGTACCGTTTCTCATCTTGTGCTTAAGGCCGGGAGCGCACCGCTCCCGGCCAAGGATTCTTCGGAGGATCTGCAGTTGCTCCTGGAGCGTTTTCGAGACGGCATCATGGATCGCATTCGCACGAAGGAAACGCGCTTCGAGGAAGACGCGTATCTCTTCGTGCTGAAGGCGCTCGAGTACTCGCAAACGAATCTCACGGAGCGGCGCCACATCACCGGCCGCGAGCTCGCCTTCTCGTGCCGCGACCTCGCGCTCCAGATGTACGGCGTGATGGCGCAGGTGGTGCTCGAGCACTGGGGCGTGCGCGCGACCTCCGACATCGGTGACATCGTGTTCGTGCTCGTGGACCTCGGCTATCTCATCAGCCAGCCCACGGACAATCGCGCGGATTTCATCGGCGTCTACAACTTCGATCGCGCGTTCGAGCACGAGTATCCATGGAACGCGGCGGCGCTGGTCTAGTGGAGTGAATCTGAGATGCTGCGGTAGGCAGGTGAAGCGGGGGGAGGTGGCGGCATGGAGAGCAATGCGCTTCCGGAATGCAGAAAGTGCGGGAAGGGAACGATGCTTCCGCTGAGCGACTACGGGCGGGATGGCGCGCCGATCAAGTACAAGGCGTGGGTGTGCAGCAATCCCGAATGCGGCTTCAACATTCGCATCGACAACGGCGAGATCAGCTACGGCCGCACGGTCAGTCAATCGCACAAGTGAGCGCTCGTACCGAATGCACCGTCAGCAGCGGCGGCCCACAAGGCCGCCGCCTTTCGTTGTCGGCGCACGTTAGCCGGGAGATCGCGACATGACGCTCGTGCGCGTGACCACGGCGTCGGACGCAGCGGCGCTCGACGCGCGAGCGATCGGCGCGGGGACGCCGGCTCGCACGCTGATGCAGAACGCAGGCGTCGGCGCGGCGTCGGCGATCATGAATGCGTATCCGGACATCATGGGCACCGCGGTGAACGTCTACACGGGGCCGGGGAACAATGGCGGCGACGGCTGGGTCGTGGCCCGCGCACTCGTGAGCTATGGCGCGCGCGTATTCGTGTACGAGGCGGGGGAGGCGCGCACGGAGGAGGCAAAGGCCGAGCGCGAGCTCGCGCTTCCCCTTGTCACGCGAGGGGAGTCGCCTGATGCGCATCTCATCGTCGATGCGCTGCTCGGCGTCGGCTCCAAGGGCAGTCCGCGCGGCGAGATCGCCGCATGCATCGCCCGGATTCGCGAGGCGCGCGACCGCGGCGCGACGGTCGTGTCGCTCGACATTCCAAGCGGCGTCGACGCAGACAGCGGCGTCGCACAAGATGCCGTGGGCGCCGACCTCACGATCACCTTCGGCACCCTCAAGCGCGGCCTCACGATCGCGCGCGGGTACACCGGACGCATCCTCGTCAACGACATCGGGCTCGCATCGCCGGCGCCCGGCGATTCGATGCCGCAGCTCGTCGACGCGCGCTGGGTGCGCGCGCACGTGCCGCCGATTCAGGCCGACGCGCACAAGGGGACGCGTCGAAAGCTCATCATCATCGGCGGACAGCCTGGCATGGCCGGCGCGCCCATGCTCGCCGCGCGCGCGGCCATGCGCAGCGGCATCGGAATGGTGCGGCTCGTCGTCGCGCGCGAGAATCTCGGCGTCGTGCAAGCCGCGGTGCCCGAAGCGCCCGCACACGCGTGGCCGGAGAGCGCGGAGGATGTCGAGAGCATAATCACCGGCTGGGCCGACGCCGTGGTGATCGGCCCCGGACTCGGTGCGTCGTACGGAAGCCGCACGCTCGTGGAGCGCGTGCTGCGCGATTTCCGCGGGCCAGTCGTGCTCGATGCCGACGCGCTCAATGTCTTCGCAGGGGAGGCCGAGCAGCTCGGCGCGCTCATCGGCGATCGCGAAGCGCTACTCACGCCGCACCCCGCCGAGCTCGCGCGATTGCACGGCGCGCACGTCAGCGAGGTGCTCGCGCAACGCTTCGACATCGGCGTGGAGCTCGCGAAGCGCACGCGCGCGACGGTGCTGCTCAAGGGCGTGCCGACCGTGATCTCGAACGCGCTGGGGGCGCGCCTCGTGAGCTGCGCGGGGACGCCGGTGCTCGCGGCCGGCGGCAGCGGCGATCTGCTTTGCGGGATCGCGGGCACGCTGCTCGCACAACTCGGTGACGCGCGCATCGCGGGGGCGTGCGCCGCGTGGGTGCATGGGCGCGCGGCCGAGATCGCGGGGCGCGGCTACGTGCGCGGCGTAACCTTCGCGAATCTCGACCTCGCGCTTCGTCGCGTGTGGAACGAGCCACTCCGCGCGCTCGAGCCGCCCGTGCTCGCGGAGCTTCCGGCCGTCGGAGAACATTGATTATCATCGGGATCAGGGAGCGCGCACACGCTTCATCGTGCGTGCGAGCCAAATGAGTGAATCCATCGAGCTCGGCCCCGGAAAAGAATTCGACATCATCCGCAAGCTCCTCGCGAGCTGGGGCCCGCGCGCACTGGGAATCGGCGATGACGCGGCGCTGCTCCACGTTCCCGCGGGCGAGCAGCTCGTCGTGAGCGCGGACAGCTCGGTGGAGCACATCCACTTCGAGCGCGCGTGGCTCACGCCGCGCGAGATCGGCTATCGCGCGACGATGGCCGCGCTCAGCGATCTCGCTGCCATGGCCGCCGCGCCACTCGGCGTTCTCCTCGCGCTCGGGCTGCCGAAATCGTGGCTCGATGCGGCCGGCGAGATCGGCGACGGCGTGGGCGATGCGCTCGACCGCGCCGAGACACTCGTGCGCGGCGGAGACATCACCGGCGCGAGCGATCTCACGCTCGCGCTCACGGTGCTCGGGAGCACGGCGGCGCCGCTGAAACGCAACGCTGCGCGGATAGGCGACACGGTGTACGTCACCGGCTCGCTCGGCGGGCCCGGCGCCGCGCTCTCGGCGTGGCTGCGCGGCGAGACGCCCGCTCCCGCGGCGCGCGAGCGATTCGCGCACCCCGTCGCGCGCATCGCCGAAGCGCTCTGGCTCGCGCGTGCGGGGGCGCGCGCGGGAATCGACATATCCGACGGGCTCCTCGCCGACGCCGAGCAAATGGCGGCGGCGAGCGGTGTGCGCATCCAGATCGATCTCGAGCATGTGCCGCTGCACGAGGGTGTGAGCGCTCGCGATGCCGCCGTGAGCGGCGAGGAGTACGAGCTCATCGTGTGCGCGGCGGCGCTCAACGTCTCGGCGTTCGAGCGCGCGACGGGCATCGCGCTCACGGCCGTTGGGCGGGTACTCGAGCCGGTGCCCGATGGCATCGGCGTCACCGCGAGAATGAACGGCGAACGGCTGGCGCAGCCCAAGGGGTTCCGCCACTTTTCCTGAACATGCGCGCGCTTTTGGCTTACCCGATGATGGTGCTGCAGACGCTGATTTTCATCGTCCCCATCACCCTCATGACGCTGTTTCGCATCCCGATCCCGCCGGACAGCTTCATCGGGCGTGGCGGACATTGGTGGTCGTACTGGGTGCTGAAGGCCGCGGGCGTCAAGCTCGTCGTAAAGAATCCTGAACGCGTGAGCCGCACCGAGTCGCGCGTGTACGTCTCGAACCACGTGAGCTGGTTCGAGATCTTTGCGCTCGCGACGATCGTCGATCGCTACCGCTTCGTCGCCAAGAAGGAGATCCAGCGCGTGCCGCTCTTCGGGCGTGCGGCGGGCGCCGTGGCCGCGATCTACATCGAGCGCAACAATCGCAAGGCGGCCTTCGGGGCGTATGAGGAGGCGGCCCAGCGCATCAAGGGCGGGCTCAACGTCGTCGTCTTCCCCGAAGGAACGCGCGGACGCTCGTACGAGCTTCGCCCGTTCAAGAAGGGGCCGTTCGTGCTCGCCATCGCCGCGCAGGTGCCCATCGTTCCGGTGATGAGCTGGGGCTCGAAAGAGGTGCAGGCGAAGGGTGAGATTGCGATACATTCAGGGACCATCGAGCTCACCTTTCTCGAGCCCGTCGAGACGAAGGGGCTCACGTACGAAGATCGCGATGCGCTGATGGACACGGTCTGGAACCGCATCGCCAACGCGCTCGAAGAGAAAGGCGTTCCGATCCACAGACCGACCGTCGAAGAAGCGTCCGCAGCTCGAGCAGAATGACCGTACATCAACCGAGTGATCCATGTCAGAGATCGTAGACATCACCGCGCGCGAGATTCTCGATAGCCGAGGCAATCCAACCATCGAGGCGGACGTGTTGCTGGAGAGTGGCGCAATGGGGCGCGCGGCGGTGCCGAGTGGCGCGTCGACGGGCGAGCACGAAGCACTCGAGCTTCGCGACGCCGATCCCAAGCGCTACCTCGGTAAGGGCGTTCTGCGCGCGGTGCAGCACGTGGAGGAGACCATCGCGCCGGCGCTTCGCGGGATGCAGGCGATCGATCAGATCGGCATCGACCGCGCGCTGCTCGATCTCGACGGCACGCCGAACAAGGAGCGGCTCGGCGCGAACTCGATTCTCGGTGTGTCGCTCGCGACGGCGCGCGCGGCCGCGGAGGAGCTCGGGCTTCCGCTCTTCCGCTACCTCGGCGGACCGATGTCGCGGACGATGCCGGTGCCGATGATGAACATTCTCAATGGCGGCGCGCACTCCACGAACACGGTGGACTTTCAGGAATACATGATCGTGCCGGTGGGCGCGGAGACGTTCGGCGAGGCGCTGCGCATGGGCACCGAGGTCTTTCACTCGCTGAAGAAGGTGCTCGTGAAGCGCGGGCTCGCGACGAGCGTCGGCGACGAGGGCGGCTTCGCGCCGGATCTCAAGAGCGACGAGGACGCGCTCAAGATCATCATCGAGGCGATCGAGGCGGCGAAGTACACGCCCGGGAAGCAGATCGCGCTCGCGCTCGACTGCGCGGCGAGTGAGCTCTACGACAAGCAGGGGAAGTACACCTTCAAGAAGAGCGGCGCAGGCACGCTCGACGCGAACGGGATGATCGAGCAGTACGCGCGATGGATGGAGGAGTATCCGATCGTGTCGATCGAGGATGGGTTGGCCGAGGATGACTGGGATGGTTGGGCGGCGCTCACCACGGCGCTCGGCGACCGCGTGCAGCTCGTCGGCGACGATCTCTTCGTGACGAGCACGGAGCGGCTCGCGCGCGGCATCGAGAGCCACGTCGCGAACGCGATTCTGATCAAGGTGAATCAGATCGGCACGCTTACGGAGACGCTCGAGGCGATCGAGATGGCGCGGTCGGCGGGCTATCTGTCGATCATCTCGCATCGTTCCGGCGAGACGGAGGACACGTTCATTGCTGATCTCGCGGTGGGAACCGGGGCAGGGCAGATCAAGACCGGTTCCGCGTCGCGCACAGATCGCGTTGCGAAGTACAATCAACTGCTGCGCATCGAGGAGATGCTTGGCGATGCGGCCGAGTATCCTGGCGGCGCGATTTACGGATTGTAGGGTTTCGTAGCGAGTGCGAGTATGCGCGGGAATTGGAGTCGACTCGTGTGGATCGCGATCGGTGTGGCCGTGCTCGTGTACGCGCTGCAGGGCGGTGAGTACAGCACGACCGCCCTGCTAGGCCAGCGCGCGCGTGCGAAGCGGATGCGCGCGTCGATGGACTCGTTGCGCCACGAGATCGACTCGCTCGCGCGCGTGAAGAAGGCAGTGCAAGCGGATCCGCAAGTGCAGGAGCGGATCGCGCGCGAGGAATTCGGGATGGTGCGCGGGAACAAGGAAATACTTTATCGATTTGCCGAGCCAGACAGCGCGCGCAAACCTTGACACGGATGAGAGAAGTTCGGATATTTCTCGAACTGGCGCGGGGTGGAGCAGCCTGGTAGCTCGTCGGGCTCATAACCCGAAGGTCGCGGGTTCAAATCCCGCCCCCGCTACTGATGGAGAAGGACAAAAGGCCGGACCAATTATTTGGTCCGGCCTTTTGTTGTTTCAGCGTGCGGTGCGTGATGCTTGCGCCGCTTACGGCGGCAGAAGCCGAACGAGCCCGGGAAGCGGGGAGTCCGCCATTGCTCCTGTGCCGAGCTGTCCGAATACGCCACGTCCCCAGCAAGCCGCTTCGCCACTTCCGGTGGAGATGCCGCAAACGTGATCCGATGCTCCATTTGTCTGGAGCGCCGCGAACGTCCATCCTCCGTTGACGTCGATCGGAGTCGTCTGCGTATCCTGAATGACGCCATCACCGTTCTGTCCGTACATGTCGTTGCCCCAACAGCGCGCGTGCTGTTGTCCGTCGAGCGCGCACATACCGTCGCGGCTCGAGACAAAAACCGGATACGCGGTACCAGCTGCTCCGTCTACCGGCGTCGGACCGCCCGACACATTGCCGTCTCCGAATGCGCCCCAGTACTGCTCTCCCCAGCATTCGAGCGTCTCATCGGTTTTCTGTTCGCACCGGTGTACGTCGCCGATGGTAATCGACCTGAAGTGGTTGGCGCTGCCGACAGAGATCGGGGTGTGTGAGCAGCCGATGGTGTCGTCGGCCTCCTGGCAGTAGAGACCGTCATTTCCACCGATGTCGAGGCCCCAGCAGAACGCGTCACCGTCGGTGGTGATGCCGCACGTCGCACGATCGTCTGCAGCGAGTTGCGCCCATTTGTGTCCGCCCGCCACAAGTCGTGGCGCGGAGCTGCATGGATCGAGGGAGAAAAACGTGCAGCGCTGTGTCGAGACGTCACCGGCGCCGAGCTGCCCGGTGTAGTCCCAACCCCAGCAGTATGCATCCTGCTCATCGGTGATGCCGCAGGCATGGAACCGACCGGCTACCAGCTGCACGAAATGATGGCTACCCTGAACCGGCTGCGGCGTGGCATTGTCCACCGTTGTTCCGTCGCCGAGCTGTCCGTAGAAATTCGCGCCCCAACAGGATGCGGCTCCGGACGAATCGAGTGCGCACGTAAACATGGCGCCGGCCGCGAGAGACTGCGGTTTCAGCGTCACTGCCAGAACCGGCGTGCGGCTGCACTGCGCACCCAACTCGTCACATATCGGGAGAGTCGTCGCCGATCCCAGCTCGCCTCTCGCGGACATTCCCCAGCAATACACTTGATGCCTACCGGTGAGTCCGCAGGTGTGCGTTTCACCGGTCGCGATCTGGAGGAATTGCGGGACGACGGTGAGCGAGAGGTGCGTGCTCGCGGCACTCGAGGAGGCGGTGATCGTTGCGTTTCCGGGGCTGACGGCGGTCACGCTGCCGCTGGCACTGACTCTCGCAATGGAAGCATCGGATGAAACCCACTGCAGCGTCGTTGGCGCGACGACGGCGCTGTTTCCGTCGTGCACCACGAGCGCTGCCGCCTCCTTCACGAGAAGGGTCGTATCGTTCCCGATCGAGAGTGTGGGCGATTTAGGCTCGGTCCCGGAACCACCGCAGGCGAGCAGCGCGATGGATCCGAGGAGAGTGGCGAACCGCGGATACGAGGACATGCGACTCCGGCGACGAGTAGACGTGCATTGGATTCGGCGGCGCGGATATCTAGTGAACGGGATGTTGGCAGGCAATAGCGAGCGCGACCATGGCAAAATTCGTTGCAGATCTTCGGCGGAACATCGAAAGTTCGATGAGCGCCAAAGGCAACCCAGGATCGAGAGGAGGGCCCCATGTACATCACACGCAATGGTCGTACGGCGACAGCACTCGCATCGTACGCGATGCTTGCGATGATGCTCGTGTCCATCGGCGGATGCGCGAAGAAGGACGCGTCGACGCCAGCCAGTGGTGGAGACTCTGCGTCATCCGCTGGTTCGATTGCGTCGAACACACCTGCCTCGAGTGGCCCCGCCACGCCGATGATGCCGTCCGACATCATGCCCGTGCGCGGGGCGCTCGTGAGCGTGAGCGATAGCGCGCTCGTAGTAGCGACGCTCAACGGTGCCGTGCATGTCGCACTCGATGCACCAGTGCATGTCTACGAGCGCGTCAACTCCGATCTCGCGAAGGTGGCGACGAAGTCGTTCGTCGGCGTGACGTCCGTGAAGCAGCCGGATGGCAGTCAGGTCGCGACGGAGATTCATATTTTCCCGGAGGATCTGCGCGGCACCGGTGAGGGCAGCTACCTCATGACGCAGCCCGGCGCGAAGGACAGCAGTCGCAGCACGATGACCAATGGCACCGTGGAGTCGGCGCCCAAGGCGGGTGGCCCGCCGCGGATGACCAACGGCGCGGTCACGAGCAAGAACGGCCAGACGCTCACGGTTGACTATCACGGCGGATCGCAGACGATCAACGTGCCGGCCGGAGTGTCGGTGACGGCCATCGAGCCGTCGACGGCGAAGCTCGAGAAGGGCGCGAAGGTGGTCGTGTTGGCGAAGAAGCAGGCGGATGGGACGATGAAGGCGTCGAGCGTGCTGTTGGCGGCGGCGCCGGGAGGGAAGTAGCGGCGCTGGAGTATCGCCCAGTGATTGCGCGTATGTGCCTGCCTCATCAGATTTCGTGTCCGCGAATGCGCGCGGTTTGTGCGCGGGTGCGGAGAGGGAATCAGGGCAGGGTAGCTCAGCTGGTTAGAGCACGGCACTCATAATGCCGGGGTCGCGGGTTCGAGTCCCGCCCCTGCTATTGGTGAGCCAATCACTTGACTGTGATTGGCTCATTTCGTTTCTAGGCATGGTACAGTCAATGGAACAGGATGCGGCCGATTCTTGGTCTTGGATGTCGCAGATCCGCTCCCACTTATCGCGGTCTTGCTGGCTCGGCAGTCTGTGGACGTAGGTTCCTAAGCGTCGGCGAGCGTTCCGCAGATCACCGGCGTTTAAGAACTGGCGCTTCTTCGAGCAGGGAATTGCCGACGATGGAATGGTACAGGAAATGGTACTGGTAGACGCTGCAGCTTCGCACCGATTGTCGCCGCACTACGCCGCATCGTCACTGGTAGGATCGCGATCCGACGACGCAACGTTCTCGCTCAGAATGCCAGGTCGCGGCTTCGTGTCTCGCTGGCGCTCTGATCGACCTCGTGTGGCAAGCCCCATCGGTTTGTTCCGACGGGGCGCGTCTCGACTCTGCAATACATGCGTCGTCTCGAGCTGCTCGCACGGTGATCAGAACATGTGCAGCACCACGTAGCAGAGATAAAAGAAGAAGCAGAGCAGCCACTTCCAACAGAGATTTGAGGTGGTTCGTTCCGCGCCGCTCTCCACGGTCGGACGAAGTCCTGCAACGCAGATGACTACAGTCGACCAGAACATCCAGACGACGTCAGCGCGAAATCCTGCAGCTCTGAACCTATCATCTCCCAATAGACTACTCGCCAGGCCCGGCTCGCTCCATATGCCGGAAAATGGGGGAACGACGGTGAGAACCAAGAGCACGGCATCGAACGCGAGCAGTCCGCGGACGAACCAGTCGGCGGCGCGCATCTTCGATGGATCGCGCTTGCTTCCCAGCTTTCGAAGCGCAGAGGCGAATTGTTCCCGTGACTCGCGCTCGGTCAAACACTCCTCCTTTCGAAAGTCGCGATCTGACCGACGATCCAGCGCTCGACGGCGGACAAACATGGCGTTGGCGCCGCACAGCGTGGATGAGATCGCGCGAGCCGTAGCCGCGTGCGCCGGGACGATCTCCATTGGCGGCGGACGTTACTCGATGGGCGGCCAGACCGCCACTTCCGACGGACTTCAGCTCGACCCACGCGAGTTCGAAGGGGTCGTCGCGCCCGACATACTGCCGCACGCACCATCTCGCTGCATTCGGGACGTTCAGACACGTCGCGAGGTGCCATAGCCAGCGAAAACACGTCGGATTTATGGTACAGCAAATGGTACAGGACGACGTCAGCAGTTCGTGCCGTTCGTCGCTGCGCTACGCCGCATCGTCACTGGTAGACTCGCGATCCGAAGGCATAGCGTTCTCACTCATAATGCCGGGGTCGCGGGTTCGAGTCCCGCCCCTGCTATTTGGTGGGATAGACATGGGACGCGAGAAGCAAGCAGGCTGCTTCTCGCGTCTCTTTGCGTAGTGCGCCACGGGATTCGCCGAAGACGATAAACGCTTCAGGAGAGTTCCTCGGCCAGCCGGACGATGACGTCGGCAGGGCCTCGGTTCAAAGTAGGATGCCGCTCTGCAACGGTATGATGCAGCCGAACGGAAACACGCCCTTGCAGCGGACGATCGCTCCAAGCATCATCGCGTGATCTGAATTCATCGCTGCGCCTTGGTGGCTGGACACCAAGTTCGCCAGCCACCTTTGACTGTTGGCTGCGTTCTCACTTTGACTGAGATGATGAAATTACCTTCGAGCGCCGTCGCCCTTGTGTTTGCACTCTTCGTATCCTCCGCTTGCAGCGACAGTACCAGCGCAGGCTCCTCGTTCTCCGGACAGTGGGAGGGCAGCAACGACACCTATACGTCGGTCACCTTGGACGTTCAGCAGCTCGGTGATTCCCTCTCCGGGACAGCCGAGGTCACATTCGATTTTGTTGGCGCAAGCGGGCACTTTGGCCCCACCACAATTGTCGGGCATGTGTATGGCGATAGTCTTTCAGTCTCATGGCCTGCGCCACTTACCAGTGGTTACGCCGTGATGCAGTTCGCCGGGCACCGAAGTGGTCTTTTCCTCGCCGGCAGTATCAACAATTCCGCAACAATACTGTTGACAAAGCATTGAGTGTTCACCGCGCGGGCTAACACGCGGTTGCAGGTGACGAACGCACCAAGGATCGGAACCGCACGCTGATACTCGTCAGGTTCGTTCGCAGCCGAGCGACTCGTCGTTGTCGCGCTGCCGACCAGGAAATCCCACCGAAAACGGGCTCCGCAAAATGCCGGAGCCCGTTTTCTTTCACACATGCGTAACAACGAAGCAGGGAGCGATATCCCTCGTTGCACGCGCGTGCCTACTTGAGATCGAAAGTAGTGGCGGCGAGCGTGAGGCCCTCATGCGACACCGTGATCTTCCAGCTTCCGACGGGCCATGTCGGCACCGTTACTCGAGATCAACCATGCCGACTGTGAACGCCCATCCAGCATCTACTGAGCGCCGTAAAACAGTGAAGCTCACCGAGGTCGGTCTCACCACCACCGCGCCGCTACATCGTCTCGTACGACACCAACCCCCGCGACTCCCTCCCACACTTCGCGCACGTCAAATCCAGCGAGAACCACCCAAACGCATCCGGCCACCGGTCTGCATCGAACCTTCCCCCGGCCTCCGAAATAAACTCGTCCCTCCCTTGCGTTTGAACGTGAACGACGCCGGTATGCTTTGACTCACCGCACTCACACAACCAGGCAACGAGTTGCGGCCTCGCGAGTGCAGCCTTGGCTGGGTCATGGCAAACGAGCCCGTTCCAACCGTGGAGATCTGCATCGAGCAGCAGACTCTCTCGCGCGCACCTCGGACAACGAGACTTGAGGACAAAGAAAAAATGTCCGTCGATCTCCGCCGAGCACGGAATCATTTCGCCTGCGTGTTCGTGCGTTTGCCCCGGATACAAGAGTTCGAACGTCGTTTCTCCACATGGGCAGCGGACAGTTGCACTCAGCGCTCCTTCGTCGATCGCGCTCTCAAGCGGCTCAACGAGGCCTCGCAGATGTGAGGGCACAGGCATCATTTGCTCATTCCTTTTGGCGGGCACAATGCGGACGACCCATAGGTGCCGTCCCGGGTCAGGAAGCCAAGGGTCACGGCATAAAGTAGAAGTAAAGATGCCGCTCTAAACATCAGCGGCACAGCGCGAAGCCTCCCTTCCGCGCGGCGAGCGCGAAGAGAAGAACCCAGGCGTCGGACGAAACAGATGCCTCACGTTAAGATTCTCCCGCAATTTCGCACAAAACCTTGCTTCCCCGTGCGCACGAACG
>Ga0070668_100003314_pt1 | contig 11880 bp, 10 predicted proteins | sample KBSS43metaG_FD_64661 | JGI IMG/M metagenome (GOLD analysis project Ga0070668, IMG submission 64661) | Switchgrass rhizosphere microbial communities from Kellogg Biological Station, Michigan, USA - KBS S4-3 metaG | ecosystem: Host-associated > Plants > Roots > Rhizosphere > Soil ... | reverse complement strand
CCGGCGCTCGGGTCCTCGGCGTACACCCGCGCTTCGACGGCGTGGCCGCGGGCGACCGGTACCGCGCGGAACATCGCGCGGTCGCCCTGTGCGAGCCGCAGCATCCAGGCGACCAGGTCGACGCCGTACACGGCCTCGGTGACCGGGTGCTCGACCTGCAGCCGGGTGTTGACCTCGAGGAAAGCCGCTTCGCCGCGTTCGGGGTCGTAGACGTATTCGACGGTGCCCGCCGAGCGGTACCGCACCGACGAGCACAGCGCGACGGCCGAGTCGACCAGCTGCCGCCGGACGTCCTCGGGCAGGTCCGGCGCCGGACACTCCTCGACGACCTTCTGGTTGCGCCGCTGCAGCGAGCAGTCGCGCGTGCCGAGCGCGAGGACCTCGCCGAAGCCGTCGCCGAACACCTGGACCTCGACGTGCCGCGCGCGGCTCACCAGGCGCTCCAGGAAGACGCCGGAGCTGGCGAAGCTCTTGGCCGCGACGCTGCGCACGGTCTCCCAGGCGGCGCGCAGCTCGTCCGGTGACGCGCACGCGCGCATCCCGATCCCGCCCCCGCCGCCGGTCGCCTTGAGCATCACCGGGTAGCCGATGTCCTCCGCGCGCGCCAGTGCTTCGTCCACATCGGACAGGAGGCCGGTGCCGGCCAGCAGCGGCACACCCGCCGCGATCGCCGCCTCGCGGGCGGTGTGCTTGCTGCCGAACACCTCCAGGTGCTGCGGGGCCGGCCCGGCGAACGCGATCCCGGCCTCCTCGCAGGCCCGCGCGAACGCCGCGTCTTCCGAGAGGAAGCCGTAGCCGGGGTGAATCGCGTCACAGCTGGTGTCGAGCGCGGCTCGGATGATCGCTTCGGCCCGCAGGTAGCTTTCCGCCGCGGGCGCCGGGCCGAGCCGCACGGCCCGGTCGGCGAGCCGCACGTGCGGGGCGAGGCGGTCGGCGTCGGAGTACACCGCGACGGTCTCGATCCCCAGTTCCTTCGCGCTGCGCAGGATCCGGACCGCGATCTCCCCGCGGTTGGCGACGAGCAGCCTCACTCGCCGCCTCCGGGGGAGGTGACGACCATCCGCACCGGCGTCGGGTCGAACCCGTTGCAGGGGTTGTTGATCTGCGGGCAGTTCGACACGATCACCAGCACGTCGGTCTCCGCGCGCAGCCGGACTTCCAGGCCCGGCGCGGAGATCCCGTCGACGATGCCGAGCGTGCCGTCGGCCTCGACCGGCACGTTCATGTACCAGTTGACGTTGCTGACCAGGTCGCGCTTGCCCAGCCCCCACTTGGCGCCTTCGATGAGGAAGTTCTCGACGCAGGCGTGCTGGAAGCGCGTGTGCTGGCCGTAGCGGAGGCTGTTGGACTCCTTGCTGCACGCGCCGCCGAGCGTGTCGTGACGGCCGCAGGTGTCGGCGACGACCGTCAGCAGCGGCGCGCCTTCCTGGGTGCGCAGCACGCTGCCCGTGGTCAGGAAGATGTTCCGCTGTGCCGCGACCGTCGCCGCCGCGCTGTAGCGCTTCGCCGTGTCGTTCGCGTCGTAGCAGAGGAAGTCGACGGCCTGGTTGCCACCCAGGTCGATGATCGTCAGCTCCTGGCCCTTCTTCAGCACCGTGGAGAACGGGGCCCGCGCGGGGACGTCGTAACTGATCTCCAGCTGGGACTGGTACGCCGTGCTCATGCGATCCCCCTGGCGGTCAGGTAGTCGGCGGTGTTCTCGAAAGCGCGTTGCGCCTCCGGCGTGTGTGTCCACTCAGGACTGTCCGGGGTGGCCGGATGGTCGCGCCAGGCGAGGACTTCGAGCTTGCCCGCTGTGTAGTCCGGGCGCGGGTCGACCGGGTGGGGGACGTTGGCGAGCAGCACGATCGACGGGATCTCGATGCGCAGGTCGACGGACTTCCCGGCACCCGCGGACCCGGTGAACTCCAGGCCGCCGTCGGTCCCGACCCGCACGCCCTGGAAGAACGACAGGCTCGGCGGCAGGTCGCGCGGCCCCAGCCCGTTCTTGGCCGCCGCCAGGGTGAACAGCGGCAGCCCGGCGGGGGACGGGCCCTCGGGGGCGCCGCTGCCGTAGCGCTCGATGTTGCCGTCCACAGTGGACGTCCCGCACAGGGCGTCGTGGTGCCCGCTCGTGTCCGCGACGATCGTCGCGAGCACCCGCGCCTGGTCCGACAGCAGCGCCACCGACTCGCCGAGGTAGGCGTTCCACTGCACCTTCACCGTGTCCGCGACGTTCAGCCGCTCCCACGGCCCGTCGGCGTTGAACAGCAGCAGGTGCGCGCAGGCGTCGCCGTCGACGTCGGTCAGCCGCAGCCGCGTGCCGCGGGCCAGCACCTTGTGCGTGTACCCGCCACCGGCGACGGTCTCGGCCCAGGTCAGCGCCTCGGGCGCGACCTCGGGCGGCGGCGACGGCCAGGTGCTCGCCGGGATCGACGGCATCGTTTCGACCACGGTGCCCGCCTGGGCACGGGCGTGGTCCCGGGCGCCGTAGGTCGTCGCGGTGGTGCTCATGGTCGTCCTCTCTCAGGTCGCGGGTTCGAGGGCGGGAGCGGGGCGCAGCCGTCGCCGGCAGAGCCAGCCGATCACCAGTGCGCCGCCGACGAACTCTATCGGGAACAGGAGCATCCAGGGGGAGCCCGAACCGGACAGGTCGTAGATCTCCGCGCGCGGCCACGCGATGTTGACGATCATGGCGATCCCGTAGGCGACGGCCGCCGCGTTCACCGGGACTCCCCACCGCCCCAACGAGAACCGGCCGGGTTCCGCGGGGAACTCCCCGCGCAGCCTCTTGGCCAGCAGCGGTCCCGTGACCAGCAGGTACGCGAGGTAGACGACCACCACCGAGGTGGCGGTGATCGTGCTGAACAGCGTCGGGTTGCCGACGTTGAGCAGCAGCAGCCCGATCGCCAGTGCTCCCGACACCAGGGCGGGCGCGACCGGCGCCCCGGTGCGCGGGCTGACCGCGGCGAGGCGGGCGGACGCGGGCAGCGCGCCGTCGCGGGCCATCGCGAAGATCAGCCGGACCGTGCCGGTCTGGATGGTGAGGGTGCAGACGACCACGGCGACGGCGACGTCGGCGAGGAAGATCCGGCCGAGGGTGTCGCCGAAGACGGCGGTGATCACGTACGGCAGGCCGTGGCCGGCGAGCTGCCCGTCGGTCAGGCTCGGCGCGGCCATCAGCGCGGTGACGACGACGGCCAGGCCGCCGATGCCGGACACGAGCACGGCGCGCAGCACCGCCCGCGGCGCCGTCTTTCGCGCGTCCTTCGTCTCCTCCGCCACCGACGCGGCGGTGTCGAAGCCGTAGAGGACGTACGCCGCCATGAGCGCCGACGCGAGCACGCCGCCCACCCCGGCGCTGGTGCCGGGGGCGTCGTGCAGCACCACCTGCGGACCCCGCACGGCGAAGAGCCCGAGCCCGATCACGAGCACCACGACGCCGAGCAGCTCGGCCGCGACGCCGACGTCGTTGATCCGCGCCATCAGCCGGACCCCGCCGGCGTTCACCGCGGTGGTGAAGACGAGCAGCAGCGTGCCGAGCAGCACGGCGTTGGCCGCGCCGGACGGCGACGTCACCGACGGGTCGCCGCCGACGAGCTGGAAGCCGTCCCACACCGACGGCAGCACGATCTGCAGCGCGATCGCGGCGGCCGCGAGGGCGACGATGCAGCCGAGCAGCATCATCCAGCCGGCGAGCCAGCCGAGGAAGCCCTTGCTGAGCTGCTTCGCCCACTGGTACACGGATCCGGCGAGCGGGTAGCGCGCGGCGAGTTCGGCGAAGACCAGCGCGACGAGCAGCTGGCCGGCGAGGACGACCGGCCACGTCCAGAAGAACAGCGGCCCGCCGAAGGTGTATCCGAAGCCGAAGAGCTGGAAGACGGTGGTGAGGATGGAGACGAAGGAGAAGCCGGCGGCGAAGGCGGAGAACCCGCCCAGCGACCGGCGAAGCTCCTGGCGGTAGCCGAAGACGGCGAGTTCGTCGGGGTGCGGCATGCGGGCTCCTGACCTGGTTTCGATCGCTTGATAGAAATTAGGCCGGGAGCGCGTCACGGTGATCTCCGCCGTGTTAGCGAGCCGTTAACGGCTGTATCGACGGACCGTCAACGGCGACATCCGGGCGTAACAGCACCTCGGTGCGGGTGCTCCCGCCCCCGACCTGGCAAGATCACGCCCGTGGTCAAAGGTTCGGGGGTCGGCAGGCCGAGGGCGAGCGGAGCGGCGGCGAGCCGGCCGGACGCGCGCCAGGCCGTGCTCGACGCGGCGGGGGAACTTTTCACCGGAGCCGGTTACGCGGCGACGACGACGCGGGCGATCGCCGAACGCGCGGGGCTGCGCCAGGCGTCGCTCTACTACCACTTCCCGGCCAAGGAAGACATCCTCGCGGCGCTGCTGGCCGAAACGGTCCGCCCGTCGCTGGCGCTGGCCGCCCGGCTCGTCGCGGACGCGTCCCCGGCGTCGGTCCGGTTGTGGGCGCTGGCGTACGCGGACATCCGCCTCCTCGGCGGGGCCCGCCACAACCTGGGCGCGCTGTACCTGCTGCCCGAGGTCGGCTCGCCCAACCTGGCCCGCTTCCGCGCGGAGCGCGCGGAACTGAAGGCGGCGTACGGCCGGCTGGTGGCGGCCGCGGGCGTCGCGCCCGAGGCGGTGGCGATCCGGACGGACCTGGTGTTCGGGCTGGTGGAGAGCATCGCGGTGATCCGCCGCGACGACCCGGAGCTGGACGTCGAGGCCCACGTGCGGGAGGGCGCCGACGGCGTCGTCCGGCTGGTCGGGCTGCCGGAGCCGTCGGACGGGCTGCGGGCCGAGGCACACACCCTGCTGGCGACGCTCACCGACTAGTGCCGCGGCAGCGACCTGCCCTCGTCGTCATCGATCTCACGGTTCGCTGATGCGGCGCCGGCCGAGATTCAGGACCTCATCGTCCGCGTGCGTGCCGAACTCGGCGACGCGCACCTCCGCGATGTGCTCGTACCGGCTGATCCGGTCGGTCCACTCCGCGTCGACGCCGAACGCCGCCTGCGCGAAACCCACCCGCCTGACGGCCTCGGCCAGGCCCGGATCGCCAGGGGCCAGCAGCCGCACCGGCGCGTCAAGCGCCACGGTGTGCGGTGGCACGAAGTACTCGTCCGGCAGAACGGTGCGCGCGTGGACGAGCGCGCCGACAGCGACAACCGAACCGGCCCCCAGCCGTGCGCGCTGCAGGACCGTCGCCGCGGTCGCCACGTAGACGCACCTGCCGACCTCGCAGCCCAGCAGCGTGGCATGCGGCCCCACGAAGACGTGGTCGTCGACAAGCACCGGCTGATCGCCGGCGACCGCAGACCCGCGCAACACCGCGTTCTCGCAGATCACCGCCGCTTCCCCGACCTCGATCCGGGACCCCTCGGCATCGAGCACCGCGCCGTACATGACCCGCGCCCTCGGCCCCACGCGGATATCACCGACGAGCGTTGCCGTCGGGGCGACGTAGGCGGTGGGATGGACCTGCGGTGCATACCCGCGGTGCCGGATGCGGATCCCCTGCGCCTCAGCGATCATGAGCGGATTCTCGGCCGACCGGCCGCGAGCATGCTGGCGGATTTCAGACGTCGCGTTCGCCGAGACCTGTGCCATTCGCGACCTGAGGCACTACAGGTCGAACGGTGCCTGATACGGCACTGGCTCTTGGGGCCAGGTTCAGGAGGCTGTGGTCTGCAGGGCTTTGCTCAGCGGCGTGACCGTCAGCTCGACCTGCCACGGCCGGGCGCCGCCCGCGCGCAGGACCTCCGCGACCGAATCCTCGTCGAGGCCGGCCGGGGGACGCCAGCACGTGCGGCGGACCAGATCCGGCAGCAGCAGGTTCTCCACCGGCAGGCGGCGGTCTTCCGCGATCGCCGTCAGTGCCGCGCGGGCCGCCGAGAGGCGGGCCGCGGCGTCCGGGTCCTTGTCGGCCCAGCGGTTCACCGGGGGTGGGCCGTCCGTGGCCTGTGACGGCGAAGGCAGCTCGCTCGCCGGCAGCGCTTTCGCCGCCTGCAGGTGCCGCAGCCAGCTTCCCGTGTACTTCCGCTGGACCCGCCCGCTGAACACGGGCAGCGCCTGCAGCTCCTCGACCGTCTTCGGGTCGGCCGTGACGGCGTTGATGATCGCGCTGTCCGGCAGGATCCGGCTCGGTGCGCGATCGCGTTTGCGGGCCAGCTCGTCGCGCGCCTGCCACAGCTCGCGGACCGCCGCGAGGCCGCGCGGGCTGCGGATCTTGTGCACGCCGGACGTCCGGCGCCACGGCTCGGCCCGCGGCGCGGGCGGCGGCGCCGTGCGGACGGCTTCGAATTCCTGCTGCGCCCACTCGAGCTTGCCCTGGGCGCCCAGCTCCGCTTCCAGTTTTTCGCGCAGCTGGATGAGCAGCTCGACGTCGAGGGCGGCGTAGTTCAGCCAGTCGACCGGCAGCGGCCGCTTCGACCAGTCGGCCGCGCTGTGCCCCTTCTCGAGGGTGTAGCCGAGCAGCAGCTCGACGAGCGTCCCCAGCGCGACGCGTTCGTAGCCCGCCAGCCGGCCGGCCAGCTCGGTGTCGAACAACGTCGCCGGGTGCAGGTCGAGCTCGGCGAGGCAGGGGAGGTCCTGGGAAGCGGCGTGCAGCACCCACTCCAGGGAGTTGAGGACGTTCTTCAGCGGGGTGAGGTCGTCCAGCTCGGTCGGGTCGATCAGGACCGTGCCGGAACCCTCGCGCCGCAGCTGGACGAGGTAGGCCTTGGGCCAGTACCGGTAGCCGGACGCGCGTTCGGTGTCGACGGCGACGGCGCCGGTGCCCGCGGCGAGCCGCGCGCAGGCCTCAGCCAGCGCGGACTGGTCGGCGACCACCGGGGGCGTGCCCTCGGCGGGTTCGCGTAGCAGCACAGGGCCACCCGTGGATTCGATCTCCATCCCGGTGTCCTCGGCCTCTGTGCTTCCCATGTTTGACGACCCTACGGGACGGGCGTACCGCGCCTGGTCCGCCCGCCCCGCAGGAGGTGTCGTTCGTGTCAGCGGATCACGCCGGCACGCATGGCCAGCGCCACCATCTGGGCCCGGTCGCCCGTGCCGAGCTTGCGCCCGATCCGGGACAGGTGGGACTTGACGGTGAGGGCGGAGAGCGAAAGCTCCTCGCCGATCTCCTTGTTGGACTGTCCGTCGGCGACCAGCTGGAGCACCTCCACCTCACGAGCGGACAGCTCGCGCGGGGTGTTGTCGGTGCCCGCGACGCGGGTCCCGGTGGCCAGCACCGGAGCCACGCTCGGGTCGGCGTAGACGCCGCCTTCGAGCACGCGCCGCACGCCATCGGTCACGACGACCGGTGACGCGGACTTCAGCAGGTACGCCTGGGCCCCGGCCTGGAAGGCCGAGCGGACCGCGTACGGGTCGTCCGAAGATGCGAGGACCACCACGCGCGGCCACCCGTGGCTACGGAGTTCCGTAACCAGCTCGATGCCGCTGCCGTCCGGCAGTCCGAGATCGAGGATCGCCAGGTCACAGGGCCCAGTGGCCTGTGCTCGCGCCCTCGCTTCGGCCACCGTGGCGGCTTCGTGAACGGTACCCGCACCCATTTGTGCGAGTCTTGCTGCGATTGCCTCCCTCAACAGCGGGTGGTCATCGACCACCAACACGGAAAAAAGCTCTTCCCGCGGGTGCGGAACCATGCTCGCCGGCAACGCGCCGGCTGGCGTGGATCGGACGGCCTGAGAAATGCCGACGGTAGCCACGTCACTACCTCCCTGGAGTCGGTCGTGCCCCCCGACCGGCACCGGGACCTTCGGCCGTTCAGCCGCGCCAGCTTTAGACCGAAAGTGGTGTCGTCGAAGGCACTGTAGCGGCCCTGAGGCCGTTGCGGGGGGATCGAATGGGTATCTATCTCAAACGAACAGTCACTCAGTGGGTTCGTAGTAACACGATCGGGCTAGTACACGGCCGGTTGCTAACGGATAGCCCAGCGAGCACGATGCAATGGAGTTACCGGCGTCCAAATGGCCGTGCAGATGAGGCGTGCAGCTTCCGGTGCGCCTAGTGCCGGGGGTCCGGATGGTCGCCCGCGGCACCCGGAATGTGGCCCCGGCCGGGACATGATCAACTTCGTGACGCGGCTTCCGAAGGCGCTTCGCGGCCGGAAATGGTGACTGTCCGTATCTTGCGCGGCGGGCCGACCGGTCCCGCGAGCGCAAGTTGATCTTGTAGCGGTGCGTGACGGCTTCGCGTCACTAACGGGGGCACGCCGGTCGGACGTGAAACTGCCTCGGGATCGTCGCCGGTGGTCGGGCGGTCCCCGGGTACCCGGCGGCGCCTTGCCGCCGTCCAGGGACGGTTCAGCGCTTGGACGGTGTTCTGCGGACGTGAATTTTGCTCACATCTGCACAAAGAGCCGATCCGGGGAGGGGCGGCGACGGTGCGCCGTTGCCGTTTCGTTGCCGATGATCGCCCGGTCGGCGGCGGCTCAGGAGCTCTGGCGCTGCCCGAACAGGGTGACGCCGACCGGCGGGAGACCGACGACGCTGGCCATGACCTGGCAGAAGGCCTGCCCGTGCGGCAGCAGGGCGGCGTCGGTGGGCGTCCACGACGCGCGGACTTCGAGGTCGTCGGTGCGGGCCGGGCCGGAGATGTCGCCGAAGCGGGCCGACGACGTCTCGGTCACCGTGCCGCCCAGCGCCTTCCAGCTCGCGCCGGAGACCTCCAGCGCGTCGGTCAGCCACGACCAGCCGACCGCCGGCAGGAACGGGTCGGTCGCCAGCTCCCGGTCCAGCTCCGCGCGCACGTACATGACGAGACGCAGCACGCCGTCCCAGCCGTCCTGGCCGTCCGGGTCGTGCAGCAGGACGAGCCGGCCCGAGGCCAGCACGTCGGCGGGGCCGGACACTTCACAGCTGACCGCGTACGACCACGGCGCGAGCCGCTGCGGCGCGCGCATCGGCTCCAGCAGCACCTCCCGGCGGGGCCGGACGGACTGCAGCGCCGCGACTGCTTCGCGGAAGAGTTCGGGCACTGGCGTCATCGCGGTCACGCACCGACTTTAGGGCGGGCACGCCCCGTTGCGGGCGCAGGCGCGCCGAGAGAACGGCCCAGGCGGGCTCGTGGCACGATTGACGGCGATGTCTCCGACCACGCCCTTGCCGCAGCACGCCGCCGCTTCCGGCCGCCGCGAGCTGCCAGAAGCCCCTTTCCTGGCCGCCGCGCGCGGCGAACGCCCGGCTCGCACGCCCGTCTGGTTCATGCGCCAGGCCGGTCGTTCGCTGCCCGAATACCGCGCGCTGCGCGAAGGCGTGCCGATGCTCGACTCCTGCTTCGACCCCGAGATGCTCGCCGAGATCACGCTGCAGCCGGTCCGGCGCCTCGGTGTCGACGCGGCGATCCTGTACAGCGACATCGTGGTGCCGCTCAAGGCCGCCGGGGTCGACATCGACATCGTCCCCGGCACCGGCCCGGTGGTCGAGAAGCCGGTCCGCGACCTCGCCGCCGTGAAAGCGCTGCCGGAGCTGGCCGCCGAACAGGTCTCGCAGGTCGCCGACGGCGTCCGGCTGCTGGTCGAGCGGCTCGGCGAGACTCCGCTGATCGGCTTCGCCGGCGCGCCGTTCACGCTGGCCAGCTACCTCATCGAAGGCGGGCCGAGCCGCAACCACGAGCACACCAAGGCGCTGATGCACTCGGAGCCGGCGCTGTGGCACGAGCTGGCCGGCCGGCTGGCCGACACCGCGCTGACGTTCCTGCGGGCGCAGCTCGACGCCGGCGTCGACGCCGTCCAGCTGTTCGACTCCTGGGCCGGCGCGCTGTCCGAGCGGGACTACCGCGAGTTCGTCCTGCCGCACTCGGCGAAAGTCCTCGACGGCGTCGCCTCCTACGGCGTGCCGCGGATCCACTTCGGCGTCGGCACCGGCGAGCTGCTCGTCGCGATGCGCGAAGCGGGCGCCGACGTCGTCGGCGTCGACTGGCGGATCCCCCTCGACGAAGCCGTGCGCCGCCTCGGAGGCCGCGCGGTGGTGCAGGGCAACCTCGACCCGGCGCTGCTGCACGCGTCCTGGCCGGTGCTGGAAGCCGAAGTCCGCCGCATCGTCGAAGAGGGCCGCGCGGCCGACGGCCACATCTTCAACCTCGGCCACGGCGTGCTGCCGGGCGTCGACCCGGACGTGCTGACCCGCGTGGTCGGGCTGGTGCACGAGCTGTGAAGCGGGTCGCGGTCGTCGGGGGCGGCGTTTCCGGGCTGACCACGGCGTACCGGCTGCGGCGGCTGCTCGGCGACGCGTGCGAGATCGTCGTGTTCGAGAAGACCCGGACGCCCGGCGGGAAGCTGCGCACGGTCGAACTCGCGGGTGTGCCCTACGACGTCGGCGCGGAGGCGTTCCTCGTCCGCCGTCCCGAGATGCTCGCCCTGGCCGGGGAACTGGGGCTCGACGTCGTGCACCCGACGAAAGCCCGCGCGAAGATCCACGCCGGCGGCGGCGTGACCGGCCTGCCGCCGGGCACGGTGATGGGTGTGCCGGCGTCGGCGGAATCGGTCGCCGGGGTGCTGTCGGCAGCGGGCCGCCGGGCCGTCGAGGCCGAGCCGTCGCTGCCGGAGCTGCGGCTGCCGTCCGGTGACGTGCCGCTCGGGCCGCTGCTGCGCGAGCGCTTCGGGGACGAACTGGTGGACCGGCTGGTCGACCCGCTGCTCGGCGGTGTCTACGCCGGCGGAGCCGACGGGCTCGGCCTGCGCGCGACCATGCCCGGCCTCGCGTCGGCGCTGGCCGAGGGCGCGGGTTCGCTGACCGCGGCGGCCGCCGCGCAGCTGCCCGCTTCGCCGTCGACGGCGCCGGTCTTCGGCACGGTGCCCGGTGGCCTGGGCACCGTGATCGACCGGCTGGCCGAGCTGTCCGGTGCCGACTTCCGGACCGGGTTGCCGGTCTGCGACATCGAGCGGAACGGCGCGGGCTGGCGGCTGCGGATCGGCGCGGCGCCGACCGCGCACGCCCCGGCGGACAACACGGTGGACGCCGACGCGGTGGTGCTCGCGGTGCCCGCGCCCTCGGCCCGCCGGCTGCTCGCCGACCTCGTCCCCGCGGCTTCGGCGGCGTTCGGCGAGGTGGAGCTGGCGTCGATGGCCGTCGTCGCGCTCGCGCTGCCGCCCGGCACGTGGCTGCCCGACGTCTCGGGGATCCTGATCGGCCAAGGCGAACGGGACTCCGCGGGGAAGCCGTACGCGGCGAAGGCGTTCACCTTCTCTTCGCGCAAGTGGGCGCACTACGGCACGGGCCCGGTGCTGGTCCGCGGCTCGGTCGGGCGCTTCGGCGAGCCGGGCGCGCTGCGCGCCGACGACGTCGAGCTGGTCCGCGTGGTCCGCGACGACCTCGCCCGGCTGGCGGGCGTGACGGCGGCGCCGGTGGAGACGCTGGTGACGCGGTGGGGTGGCGGGCTGCCGCAGTACGGCACCGGGCACCTCGAGCGGGTGGAGCGGATCGAGAAGGCGGTGGCCGAGGTGCCGGGCCTGGCGATCGCGGGCGCGACGTTGCACGGCGTCGGGCTGCCCGCCTGCGTGGCGACCGCCGAGGCGGCCGCGCAGCGCATTGCCGCCCACCTGACCGCGTGAGCGTTGCCCGGGGCAGCCGGTAGGCGAGTCCGATCCGCCCCGGTAGCGGGTCGAACGTCGCGAATGACTCATTCGAGACCACCGGGGTCCCCAATGAGTCATTCGCGACGCTGAACTGGGGGCAGGGCGGGCCCCGAGCGGTGGCTACGACGGAAACCGGCCGGCTGAATCTCGACTTTGCCGGGACCCTGTCACCTGACGACATGGAGTCATTCACGTCCTCGCGGCCCGGCGGCGCTGCGTGAGTGCTCTCACCTGACCCGTGGGGGCGGCCGGGCGGCCGCGGTGACAGGATGGAGCCATGGCGCGGGTCAACTACAACGAGCTCAACGACACCATCC
>Ga0070668_100003312_pt1 | contig 11882 bp, 9 predicted proteins | sample KBSS43metaG_FD_64661 | JGI IMG/M metagenome (GOLD analysis project Ga0070668, IMG submission 64661) | Switchgrass rhizosphere microbial communities from Kellogg Biological Station, Michigan, USA - KBS S4-3 metaG | ecosystem: Host-associated > Plants > Roots > Rhizosphere > Soil ... | reverse complement strand
CGGCCCCCGCGCCGCGGCCACGAGGGCCCTCTCGTCCCCCAACCACCCCCCGGGGTGATCTCGGTCGTCTGCAGGAACGACGCCGCGGGGGCGGCAATCGGTTTCCCGAATACCTGAATGTCACTCGTTCGGACTAATCTCAGCCCGCGTGGAGCTCCGGGAGGACGTCGCTCGCCACCTGCTCCAGCACGGCCTCGTGCCCCTCGTACGGCGACGACGAACGCGGCCAGTGCGCGATGACGTCGGTGAAGCCCAGCTCCCCCGCACGGCCTGCCGCGTCGCGGAACGCCTCCACGCTGCTCAGCGAGAACACCGGGGACGCGTCCAGGCTCAGGTACCGGTGGATGCTCGCCCGCTCGCGGCCCACCGCGTCCAGTCGCTGGTCGAAGACCTCCGTGAGCTGCTTGATGCCGCCCCACCACTCGTCCTCGGTCGCGCCGCCCTTGCCGGTCGTCACCCAGCCGGCGCCGAAGCGCGCCGCCAGCGTCATCGTGCGCGGCCCGTTCGCGGCGACCACGAACGGCAGCCGGGGGCGCTGGACCGGGCCCGGCAGGTTGCGGGCCTCGCGGGCCCGGTAGTACTCGCCGTCGAAGTCGAACTTGTCGGTCATGAGCAGCCCGTCGAGCGCCTCGACGAACTCGGTGAACCGGTCGGCGCGCTGCTTCGCCGTCAGCTCCGGCGCGCCGAGCACCGCGCCGTCGTAGTGGAGGTGGTCGACGCCCGCGCCGACGCCGAGGACGAACCGGCCGTCGGAGACGTCGTCGAGGGTGATCAGCTCGCGCGTGAACGGGACCGGGTGCCGGGCGACCGGCGACGCCACGAACGTGCCGAGCCGGATCCGGGACGTCACCATCGCCGCCGCGGTCAGGGTCGGGATCGCGGAGAACCACGGGCCGTCGACCAGGTTGCGCCACCCCAGGTGGTCGTACGTCCACGCGTGGTCGAAGCCGTACTCCTCGGCGGCGCGCCACTTCGGCTCGGCCGCCCACCAACGATCTTCCGGAAGAATCACGATGCCTACTCGCACAATGCCGGACCGTATCGGGAACCACCGACAGTCGCACGGACGGGCGGGGAGTCCCCCGAACGTGTCAGGGACAATGGCGGGGTGGAGAGACCTCAGTTGATCGCGTCCGACGTCGACGGCACCCTGCTCGGCCCCTCCGAATCCCTCACCGCCCGCACCATCGCGACCGTCCGCCGGGTGCTCGAGGCCGGCGTGCCGTTCGTGCTGGCCAGCGGGCGGCCGCCGCGCTGGATCGCCCCGATCGCGAAGCCGCTCGAGCTCACCGGCTACGCCGTGTGCGCGAACGGCGCCGTCCTGTACGACTGCGGCCGCGAAGAGATCGTCGAGGTGCACGGCCTGCTCGAGCCGACGCTCCTCCACGACATCGCGAGCGCGCTGGACAAGGCGTTGCCGGGCTGCCGGCTGGCCACCGAGCGCGTCAGCACCGGCGCGGTCGACCACGACATGCGCAACTTCGTGATCGAACCGGACTACCACAACCCGTGGGGCGACGGCGAAGGCCGCACCGGGCCGCGCGCCGAGGTGCTCGGGCACCCGGCGATCAAGCTGCTGGTCAGCCACCGCGGCATGTCGTCGGAGGAGATGGCCGACGCGGTGAACGCGCTGTTCGACCGCGACGTCGACGTCACCTACTCGTCCTCGGGCGGCCTGGTGGAGGTGTCCGCGCACGGGATCACGAAGGCGACGGGCCTCGCCGACGTCGTAGGACGGCTGGAGGTCGCGCCGGCGCAGGTGATCGCCTTCGGCGACATGCCCAACGACGTCGAAATGCTCCGGTGGGCCGGCCACGGCGTCGCGATGGAGAACGGGCACCCGGCGGTGCTCGCGGCGGCCGACGAGGTCACCGGCCCGGCCGGCGACGACGGCGTCGCGCAGGTCCTCGAACGCTGGTTCTAGCGGCGGTCGAGCTCGGCCGCTTCCTCCGGGGTCGGCGCCGTGCCGCCCAGGTGGGCGGGCAGCCACCAGCGGTCCTCGTCGGACGCGGGCTGGTCGGGGTACTCGGCCTGGGCCCGGTCGAGCAGCGCGCTCATCCGGGCGCGCAGTTCCTTCGTCACGACGTCCCAGTCGTCGCCCTTCGCCGGGTGCAACGGCTCGCCGATGAGGATCGAGACCGGCACGTGCCGGCGGGTCAGGTCCTTGGGCCTGCCCTTCGTCCACAGCCGCTGGGTGCCCCACAGCGCCATCGGCACGACCGGGACGTCGGCCGCCGCGGCCATCCGGACGGCGCCCGACTTGATCTCCTTGACGGTGAACGACCGGCTGATCGTGGCTTCGGGGAAGACACCGACGACCTCGCCCGCCTGCAGCTTCTCGAGCGCCGCGCGATATGACGCCAGCCCGGCCGAGCGGTCGACGGAGATGTGGTGCATCCCGCGCATCAGCGGCCCGGCGATGCGGTTGTCGAAGATCTCCTTCTTCGCCATGAACCGCGTCAGCCGCTTGGCCGGGCGCGCACCGAGGCCGCAGAAGATGAAGTCGAGGTAGCTCACGTGGTTGCACGCGATGACCGCGCCGCCACGGCGCGGGATGTGCTCCGCGCCTTCGACCCGGATGCGGTTGTCGAGTACCCGGAACATCGTCCGGGCCGCCGCGATCACGGGCGGGTACACCAGGTCAGCCATCCGGCAAGGTTACGCGACCGTAGGTTCGGAACGGCGGTTCAGCGGGGAAGAACACAATGCGAGGGCCACCAAGAGCGTGAACAACGCGACGGACTGGTGCTTGATGCCCTCGATGCCGTCGCCGAGGGCCGCGGCGCCGAACTGCGTCAGCGAGACGGCGAGCAGGAACGCCAGCACGACCCCGAGCGGGCTCCGGCGCTGCAACCAAGCTCTGACCAGGACGAAGAGCCAGATGGGCGTCAGCGCGAACAACCCGAGCGGGGCGATCAGGCCGGTCAGCCACGACACCACCGGCACCCGGTACTCCTGCGCGTGCGGCGGGAACCCGGCGTCCTGGTCGAAGCTGCCGAGGTAGCCGGGGCGCGCGGTGAGCTGGTCGGTCGCGGCGCGGTCGAGGACTTCGAGGGTCCGGCCGGGGTGGGTCGCGAAGTACGTGACGACGTTCCGGCGGCTCATCCGATCGCGGTACTGCGAGTACAACGGGTCCATCGTGGCCGGGTGCGGGTGCCACCAGCCGTTGCCCGCGTACTGCGCGAACGACGGCGGCAGCCCGAGGTCGGCGAGGTCTGCCTGGGTGTCCTGGGGGTCGTGCCGTCCGTCGACGATGTTCAGGAAGATCGAGTTGAAGACGTTGATCTCGCGGGAGTCGTCGCCCGGCCGCGCGGCGAGCGTGCCGTCGGGGGCGACCGCCGGTTCGACGCTCTGCTGCGCGTAGAGCGTGACGGCTCCGAGCGCGCCGATGACCAGCGCCGCCGACGCCCATCGCCGGGCGCCGCGCAGCGTGCCGGGCCGGACCAGGAGCACCGCGAGCGCGAGGACCGGCAGGATGGTCAGCGTCTGGACCTTGGCGTTGACCGCCAGAACACCGCCCACGAACGTCACGGCCATGCCGACGTAGCTCCAGCGGCCTTCGCGCGCGGTCAGCAGCAGGCCACCGGCGACGAGCAGCAGGCCGAGGAAGGCCGCACCTTCGCCGAGCACCGCGGCGAAGTACCCGAAGAACGCCGAATCGCCGACGACCAGCAGGAGCCCCGCCGCCACGGCCAGCCGGATCCGGCGCCGGCACGGCAGGCCGAGCACGATAGCGGTGACCGCGGCCGCGGCGATGACACTGCTCAGCAGGCCCAGCACGACCAGGTTCAGCGTGTGGGGGAAGCCGGCGAGCCGCGCGAGCCGGACGGCCAGGTCGGCGAGCCAGCTCTGCGTGAGCAGGTAGGTCGGCCGGCACGGCGGCGCGTCCGGCGCGACGGTGTAGGCGAGGTGGATGAACGGCTCGGGACCGCCCTTCCAGGTGATCCCGGCCCCGCACAGCACGCGGAGGCCGTCGCCGTTGTTGGACATCGCGATCGGGCGCGGCACCAGGAACCGCACCACGAACAGGGCGAGCGACGTCCCGAAGACCCCGATCCCGAGCCGCGCTTCGGCGTTCAGCCGCCGTTTCGGGGCCTCGAGCTTCACGAGGGACAGGGTACGTAGCGGAAGTCCGGGCCCTTGTCGAGGTCGGTGACCACGGTCTTCGCCCGTTCGGCGCGCGGGTACACGGCGACCCAGTACGGCGTGCCGACGCGGCGGAACGTGGCGACCTCGTACTGGCCCGCGTAGACCGGGTCGATGGCACAGTGCTGGCGATCGGCGTAGCCGCCGTCGGGCACGGCGACGGTCGGACGACGGCCGTTGACGACGTAGTCGTAGTCGGTCGAGACCCCGCCCTCGCGCCGCCCTTCGCGGGCGATGTGGTCGTCGGTGCGGCCGAGGACGTCGACGATGAGCAGCTGCCCGCCGTGGGCGGCGAGCGCGCCGGGCACGGCGGCACTGACCACCGAGCCGGGCGGCAGGTACTCGCCGAGCCAGCCGCCGATCTCGGTGAGCTCGGTGCCGTGCGCGCGCCAGTCGCGCACGCGGTCGAGCATCTCGGGACTGAACACCGAGACGAGCACCGCGATCCCGGCCAGCCCGCAGGCGGTCACCGGGACCAGCCGCGTGCCGACGGGCCACGCCCTCGGCCGGGGCGACGGCTTTCCCGCGACGTCCACGGTGAGCACGCCGTACGCCGCGGCGGACCCGACGGCGAGCAGCGGCGGCACCGCGGCCAGCAGCCGCCACGACGGTCCCGGATCGCCGCCGATCAGCACCGCGGCGGCGGCGAGCCCGATGACCGTCACGAACAGCAGCCAGATGAGGGAGCGCGCCTCGGCGGCTGTGACAACCGGGGCTTCGCCCGGGGCCGGGGGTTCGGTGCGGCGCAGCAGCAGCGCGACCGCGGCGACCAGGCCGAGCAGCAGGAAACCCTGGTGTGCCAAGGCGAACCCGGACAGGTAGGGCCAGCCGACGGCGACCTGCGAGCCGAGCGGGCCGGCCTTCGCGGCCAGCGGCGCGGGAACGAGGTGCTGGTAGAACGTGACGCGCCAGGCCAGCCGGGGCACCAGGAACACCAGCGCGCCCAGCGCGTAGCCCGCGGGCGCCCACCAGCTGTGCCGCTTCTTCACCGCGGCGACCACCAGCCAGAGACCGCCCAGCAGGGTCACCACCACGCCTTCCGGGCTGGTCATGACGGCGAAGGCGACGAGCACGCCGGCGACCACCGGGCGGCGCGCCGCCAGCGAGTAGCCGACGGCGAGGACGAGGAGCACGAACAGCGGGACCTCGGAGCCGGACGGTCCGTAGACGGCGAGGCCACCGGCGCTCGCGGTGAGCACAGCGGCGGCGACGCCGATGGCGGGGCGCGGCTCGGCGTCGGCCGGTGCGGCCGCCGCGGCGATCCGGTTGACCAGGAAGCAGGCGAGGAGCACACAGCCGAGCGCGCAGGCGACGCCGAACACCACGGCGGCGGTGCGCACGTCCGCGCCGAAGGCCGCGCGCGGCAGGGCGATCAGCACCAGCCAGAGGAAGTTCGTGTAGCCCTCGACGCGTTCACCGGGGTTGAAGACCGGGCCGTTGCCGTCGGCGATGTTCTGCGCGTAGCGGAACGAGACGAACGCGTCCTCGGTGACGGTGGCGAACAGCAGCTGGTGGAGCAGGGAAAGGCCGAGGGTGAGAGCGAGGACGAAGCCGCGCCAGCCGCGGTCGGTGTCGAGACGGCTCCAGGTGAGCACCACGATCGCGGCGAGGACCAGCCACGCCACCACGACCGTGTAGACCACCCGGCCCCCTCACTCCGTCACCGCGTCCGCCCGCGCCCGGTGGGCGACCCCGCCAGGTTATCGATCATCGGCGGCGATGTGTTTCTTCGCACCGGCCAGGGGACCGAAAACCTGAAGATCGCTTCGCCGGCGCCAGTCAAACAGGGAAATATCCGGGTCAATATAACCCGATCGGGTGGCGATCTCGACGGTAGAAGTAACGTTCCGGAATTGTCGCGGCGGTGTCCGGCTCCGGAGCTTAGTCTCCACCGTGCTCTCCGTCTGCGTCGCCATTGTCGTCATCGCCCTGCCAGGCCTGGTGACCGGCCTGGCAGCGGGTTTGCGCGGCTGGGCACTCGCCGGGCTGACGCCGTTGCTGAGTTACGCGATCGGCGGATTGACGGGTCCCTGGACCGCGGCGGCGGGTTTGTCGTTCAATCCGCTGACTTACGCCATTTCGACCGTCGTGTTCGCGGCGTGCGCTTTCGGTGTCCGGAAATGGACAGTGCGCCGACGGCCCCCCGAACCGGAGCCGGCACTGTGGGCCCGGCGCGGGCACCTGGCGGTCGTGGCGTGCCTGCTGTTCGCGGCGGCGACCGGCTTCGTCGCGACGCTGCTCGGCCTGGGCCGGATCGGGGCGCTGCCGCAGGGTTTCGACGCGGTCTACCACGGCAACGCGGTCCGCTACATCGCCGAGACCGGCGACGGCGGCCTGTTCGGCACGAGCCACGTGAACTGGTACGGCGACGCGGCGCCGGTGTTCTACCCGAACGCCTACCACCTGGTGGCGGCGGTGACCTACCGGCTCAGCGGGACGTCGATCCCGGAGACGCTGGACGCGAACACCCTCCTGCTGCCGGGTTTCCTGGCGTTGTCGCTGGTGACGCTGGTGCGGACGGTCCGCGGGCGCGCGGTCCTGGCGGGCGCTGTGGCGCTGACCGCGGTGGCGCCGGTGATGGGCGTGTACGAGTCGATGGACCGCGGGCCGCTGCTGCCGTTCGCGCTGGGGGTGACGCTGACGCCGTTGGCGGCGGTGGCGCTGCGCCGGTACCTGGAGCGGGTCGCGCCGGACACGGGCTTCGTCCTCGTGTTGGCGGCGGTCGGGTTGCTGTGCATCCATTCCTCGACGTTGTTCGGCGGGATCCTGTTCGCCGGGCCGCTGCTGGTGCAACGCTGGCTCGAGCGATGGCGCCGGATCGGCCGCGACCTGACAGCGCTGCTGCCGATCGCGGTGGCATCGCTGGTGGTGGCGTGGCTGCAGCTGTCCGGCGCGCTCGGGCTGGCCGCGGGCGACGTGCCGTACTACGGGTGGCCGCGCGAATACCGCGCGTCGACGGCGCTGGGGGCGTTGCTGGGATTCCAGCACTTCGAGCCGCATCCGCAGGTGTGGCTGTCGGTGGCGTTGTTCCTGGGGATCGTGTTCTTCGCGCGAGCGGGCGCGTTGCGCTGGATCGGCCTGACGGCGGCGGTGACGGGCCTGGCCTACATCGTGGTGGCGTCGTCGTCGGACGACCAGCTCGTGATGACGCTGGCCCGGCCCTGGTGGGACGACCCGTACCGGTTCTTCTCGATGGCGGCGATCCCGCTGTGCGTCCTGGCGGCGCACGGGCTGGCGGAGACGCAGGCTTGGCTGCGCGGCCGGCTGCCGTCCCGGGTCCCCGCGGTCGCCGTGGCGGTGGTGGTGCTGGCGGGGTTCGTGGTGCTGAGCAACGGGCTGTACGTCCGCTCCAACGGCGCCCGGGTGTTCACGGGCTACCAGGCGTCGGACCCGGCGACGCTGCGCGTGACACCGGGCGAGGCCGCGGCGATGGAGGAACTGGGCAAGCTGGCGAAACCGGGCGAGTGGGCGATGAACGACCGCTTCGACGGGACGGCCTGGACCTACGCTTTGTCGGGCGTCCGGACGGTGGCCGGGCATTTCGACGAGACATCGCCACCCGAGGACGCGCTGGTGCTGGCGGACCGCTTCCGGGACTACGAAACAGACCCTTCGGTACAGGCGGCGGTTCGGCGGTTGAACATCCATTGGGTGATCCTGGGGAAGCCGTCGAAGGACCCGGGAAAGCCCTATCAGCCGGGATTGACCGGGCTGGCCGGGGAGCCGTTCCTGCGGGCGGCCTACCGCAACTCGGATGCGGTGATTTATCGCTTGTTGCCGTGAGTTCGAGGTGGGTTTTCTCCCCGGGAGACGAAGTTGTCCACATGTGCGTAGCGGCTGTGGACAACCTGGGGACAAGCTCGGGTCAGGCGGGCGTGATCGCCGGGCGGGCCGAGCGGGCCGCCAGTGCCGCCCAGCTCGCCGTCAGGAGATCGGCCAGGGTGAACATCACCCGGGAAGCCACCGCGAACGCCGTGGCCTGGCCCACCGTCAGGCCGCTGGCCGTCAGGACCGCCACCTGGGCCACCTCGCGGACGCCGACGCCGCTCGGGAGGATGAACGCGAACGTGCCCACGGTCATCGCCACCGCCATCGCGCCCACGCAGAGCACGAAGCCGCTGAAGCCGGGGGTGCCCACCGAATTCGCCAGCAGCCACAGGTGGACGCCCTGCAGGCACCACGCCGCCGTCGAAGCTCCGAAAACCTTGCCGACCACGCGCCAGCCCAGCGGGTGCTGCAGCGGCGGGCGGCGCAGCACCCGCAGCACCAGCGACGTGCCCCACGTCAGGATCTTCGGGTGCAGCATCGCCAGGCCGACCGGGATGAGCACGAACAGCCACAGCGCGCGCGGGCTGTTGCTGAACACCGCCGGCGCCGCCAGCAGCGACACCACCAGCGCCGACACCACGCCCACGCCGAGCTGGATCAGCGAACCCGTGAAGATCCGGGCGCGGGCCAGGCCCGCCTTGCGGCCCAGCTCCATCTGCAGCAGGTACGCCCAGACCGAGCCCGGCACGTACTTGCCGAGCGAGCCGACCAGGCAGATCTGCGCGCCGCGGGCGTAGCCGATCGGCTTGCCCAGGTCGTCGACCATCGCCTGCCAGCCCCAGGTGGAGACCATGATCGCCGCGACCAGGGCGAGCAGGCTCAGCAGCGACGACTGCCACGCGACGTCGCGCAGGGTGTGCCAGAACTCGCCCCAGTTGGCGGCGAGCTGCTTCGCCGCGAAGCCGATGACCAGCAGGATCGCGACCCACCGGACGACGTCGAGCACCTTCGCCTTGGTGGACCTGGGCTGCTTGGGGGCAGCCGGGAGTTCCTCCGGCGACTCAACTGTCGTCATCGACACATCTCCTCAGGCCTGCACCGTCACCAGGCGGCTGAACTCGGAGAGCAGATCGTAGCCGTCCCACACCGCGGAGAAGGTCAGTGCCGAGCCGAACGGCACGATCCGGTCGACGCCGCGGCCCGCCAGCTCGTGCGCGAACGCCGTCAGCTCCTCGGCGGTGAACCCGAACTGGCTGACCGTCTGGTCCTTCCGGAGGACGATCGGGACCAGGTCGGACAGCGACGCGACGCGCGCGTTCGCGAACGTGCCGGCGCCGAGCCACTCGCGCGGCAGCACCGCCGGGTCGGCCAGCTCCAGGGTGGCCAGGCCGTTGCCCTGGAATTCGATCTCCTTGACCAGCCCGTCGGCCGCCGCGCCGTACGCCGAGACGCGCTTCTGGACCGCCATCGCCGGCTCCGTGACGTGCTGCTTCGCGGCCAGCACCGCGGACAGGAGTGTGCGGAACTCCTGCCCCGCGGCGCGCGCGCCGGACTCGTCGCCGACCCAGAACACCGCGCGCGGCGACGAACAGGCGGCCTGGTCGAACCAGTACGAGTCGTTGTAGAAGCCCTCGGCGGCCGCGCGACGCTCGGCGTCGGACGCGCCCTGCCAGCCCGCCACCGAGGCGACGGCGAACGACGAACGGTCCGGGAACGTCAGGTCACGCGCGTGCGGCGCCAGCGGGTACTTGCGCAGCGCGGCGACCGAGCCGTCACCACCCCAGATGACGCGCAGGTCGGCGGCCAGCGACAGGGCGCCGCTCACCTCGTCGCTGCGGTCGTAGGTGACCATGCGCTGGGTGGCGGCGATCGCCGCCGCCGTGTCGGGGTCCACTTCGGACAGTGCCGCGTTCAGCGCGTCCAGCACCGCCTCGGCGGCCCCGGCCGAACGCGACGACACCCGCACGACGTTGTGGTTGCCCGCCAGCGCGGACAGCGCCCACGAGTAGACGAAGATCGTGTCGACGTTCGCCGGCGGCACGTGGAACACGAGCCCGCGCGGGAACCGCAGCGAACTCGCACCGGTGTCCAAAGTGGACAAGGCCTTGGCGATCTCGCCCTTGCGCAGGAAGAAGCCGAGCGAAGCCAGCTCCGGGAACCGGCGCGCGGTGGCCGGGGCCAGCAGCTTGCGGGCGAACTTCGTGACGAACTCGACGATCCGCGGGTCGCCGACGCGCAGCCGGCCGCCCGGTGGTTCGGAACGCAGCTGCCCGACCAGAGCACCGACCTCGAGCGGGTCGGCAGCGGGAAAGCGCTGGGTCAGGGTGGTCATGCCGCCGCTCCCGAGAAGGTGTCGGAGCAGCCGCGCGCCTCGGCCTTCGGCAGCCTGCCCAGCACGGAGAAGTGCTTGCCCGGCCAGTCGCCGTCGTCGATGCCGTTGTAGACGCCGAGATCTTCGGTGAGCAGCACGTGCCCGGGGTAGGACCGCGGCAGCGTCGAGACGACCTCGATCACGCCCGGCTCGCCCACCGGCTGCTCTTCCCAGGTCTCCGGATTCCGGATGACGACGTCGGCGAAGTCCGGGCAGTACAGCGAGTTCCCGGACGGTCCCTCGAGGAACACCGTGCCGATCTGCTCGATCATCCCGTAGTAGTTGTGGATCCGGGTGAGCCCGGTGTCCTCGGCGAACCGCCGGCGGAATTCGGTGTTGTCCACCGCGCGATCGATCAGCTTTTTCCAGCCACCACTGTGGACGAGGATGCCGTTCGAGAGGTCCAAGCCGTGGTCGCGCGCGACCTCGTAGAGGTACAGCCAGACCATGAAGGTGAAGCCGAAGATCAGGAACGGCTTGTCGCCGTACTCGGCCAGGAACTTCTTGACCGCTTCGACGTCCGGCTCGTCGTTCTCGTCGAGCACGTACGTGTGCTTGCGGCCGAAGTTCGCCATGCCCAGCACGCCCGCGCCGCGCGCGGAGAACGACCGGCGGTTCTTGATGATGCCGATGGTGTCGACCATCAGCATCGGCAGCCGCTCGCCGCCGAGGACCTCCTGCAGCGTCGCGCCCAGCTGCTTGGTCTGCGCGCCCGCCGCTTCCTTGTCGAGGTAGATCCGCGACGCGCCGGCGCCGGTGGTGCCCGACGAGGTCAGCGTCTTGAACACCTCGCTGTCCGGGACCGACTTGAGGTCGTGCGTCTTGAACATCCGCACCGGCAGCCACGGCAGGTCGGCGATCGAGCCGAACTTCTCGGAAGACTCGATCCCCAGCGACGCCAGGATCCGGTCGTAGCCCTCGGAGTTCGCTCGGTGGTGGGCCGTCAGCGCGGCCAGCTCGGGAAGCAGCAAGGCTTCCCGGTCGGCCTGCGACCGCGTGAACACACTCATACCCGCCCCTCCAATGACCGGTAGTCGATCTTGCCGCTGGCCAGCAGCGGCACGGTGTCGATCGGACGCACGTCGAACCCGCTCGTGTGCAGGTGCAGCCGCTCGGACAGCGCCTTCGACGCGTCCTTGCAGATGCCCTTGTCGGCACCCTCGGCGAACAGCACCACCTTGTCGCCGGCGGCCACCGCCGCCACCACGTCGATCCCCACCGCCGCCGTGCGCACGGCGTGCTCGAGGTCGTCGAGGCTGACGCGGTTGCCGAACACCTTGCCGATGCGCTTGAGCCGCCCGGTGATGAACAGGTACCCGTCCTCGTCGACGTACCCGAGGTCACCGGTGGCCAGCACGCCCGCGTACTCGTCACCCTTGGCCAGGCCGGACTCGTCGTCGGCATAGCCCATCATCACGTTGGGCCCACGGTAGACGACCTCACCGACAATTTTCGGGTGCGTGGTCTCCGACCCGTCGTCCCGGCGGACGGCGAACGCACCGCCCGGCAGCGCCGGCCCGGCGGAACCGAGCTTTTCGGCCAGCCGCTCGGCGGGCACCGTCGTCATCCGCGGGGCGGCCTCGGTCTGGCCGTACAT
>Ga0070668_100003311_pt1 | contig 11883 bp, 12 predicted proteins | sample KBSS43metaG_FD_64661 | JGI IMG/M metagenome (GOLD analysis project Ga0070668, IMG submission 64661) | Switchgrass rhizosphere microbial communities from Kellogg Biological Station, Michigan, USA - KBS S4-3 metaG | ecosystem: Host-associated > Plants > Roots > Rhizosphere > Soil ... | reverse complement strand
CCTCGACCGTCGACGACTATGCCGCGTTCCTGAGCGCGATGCTGAACGGCCGCCTGATCACCGATACCGGCACCTACATCGCCGGCCGCACGGCGGGCCTGCCGGTGCTCTATGCACCCGACGCGGTCATCACGTCAGGCCAGTGGCATTATGCGCTGGCGTCATGGCGGGAGTGCGACATGCCGGACGAGGCCTCGAACGGCGTCGCGCTCGAACAGCAGCTACAGCCACTCATCAATACCCATCGCGGGCAGCCCTGACCGGTCAGGGGGCAGGCGTTCGCCCATAGCGGGTCGCCGTCAGCCGCGCGGACACGGAACACGACTTGCTGTCCCGGAACCCCTGCGCGCGAAGCAGGGACCGGATTGCGCCGTCGCCGAAGGCCACGCCTGCCCCCTTCGGATACACGGCCCAGACCGGAATCGTCGGGTTACCGGCATGGACCGCCAGTGCGGTGTCGAGATCGCCGGGGTCGGCAAGGCAGGCAATCATCATGTCTGCATCCGCCATCGTATCGACCAGTGTGCCCGCCATCGCCTCGTCGAGTGCGGCGTCCTCGAACCTACCGACGCGATACGCCCTCGCGCCCTTGGCCAGACCGAGCTTCGCGCGCAGGCTGGGCGGCGGCGTGGCGATCGCCTTCGCCCATGTCTCCGCAACACCAGCCCCCAGATGCAGCGCGACGGTTTCGTCTTCGAAGGTGATGCGCAGCACCTCCCCGTCCACGCAAACATCGGCGAGCCGGTCGCGCTGGAAGCGGCGGCGGATGTCGCCGCGCAGGATGAGTTCGGTGCTTTCGAGGAGGGCGCGGACATCTCCGGTCGCGTCGCCAACCTCAGCTCTGGTGATTGCCTCGCGTCCCATCATGCTTCCTCTAACTGCGCGACAGCATCTGCCACGGCCCGCAGCACTCTGGTATCCGTATGGTAGAACCAGAACCGTCCTTGCTTGGTCAGGATGAGCAGTCCCGACTTTCGTAGCACTTTCAGATGCTCGGAGACGGTTGCCAGCGACAGATCGGACAAAGCCGCCAGATCGCCGGCAGCGCGTGCCTCATTCTGGCAAGACCGCACAAACAGGCGGCGGTCCGGATGGGCGAGCGCGCGCAGCGCCTCGTCGAGCGCCGTGCTATCCAATGTCTTCAGCCCTGGATGAGGGTGAGCAGATTGCCGGCCGGATCGCGAACTTGTCCCTTGCGGACCCAGCCATTGTCCATCGCCATCATCGTCACCGTGCCGCCTTCGCCGGTGGCCCGGCCTAGCGCGGCGTCCAGATCCGGTACGATGATCCCGAGCGTCAGGCCAGGATCGGGCGTTTCCATGAGCGCCCCGCGCAGGTTGGGCGTCTCGACCTGTGCATAGCCGGGACCACGCGACGTCACGTCCCAGCCGAACATCCTCTGGTAGAAATTGGCGAGGGCCTGCACATCCTCCCCGGCAATGTCGAAATGCCCGATGATGCAGAGAGGCGCTTGGTCGGATGGCATGTCCCGGACTCCGTCTTGGGGCGTGGTATCTCTATATTTCGTAATATGACGAAACGTCAAGCAGAGGATGCACCACGCGATACGTGCGTATCATCGGCGTTCCGTCGCACCGAATGCGATGACGGGCTTCACCCCGCAATGCCGATCGACGAAGGCCAGCACATCGGCCTTCCAGATGTCACGCGACGATAGGGAAAAGCGTGGCCATCGCGTGTGGACGTGCCGAACGCGGGATACATCCGGATCTCCGCCGGACGCCCGAGCGCCTTGCGCGCCGCGAACAGTTCATGGCTGGGCGCGGTCGTCACGTGGTTCTCGGCCTGAAAGAAGACGATCGGTCGTGGCGCTTCGCGCCGCCCCCATCATGACGTCGCGCAACCCTGGCGCCTCGTCCCAGCTTTCCGCGCCACCGGCAGCTGAGGTGGTCCCGGTTTTCTGGACAGGAGGCTAAGCTATCCCGGACGAGAGGGATGGACGGCAATGAAGACGACGCGCAAGCGGTATACGGGTGAGTTCAAAGCCAGGGTAGCGCTGGAGGCGATCCGGGGCGACCTGACGCTGGCGGAGCTGGCAACGAAGCACGGTATTCACCCGACGATGATCGCGACATGGAAGCGGCAGGCGATCGATGGCATGGCCGCGACCTTCTCGGGCGCGAACGAGGCGGCGAAGGCCGCGGGCGATACCGAGATCGGGAAGCTGCACGCCAAGATCGGGCAACTGGTGGTGGAGCGGGATTTTTTGTCGAAGGGGTTCGCGCGATGAGCGTCGTGCGACGACGCCAGATGATCGAGCGGGAGCATGCCAGCCTGTCGATCGCAGCCCAGTGCCGGCTGGTGTCGATCAGCCGGTCGTCCTTCTACTATGCGCCGGTGGTGGAAACGGCCGAGACGCTGGCGCTGATGGCGGCGATCGACGCTTCGTTCCTGGATCATCCCTGGTATGGCAGCCGCCAGATGGCACGGCACCTCAGGCGCCTCGGCCATGCAGTCGGACGTCGGCGGGTGCGGCGGCTGATGGCGAGAATGGGGCTTGCGCCCATCTACCAGCGCCCGCGGACGAGCGATCCGCATCCGGAACACCGGATCTACCCGTATCTGCTGCGCGATCTGGAGATCACCCGGCCGGGCCACGTCTGGTGCGCCGACATCACCTACCTGCCGATGCGGCGTGGTTTCCTCTATCTCGTCGCCGTCATGGATTGGGCGAGCCGCAAGGTGCTCGCCTGGCGGCTGTCGAACACGATGGACGCGGCATTCTGTGTCGATGCGTTGAAGGAAGCGCTGGCGCGCTTCGGCAGGCCCGAGATCTTCAATACGGATCAGGGCAGCCAGTTCACCAGCACCGACTTCACAGACGTGCTGCGCGAGGCCGAGCTGCGGATCAGCATGGACGCCGCGGCCGCTGGATGGACAAGGTTTTCATCGAACGGCTTTGGCGGTCGCTGAAATACGAGTGCGTCTACCTGAACGCGCTCGAGACCGGTTCCGAGCTGCGGACCGGGCTCGGCAAGTGGATCAGCTATTACAATGGGCAGCGGCCTCACTCCCGCCTGGTCGGCCGAACGCCGGACGAGGTGTATGGGCGGGGCGGCACAACGCGATATCCGGAGCATGCCCCGGATATCACGCTCACCAGAATGGCGGCGTAAATCAACCGAGGTATAGCTTAGCTCAGCCGCCAAACTGTCCAGAAAGGCGAAACCACCTCAGTCGCGAGAGGAGTCGACATTCAGATCACTGGCAAGCTGGCAAGGATGATCGAGTTGGCCACCGGCCGACCCCTCGATGACCTAGGGATGATAACGCTGGAGCGGGTGAAGGGAATCGAACCCTCGTCGTAAGCTTGGGAAGCTTCTGCTCTACCATTGAGCTACACCCGCATCTCAACGACCTGGCGCTGAAAAGGCCCTCTGCGCGGCGCCGGTTTGCGAAACCGGTGCTCAGCGGGCGAGGCAGCAAATGCCACGAGCCTCGTCCTGCCGTCAACACGCATGGCCGCATCGGGCGGCATTCATCGCGCTGCCGGACTGCGGGCGATACGCTTGCCGGGCGCCGGCAGGCTCTTCGTCGAACGGGCGCCCGACGGCGCGTCATGGTCCCGATCCGCCGGACGATGGCCCATGACAGAGGGCCTGCGATTGCCTATCCTCCATCCCATTGTCGAAGGCCCGCCGAAACGGGTGATGCAGCACCGGACCTGTCGCCCCAGATGAACGCCGTAGAGATCGAAGAAGCCGTATCCGACCTCGTCCAGCAGCCGTTCGACGCCGCCGAGTTCCCGTTCCAGTTCATCACCGCGTTCGGCGCGAAGAAGGCGACCGTCGACCGCCTGCGCGCCACGAAGAACGGTACCAACCAGTCGGATGTCGGCGGCGTCCTGCAGCGCAACAACATCCATATCGGCATCGCCGCCGCGGGCGGGGTCGGCGCGACGCTGGCGGTCCTGCGCGCCAGTCCCAAGACCGCCGGGGCCAAAGCCAGGTTCATCCTCGCCACCGATGGCGAGACGGTCGAGGCCGAGGATCTGGTCGGCGGCGACGTCATCGCCTGTCCATACGCCGATCTGCCGCGCCACTTCGCGACCTTCCTGCCGCTGGCCGGCATCTCCACGGTGAAGGAGATCAAGAACAACCCCATCGACGTCAAGGCGACGGGGCGGCTCAACAAGCTGTATGTCGAACTGCTGAAGGACAATCCCGACTGGGCGACCGAGGAGCGGCGGCACGCGCTGAACCAGTTCATGGCGCGGCTGATCTTCTGCTTCTTCGCCGAGGATACCGGCATCTTCCGGGAGAACCAGTTCACCGCCACCATCACCCAGATGAGCCATGCCGGGCACGGCAGCGGCGCGGAGCAATGGGGCAACACGCACGAGGTGCTGACCGAGCTGTTCCGCGCCATGGACACGGCCGTGACGCATGACGGCAATTTCGACGACCGCCACCGGCGCGCGGCGGGCATCCGGCCCTATGCCGACGTCTTCCCTTATGTGAACGGCGGCCTGTTCACCGGCGTGACCGAAAGCCCGCGCTTCAGCCGCACGGCGCGCGCATACCTGTTGCGCGCGGGCGAGCTGGACTGGAAGGAGATCAACCCGGACATCTTCGGATCGATGATCCAGGCGGTCGCCGACGATGGCGAGCGCGGCGAGCTGGGCATGCACTATACCAGCGTGCCCAACATCCTGAAGGTGCTGAACCCGCTGTTTCTCGACTCCTTGCGCGAGCAGTTGGAGGCGGCGGGCGACAGCCGCCAGAAGCTGCGCAACCTGCGGCGGCGGCTGGCCAACATCCGTGTGTTCGATCCGGCCTGTGGATCGGGCAATTTCCTGGTCATCGCCTATAAGGAGATGCGCGCCATCGAGGCGGCGGTCGTCGCGCGGCTGGGCGGCGAGGCCAATCTGAAGCTGGACGAGCGCCGCAGCGTCATCCCGCTCAGCAACTTCTACGGCATCGAGATCAAGGGCTTCGCCGCCGAGATCGCCCGCCTCGCTTTGCTGATCGCCGAGTTCCAGGCGGACTGCCTGTACCTCAGCCAGCAGGAAGCCCGCGCGATGGTGCTGCCGCTGCACAAGACGGGGCAGATTACGGTCGGTAATGCGCTGCGGCTGGATTGGCTTGAGGTGTGCCCGCCGGTGATAAGGGCGACTGTTGCCGAGCACGACCTGGGCGGGCCAACGGGGCGGCTGGCGCTCGATGAATATGCGCTCGGCGGTACCGGCGCCTCGGAGACGTATATATGCGGCAATCCACCCTATGTCGGAGACAAGAAACAAAGCGCGGCGCAGAAAAGCGACACGAGCGCGGTTTTCGGAAGACTGACCGACAGATGGCGCTCGTTCGACTACGTTGATGGGTTTATTTTCAAGGCGGCGGAATATCTGCCTCCCAGCGGAGGCGGAGCAGCTGCGTTCGTCACAACGAACTCTGTGTCTCAAGGCATGCAGGTAGCGCAGTTCTGGCCTTTGGTGCTAAGGTGCGCAGAAATTAGCTTTGCTCATCTTTCGTTCAAATGGAGCAACTTGGCCTCCGACAATGCGGGCGTGACCTGTGTTATCATCGGATTGACGCCGAACGGAGCACGCACCTCAAAGACGTTGTATGAAAACGACTCAGTTAGAAGCGTGAATCAGATCACGCCGTATCTAACGGCTGGTGAAACTGTTCTGGTTGAAGGGAGAGCCACGCCACTTTCCCTCATCACACCCATGGCGCTGGGTAATTTCGCGAAAGATGGAGGTCACCTGTTTCTGGACAGCGCAGAGGTTGATCGCCTCGATGAAATTGCAGCCCGCTTTGTCCGGCCCATCTTTGGCGCGCAGGAATTCATAAAAGGGGTCCAGCGATATTGCCTTTGGATCTCGGACGAAGAAGCGGAGGTGGCGGCACGAAGTCACGAAGTCGCAGACCGGTATCGGCGCGTCGCTACCTACCGCAATCAAAGCACCAAGGCGGAAACTGCGGCTTGGAGCACGAAACCACACCGATTTGTTGAGATAAGATCACAAGATTATAAGAATGTCATCTTGGTGCCAAGGGTGAGTTCGGAGCAGCGAGAGTATCTTCCAACGGGGTTGCTGCCGCCAGGTGCAATAGTGACTGAAGCATTTGGGCTATACGATGCGCCGCTCTGGAACATGGCGCTGATCGCCTCGCGCCTGCACCTCGTCTGGATTGCGACAGTCTGCGGCAAGATGAAGACCGACTTCCGTTATTCTAACACCCTCGGCTGGAACACCTTCCCCGTCCCCAAACTCACCGAACAGGACAAGGCTGACCTCACCCGCACCGCCGAGAATATCCTGCTCGCGCGCGAGGCGCATTTCCCCGCGACCATCGCCGATCTCTACGACCCTGAGGCGATGCCGGACGACCTGCGCCGCGCGCATGAGGAAAATGACGAGGTGCTGGAGCGCATCTATATCGGCCGCCGCTTCCGCAACGATACCGAGCGGCTGGAAAAGCTGTTCGACCTCTACACTAAGATGACGGCGAACCAGCCGAAGTCGAAGAAGGGTAAGAAAGCCGCATGACTCGCCTGTTCCGCATCACCGAAACCGGGTTGGTCGAAAGCCGCCGGAAGCCGCTCGACCTTGAAAGCCGGATCGAGGACTGGGTGGCCCGGGACCTCAGCCTGGTCGGCGTCGACGGCTTCGTCATCGGCCGACAGGTCGCGACAGATCACGGCACGCGTATCGATCTGCTGGCGATGGACGAGGACGGCAACCTAATCATCATCGAACTGAAGCGCGACCGCTCGCCCCGCGATATCGTCGGTCAGGTGCTCGACTACGCATCCTGGGTGCGGCACCTGACCACAAAGGACGTGCACGACCTGGTCCGCGCCGCCACCGGCCGTTCGCTGCCGGACCTGTACCGCGCTCGTTATGGCAAGGCGGTGCCGGAAACGCTCAACGCCTCGCACCAGATGATTGTCGTGGCGAGCGAGGTCGACGAGGCGACCAAGCGCATCATCGAATATCTGTCCGAGGAACATGACGTCGGCATCAACGCCAGCTTCTTCAACATCTTCGGCGAACCCGGCCATGAATGGCTGACCACCGACAGCCTGCTTGATCAAGAGGAAGTGAAGGACCGCGCGGTCAAAAAGGCGCGGGCGCCGTGGTCGGGGCTATACTATGTCACCGGCGGCGCGGAAGAAGACCGACCGTGGGAGGAGCTGCGCCAGCACGGCATCTTCACCGCCGATGGCGGGCGGCACTATACCAACCAGCTCGACCGGCTCGAAGTCGACGCACCGATCTTCTATTATCAAAAGAAGACCGGCTATCTCGGCTATGGCCGCGTCACCACGCCCAAAACGTTGGCATCTGATTTTGTGCTGGCCGATGGTCGCAAGCTGACCGACGTTCTGCCGAAGCGATATCTGACGCAATTCAGGGATGATCCGGATCGCGCGGCCTATGTGGTCGGGGTCGACTGGCAACGCACCTATCCGCGGAGCGAGGCTAAGACGTATCAGGGCATCTTCGCCAATCAGGCGATCGCCTGCAAGATCTACGACCAACAGACAGCCGACTTCCTGCGCGAGCAGTTCGGCCTTCGGACGGACGAGGCAACGGCATGAGCAAATTCGAACCGGGTGGCGACGCCCAGGCGATCTCGCGGATCGCTTCCGCGCGCTATGGTAGCTTCGCTGCCATGTTCGAACAGCATGGCTGGGCAGAGCGCGGTTCCGACATGATGCGCAAGGTGCAGACGCGGGTGAAGGAGCATTACGGCTCCATCGCCGCTTTCGTCGACTATCACGACAAGGCTGACCAGTGACCGAGAACCGACCCATCCCCGCCGTCCGCCTCGTCACCGGCCAAACCGGCGCGTCCTCCAGCGCCAATGAACTCGGCATGCGCCCGATGCAGGCGCGCGCCTATGCCCATCGCGGCGAGCAGTATCTGCTGATCAAGTCGCCGCCCGCCTCGGGCAAGTCCCGCGCGCTGATGTTCGTCGCGCTCGACAAGCTGCACAATCAGGGCGTCTCCCAGGCGATCATCGTCGTGCCCGAGCGATCGATCGGCAGCAGCTTCGCCGATGAGCCACTGACCAAGGGTGGCTTCTATTGGGACTGGACGGTCAAGCCGCACTGGAACCTGTGCAACACACCTGGCGCCGATGACGTAAAGGTCGCCAGGTCCAAGGTGAAGGCGGTCGGCGAGTTTCTGGCGAGCGACGACAAGGTGCTCGTCTGCACCCACGCCACGTTCCGCTTCGCCGTCGACGATCTGGGTATCGAGGCGTTCGATGGCCGTCTGATCGCGGTGGACGAGTTCCACCACGTCTCGGCCAATCCGGACAACCGGCTGGGCGCGCAGCTGGGCCAGCTGATCGCGCGCGACAAGGTGCATCTGGTCGCGATGACCGGCAGCTACTTCCGTGGCGATTCCGTGGCGGTGCTGACCCCGGAGGACGAGGCCCGCTTCGTCACGGTCAGCTACACCTATTATGAGCAGCTCAACGGCTACCAGTGGCTCAAGACGCTCGACATCGCCTACAGCTTCTACACCGGGCGCTATATCGACAAGATCAACGACCTGCTCGACCCCGCGGTGAAGACGATCGTTCACATCCCCAGCGTCAACAGCCGGGAGAGCACCAAGGACAAGCATCGCGAGGTCGAGGAGATCATGGATCACCTTGGGCAATGGAAGGGCACCGATCCGGTCACCGGCTTCCACCTGATCGAGACGGCGGCAGGCGCGACGATCAAGGTCGCGGACTTGGTCGATGACGATCCCGCCAAGCGCGACCGCGTGGCGGCGGCCCTGAAAAGCCCGGAGGCGCGGAGCAACCGCGACCATGTCGACGTCATCATCGCGCTCGGCATGGCGAAGGAGGGGTTCGACTGGATCTGGTGCGAGCATGCGCTGACCGTCGGCTATCGCTCCAGCCTGACCGAGATCATCCAGATCATCGGCCGCGCCACCCGCGATGCGCCGGGCAAGACGGTCGCCCGCTTCACCAACCTCATCGCCGAACCGGCCGCCGCCGACGATCTCGTGGCCGAGGCGGTCAACGACACGCTGAAGGCGATCGCCGCCAGCCTGCTGATGGAGCAGGTGCTGGCCCCGCGCTTCGAATTCACGCCGAAGGACGTCGGGCCGAAGGACGGGTTCGATTACGGTCCCGACGGCTATCGGGAAGGCCGCACCAATGTCGGCTTCAACGAGGAGCGCGGCCAGTTCCACTTCGAGTTGAAGGACCTGGTTCTGCCCAGCTCGACCGAGGGCAAGCGCATCTGCGCGGAGGACATCAACGAGGTCATCACCAGCTTCATCCAGGACAAGCAGGCGATCGAACGCGGCCTGTTCGATCCCGAGGTGGTGCCCGAGGAGCTGACCCAGGTCCGCATGGGCAAGATCGTCCGCGACCGCTACCCCGAGCTCAGCGAAACCGACCAGGAAGCGATCCGCCAGCACGCCATCGCCGCGCTGAACGTCACCCAGCAGGCGGCGAAGATCGTCACCGAGACGGCAAGCGACGACGGCACCGGCGCGTTGCGGGCGAACACCTCGTTCGTCGACGGCGTCCGCAAGTTCATGAACGTGCGCGAGCTCGACATCGACCTGATCGACCGCATCAACCCCTTCGACGCCGCCTATGCGATTCTCGCCAGGGCGATGAACGAGGCCACGCTGCGCCAGGTGCAGGCGGCGATCTCGGCGCGCAAGACCACGCTGACCGAGGACGAGGCGCGCGCCTTCGCCATCCGCGCCGTCCAGTGGAAGCGCGAACGCGGCCGTCCGCCCGCGGCGACGTCGCAGGATCCGTGGGAGCGGCAGCTGGCGGAGGGCGTCGCCGCCTTCGCCCGCTTCCGCGCCAAGGCCCAGGCCGCCGGAGCCACGGCGAATGGCTGACATGACCGACGACGACATCCTCGCCGAACTGGGCGTCGACCTGACGCCCGGGAAGGTCCGTGCCCGCACCCCGCGCGAGGAGCGGATCATCGCCGGTTTCGAAGATATCGTCCGCTTCCGCGAGGCGCATGGCCGGGCGCCGCAGCACGGAGAGGGCCGCGACATCTTCGAGCGGCTTTACGCCGTGCGCCTCGATCGTCTGCGCGCGCAGCAGGATTGCCGGGCGTTGCTGGCCGAGATGGACGTGCACGGCCTTCTCGAAGCTGGCGGCGGCGTCGATGCGATCGACGCTCTCGACGACAATGCGCTGTTGGCCGAACTCGGCATCGAGGCCGCGGCGCCGGGCGACATCACGCAACTCCGTAACGTGCGCTCCAACGCCGACCGCAAGGCCGCCGAAGAGGTCGCCAGCGCCCGGCGCTGCGCGGACTTCGCGACCTTCAAGCCGCTGTTCGATCGGGTGCAGGCCGATCTGGAGGCGGGCGTCCGCACGACCCGGCCGTTCGTGCGCGACCTTGGCATGTCGAAGGCCGACATCAGGCAGGGTGAATTCTTCATCGTCGGCGGGCAGGTCGCCTATGTCGCGAGCATGGGCGATCCGATCGAGGCGCCCAATGGCGAGGCCGATGCTCGCCTGCGCGTCATCTATTCCAACGGCACCGAAAGCGACCTGCTGCTCCGCTCGCTCCAGCGCGCGCTCTACAAGGATGCGGGCGGCCGCCGGATCACCGAGCCCACGGCCGGCCCGCTGTTCGATGAGGCCGCGCCGGCCGCGGCGGAGCCCGATCTGCTGCAGACCGGCACGCTCTATGTCCTGCGCAGCCGTTCAACCCACCCGACAATCGCCGCGCACCGCGATCTGATCCACAAGATCGGCATCACCGGCGGGCCGGTCGAGGCCCGCATCGCCGGGGCCGCCGACGACGCGACCTACCTGCTCGCCGAAGTCGACGTGGTGGCGACGTACAAGCTCTACGACGTTCATCGCACGCGGTTGGAGGCCTTGATCCACCGGGTGCTCGACACGGTCCGTTTCGATGTCGAGATCCCCGATCGGTTCGGCAAGCCGGTGCGCCCGCGCGAGTGGTTCCTGGTGCCCGTGCCGATCATCGACGAGATCGTCGCGCGCATCGCGGACGGGACGCTGGCGGGGATGACCTATGATCCCCGGTCGGTCGCGCTGGTCCCGGCGCAGGCGGCGCCCGCCCGCGTCACCCCTCCGCCTGCGCCGGGATCAGCGCGTCGTCCAGTTCGGTCGCGCGGCGATGGGCCGGGCGCTGCTCCAGTCGCGTCCAGTACGTCTCGAACGCCGGACGCGCCGGGATCGTCTTGAACGCCAGGCCCCAGCCGATCTGCGCGCCGACATAGACGTCGGCGGCGCTGAACTTGTCGCCGGCGATATAGTCGCGGCCGGTCACCGCCGTCTCCAGCGCGTCCATCGTCGCGTCGAAGGAGCCATAGCCGACCATCGCCGCGCGCTCGGCCGGCGGTTCCAGCTGGAGCGCGCGGTTGGTGACCGCCGCCTCGACTGGGCCGGCGGCGAAGAACAGCCAGCGATAATAGGCGGCCCGCGCCGGATTGCCGACCGCAGGGGCGAGGCCGGCCTCGGGAAAGGCGTCGGCAAGATAGGCGCAGATCGCCGCGCATTCGGTGACGACGACATCGCCGTGGACGACCGCCGGGACCTTCCCCATCGGATTGATGTCGAGATAGTCCTGCGACTTCAGGTCCGGCCCCCAGGTGAGGATCCTGGTCTCATAGGGCTGGCCGACCTCCTCCAGCATCCAGCGCACGATGCGCCCGCGCGACATCGGGTTGGTGAAGAAGGTCAGGCCGCTCCCGGCGGCGTGCGGGCGCGGCTCCAGCATCAGGCGACTCCGTTGGCGGTGAAATGGGCGAGCATCCGCGCCCAGCCGTCGGTGGCGGCGGCGGGGTCGTAGCTGTCGCGATAATCGGCGTGGAAGCCGTGGCCGGCCTCGGCATAGACCTTGATCGACGAGTCGATCTTGCCGGCCTTCTCCAGC
>Ga0070668_100003310_pt1 | contig 11884 bp, 13 predicted proteins | sample KBSS43metaG_FD_64661 | JGI IMG/M metagenome (GOLD analysis project Ga0070668, IMG submission 64661) | Switchgrass rhizosphere microbial communities from Kellogg Biological Station, Michigan, USA - KBS S4-3 metaG | ecosystem: Host-associated > Plants > Roots > Rhizosphere > Soil ... | reverse complement strand
TGCCGTGGTCGATATGGGCGATGATGGAGAAATTGCGGATGCGGGAAAGTGGCGTCGAGGCCTCGGATTCACTCATTGCCGCTAGGTACGGGAGGGGGACCTTCACGGTCAAGCAGGGAAGGGAAGCCTTCCCTGCGGCAACGAGGGCTCATTTTTGCCTTGAAAAAGCCGCCCCGCCGATCCAGACGAACCCCCGACCGGTTCCTTTGGCCTTGGGCCTAGCGGGGAACAGGTACGTCATGGGAGCCGTTTATCTAAGCCCAAATGGGGTTCCCCAACCGTAGTCAAACGGAGAATGCTAATGTTTAAGCAAGTGATTTTGGCCTCTGCCGTCGCTGGCCTTCTGGCCGGTGCCGCTCTTCCCCTTGCCACCTCGGCTGATGCCGCCAGCGGTTGCCGGAAGGCCGCGAAGGCCAAATACGGTACCGACCACCAGGCTCGCCATGAATATCGTAAATGGTGCCATGCCGAGTGGAAGGCCCACAAGAAGGCTCAGAAGGCCGCTTAAGCCCTTCTATTGCCTAGCAAGTTTTGGGGACCCGCGCTTCTTGCGCGGGTCCCTTTGTTTTGGGAGGTTAGTCTTAATGAGATTACAGGTGTAGCGCCCTAAACAGACCTCAGATCAACTCCTTGGCAATAACGTTTATGAAATACAACTGTCTTTCGAAGATAAGAGATTGCAGCGAAATCCCATTCCATGCTTATAAATTGACATAGTCTATTCGGTGAAACGTGACGGAGTACCTCAATGCTGAAGAAGTTACTTTTGACTGTTGCTGCCGCGGGTTTGCTCTTAGGGGGCGCCGCCATGGTTCAACCCACTCCGGCTTTCGCCTGCAAGAGCGGATGCGCGAAGGCCGCCAAGGCCCATTATCCGAGTGATCGGAAGGCCCGCAAAGCCTTCCGCAAGGATTGCAAGGCCGAGTATCGCGCCAGCAAGAAGCACTAATCTCAACACGCTCATAAAAGGACCCGCCTCGGAAGGGGCGGGTCCCTTTTTATTGGCGATGAGGGCACTCGCCGCTCAAATGCCGGCATACCACTCATAGCCGAGGTCTTCCCAGAAGCCGCCTCTCCCGCCACGGATTGTGGCGATTTCGTCGACCGCCTCGATCCGCATCACATATTTCGCCATCTTGTAGCCAAGCTGCCGCTCGACGCGGAGCCGTAGCGGCGCGCCATGCTCGATCGGCAGCACGTTGCCGTTCATCTCGTAGGCGAGAATCGTCTGCGGGTGGAAGGCATCCTCGAGCCCGACCGATTCGTAATATTTTCCATCCTCATCGCCGGTCTGTCCGAGATCGTCGGCGCAACGGAACACGACATAGCGCGCGTTCGCTTTGAGCCCGGCCTGGTCAAGCAGGGTCTTCAACGGCACGCCCGTCCATTTGCCGATGCAACTCCAACCCTCCACGCAATCGTGCCGCGTGATCTGAGTGCGCGACGGCATCGCCCGCAACTCAGCCAGCGATAGTTCGAGGGGCTTTTCCACCAAACCCGAGACGCCGAGCTTCCAATCGGCAAAGCCGTTGGCGGCGTGCGCCTTGTAAGCCTCGTCATCCGGATTCGTGGAGCCGTTGGCCTTAAACTCCTTCGAAATCTCAGCCTCGTCATATTCGCGGGCGAGTGCGGAAGGTGGGATCAGCACCGTTTGGGTAAAGCGGGTCAATCCTTCCGCGCTGTCGAGCACTCGCCGCACCCAAGGCTGATCGGAGAGACCGTCGCAGCCGCCAAGTCCGAGCGTTCCGGCGAGAGCCGCGGCACGACGGAGAAAGAAGCGGCGGTCGAGCGAGTTGCTCATTTCGTCTCCTCCGCGGGTTCCACGACATATTTGCCCGTGATCATCGAGCGGAGATTGTTCCAAACGCCCGACACCAGCACCATGAAGAGATGCACCGCGACGAAGAGAACGATGCCGCCTGCTGCGAGAAAGTGGATGGTGCGCGCCGACTGACGGCCGCCGAAAATGTCGAGTAGAATGGGGTAGCCCGCATCCATGCCCGGAGACATGGCGAGCCCAGTCAGCAGCATCAGCGGCAGCAACACGAGCGCGACGAGGAGGTAGGTTAGTTTCTGCAAGACGTTATAGCGCTTGGCCTCCTCGCCCTTGGGAAATTTGAAACGGGCATGCTCGGAGATCGATGCGCCAATATGCTTGATCTCAGCTTCCGTGGGCGCGAGATCGCGCCGGATATGCCCGCTTGCGAAACTGTAGATCAGATAGATGAGCCCGTTGATGACGAAGGCCCAGGCAAAGAAGAAATGCCAGCGGCGCCCCATCGACAGATCGCGATGGCCGGGCAGCGTCACCGTCCAGGGAAAACCACGGGCATCGTAGCCTTCGTCCTCGGAGCCGGCGAGCCCGAACACGCCGGTCGTGTCGATCTGCCAGCCGAACAGGGTGGTGATGCCCATGACCTTGTCGCCGTGCTGCATCGGCTCCATGGCGATCAGAGGCTGCTCGAAGTCGGTCTTTGAGCCGAAATTGAGCGCAGGGTGGGCATTGAAGATCTGCAAGCCGCTCATAAGGAGCACCAGCAGCAGAAGTGCATTGACCCAATGCGTCACGCGAATGCTGAGGCTGTGCCGGTAGATGACCGCTTGCTGCTCGCTCATGGCTCTCTGCTCTCGCTTCCGCCACGAGATACGGAGGCCAATTGGCTTTGGATGCAGTAGATCATCCCTCTCTCACGCCGGCGGCGGTCCCCAAATCTTTTCGAGGCGCTGGGCTCGCCCGCAATTCCATTTGTAGAACTTGTAACTCACCGCGTTGGTGTTGTGATAATTCTGGTGGTAGTCCTCGGCCGGGGTGAAGGTCGTGGCCGGTTTGATCTCCGTCGCCACGTCCTTCTTGAAGCGTTCGGCAATCTCCTTCTTTTCGCCCGCGGCAAGCTTCGCTTCTTCGGCGTCGCCGGTGAAAATCGCGCTCCGATAGGCGTTGCCCTTATCGCAGAATTGCCCATCGGCATCGAACGGATCGATATTGTGCCAGTACTGATCCAGCAATTGTTGGTAGCTGACCTTGGTGGGGTCGTAGCTGACGCGAACCGCTTCTTGATAGCCTTCGTGATCGCCGTAAGTGGGATTGGGCTTGGTGCCGCCGGCATAGCCTGAGACGGTCTCGGTCACGCCCGGCACCTCGTCGAAGGCTGCCTCCATGCACCAGAAGCAGCCGCCGGCAAAGATTGCGGTTTTCGTCGCGTCCGCAGCTCGGCTTTGCCAGCTCTGCGCCGGAAGCAACATGGTCGCAGCAAACAGAATCGCGGCGACGGCGCCGACAGATCTGGCCTTCATTGAGCATCTCCGGAGAATCATCGTTCGGCCCAAGATAGGCCTACACGAGACGTGCGAATACCGCCTCTCGCGCGACCGTGAACCGATTTGATACTGGAAGGCTCGGACGGCTAAAGAATGAAATCGCTGTTGACCAACGATGCGACATCTTGCAGCTGGACCTCGAAATCCGCGGTGCCGTCGCCATCAACGTCACCCTGCAATAGACCGTTCTCGTAGCGCAGCTCACCGGCGACCGCACCGGTGAAGGGCAGGGCCCCGACATAGACAAAGGCCTGATCCCCATCCAACACGGTATTCGCGTCGATGCCCGAAAGGTCGATATGATCATGCTGGCTGTGATGGAAATTGATGATCACGTCGTGACCCGCGCCGACCACGCTCTCGGTGATGTTGTTGAATTCGAATTTGTCCGCATTCTTGCCACCCGACAGCGAGTCCGTGCCGAGGCCGCCAACCACGGTGTCGTTGCCGCGACCGCCGTTCAGAATATCGTCGCCTGCGCCGCCCAAGACACGGTCGTTGCCGATATTCCCATCGAGATTATCGTTGCCGTCGCCGCCGATCAGGCGGTCGGCGCCATGACCGGACTTGAACGTATCATTTCCGTCGTTGCCGTTGAACACATAGCGGCCGTTGGTGAAATAGTTCGCAAAGCCAGCGCCGAAAGACGAGGCCTGGAACGAGGGCGACAAGTCTACGTCGAGTGTGGTGACGTTATTCTGCTCAACGACAAAGCCGGTGACCGAGCCGCCGGCCAGAAAACCATGGAAATATTTGAAGCCGGACCCCGACGCGTGAAACACGATGTTATGGGCCGAGTCGTTAAGGTCGAAGCTATGCGACCCGTGCGGCACCAGATGTCCGTGCTTGGCATGATTCATATATCCCGTGGCGTTGACACCAGTGGTCGTCAGCACGGTAAGAGTGATGGTCATATTGGTTGCTCCAATCTGACCCCAGTCTCACCCCTCAAGCCTAAGGAACGCTGACATTGAGGCTTAAACTTCGACCGATTAGCTTGGGCAGGCGACCGTTCTTGGGTTAAGGAAGCCCCGCGATGCAACGACTTGCCTCACCCATAAACTTAATGAAGCCCGCCTATGACGTAATCGTCATTGGATCCGGCTATGGCGGTGGCGTTGCCGCTTCGCGTCTCGCGCGCGCCGGGCAAAGCGTCTGCGTCATCGAGCGCGGGCGCGAGGTCGTGACTGGTGAGTTCCCGAGCCGCCTGCCCGAGCTGCGTCGCGAGCTGCAGATCAATGGCGGCAAGATGCGCTCCGGCTCCCGCACCGGCCTCTACGATTTTCGGCTTGGCGCCGACATTCATGTTCTGGTCGGCTGCGGGCTTGGCGGCGGCTCGCTGATCAATGCCGGTGTTGCGTTGAAGCCCGAGCCGCGCGTCTTTGCCGATCCCGCTTGGCCAGAGGCTATGCGCGATGGATTGCTCGATCTTGGTTATGCGCGCGCGGCCGCAATGCTACGCCCGGAGCGTCACGGCATAGCGTCGTCTCTCACCAAATACCGGGCGCTCGAAGCTGCGAGCGTTTGCTTCGGCACGCCTCCTGTCATTGCCCCGGTTGCCGTCAGCTTCGAGGCGAATGTGAATCGGGCCGGCGTCGCGCAGGAAGCCTGCACGCTCTGCGGCGATTGCTGCTCCGGCTGCAATGTCGGCGCCAAGAACACCATTTCGATGACCTATCTTCCCGATGCGCATCATCATGGCGCGGAGATGTTCACCGAGCTCACCGCGACACACGTCGCGAAACAAGACAGGGGTTGGCGCGTCACCTTTAGGCCGACCGCCGACCCGGACGCTGCACCTAAGACCGTCGATGCCAAGACCGTCGTGCTTGCCGCCGGCACGCTCGGCTCGACGGAAATTCTGCTGCGCTCGCGCGAGCACGGACTGAAGCTCTCCGACCGGCTGGGCGAGGGGTTCTCCGCCAACGGCGACATCATTGCCTTCGCGCTAGGCAAGGAAACGAAAGTGAACGCGATCGGCGTCGGTCATCCGTCCAAATTCGACGGCGACCCAGTCGGCGCTTGCGTCACCGGCCAGATCGAGCTTCCGGATCCGGACGATTTCGAGCATGGCCTGACTATCCAAGAGGGCGTGCTTCCCTCCGCATTGGCGCCGTTGCTCCCCGTCTTTTTCATTTCCGGCGGGCGGCTCCTTGGCGCGGCGCAGAGCCTGATCAAAGGCGTCTATCAAGGCCCGCTGTCCCATTTGCACACTTTCTTCGTCGTGTCGCATGACGAAGCCAAAGGACGTATCTATCTCGACAAGGGGGTGGCCAAAATCGATTGGCCGAACGTTGCGGAGCAGGGCGTCTATGCAAGGGTCGATGCGGCGCTGACTAAGGCCGCAGGAACTGTCGGCGCCCGCTATATCAAGAGCCCGCTAGCGGCAACCGCCAGCGGCACGAAGCCTGCCACCGCGCATCCACTGGGCGGCTGCGGCATGGGCGAGGATGCGAGCCGCGGCGTGGTCAACCACAAATGCCAAGTGTTCTCGAGGGGCGACCACGTGCATGCGGGACTTTATGTCTGCGACGGCTCGGTGATCCCACGCTCGATCGGGGTGAACCCGTTCCTCACCATCACCGCACTCACCGAACGCGCCATGATACACTACGCCCGCGATCACAATCTCGGCTTCGATGATGCGGCTGAGGCCCACGTCGAAACAGTGTGACGCGGACTAACCGCGCAGCTCGCCGCCGGTGGCTTTGGTCACGGCCGCGACGATCTTTGTCGCAACCGACTCGATCTCGGCATCCGTCAGCGTCTTCTCGCGTGGCTGCAACGTCACTTCGATGGCGAGTGACTTTTTACCCTCCGGTACACCCTGACCGGTGAACACGTCGAAGACACTCACTTCGGTGATGAACGCACGATCCACGCCTGAAGCCGCGCGGATCACCTCGCTTGCAGCGACATCGCGATTGAGCAGAAAGGCGAAATCGCGTTTGACCGCTTGCAGGTCCGACGCATCGAGCGCGGGCTTGGTGAGCCCCTTCCGCCGCGACGGCACCGCATCGAGGTAGAGCTCGAAGCCTGAGATCGGCGTATCGATCCCGAGCGCCGTAAGCAACTCCGGATGCAACTCGCCGAACACGCCGAGGGTGACCTTGGGACCGAGCTTCAGCGCGCCAGATCGTCCAGGATGAAACCAGGACGGCGCCTCTGCTGCGATCATGAGGCTCGACTGCTCGATCCCAAGCGAAGCGAGCGCGGCGACCGCATCGGCCTTCGCCAGGAACACGTCGGCTTCTGGCGCATCGCCGGACCAGTCGCGGCCTTCGCCTTCGAGCGCCGATTGTCCAAACCGCACGCCGCTTGCAGCAATGTACTGGTCTTGCGGCTCCGGCCCGCGATAAGCCTGACCCAGCTCGAAAAGGGCGCCATCAGCGAAACCGCGATCACGGTTCCGCTGCGCGGCCGTAATGAGGCCCGGCAAAAGCGATGGCCGCATTACCGCAAGCTCGCTCGAAATGGGGTTGTCCAACGTGAGCTCGACCGAGCCGCCGCCGAACAATTTGGCTTCCGCTGGCGTGATGAACGACCAGGTCACGGCCTCGACCAGCCCGCGTGCGGCGAGCGTGCGGCGGACCATGCGCTGCCTTTTCTGCGTCTCAGTCAGCACCGAGCGCGCCACGCCGGATGCTCTTCGCATCGGTGTCGCCGGGATGCTGTCGACTCCGACCAGTCGCACCACCTCTTCGACGAGATCAACACCTTGCGAAATGTCGGGACGCCAGGATGGCGGGCTCGCCTTTAACGAGGCGCCGCTGCCGCTGAGCTTGATGCCAAGTGCTGTGAGCATCGCTTTCGTCTTCGCTGCCGACAGCTCGAGCCCGCTCAAGCGTTTGACGTGGCCGAGATCGAATTTGAAGGCTGCGTTCGGTTTCGGCGCCTTGCCGGCGATCGTCATCTTGCTCGGCGTTCCGCCGCAAAGCTCGACCACCATGCGAGTCGCGAGCTCAAGCCCCGGCACCACGAAGTCTGGATCGACGCCGCGCTCGAAGCGGAATCTCGCATCGGACTGAATATTCAGCTTCCGTCCCGTGCTTGCGGTCCGCTTCGGATCGAAATAGGCGGACTCGATGAAGACGTTTCTGGTCGCGTCTGTGCAGCCGGTCTCTTCGCCGCCAATCACCCCGCCAAGTCCGAGTACGCGCGCATCGTCGGCGATCACGCACATTTCCGCGTCGACATCGTAGCTCTTGCCGTCGAGCGCCTTGAAGCTTTCGCCCTTGCGTCCAAGCCGCGCGTGGATCGCGCCTCTGAGCTTGTCGGCGTCGTAGACGTGGAGCGGCCGTCCGCGATCATAGGAAATGTAATTGGTGATATCGACCAGCGCGTTGATCGGACGAAGTCCGATCGCCTTTAGCCGTCGTTGCAGCCAGTCGGGCGAAGGACCGTTCTTCACGCCCTTGACCAGCACGCCGGCGAAGACCGGGCAGGCGTCCGCAGTCTCTTTATCGAATTCGAGCTTGATTGGGACAGGATTGGGCTTGGCCGCCTTGATCGGCTTCACCTTGTCGGTTTTGAGTTTGCCGAGACCCGATGCGGCGAGATCGCGGGCAATGCCGCGAACGCCGAGGCAGTCCGGGCGATTGGGCGTGACCGCGACTTCGATCACCGCATCATCGAGCCCGAGCGCCTTTGCCGCGGGGACGCCGATTTTTGTGTCTGCTGGCAGCTCGATAATTCCGGAGTGCTCGTCGGAGAGTTCGAGTTCGCGCTCCGACAACATCATGCCGCTCGATTCGACGCCCCTGATTTTGGCTTTGGTCAGGGTGAAATCGATGCCGGGCACGTAGGCGCCGACGGATGCGAACACGCCTTTCATGCCTTCGCGTGCGTTGGAGGCGCCGCACACCACTTGCAGGCGCTCGGTGCCGGTATCGACTTCCAGCACTTGCAGCTTATCGGCGTTGGGGTGCTTCTCCGCTTTCAGCACCTTCGCCACTTTGAACGGCGCGAGCTTCGTCGCGGGGTCGAACAATTCCTCGACCTCGAGCCCGATGCGGGTCAGCCGATCCGCGATTTCGTCCACGCTCGCTTTCGTGTCGAGATGTTCTTTCAGCCAAGCAAGGGTGAACTTCATGGCGCACCCAACCCGCCGGCAAGAGTCGGCACGGCGAGGGGAAGGAAGCCGTAATGCTTGAGCCAGCGCAGATCGGCGGAGAAAAACGCGCGCAGATCCGGCATGCCGTATTTCAGCATGGCGATACGGTCGATACCGAGGCCGAAGGCGAAGCCTTGATAGCGCTTAGGGTCGATCCCGACATTCTTCAGCACGTTCGGATGCACCATGCCGCAGCCGAGAATCTCCAGCCACTGATCGCCTTCGCCGATGCGGATTTCGTCGCCAACTTTGGCGTAGCCGATATCGACCTCCATCGATGGCTCGGTGAATGGGAAGTAGCTGGCGCGAAAGCGCATCTTTACCTTCGGCACTTCGAAGAAGGCTTTGGCGAATTCCTCCAGCACCCATTTCAAATGACCGAGATGTGTCTGCTCGTCGATCACGAGCCCCTCGACCTGGTGGAACATCGGCGTGTGGGTCTGATCTGAATCGCAGCGATAGACGCGTCCTGGCGCGATGATGCGAAGTGGAGGCTTCTGCACCAGCATGGTCCTGATCTGCACCGGGCTGGTATGCGTGCGTAACACCGCGCGGCTGCCGTCGGCAGCGGCCGGAAGATAGAACGTGTCGTGATCCTGGCGGGCCGGATGCTCGGGCGGAATATTGAGCGCGGTGAAATTATTGAAGTCGGTCTCGATGTCGGGGCCTTCGGCGATCGAGAATCCCATATCCGCGAAAATCTCGGTGATCTCGTCGGTGACTTGGCTGACCGGATGGATGCGGCCCTCCGCGAGCGGGCCTTCGCGCACCGGCAAGGATATGTCGGCGCGATCGGAGGCGAGCTTCTCGACAAGTGCAGCGCCCGCGAGAACTTGATGCCGCGCATCGAGCGCTTCGGAAACACTGGTCTTCAGTGCGTTGACCGCCTGCCCGAAACTCTTGCGTTTCTCCGGCGGCATCGCGCCGAGCGTTTGCATCAGCTCGGAGACGCGACCCTTCTTGCCAAGCGCCTTGACCCGCACCTCGTCGAGCTGAGCAAGATCGCGCGCGGCCGCGATCGCCTCGATCAACTCGGCTTTCAGTCTATCGAGCTCTGGCTGAGCCAAGGCAAGGGCTCCTGCCGCCGATGGCGGAAGTGTCAAGCACCGGCCGCGGCGGAAGCGGCCTTGACCAGACTCTGGAACGCTTGCGGCTCGTGAATTGCGATATCAGCCAACACCTTGCGGTCGATCTCGATGCCGGCCTTGTTCAGCCCGTTGATGAATCGGCCATAGGTGAGACCATGCTCGCGCACGGCAGCATTGATACGCTGGATCCACAACGCGCGGAACGTGCGCTTCTTCACCCTGCGGTCGCGATAGGCATATTGACCTGCCTTGTCGACGGCCTGCTTGGCGGTGCGGATAGTATTCTTGCGGCGGCCGTAATAGCCCTTCGCCTTCTTCAACACCTTGCGGTGCCGGGCATGGGCGGTAACGCCGCGTTTCACACGGGACATGTCGGTGCTCCTCTAAGAAAACGACTCTATGGCCTAGCGGCCGTAGGGTAGGAAATTCTTCTTCACGATCTTTGCGTCTTCGTCCGAAAGGACCATGGTTCCGCGCGCATTCCGAATGAACTTGGTCGGGCGCTGAATCATGCCGTGACGCTTCCGCGAGGCCTGGCATTTCACCTTGCCGCTCGCGGTGACCTTGAAGCGCTTCTTGGCACCGCTCTTGGTCTTCATCTTGGGCATTTGGCTTCCTTCAATGGCGGCTCGCTTCCGGTCGCCCGGCAGCGGCGGCTTACTCTTGGTGGTTGAAAGCATGTAAGCCGCCACGGCATGCCCTGCCGGGCGGCTCCATAGAGCGAGCCTTATAGATTGGATTGTGGCGGGCTGGCAAGGGCCAGGCCAACCAAGGCATTATGCTTACCTTGGCGCCAGCACCATCACCATCTGCCGGCCTTCAAGTCGGGGCTCCGACTCCACTTTGGCGATGGTCGCGGTGTCCTGCTTCACGCGATCGAGCAATTTGGTGCCGAGCTCCATATGCGCCATCTCGCGGCCGCGGAAGCGTAAGGTCACCTTCACCTTGTCGCCTTCTTCGAAGAAGCCGACGATCGAGCGCATCTTCACCTGGTAGTCGTGGATGTCGATATTCGGCCGCATCTTGATCTCTTTGATCTCGACGGTCCGCTGCTTTTTGCGGGCCTCGGCAGCCTTCTTCTGCGCCTGGTATTTATACTTGCCGTAGTCGAGAATTTTGCAGACCGGCGGCTCGGAATTGGGCGCGATCTCGACGAGGTCTAGCCCCGCTTCCACCGCGCGCGCGAGCGCATCAGGGGTCGGAACCACCCCAACATTGTTGCCCGTGGCGTCAATCAGCTGAATTGTTTGATTATCGATGCCCTCGTTGATACGGGGCCCATCCCTGTTAGGGGTCAGATTCGTCGGCCGTCTTGCGATGAGTAGTTCTCCTCTATTTGCGTTCACCCGGCTTGCCCAGGGCCAACGTGAAACGCGCCCAAATGACGCAAAATCCAAGCTGCCCTTCTACAGGAAGGGAAATGGGGCTGACAAGTCAAGCGATCCGACAGGTAAGCACGACGTTCATCAACTCCCGCAAGGGCAATGACACCCCTTTTCGACTTCGTCGAGCAGGGGCATTCTGGGTGGGGGAAGGAAGAAGGGGGTCATCATGCGACGCCAGATATCGTTTGCGATCCTGCTGGGGATGATGGGTTTTGCCATTGGACCTGCCGCCGCCGGGGACAAGAAGTGTCTCGACATTTCCGGCACAGGCGACGGCATCAACAAACAAGTGGCCGTGGAAAGCTCGCGCAGCGCCATCCAGACCGAGATTGAAAAGATTCAGGCGGAAAATCACGTGACGTCGGTTGAAGTCAAAGCGTGGAAACCGGACCCAAGGCCGTATTGGCGAAGTTCCGTTTCTGGCTACCTTTTCCTTACCCCCGATGAGGTCACCGATAAGGTCTATACGATTTGCTGGAAGGGCGTGGTCTCGCCCGCCGTCTGCACGTCAGGGACGGAAGTTTGTTGGCCCGCCGATTAGGCTTCCGATCCGGCCTGCAATGATGGCGGATTCAGGAACTTGTTCTGAAGGTCGGTACCAAGCAGCTCGTCATAAACGGCGAGCGTCTTCTGCTGCATTTGCGATAACGCGAAACTCGAAGCCACATGCGCCCTGGCCCGCATGCCGATCTCCAAGCGATCCTTAGGTGAAAGCGCGAGCGCCCCTCTGATGCGATCTGCGAGTGAAGTTGGGTTCGCCGGCGGCACCAGCCAACCCGTGAATCTCTCGGGGCTCTCCTCCGCCGACACGATCGTCTCCGGTAGCGCGCCGAGGCTGGAGACGATCACGGGACAGCCCATGGCTTGCGCTTCGATACTGGTTCGCCCGAATGTCTCCGCGACAAGCGACGGCACCAAGGCGACATGCGAGGCGAGGAAGGCAACGGGCATGTCGGCGCAGTGGCCGACAAGTCTGACCT
>Ga0070668_100003307_pt1 | contig 11892 bp, 11 predicted proteins | sample KBSS43metaG_FD_64661 | JGI IMG/M metagenome (GOLD analysis project Ga0070668, IMG submission 64661) | Switchgrass rhizosphere microbial communities from Kellogg Biological Station, Michigan, USA - KBS S4-3 metaG | ecosystem: Host-associated > Plants > Roots > Rhizosphere > Soil ... | reverse complement strand
AACCGCGACGTAGACGCACTTCAGGTCCTTGTCCTTGTTGTTGATGATCGTGTCGATGCAGATCGACGTCTTGCCGGTCTGACGGTCGCCGATGATCAGCTCGCGCTGTCCGCGACCGACGTTCGTCATGGCGTCGATCGGCTTGATGCCGGTCTGCATCGGCTCCTTCACCGGCTGGCGGTGGACCACCCCGGGGGCCTTGAACTCGGCCGGGCGCGTCTCGTCGGTGTTGATGTCGCCCTTGCCGTCGAGCGGGCGGCCGAGCGGGTCGACGATCCGGCCGAGCAGCGCGTCGCCGACCGGGACCTGGAGCAGGCGCCCGGTGCGCTTCACCTGGTCGCCCTCCTCGATCTCGTCCCATGGGCCGAACAGCACCGCGCCGACGTTGTCGGACTCGAGGTTCAGCGCGAGGCCTGTCACGTCGTGCGGCAGCTCGAGCAGCTCGCTCGACATGGCGTTGTCGAGGCCGTGGACGCGCGAGATGCCGTCCGCCACGGACAGCACCGTGCCCACCTCGGAGAGGTCGGCGCCGCCGTCCTCGAGCCCTTCGATGCGGCTCTTGAGGATGCTGGTGATCTCGTCTGGCTTGATCTGCACGTCGTCTCCTTAGGCGCTCTTCGCGACCTGCTTGCGTAGTCGTTCAAGTTTGTTGCGGACCGTGTCGTCCAGCACCATGTTCCCGACCCGGACCATCAGACCCCCGAGCACGTCCGGGTCGACCTTGGAGGACAGCTCGACGGTGCGGCCGGTCTGCTCCTGGATGCGCTTCGCGATGTCCTCGGCGAGGCCCTCGTCCAGCTCGACCGCGCTGGTCACGGTGACCGGGAGGAGCTTGCGCTCGTCGGCCCAGAGCGCATCGAACTCGCGCTTGATGCGAAACAGCGCGGGCATCCGGTGTCGCTCGGCGAGCAGCTCGAGGAAGTTCTCGAAGCGCTCGTCCGCGTCGCTCACGATCTTGCGCACGCCCTGGCGCTTCTCCTCGGAGGAGAAGTACGGCGAGAACAGGAACACCTGCAGGGTCCGGTCGTCTGAGAGCGCCTCGGCGAACTGGCCCAGCTCGTCGTGGACGCGGTCGAGCACGTCGTGCTCCTTCGCGACCTCGAACAGCGAGCGTGCGTAGACCTCGGCGATCTCCTCCATGCGCTAGCGCCCGTTCCCTTCCGACGACGGTGCGAGCTCCTCGAAGTCGACCTCCGACAGCGCGTCCTCGATCAGGCGGCGGTGGTCCTCGGCGGTGAGCGACTTGCGGGTGATCTTCTCGGTCGCGGTCACGGTCAGGTCGGCGACCTCACGGCGCAGCTCCTCGAGGGCTCGGCGCGTCTCGTGCTCGATGTCACGGCGCGCCGCGGCAAGCATCTCCTCGCGCTGCTTGGAGGCGTCCGCTCTCGTCTCGTCGGCCAGCGTCTCGGCGGCCTTGCGGGCCCGCACCACGATGTCGTCCGCCTGCTCGCGCGCCTCGCGCAGCCGCGCGCGGTACTCCTCGAGCAGCTCGTCGGCCTCGCGCTTGGCGCGGTTGGCCGCGTCGATCGACTCGTCGATCGCCCTGCGGCGACGGTCGAGCGCCTCGGCGATACGCGGGAAGGCGAGCTTGTTGAGCAGCCAGAGCGTGATGCCGAAGGCGAGCAGCGCCCAGATCATCAGCCCGAGCTCCGGGCTGACGAGGAAGTTGCCGCCTCCTTCGTCCGCCTGTGCGAGCAGAACCATCATCGCCCTAGAGGAAGAACGCGATGAGGCCGAAGATGAACGCGTAGAAGACGATCGCCTCGGTCAGCGCGAAGCCGAGCCACTGGATGCTCGTGATCTCCTCGCGCATCTCGGGCTGACGGGTGACCGACTCGATCACCTTGCCGAAGATGTAGCCGACGCCGATGCCCGGGCCGATCGTTCCGAGGCCGGCGCCGACGCCGAGCGCGACGGACTTCAGGCCGTCCGCGGTCGTCTTGGCCGCTCCGATAAATGTGGGGTAGTCGAGCTCCATGGTGCTCCCTCCTAGTGGCCTCCGGCGCTTGCCTCGCCGAAGTAGATGGACGTCAGGGTCGCGAAGATGAAGGCCTGCAGGGTTGCTACCAGCCCCACTTCGAAGATGTAGAACGCGACCGCGATCGGCAGGGTGATCCAGCCGAGCGCCGCGAGCCCGAGCAGGACCGCGAGCCCGCCGCCCATGAACAGGATCAGCAGGTGGCCGGCGAGGATGTTGGCGAATAGTCGGACTGAGAGCGAGATGATCCGGACGAACTGCGAGATCACCTCGATGATGAAGATGGGGACCGCGGCGGCGCCGCCGACACCGGCGGGCAGCCAGCCCTTGAGGTAGCGGATGAGGCCGTGCCGGCGGATGCCCTCGACCTGGTAGAGGATGAAGACGGCGAGCGTCAGGACCAGCGGGACCGACAGGTTCGCGGTGGCGGCGTAGAGCCCGAAGGCGGGGAAGTCGACCCCGAAGATGTTGATCTTCTCGTGCGAGGTCGGCAGCGGGATGTAGCCGAGCATGTTCGAGAACCAGATGAAGAAGAAGAGCGTGGCGACGAAGGGGAAGTACTTCGCCGCGGTGCCGCCCGGCATGTTGCCCTTCGAGATCTGCGTGTAGGTCAGGTCGTAGGCGCCCTCGACGATCGTCTGGACGCGGTTGGGGCGGTCCTGCATGCGCCGCGCGATCCAGATCATCGTGACCGCCGTGAGGATGCAGGCGAGCCACAGGTAGAGGACGGCCCGGTTGATCGACAGATTGAGGCCGCCGATGTGGATCGGGATCCAGTCGTGGAGCTTGAACTCGTCCTGGGGCTTGAACCCCTCGTTCTTGCCCTCGCTGCCGAAGATCACGAACAGCACGATCCCGATCAGGAGGTAGATGCCGACGCCGATCCAGATCTTTGCGGCGCGGCTCATGACTTCGGGTCCTCGAACGGCCGCGTGAGCATCTGGCTCGTGAAGTAGAAGGTGAAGAGGGTGATCGACAGGATCGCCGCGGCGAGTCCCGCCTCGCGCTCCGCGAGTCCGACCACGAAGATCGAGCCGGCCACCAGCCAGCCCCGCGCGATCATGCTGCCGGTGAGGAGGCCGGCCACCGTGCGGGGGTCGTCGGACGCCCGGGCGCGCTGCTCGATCGCATGCTGGATCAGGCGCTGGAGCGTCCACCCGACCGCCGCGCCGAGCCATCCGAGCAGCGGCAGGTCGGCCGCCACGAAGATCGGCAGCGCCAGGAGAAGAACCGCAAAGTCGAGATACCGCAACAGGAAAAGCGGCATGGGGACAGCGGATGCTTTCAAAGCGGGCGTCGTCAAGAGTTGTCCAGGGAGAGCGGTGGGGCGGGGCGGCGCTTTAGAGCTCTCTACCCGGGCCGCGAAGGGTACATGTTCCGAGGACTTTGTGACTACTTTGTGACACTTGGCTCAGGGGCTCTCCACCGCGCGCGGATGCTACGCCGAGTGGCCAGCTCGGGTTCTGCTCCGAAGTGCTCGACCCCAGAGTGGGTGAGTCGGCTTACCTGGGCATTTGGCCAGGAAAAGCGCCTAACCCGGCCGCGTCGCCCGTCCTGGCCCAGCGCCCGGCCGGCGCGCGCGGCGAGCCTTACGGCCCGCGCGCCCGGAGTGACGGTGCTGTTGCGTAGGTCACTCCGCCGTGACTGGGTCCGGCCGCTCGCTCGAGGTGGTGGGTAATCGTTGCGGAATCCGCCACGATTACCCACCACCCGGATCCGCGCCCAGAGCAGCGGTAACGGGATCGTGACTGTGTGACCTGGGAGACATGCCTGCCTCCCTATGCCTGCATCCCCGCGGCTCCGCCAGGCGCCCGGCCGGCGCGCGCGGCGAGCCTTACGGCCCGCGCGCCCGGAGTAACGGTGCTGCCACTCCGATCGGGCGGCGGGTCGCGCGTTACGAGAGAGTGACCGGTGTGGCCGCTCAGGCCACGCGGCGCAGGTGGCGCGCCTGGCCCGTGTCGAGCACGCGCAGGAAGGCGGCTACGACGGGTGCGTCGAACTGCGTGCCTGCTCCGGCCTCGAGCTCGGCGCGCGCGGCGCTCTCTCCGAGTGCCGGCCGGTAGCAGCGGTCGGCGGTCATCGCCTCGTAGGCGTCGGCGACCGCGAGGATGCGAGCCTCGAGTGGGATCTGGTCGCCGCTCAGCTTGTGCGGGTACCCGAGCCCGTCGGGGCGCTCGTGGTGCGCGAGGATCCACGCGCGGAGGTCCTCGAACTCCGCTCGCGAGAGGAGGCGCGCGCCGATCTCGGGGTGAGTGCGCATCTCCTGCCACTCGTCGGCATCGAGCGGACCGGGCTTCGAGAGCACCCCGTCGGAGATGCCGATCTTGCCGATGTCGTGCAGCAGGCCGGCGAGCCGCACCCGCTCCACGCGTTCCTCGGCCAGGCCGAGCTCACGCGCCATCATCTCCGCGTAGCGCCCGACGGTATGCGAGTGCTGACCCGTGCCGGTGTCGCGGATGTCCAGCGCCTCCGCGAGCGCGATCACGGTCGCGAGCTGGAGCTCCTCGCCAGCCTGCCCGCCCATCTCGGCGAGCATGCGCGCGACCTCGTCGCTGTAGATGACCGTGCGGTCTCCGCCGAGGTCCTTGGCGGCGGCGGCGGCGCTGTCGGCGGCGCGCAGGAGCCCCACGCCATCGGCGGCGTGCGCCGGCGCGGTGGCTACTCCGAAGCTGAAGGCGACCCCAGGCCCCGAATCGACGAAGCTCCGGTGCGTGGCGCGGCGCAGGCGCTCGGCCACGATGAAGGCGCCGCGCTCGTCGGTCTCCGGGAGCAGCAGCGCGAATTCCTCGCCGCCGATCCGGGCCGCCAAGTCGATGCGCCGCTTCCACTTGAGCGCGTTCTGCGCGATCGCCTGGAGAGCCAGGTCTCCCGCCGCGTGACCGTGCCGCTCGTTGATGGCACGGAAGCCGTCGATGTCGCCGACGATCACGGAGATCGGGCGGCCGGCGCGCGCGGCGCGCTCGAGCTCCAGCTCGAGCAGCTCCTCGAAGGCGCGCCGGTTCAGAAGGCCGGTCAGCGGGTCGTTGCGGTTCGAGTCGGCGATGCGTGTGCGGAGGTCTGCGATGCGCCGGCGTTGATGCAGCGCGAAGCCCGCCAGCACCAGAGCGCAGACGGAGGGTAGAAAGGGAGCGAGAAAGCCTGCCGGCTCCATTCCCCTCGATTATCGACGCGAAGGTCTTATCCCTTAAACGGGGTACCCCGCTACGTCATACGGCCCTGAGCAGCGCCTCAACGACGTCCGAGCGGAACTGCGTGCCGGCCTGGCGACGGAGCTCGCCGGCCGCCTCCTCTGCCGCGTATGCGGCCCGGTACGGACGCGGGTTCGTCAGGGCCTCGTACGCGTCCGCGACGCCGATGATCGCCGACTCGATCGGGACGTCCGCCTCGCGGCGTCCCTCGGGGTAGCCGCGCCCGTCCGGTCGCTCGTGGTGAAACAGGATCCACGAGCGGATGTCCTCGTACTCGGTGGTCTCCACCATGCGCGCGCCGATGGCGGGATGGGCTCGCACGAGTGCCCACTCGTCCTCGGTCAACGGGCCGGGCTTGCCGAGCAGGTGGTCGGGCAGGCCGACCCGCCCCACGTCGTGAAGGATTCCCGCAAGCCGGATGCGCTCGACCGACTCGGGTGGAAGGCCGAGCTCGCGCGCCGTGAGCTCGGCGAAGCGGCCCACGCGCCGGCAGTGCGAGGGGCTGCCGGAGTCGCGCACGTCGAGCGCCTCGGCGAGGTTCACGAGCGAGGCGAGCTCCACGCCCCCGTCGCCGTTGCCGGTGCGGGACGCGCGCGCGAGGATGCCGGGCACCTCGGCGCTCGAGATCACGGAGCGGTTCCGGCCGAGTCGCTTGGCGGCGTACAGGGCCTGGTCGGCCGTTCGGAGAAGCCCGTCCGCGGACTGGCCGTGAAGCGGGAAGGTCGAGATCCCGAAGCTGATCGTGAGGCGGGCGTCGCGCTCGCGCGAGGACACAGCCTCCTGCACCGCCGCCCGGATCCGCTCGGCGAGCATGTAGGCGCCGTGCTCGTCGCAGTTGGGCGCGAGGACGGCGAACTCCTCTCCGCCGACGCGCGCCGCGCTGTCGAAGCCGCGCTTGGCGCCGCGGATGGCGTCGGCCACGCGCAAGAGAACCGAGTCGCCGGCCGCGTGGCCGTGCACGTCGTTGACTCGCTTGAAGCGGTCGAGGTCGCCGACGATGAGGCTGAGCGGCTGCTCGGCGCGCCGGGCGCGCTCGAGCTCGGTGTCGAAGATGTCCTGGAAGCCGCGCCGGTTGAAGAGGTCGGTGAGCGGGTCGCGCTGGGCGGCGTCGCGGAGCCGGTGGAACATGCTGCCGAGGCGGTGCCGGACGAAGGAGACGAAAAGGCCGGTCCCGAGGAGCGTGCCGACCGTCGCGATCCAGCCGTCGAGGGGATTATCCGCCGGGTCCTCGAGCACGAGCGCGCCGGCATACGCAGCGCTCATCAGGGCGAGGTGCATGAGCGCGACGCCACGGCTGAAGACGTAGAACGCGAACATCGTGACCCACACGTAGAGCAGGGGCCCGTAGGCGGACCCGGTGCCCCAGCCGTACGCCGCGCCGGTCGCGACCGCAGTTCCGAGGACGCCGATCGGGTGGTAGCTCCAAGCGGGGACGCGCTCGTTCGCAATCAGGAGGCACGCGGCGACCAGCGCGGCCACGATCGCGGTGGCGACCAGCACGCCGTCGTCGAACTGGGCGTCGCCTGGCAGCAGCACCCCGGCGAGGCAGATCAGCGCGGCGGCCCCGAACAGGAGCGCGGCGGTCGGAGCAAGCGGCGCCTGCCTGGGGGGCGAGTCGACACCTTCTCCAGTCGCAGTCCGCCAGCGCAACCGCTCGCGGAGGGGCGGGTCCATCCTCCTCCTTTGGGCCAACTGACGTTTGGCCTACTGACGAGTCCTTCGGGGGCCTCCGGCCACAATATGTGCGCTCAGCGGTTCCCGCCAGAATGCGAGGCGTGTGGATCCAGCAAACGATCGAACTGCGCCCAAGACCGCGCGGTTTCCACCTCGTAACCTCCGAAATCGTTGACGCCGTGCCCGATCTGGATCGACTCGAGGTGGGCCTCGCGAACGTGTTCATGCAGCACACGTCGGCCTCGCTGACGATCAACGAGAACGCCTCGCCTGACGTTCGCCGCGACTTCTCGGCCTGGTTCGACAGGGCCGTCCCCGACGGCGCCGACTACTTCGCGCACACGCTCGAGGGCCCCGACGACATGCCCGCGCACATCAAGACGTCGCTGACCGGCAGCTCGCTGACGATCCCCGTGTCGCGCGGCGAGCTGGCGCTGGGGACGTGGCAAGGGATCTATTTGTGCGAGCACCGGGACAGCGGCGGTTCCCGCCGCGTCGTCTTCACCGCCTTCGGCGAGGGGGCCTAGGCGCCCGTTCGGCGCGCGCGGCTCGTTGTTAGCTGTCTGCGACTTGTGCGAACATGTGTTCGTGCGCTGGGACAGCCAGAGAGTCGAAGCGGAGGAGGCCCACACACTCCCCGGGTACCGCGAGCCGGCGACCGTCCGCACCTTCGACGCACCCGAGGCCCTCGACACCCGTTTCTACGAAGTGAGGGCGAAGTCGGCGCTCAACAGGGTTCCGAACGCATCCCGGATGCCCTTCCGCTGGACCATCAATCCGTACCGAGGATGCAGTCACGGGTGTCTTTACTGCTTCGCGCGCCCCACCCACACCTACCTCGACTTCAACGCCGGCCGTGACTTCGAGAAGGAGATCGTCGTCAAGGTCAACGTGCCGGAGGTGGCTCGGGCGGAGTTGATGCGGCCGTCGTGGAAGCGGGAGCACGTTGCTCTCGGGACCAATACGGACCCGTATCAGTGGGTCGAGGGGCGCTATCGGCTCATGCCGGGCATCTGGGAGGCCATGCGGGACTCGCGGACGCCGTCGTCGGTTTTGACGAAGTCGCCGCTGCTGCTGCGCGACATCGAGCTCTTCAAAGAGATCCACGAGGTCGCCGGGTTCGCCGCGAATCTGTCGATCCCGACCCTGGAGGAGAAGGCGTGGCGGGCGAGTGAGCCGCACACGCCGCATCCTCGGAAGCGGATCGAGGCGGTGGCCGAGCTGAACCGGGCCGGCATCCCGACGGGCGTGCTGATCGCTCCACTCATGCCGGGCATCAACGACTCGCCCAAGCAGGTGGAGGAGATCCTCGAGCTGTGCGGGGAGGCGGGCGCCGTGAACATCGGGGGGATCCCCCTTCACCTGCGCGGCGAGGTGCGGGACATCTTCTTCGAGTGGCTCCGCTCGTACCGGCCCGACCTGGTGCCGCGCTACGAGCAGCTGTACGCGCGAGGCGCCTACGTGGGCAAGGCGGAGCGCGAGCGGATCCAGGCGCTGCTGACGCCGGGCCGGAAGAGCAGCTGGGCCCAGCGGGTAAGGAACACGGGCTCTGAGCAGGATCCGGTCACGATGCCCGCCCCGCGGCCGCCGCGGGAGCCCGCTCAAACGAAGCTGTTCTGAACGATGTATGCGTTAACCGCGATATACGCCGTTACCGTCGACAGGGTCTGGGGCGGCCCGGCGGGCTACCCCTCAATGCCGTCGTTCGAAGGCGCCACAGACCCGTCGGCGGCGGAAAACACCGGCTCCCGGCCCGCTGCTGCCACCAGCTCCCCGAACGTCACGCCCTCGCCCGAGCTGACGTACGGCACGTAGATGTCCACGGCGTCCGCGTCCGCGTGGTCCAGTTCCAGCTGTACCGCGTCGGTCGTCTCGCCGCTGTCGGGGTCGGTCAGCGTCACGTCGGCTGCGATGCCCGACGCGCGGATCGCGCCCTCGGCGGCCTGCTCGCGCAGGTCGTTGTGGAGGGCGACGAGGATGTCGCCGACATCCGGATCCGCGGTGGCGACCGGGGGCGCGACGGGCTCGATCGAGCCGTCGCTCTCGACGGCGGCCGCGTAGGGGTAGAACTCGCCCTGCTCGCCGAGCATCCGCTCGGCCTGCGGCAGCAGGAAGTTCAGCAGCTCCTGGATCTCTTCGGTTGGCTCGGCCATCCCTGAAGGATGCCCGACTCAGGGCCGACGAACCGCCTCGAACTCCCCCGTCTCGACCTCGCGGTCGATCTCGCGCTCGATCTCCTCGGGCGACAGGGCCGGCATCTCGCCCGTCTCGACCGCCCGCCTGATCTCGGTCTCGCGGAAGCGGCGGAACTTCAGGATCTCGAGCACCGTCACCAGATAGACGCTCGCGGCTATCGCCAGCGCCCCGAAGGCCAGCAGCACGAGGGTCCACCCGGTGTTGAAGTGGCCCGCGTCGTCGGAGTAGGGCACGAAGCGGAGGGCGAGCGCCAGCGCCGCCAGCACGCATGTCCACGCGTACAGGTAGAGCACCGTCCGCTGCGGCGAGAAGCCCTTGTTGTAGAAGCGGTGGTGGAAGTGCGAGCGATCAGCCAGGTAGACCGGCCTCCGGTACTTGATGCGCTTCGCGATCACGAAGCTCCCGTCGAGGATCGGCACGGCGAGCACGATCAGGGGGAAGACAAGGGCGACCACCGCGTTCGTCTTCAACGCACCCTGAACGGCGATGACCGCGAGTAAGTAGCCGAGCAGGTTCGAACCCGAGTCGCCGAGGAAGATCGAGGCCGGGTGGAAGCCGTGCCGGAGGAAGCCCAGCGCCGCGCCCGCCGTGATCGCCGCGAGGATGCCCGCCGGACCGCGGTCGAGCGACAGCGCGATCACGCCGAAGGTGATCGCCGCGATCGTGCAGATCCCCGCCGCCAGGCCGTCGACCCCGTCGATGAAGTTCACGATGTTCATCACCGCGACCATCCCGGCCACGGTCGCGGGATACGACAGGTCGCCGAGCTCGACGCGGCCGACGAACGGCAGCGTGAAGTCCTCCACGCGCACGCCGGCCGCCACCGGAATCACCGCGGCGAGGATCTGGCCGAGCAGCTTCACGTCCGCCGACAGGTCGAGCAGGTCGTCGGCCGCCCCCACGAGCGCGATCACGATCGCCCCGCCGAGGATCCCTCGCGTCTCCTGGTTCGGGTCGAGGAAGATCAGCGCCGACACCGCGACCGCGACGAGGATCGCCAGGCCGCCGAGCCGCGGCGTCGGGAAGGTGTGGAGACCCCGTGCCCGAGGCGTGTCGATCGCACCGACCCGCCACGCGACGCGCACGGCGATCGGCGTGGTGATGTAGGCGATGACCAGCGCCAGGGCAAAGGCGCCGAGCGCGCTGTCGAGCTCGCTCATCCAGGCAGAGGGTAGGGGACCTCCCGGCGGGCGCCGTAGCGCTCCAGCCACAGGCCGAGGGTCATGAGGCACCAGATCTGGCGGCTGTTATCCGCCTGCCCCGACGCGTGCTCGGTCAAAAGGCGGTCCACGGCCTCGGGCCGGAACAGCCCCTGGCGGCGGATCGCGTCCGGGGACAGCACGTCGCGCGCGAACGGCAGCAGCTCACCGCGCAGCCACGCTGCCGCGGGGATCGAGAAGCCGCGCTTGCGCCCGTAGAGGATGCGCTTCGGCAGCAGCGGCGCGACCGCCCGGCGCAGCAGGCGCTTGCGCTGCCAGCCGAGCAGGTGGCGGTTGCTCGGCACCGCCAGAGCGAGGTCCGTCACCGCCGTGTCCAGGAAGGGCACGCGCACCTCGAGCGAGTGCGCCATGCTCGCGCGGTCGGTCTTCACGAGCAGGTCGTCGACGAGGTAGATGTCGCGGTCCACGTCCTGGAGCCGCGCGAGCGGCTCCGCGCCGGCCGTGGCCGCGTAGCGCTCCCGATACACGTCGAGCGGGTCGAAGCCCGGGGCCGGCGGTGCGGCCAGCAGCTCGGCGCGCAGCTCCGGCGAGAAGATCTCCTTCCACGCGTGGTGGCGCTCGAGCGGCGGCAGCGCGCCGCCGCGCGCGAAGCGCTTCGCCTTGTAGTCGAAGCTCACCCGCGCGGACGAGCTCGGCAGCCGCTCTATCAGCGGCCTGAGCGCGGCGGCCGGCTTGCCGGCCCACGGCGCGATCGCGTCGGCCACGTAGGTGTAGTAGCCGCCGAACAGCTCGTCGCCGCCCTCGCCCGACAGCGCCACCTTGACGTGCTCGGAGGCGAGCTGCGAGACGAGGTACGTGGGCACGGCGGACGAGTCCGCGAGCGGCTCGTCGAACACCTCGGCCAGCCGCGTGAGCAGCTCGGCCACGTCGGGCTCCACGATCAGCTCGTGATGGTCGGTGTCGTACCGGCGCGCAACGAGCCGGGCCCGCTCGAGCTCGTCGAACGAGCGCTCGCGGAAGCCGATCGAGAACGTGCGCACTCGCTCGCCGCTCTCCTGAGCGGCCAGCGCGGCGAGCGTCGCGGAGTCGACCCCGCCCGAGAGCAGCACGCCCACTGGCACGTCCGCGATCAGATGCGCGCGGACCGAGTCGCGGAGCCGGCCGCGCAGCTCCGTGGCCAGCTCACCCGCTCGCTCGCGCCGCAACCGCTCCACGGGCTCGGGCGCCGGCCGCGCGTAGGGCCGTACCTCCACTCCGTCGCCGTCCGGGCTCCACGACAGCAGGTGGCCCGGCTCCAGCTTCCGCACGCCCTCGAAGATCGTAAGCGGGCGCGGGATCGAGTTGAACGCGAGCAGCGACTCGAGCCCGCGCATGTCGATCTCCCTGGGGAAACCCGGCAGCGCCATCAGCGCCTTCAGCTCGGAGGCGAACGCCAGCCCGCCGTCCGGTGCCTCCCAGTAGAACAGCGGCTTGATCCCGAAGCGGTCGCGTGCCAGTACGAGGCGGCTCGCGCGGCCGTCCCAGATCGCCACCGCGAACATGCCGCGCAGCCGCTCGGCGAAGCCGTCGCCGTGCTCCTCGAAGAGGTGCACGATCGCCTCGGTGTCGCAGCGTGTGCGGAACTCGTGCCCACGCGCCGCCAGCTCGCGGTGCAGGACCTCGTGGTTGTAGATCTCGCCGTTCTGGACGACGTGCA
>Ga0070668_100003303_pt1 | contig 11900 bp, 13 predicted proteins | sample KBSS43metaG_FD_64661 | JGI IMG/M metagenome (GOLD analysis project Ga0070668, IMG submission 64661) | Switchgrass rhizosphere microbial communities from Kellogg Biological Station, Michigan, USA - KBS S4-3 metaG | ecosystem: Host-associated > Plants > Roots > Rhizosphere > Soil ... | reverse complement strand
GCGGGCGACGAGGTCTTCGAGGCCGAGCGGCCGTTCCCGGTGCGGATCGTGCCACGGGAGCTGCTGGGCCGGCTCGGCTGAGCCCGGCCACCCCGAACCGCCGCGCCGAACGGGCAAAGAGACGGCGCCCGGTCAGCGATGCCGGATGCGCGGTGTGCCGCGGAGCTGGGAGTGCAGCTGCCGGTGTCGCAGCTCCTTCCTGAGCCGCTCGATCACCGCGTTGAACAGCGCCGGGTCGAGGATCGCGGTCTGCTCGAACTGCCGCCGTTGCGGCGGCGCCGGGGCGAGCTTGCTGCGCGGCGCGTAGCACTGCACGGAGCTTTCGACGCCCCCGCCGGTGACCAGGTCGAGCCAGAGGGCGTCGCGCAGGTAGCCGTCGCCGAAGCGGGCCGAGCGGCGCGCGGTGACGTCGGCGATCTCGCCCCACGGCACGAGCCGGGTGCTGAGCGTGCCCGCCGGCAGGCGGATGCCCTCGTCGCCGAGGGTCAGGTCGCGCAGGCCGTCGAAGCCGCGCTTGAGCACCAGGGCGCGGGACACGCGGTACGCCACGACGGCGATGAGCACGGTCGCGGCGTAGGCGAGGGCGATCAGCCAGACGGGCAGGCCGCGCACCAGCCCGAGGGCGAGCGCCGCGCCGAAGCCTGCGTCGGCGACGGCGAGCAGGCCGAGCAGGACCTTGACCGGGGTGGTGACGCGAGGTGCGGACTCGGACAACGGGACGACTCCTGGGGGGCCGGGTGGGTCAGGGGTTGCCGATTATCCGGTCCGCCGTCACGAACACCGCGACCCGCCGCTCTTCGGCCATCACGCGGTCGTACTCGGCCCAGTCGTCGTGGGTGCCGGTGGCGGCGATGAAGACGTCGCGCAGGAGCTTCGGGAGGCCCGCGGGGTCGAAGGCGGGGTCAGGGTCGTCGGGTCCGATGAGGTGGGTGGAGCCGGTGACGGAGACCCAGTTCCAGCCGCGACGGAAGGTCACGGTGGCGTGCCCGGCCCGCCGCAGCAGCGCGAGCTTGTGCGCCTTGCCGACGGCGACATAGGCGACGCCGGGGGCGCCGGTCACCGGATCTTCGAGGACACCGGCGTTGACGACGGAGGAGTGCACGGTGCCGTCGGCGCGCGTCGTGGCGACGGTGGCGAGGCCGTGCTCCTGCAGCGACAGCGTGCGAACCTGCTCCAGATCAGCGCTCATGCCCCAACCTAACCCGCCCGGCGAGCCAGGTGTTCCGGTTTCACGGGGTGAAGTGCGGCCTTAACCGTCCGCACAGGGTGGCCGGGTCGCCGTGCGGCGCGCCCGGCCAGTCGACGTCCAGCCAGCCGCGCTCGGCGGGCGTGCCGCGATGCCGGACGAAGACGTGCTGGTGGAGGTGGACCTTGGCCGCCGACCGCCCGGCGACGAAGGTGTGAACGGACTCCGGATCGAGTTCCGCCCGCAGCGCCCGCGCCGCCACCCAGACGGCCCGGGCGATCGCGAGCGCTTCAGGCTCGGCGAGGGCGTCGAGGCTCGCGACGTGCCGCCGGGGCTCGACGAAGAGATAGCCGGGAAAAGTGCCGGGCCGGTGGGTCACGACGACCTGGTCGTCGGACCAGACCTCCGGGCACACCAGCGGCCCGGCACCCCGGTGCTTGGCGCAGATCGGGCACGGCTCCGGCATGACCGCAGACTAGCGACGCACACCGGGGCCGCGCCATGGTCGCTCAGCAGGCGCCGTTGTCGGTCCACACTCCCCACTGGCCCGTCGTTCCCGGCTCCTCGCCCTGCGTCCACCACTTCGCCGTCCACTTGTGGCCGTTGTGGGACACCACGTTCCCGCCCGTGTACACCTGCGAAGCGCTCCACGCCGGGTCCGCGCACGTGCCCGGGTTCGTTGTCCCGCCCGTGTCCCACGGAATCTGCGACGAGCGGTAGAAGTTCAGGGACTGCGCCACCCAGCGCGGGGCCTGGGCGCCCAGGCGGGTGCGGAACGCCGTCCAGTCGTGGGTCGGCCACGGGGACCAGCCCAGCTCCGCGTGCGCTGCCAGCCGCGGGAAGGCCAGGTAGTCGATGTCGGCCGGGGTGACCACCGTTTCCGTCCACAGCGGGGACTCCACGCCGCGGACCGCGGACTCGCCCACGCCCGACAGGTACGTGCCCGGGTTCCAGTTGTACGCGTCCTGCACCTCGATGTACCCCGCCCACGACAGGCCGATCGGGGTGGAGCTGTTGTACTTCATGTCCAGGTACGCTTTGTTCGCCGGCGACAGGATCACCTTGCTGCCGCGCGAAACCGCCGTCGACACCCCCGAGTCGGACGTCGTGGTTCCCCAGAACTGCGGCGACGCCGAAGCCGGCAACGTGGCCTTCGCGATGTCGTGCCAGCCCACCGCCGACTTGCCCGTCGCCGCCACCAGGGGCAGCACCTTGTTCATGAACGTCACGTAGTCCGCCGCCGAGGTCGATGAGGCCTCGTCGCCGCCGATGTGGAGGTACGGGCCCGGTGTCAGCGCCGCCAGTTCGCGCAGCACGTCCGCCACGAACGTGTACGTGATGTCCTTCGAGATGCACAGCGAGCTGTAGCCGACCGCCGTGTCCGTCCGCAGCGCGGGCGCCACTCCGTTGCAGTTCAGCTCCGCGTAGGACGCCAGCGCCGCGTTCACGTGCCCGGGCAGGTCGATCTCCGGGATGATCGTGATGTGCCGTGAAGCCGCGTAGTTCACGATGTCGGTGTACTGCGCCTTCGTGTAGTAGCCGCCCGCGCCGCCGCCGACCTGTGTACTGCCACCGTAGGTCGCCAGGCGGGGCCAGCTGTCGATCTGGATGCGCCAGCCCTGGTCGTCCGCCAGGTGCAGGTGCAGATTGTTGATCTTGTACTGCGCGAGCTGGTCGAGGTACCGCTTGACCGTCGCGACCGGGTGGAAGTGCCGCGCGACGTCCAGCATCGCGCCGCGGTAGCCGAACCTCGGGTAGTCGACGATCGTCGCGCCCGGCACGGTCCACGGCCCGGTCTGCGCCGACGGGCTCTCGACGCGCCCCGGCAGCAGCTGCCGCAACGTCTGGACGCCCGCGAAGAGCCCGTCCGCGGTCTGCGCCCGCACGGTGACCGACGACGCGGTCGACACGAGCTGGTAGCCCTGGGCGCCGACCGTGGAAGGCGCGCCGCTCAGCAGCAGCGCGATGCTGTCGGACGGCACCGGCGCCGGGGCGTCCGACACCGGCAGCGCGAAGCCTGTCGAGGGCCGCAGCACCCCGGCGAGGTAGTCGCCGACCTGCTTGGCCGGCGCCGAACCGGCCTCGGTGACGATCTTCGTCGTCGAAACCAGCGGGAACGCGACTCCGGCCGCCGGTGTCACCGATACCGGCACCGGCACGATCGACTGCAGCGCCGGTGTGGCCGCCGCGGCCGGGGTGAGCTGGGTACCGGCGCCGATCAGGGCGAGCACGGCGAGCGCGCGGCCGAGGCGCCGCGCGGAGGATGTCTTCACCGGGGACCTCCTGGCGGGAAGGGCGCGACGTCGCCGTCGCACCTGTCCGGATCGTCGCACTTTCCCGCGTGATGGTCTAGACCAAGTCGGGTGGTCCTGGCGACATGGTCGGGACCACACAGCCGGGACTACGCTCGGGGGCATGTTCGACGAGCTCGCGTTCCCGGTCGTCGCCGCGCCGATGGCGGGCGGGCCGACCACCCCGGAGCTGGTCGCCGCGGTGACCGAGGCCGGCGGCTTCGGTTTCCTGGCCGCCGGGATGCTGACACCGGACAAGCTGGCGGCCCAGATCGACCGGACCGGCGAGCTCACCAGGAGCCCGTTCGGCGTCAACCTGTTCGTCCCGCAGCCGGACACCGGTGCGGACGTCTCCGCGCACCGCGAGCGGCTCGAGGGGTTCGCCCGCGAGTACGACGTCGAACTCGGCGAACCGAAGTGGGACGACGACGCGTACCCGGCGAAGCTGGACGTCGTGCTCGAGAAGCGGGTTCCGATGGTGTCGTTCACCTTCGGACCGCCGTCGCCGTCGGATGTCCTGCGGCTGCACGAAGCCGGCGCCCAGGTGGTCGTCACCGTGACCACGCCGGAGGCCGCGCGACGGGCCGCGGACCTGGGTGCCGACGCGCTCGTCCTGCAGGGCTTCGAAGCGGGCGGGCACCGCTCGCTGTTCACCGACGACGCCGCCCTGCCCGGTGGTGGCGCGGAATACGGCGTGCTCGCGCTGCTGCGGCTCGTCGCCGCGCGCGTCGACCTGCCGCTGATCGCCGCCGGCGGGCTGGTGCACGGCGCCGACGTCGCGGCCGTGCTCGCCGCCGGTGCCGTGGCCGCGCAGCTGGGCACGGTCTTCCTGCGCGCCGACGAGGCAGGGACCGCGGAGGCCCACCGCAAGGCACTGGCCGTCGCCGAGCGCGAGACGGCGTTCACCCGCGCCTTCAGCGGCCGCCCGGCGCGGGGGCTGGTCAACAAGTTCATGGACGAGCTGTCCGAGGGTGCGCCGGCCGCGTACCCGCAGCTGAACCACCTCGCGGGGCCGGTGCGCAAGGCGTCGGCGAAGGCCGGTGACCCCGAGGCGATGTCGTTGTGGGCGGGGCAGACCTACCCGCTCGGCTACGACGCTTCGGTCGCCGTCATCCTCGAGCGGCTGAAGGTCGAGGCGCGCGAAGCCGCCGCACGCCTCGACCGGATCCGCTAGTCCGCGGGGCCGGCGCCGCCGCGGTTCAGCACCGAGTGCCGCTTGCTGTAGGCGAAGTAGACGAGCAGGCCGAGCGCGAACCAGACGCCGAACCGGATCCAGGTCGCCGGCTGCAGGAACGTGATCAGCCAGATCGAGAACACGACGCCGATCGCGGGCACCACCGGCATGCCCGGCGTCTTGAACGTCCGCGGCAGGCCGGGCTGCTTGTAGCGCAGCACGATCACGGCGACGCAGACCACGACGAAGGCGAGCAGGATGCCGATGTTGGTCAGCTCCGCGGCCTCGCCGATCGGCAGCACCCCGGCGATGATCGCGGACGCGCCGCCGAGGATCCACGTCATCCGGCTCGGCACCTGCCGCGTCGGGTTGGTCTTGCCCAGCCACGGCGGCAGCAGCCCGTCGCGGCTCATCGAGTAGCCGATGCGGGTGGCGCCCATCAGGAACGTGAAGAGCACGGTGAGGATGCCGACGATCGCGCCGATCGCGATCACCGTGGCCAGCCCGGAGAGCCCGACCGACTTGAACGCCGTCGAGAAGCCGCTCTTCGGGTCGATCTCGGTGTACTTCTGCATGCCGGTCAGCACCAGGCAGGCCAGCACGTACAGCACCATCGAAATGGCCAGCGAGTAGAGGATCGCCTTCGGCATGTGCCGCTGCGCGTCCTTCGATTCCTCGGCCGCGGTCGACATCGCGTCATACCCGAAGACCGCGAAGAAGACCGTCGCGGCGCCGGTCACCGCGCCGCCGAAGCCGGCCGGGGCGAACGGCGTGTAGTTGCCGGTCTTGACGTAGAAGAAGCCGACCAGGATGACCACCAGCACGATCAGGACCTTGATCCCGACCATCGCCGTCTCGAACCGGGCGGCGCTGCGGATGCCGCGGTTGAGCAGGTACGCGATCAGCAGGCACAGCAGCGCGGCGAACAGGTCGACCTTGTGGCCCGGCCCGGTGCCGGGCGCGCCGAGCATCCACGCGGGCAGGTCCAGCCCGAGCTGGCCGAGCAGGAAGCTGAAGTAGCCGGAGATGCCGATCGCCACCACCGCCACGATCGCGGTGTACTCGAGCAGCAGGTCCCAGCCGATGAACCAGCCGACGATCTCGCCGAGCACCGCGTAGCCGTAGGTGTAGGCCGAACCGGCCTTCGGGATCAGGCCGGCGAACTCGGCGTAGGAGAACGCGGCCGCGGCGCTCGCGACGCCGGCGATCAGGAACGAGATCAGCACGGCCGGGCCGACGCCCGGGATGCCGGCCGAGGCGTCGCCGTGCGCGACGCTGCCGGCGAGGGCGAAGATCCCGGCGCCGATGATGCCGCCGATGCCGATGGCGGTCAGCTGCCAGAGTCCGAGCGTGCGTTTCAGGCCACCACTTTCCGAGGTGTCCTGGATCTGGTCGATCGGCTTGCGCCGGAAGATGCCGGAGCTGGAACCCAGGCCTTCTGGAGCGGACATCATCGTCTCCCGAACGTCGCGGTCGGCGGGTCCGGGTCGCGGACCCAGCGGGAACCTACCGCCAACTCCGCGCGGCTACAGCCTGAGCGACTCAGCCGGCCGCGGTGTCCTCGCCGATGGCCTCCGACGCCGTCGCGGCGGCACGCTTGGCCTGCGTGGTCCGGACCGCGCTCGCGGCGAAGTAGGCGAGCAGCTCCGCGATCTCCACCGGGTCGTCCAGCTGCGGGCAGTGCCCCCAGTCCTCGCGGACCAGCAGCCTGCTGTGCGGCACCAGCGTGTGCAGCTGCCGCCCGGACGCGGCGGTGACGAGCTTGTCCTTGCCGCACGCGACGACGAGCAGCGGGACCTTCACCGAGTCGAGGCGGTAGGCGTCGGCGAGTTCCGCGACGAGCTGCCGGGCCTGCTCCAGGCGGCTCTTGGTCGCGCGGTAGTCCGGGAAGAGCGCTGTGAAGCGCTGCACCTGGGTCGCGTCGGCCGCGCCGGAGTCGGCGTAGAGCAGCCGCGGGACGACCTGTTCGGCGACCTTGCGCACCAGGAAGCCCGGCACCGGGACCGGCAGCGCCGAGTACAGCCGCAGCGGCAGCGGATAGCGCGCCACGGTGCGGATCAGCCACGAGTCGACGAACCCCGGCGCGGCGATCGAGACCACGCCCGAGATCGGGAGACGGCTGTTTTGCGACGCGCGCAGGCTCATGGTGCCGCCGAGGGAGTTCCCGGCCAGCACGACCGAGCCGAGCACCGCCTGCTCCCGGACGACGGCGGTGGTGAACGCGTCGAGCTGCGGCAGCATCGGGCCGGGCCGCAGCGGCTGGGCGTCGCCGAAACCGGGCAGATCGACCGCGACCGCCGGAATCCCGGCGGCCGCGAGCTGTTCCAGGGCGGGGCGCCAGGTATCGGCGCTGTCGCAGTAGCCGTGCAGCAGCACCAGACGTGGCGCGGCGGGCCGGATGTGCGGTGCCGCGGCGCGGCGGCGCGAGCGACGGGCGGCGGGTTGCTCCGGTTCCCGGGCGGGGGCACCGACCTCGAGAACACGGGTGCGGACACCGGCGTAACGCCGGAAGGAGACCCGGACGGGGTCGGAGTCACTGGGCCGGCCGCCCGGTACAGCCGGTGCGGGCCGCTTCGTCGCGGTCATGACTACAGATTACCTGGCCGGTATGGAGTTTTGGGGAAATTCAGGTGCTAACGACCAGGTCTCGAACTGGGTAAGTCAAAGATTCACGAAAAGTCGAACGAAGTTCCGCGCTGGGCGGATGGCGGATCCGCCCAGCTCAGCGCCGGTCTAGCGGGTGAAGACGATCTTGCCGGCGGTGTCCCCTTCGAGCATCGCCTGGAACCCCTTAGGGGCCTCCGCGAAAGTAAGTTCCGCGCCGATCTGCGGCCGGACCCCGGTCAGGTCGAGGTAGGCGAGCAGGTCCGCGAGTTCGTCGCGGGTCCCCATGGTGGACCCGGAAACGCGCAGCTGGAGGAAGAAGACGCGCTGCAGCTCCGCGTTCGCGTCCGGGCCGCTGGTCGAGCCGGAGACCACGATGATCCCGCCCGGTTTGAGCGACTTCACCGAGTGCGACCAGGTCGCCTTGCCGACCGTCTCGAACACGGCGTCGACGCGCTCGGGCAGCCGCGCGCCCGACTCGAACGTCGCGTGTGCGCCGAGGCTCGCGGCGAGGGCGCGCTTCTCCTCGGTGCGGCCGGTCACCCAGACCCGGAACCCGGCCGCGCGGCCGAGCTGCACCAGCGCCGTCGAGACGCCGCCGGACGCGCCCTGCACGAGCATCGTCTGGCCCGGCCGCAGCCCGGACTTCACGAAGAGCATCCGGTAGGCGGTCAGCCAGGCCGTGCCCATGGTGGCGGCTTCGGCGAAGCTCAGCGAAGCGGGCTTCGGGACGACGTTGCGGGCCGGCACGACGACCTGGTCGGCGAAGGTGCCCTGGTGCTTCTCGGTGAGCAGCGTGCGCTTCGGGTCGAGGGTGTCGTCACCCTGCCAGCCCGGCGCGTTGATCACCGAGTGGAGCACGACCTCGGTGCCGTCGTCGAGGGTGCCCGCGCCGTCGCAGCCGAGGATCATCGGGAACTGGTCCGGCTTGATCCCGACGCCGCGCAGCGTCCAGAGGTCGTGCATGTTCAGGCTGGCCGCCTTGACGTGCACGCGGACCCAGCCGTCCGGCACTTCGGGCTCGGGGCGCTCGCCCACGACCAGCGAGTCCAGGGGGCTTTCGGCGTTGGGTTCCTGCGCGTACACGGCGAACATGCCTGCAACGTACCGCCCCTGGCACGCGGGGGCAGCAGAGCGCGCGTAGGCTCACACCGTGTTCAACGGGCTTGCCGACTGGTGGGACGGGGTGGAGCTGTGGCTCGCCCAGGCGTGGTTCCCGGTCCAGTTCGTGCTGGTCATGGTGGTCGTCGTGCCGCTGTGCCTGGCCGCCGCGTGGGTGCTCGACAAGCTCGTCGGGCTCTTCGCCCGCAGACTGACTCCGGGGCGTGACGACGACTCCTCCGACGGGTCGGCATAGGCTCGCGCACCATGTTCAACCGAAGGCGGATCACCGCCGCGCTGATCGGGCTCCTCGTGCTGGTGCTGGGGGGCTGGCTGGTCAAGGACGCCGTCAGCGACGGCTCGTCGTCGCCCGCACCGAGTTCGTCGGCTGGTTCGTCGGCGAACGCGCCCGCCAAGGGCGGCGCGGCCGTGCCGGGCGCGGACTCCGGGCTGCCGGTCAAAGCGCTTTCCGCGTTGCCCGCGCAAGCCGCGGACACGTGGAAGCTGATCGAAAAGGGCGGGCCGTACCCGTACCCGCGCAACGACGACGTCGTGTTCGAGAACCGGGAGAAACGGTTGCCCGGCAAGAAGTCCGGTTACTACCACGAGTACACGGTGAAGACCCCGGGCAGCGCCGACCGCGGCGCGCGGCGGCTGATCACCGGGCAGGCCCGCGAGCTGTACTACACCGGCGACCACTACGCGTCGTTCGTCGTCGTGGACCCGGCCCGATGAGCGCCGGGGAGCTGGCGAAGGCCGCCGCGGAAGCAGCCTTCTCGCGGGGCGCGTACCCGCACCTGGTGAACTCGCAGCCCACCGTCGACAAGGCCAGCACGCTGAGCGCGTTCGCCGACGCACTGTCCTTTCCGGACTACTTCGGGCACAACCTCGACGCGCTCTACGACTGCCTGACCGACCTTTCGTGGCTGCCGCCGGGGGAGCACGTGCTGATCTGGCCGGGCTCGGAGGCGCTGCGCAAGGCCGAGCCCAAGACGTACCTGGCCATCCGCAGCGTGCTCTCGGACGCCCAGCGCGCGCTCGGGCCGAGCGAGCGCGACGCCGGTTCGTGGCGGCTCACCGTCGTGCTGCCGGACGCCTGATCGGCGTCCCGGCGCGTTTGACCGTGCGGATCACCGGCGCGCTTTCCAGGGTCTGCACGCCGCGGATCCCGGCGACGCGGCCGGTGAGGTAGCGGTAGAGGTCGCGGCCGTCGCGGCAGTTCACCATCGCCGTGAGGTTCGTGGTCCCGGTCGTGGCGACGGCGAACGACGTCTCCGGGTGGCTCGCCAGCGCCTCGCCCGCCTCGGCCAGGTTCGCCGGGGACACGGTCAGCCACAGGCGCGTTTCGGACCGGAACCCGAGCCGGGCCGGGGAGACGTCGAGGTGGTAGGTCAGCGTGCCGTGCCGGCGCAGCAGGTCCATCCGGCGCCGCACGGTCGAGTCCGACCACCCGGTCGCCGCGGCGAGTGCGGTGTAGCTCGCGCGCCCGTCGTGGGCCAGCGCGTCGAAGAGCGCTTGGTCGCCCGGTTCCGGCGGGACGCCGGCGCCCTCGGGTGCCGGCGGGCGCAGCCGTTCGACCTGCTCGGGGGACAGGCAGTGCAGCCCGCTCCAGCCGTCCGGCAGGGCGAAGGTGTGCAGCAGTTCGTGCGCGGAGACCGCGGTGACCCGGCTCGCCCGCGGCAGCTTGTGCAGCAGCAGGTCGTCGCGGCCGGCCGAGCCGGGTGCGTGGACGGTGCAGGAGATCTCGGTGCCGCCGGAGAGCAGGTGCACCCACGAGACGTCCGGGCGGTCGGCCAGCGCGTCGGCGACGGCCGCTCCGGCGTCGGGAGTCGTGCGCAGCCGCAGTGTCCACGTCGTGAAGCCGACTTCGCCGCCGCTGACCGCGCCGGTGACCCGGAGGACGCCGGCGGCCCGCAGCCGCTGGTAGCGCCGGGCGACGGTGTTCTCCGAGACGCCGAGCACCTGGCCGAGGGTGCGCATCGGGGCGCGGCCGTCGAGCTGCAGCGCGTGGATCAGGCCGCGGTCGACGTCGTCCAGCGTGACGGTTTCCATGATCATACGGTACTCGATGACGGTATCTGTCGGATCTGCCTTTGTTGCTGGTGGTGATCGGCGCCGCGACGGCAACCTCCGGGGGTCACGTTTCCTCGAAGGGAGTTCCGGTGCGCAAGTGGTGGCCGTTGATCGCCGTCTGTGCGGGCTCGTTCCTGTTCCTGCTGGACACCACCGTCGTCACGGTGGCCCTGCCCCGCATCCGCGCCGATCTGGCGGCGTCGGTGGGGCAGTTGCAGTGGGTGCCCGACATCTACACGCTCGTCTTGGCGGTGCTGATGCTCGCGGCGGGTTCGCTCGCGGATCGCTGGGGCCTGCGGCGGGTGTTCCTCGCCGGGCTCACCGTGTTCGGGCTGGCGTCGCTGGCCTGCGGGCTGGCGCCGGACATCGGGACGCTGATCGCCGCCCGCGGGGTGCAGGCGGTCGGGGGCTCGGCGCTGGCGGTCACCGGGTTCGCGGTGCTGGCCGCGTCTTACGAAGGGCGCTCACGTGGGACCGCGATCAGCGTGTTCTTCGCGGTCAGCGGGCTCGGCGCCGCGGCGGGGCCGTTGGTGGGCGGAGTGCTCACCGAGTACTCCGGGTGGGCGGCGATCTTCTTCGTCAACGTCCCGCTCGCTCTGCTGATCGCCGTGTTCGCCGTTTTCGCGATCGGACGGGACACCCCGGCCCGCCGCGGCCGGTTCGATCTCGCGGGCGCGGTGTGGTTCGCGGTCGCGGCGGCGAGCCTGGTACACGGGCTGACCCTGGGCGGCGAAGGCCGCTGGACGTCGCCGGTCACGATGGCGGCGCTGGTGGTTTCGGTGGTGGCGTTCATCGGGTTCGGTCTGGTCGAACGGCGCCCGGAACCGTTGCTGGACCTGCGCTTGTTCCGCGACCGCGAGTTCACGACGCTGGTCGCGTGCGCGGCGGCGTCGACGCTCACCTTCGCCGCGCTGGTCTACGTGTCCCTGTGGTTGCAGACGGATCGTGCGCTCGGGCCGGTGGCGGCCGGGCTGACGCTGGCACCGCTGGCCGTGGCGTCGTTCCTGACGTCGACGCTCTCGGGTCGCGTCCTGCACCGGTTCCCGCCGCGGGTGCTGCTGGGCTCGGGTGTGCTGCTGGGTGCGGTGGGTTGCTTGCTGCAGATGGGTCTCACGGTGACCGGTGGTCTCGCGGTGACGGGGATCGGCGTGGGGATCGCGGGACCGGCGATGGGCGCGGCGGTCGCGGCCGCGGCGCCACCGGGGCGGGCGGGGATGGCCGCGGGGGTCCTCACGACGACCCGGCAGTTCGGGCAGACACTCGGGGTCGCGGTGCTCGGGATCGCTTACCAGGCCGGGGGTTTGACGCCGGTGTACGTCGTGGCCGCGGTGTGCGGCGGGGTCACGGGCCTGCTCGCGCTGCTTCCGCGCAAGCAGGCCCGCGTCCCGGCCTAGTCCTGGGGGACCCAGTTCGGCTTGCGCTTCTGGGCGAAGGCCAGGATGCCCTCCTGGCCTTCCTCACCGGCGAAGAA
>Ga0070668_100003301_pt1 | contig 11901 bp, 9 predicted proteins | sample KBSS43metaG_FD_64661 | JGI IMG/M metagenome (GOLD analysis project Ga0070668, IMG submission 64661) | Switchgrass rhizosphere microbial communities from Kellogg Biological Station, Michigan, USA - KBS S4-3 metaG | ecosystem: Host-associated > Plants > Roots > Rhizosphere > Soil ... | reverse complement strand
AGCGGCATGCACGTGCACCAGTCGCTGGCCAAGGGCGGCAACAACCTGTTCTCCGGCGACGGCTACGGCGGCCTGTCGCAGCTGGCGCTGTGGTACATCGGCGGCATCTTCAAGCACGCCAAGGCGATCAACGCCTTCGCCAACTCGGGCACCAACAGCTACAAGCGCCTGGTGCCGGGCTACGAAGCCCCGGTGATGCTGGCCTACTCGGCGCGCAACCGTTCGGCCTCGTGCCGCATTCCGTGGGTGTCCAACCCGAAGGCGCGCCGCATTGAAATGCGCTTCCCCGATCCGATCCAGTCGGGCTACCTGACCTTCACCGCGCTGATGATGGCCGGCCTGGACGGCATCAAGAACCAGATCGACCCGGGCGCACCGAGCGACAAGGATCTGTACGACCTGCCGCCGGAAGAAGAGAAGCTGATCCCGCAGGTCTGCTCCTCGCTGGACCAGGCGCTGGAAGCGCTGGACAAGGACCGCGAGTTCCTCAAGGCCGGTGGCGTGATGAGCGATGACTTCATCGATGGCTACATCGCGCTGAAGATGCAGGAAGTGACCAAGTTCCGCGCGGCGACCCACCCGCTGGAATACCAGCTGTACTACGCCAGCTGACCGGCTGCGATGGCGGTGGGTAACCCCTCCCACCCGCCGCCATCGCATCCGTCTTTGCGGCTGGGGAGCCGCAGGGCGGGCTCCGGCCCGCCGTGGTAGAGCGGACCGTTGGTCCGCTGCATTGGAAACGCGGGCCCTTGGCCCGCAGATCCAGGGGCAAGAGAGAGACCGGACACGCGACATGGGCCGCCCTCCCTCCCGCGTCGGCCGTGCAAGGAGAGAGGCACGGCTGTCCCGGCCCGGTTCGTGTCCGGTGCAACAGCCACGGCCATCACCACGATGGCCCGTGGTTGCCTGATGCCATCGCGCGTTCGCGCGCTGGCCCCATCCACCATCGGGACATGCGCATGAAACTGATCTCCGCCATCATCCGACCGTTCAAGCTCGACGAGGTCCGAGAGGCCCTGTCCGATGCCGGCGTGTCGGGCATCACCGTGACCGAAGTGAAAGGCTTCGGCCGCCAGAAGGGCCACACCGAGCTGTATCGCGGTGCCGAGTACGTGGTCGACTTCCTGCCCAAGATCAAGATCGAAACCGTGGTCACCGACGAACGTGCCGACGCAGTGATCGAAGCGATCCAGTCGTCTGCAGGCACCGGCAAGATCGGTGACGGCAAGATCTTCGTCACCGCCGTCGAACAGGTCATCCGCATCCGCACCGGCGAAATCGGTGCCGACGCGCTGTAACCCCCTTCCGGAGACTCCCCCATGAAGATGCGCCTTCTCACCGGGTGGCAATCCCGGTTCCATCTGGTGTGCCTGTTGATGCTGCTCAGTGCGCTGGCTGCTGGCGCCTGGCCGGGAACTGCCCATGCGCAGGCCCAGGTGTCGCCGCTGCCAAGCGAAACCGTAGCGGTCGAACCGCTGCAGGACCCGGTCGCCGCGGCTGCCGCACCTGCCGTCGCCGAAGCCGCCGCGGCCTACGACCATGGCGACGTGGCGTGGATGCTGACCTCCACCCTGCTGGTGCTGCTGATGGTGGTGCCGGGCCTGGCGTTGTTCTACGGCGGCCTGGTGCGTTCGAAGAACGTGCTGTCGGTGCTCAGCCAGATCCTGGTCGTGTTCTCGCTGGTGCTGCTGCTGTGGGTGGCCTATGGCTACAGCGCGGTGTTCAGCGCCGGTAATCCGTTCTTCGGTTCGTTCACCGAGTTCGCCTTCCTCAAGGGGTTCACGCCGGAGTCGGTGGGCAACACCCCGATCAAGGGCCTGCCGGACTACCTGTTCGTCGCCTTCCAGTCGACCTTCGCCGGCATCACCACCGCACTGATCGTCGGCGCCTTCGCCGAGCGCATCAAGTTCCGCGCGGTGCTGCTGTTCTCGGCGTTGTGGTTCACCCTCAGCTACATCCCGATGGCGCACATCGTCTGGGGTGGCGGTTACCTCGGTGAAATGGGTGCGATCGATTTCGCCGGCGGCACCGTGGTCCACATCAATGCCGGTGTTGCCGGCCTGGTCGCCGCGTGGTTTGTCGGCAAGCGCCTGGGCTACGGACAGACCGCGCTGAAGCCGCACAACGTCCCGTTCACCTACATCGGCGCGATGCTGCTGTGGGTCGGCTGGTTCGGCTTCAATGCCGGGTCCGCCGCCGCCGCCGATACCGTCGCCTCGCTGGCCTTCCTCAACACGGTGCTGGCCACCGCTGCTGCCGTGCTGGGCTGGACGCTGGTCGAAGCGATCAGCAAGGGCAAGCCGTCGGCACTGGGCGCCGCCTCGGGTGCGGTGGCCGGTCTGGTCGGCATCACCCCGGCCTGCGGCACAGTCGGCCCGCTCGGCGCGATCGTCATCGGCTTCGTCGCCGGTGTGGTCTGCGTGTGGGGTGTGACCGGTCTCAAGCGCCTGCTGAAGGTGGACGACACCGCCGACGTGTTCGGCGTACACGGTGTCGGCGGTATCGTCGGCGCGATCCTCACCGGCGTGTTCAGTGCGCAGTCGCTGGGCGGCACCAAGGCCGATCTGGATATCGCGCACCAAGTGTGGGTGCAGGTGGTCAGTGTTGGCCTGACGGTGGTCTGGTCGGCGGTGGTGACCACGCTGATCCTGCTGGTGGTGCGCAGCGTGGTCGGCCTGCGCGTGACCGAGGAAGCAGAGCGTACTGGCCTGGATGTGACCTCGCACGGCGAATCGGCCTACGAGGCCTGATGCGTGGCGGGCGGCCCTGCGGGGCCGCCTTTGCGTTTGGTGGGTGCCAAGCTTGCTTGGCACTGCTCCTGCTCTGGTGGGTGCCGACCGTTGGTCGGCACCGTGGCATGCATCATCCGGCCTGATCGCGCACAATCGGGCCATGCACCCGATCCGCACCGCTCTGATGCTCTCGGCCTGTCTGTTGCTGGCCGCCTGCGCTTCCGCGCCACAGGAAGCCCGCAATCCGCTCGCCACCTGGGTGCCGTCGCCGAACCAGAACGCGCGCACGCCGGTCATCATCGTCATCCATCACACCGAGCAGAAGTCGGTGCAGCAGAGCCTGCACACGCTGCGTACCGCCAACAGCGGCGGACGGGTCAGCGCGCACTACCTGATCGGCGCCGATGGCCATCGCTACCAGCTGGTGGCCGATGAACGCCGCGCCTGGCATGCCGGTGCCGGGCGCTGGGGCACCATCACCGATCTCAATTCAGCCTCGATCGGCATCGAACTCGACAACGACGGTCGCAGTCCCTTCAGCCCGGCGCAGATCGAGTCATTGATCGTGCTGCTGCGCGATCTCACTGAACGGCTGAACATCCCGCCGCGGCAGGTCATCGGCCATGCCGACCTGGCGCCGACCCGCAAGCAGGACCCAAGCCGCTTCTTCCCCTGGCAGCAGCTGGCCGACGCCGGGTTCGGCGTGTGGCCGCGCGCCGCCGATGGTGCGGCACCCGAAGGCTTCGATGCATGGAATGCGCTGGCCCGCTTTGGCTACCCGCTGGACAACCGCGAGGCCACCGTCGCCGCCTTCCACCGTCGCTTCCGTGGCCGCGACGACCTGCCGAAGACGCTGGATGCCGAAGATGCCCGCATCCTGCATTCTTTGCTGCTGCAGACCCCGTAGATGCTCGCGCGGCGCCGAACACCCGGAAGTGGGTAGCGCCGGGCCATGCCCGGCGAGCGCGCAGCGCGGCCACCACCACGAAGTGCAGTAGTGCCAGCCCATGGCTGGCAGCTTCCACACCTCACTCCATCCCCAGCTCTCCGCGTATTGCCGCCACATGCGCGCGGCCCACGGCCAGCTCGCTGCCATCGCTCAACACCAGCCAGTAACGGCTGCCCGATCCTGCATGCAGCATGCGCACATGCTGCAGATTGACCAGATAGGAACGATGGCAACGCACGAAGTCGCCAGGCAGCACGCTGCCCAGTCCGGCCAGGGACTTGTCGTGCAGCTCGCTGCGGCCATCGCGCATGCGCACCTGGCTGTAGTCGCCGTCGGCGCGGATCCAGAGCACGTCAGCAAGTTCTACGGTCGCCGTGCCCTGCGCCCGCCAGACACCCAGATAGCGCGCGCGGCCAGGGCGGGAGCCGCCGGTGTCGAGCAGGCGTTCCAGTGCCTGGCCAAGGCGCTCCCGCGAGAACGGCTTGGGTACGAAGTCGAGCACGCCATGCTCGAATGCCTGCAGCGCGCGATCGCGATGGGCCGACACCACCACGCACTGATAGCGTCCGGCCACCGCGCGCCGAAGCAGCTCGAAACCATCGTCGCCGCCCAGGTTGAGGTCCAGCAGCAGGCCATCGTAGACGCTGCGTTGCAGTCGATCTCCGGCCGACTCCAGATCAGCAACGGCGTCGAAGCGCGCGCGCGCGCCTGCCAGTTCACTGCACAGGCGCAGCAGGCGCTGGCGTACCAGCGGCTCATCCTCGACGATCAGGATGCGCATGTCAGTTCGATCCGGCTGCACCAGTGGTCGCCTTCGGCGCCCTGCACGAAGGCCCATCCGTCAGGACAGGCGGCGGCCAGGCTGGCCTCGATATAGCGCGTGCCGGTGCCGCGGCCACGGTGTGGGGCGGAACCCCGCGCACTGCGCAGCTCCAGTATCCAGCGCGCGTTGGTGCGTTGCACGTGCAGGTGGAACGGATGCTTTGCGCAGGCCAGCGCACCTGCGTGGGTCAATGCATTCTCCACCTGGGCATGCAGGATGCCGGGCGGCAACGACAGCATCGCGTCTTCGCCATCGACCTCCAGCCGCATGCGCTGGTCCAATGCCATGCCAACGATATCCAGATGGCTGCGACAGAGCGCCAGTTCGTCCTGCAGGGGAACGCTGCGCCGGCTGCTGCTGTCGCGCAGGCGATCGAACTGGTCGGCCAGTGATTCCACCAGGCGGCTGGCACGCGCTGGTGCCTGTTCGATCAACTCCTGCAGGCAAGTCAGGGTGTTCATCAGCCAATGCGGCTGGATGCCCCGTTGCAGCAGCTGCAGCGAAAGCCGCGCGCGTTCTTCGCTCAGCCAGGCGTTGTGCCGGTCCAGTGCCTGCAACTGGGCAGCGTGGCGCAGCAGCAGGAACACCATCAGCACCGCCAGCAGCAGGAAATAGGGCCCATCGAGGAAGGCGCCGCCTGCGACCAGCAGCGCCAGCAGTCCGGCCAGCAGCAAGGCCAGGATCGGCCAGCGGTCCTCGGACTCGCCATGCGCGCGCAACAGCACGCCTGCCGATGCAATCAGGCTCGACAGCAGTACCGCCGCTGAGCGCGTATCGAAGCCGGGCAGCGCGACAGCGGCGGCAATGATCACGGCCAGATAGCCAAGGTAAGCGGCCCGCGGCATGGCCATCGCGAAGCGGCGTGCAAGATAGGCCGGCAGCAACGCCGCTGCCGCCACATGCAGGCACAACAGTGCCACCAGGCGTGGGCCATGCCATGGATAGGGATACCCAAGCAGGGAGCGCCAGGCCTCGACCACGGGCAGTGCCAGCCCCACTGCGCCCAGTGCCAGCAGCAGACGGGCCCCGGGTGCCTGCGTCTGGCCGCGCAACACGGTGAGGAAGTACAGGCAGGCCGCCGCCAGTGCACCGGTGGCGAAGGCGGCGATCAACCACGGCAGGATGATCTGACCGTACAGCACGGCCGCGGGTGCGATCAGCACCATCGCATCGGCACCATGCAGATGGAAGTGCTGCTGCTGGCTCGACGCAAGCACGATCAGTTCGTCGCTGTGGTTGCCCGAAGCAGGAGGCAGCACATGCACCAGGTCGATGCGTCCTGGACGCTCTTCCGCAGCGCTGCGGCCGACCACGCCATTGCTGACCCACGGGTTGCCGTTCCAGTACAGCCGGCTGGCGGCACGCAGCGACAGCCGCATCGTGCGGCCATGCGCATCCGCGGTGGTCGGCGCCGGCACCTGCCAGCGCAGCCAGTAGGGGCCGCGCCAACCTGCCAGCTCGCGCTGGTCCAGTGGCTGCCAGTCCAGATCCTGCGGCGGTCGCGCGGGCACGGCGCCGGCGGCCCCGATGTTCGCAAGCGCCATCTGCGCGCCCGGCACCTGCACCAGCCCGGGTGGGGGCGTCGACACGAGCAGCCAGACGGCCACGGCCGCAAGCAGCACAGCAAGGACAGCCAGGGTTCGTGGGATCTGCATGGAGGCCATCCTATCGGTTGCGTGGAGACAGTGGACGGCCGCCTGGAGACGTTCGGCAGGTGCGCACGCCCCGTGTGCTGCGGAAGGGCAGACGCTGGTGGCGCACGTCCTTCCATCGGAGCCCGACATGACCCGCAGCGCCCGCACGCTTCCCCGCAGTTCCCATCGTTGCCGCACTGCCGTCGCCGCCACGCTGGCTGCAATCGGCCTGGCGCTGGCCGTGGCCACAGCCGCACAGGCCAGCCCGGCTGCGCTGGCGTTCCAGCCCTACACGCTGCAGACCAAAGCACATGGCAGCATCCCTGCGGAGATCGCCGTGCTTGCAGTGCCACGCCGGCACAGCGAGCCGGATGGACCACGCATGCAGCTGAAAGTGGTACGCCTGCGTGCAACCGGCGGCAATGGTCGCAGCGCTCCCGTGGTCTACCTGGCCGGTGGCCCGGGCGGCTCCGGCATCGACACTGCGCGCGGCCCACGCTGGCCGGTGTTCGACCTGGTCCGCCGCGAGACCGATGTGCTGCTGCTCGACCAGCGCGGCGCCGGCCTGTCCGAACCGCCGCCGGAATGCCCGCACCAGACCCGATTCGATGATGCGCAGCCATTGCAGCGCGATACGGCGCTGGTCGCGCTGCAGGCAACGGCAGCGAAGTGCGTGGCGTTCTGGCGGGAGGCTGGCGTTGATCTGGGTGCCTACACCACGGCCGAGAGCGCCGCCGACCTTGACGACCTGCGCCGCGCGCTGGGTGTGCCGAAGATCAGCCTGTGGGGCATGAGCTACGGCACGCATCTGGCCCTGGCTGCGGTGCGACTGCACGGTGAAGGTCTCGAGCGCGTGGTGTTGATGGGCACCGAAGGTCCTGATGACACACTGAAGCTGCCGTTGAGCAGCGACGCGCTGCTGCAGGAGCTTGCGCAGTTGGCGCGCAAGGATGGCTTCGACGATCTGGCTGGATCGGCCTCACGCGTGCTGCAGGCGCTGCGTGAGCAGCCAAGGCAGGGCCGCAGCCGCATGCACGAGGGTCGCCAGGTGACCATCGGTGAATTCGATGCGCAGATCCTGATCGCCAATGCGCTCGGCCAGCGGCACACCCAGCAGTGGCTGCCGCTGGTGCTGCGCGAGGCCGAGCGCGGCAACTACGATCCGCTGGCAGACCTGGTGCTGATCGTGCGTGCGCAGTTCGCCGAGTACCCGGCAATGGGGCTGGCGATGGATGTGGCGTCCGGGCAGAGCCCGCAGCGCTTGGCCCGGGTGGAGGCGCAGGCGCGCGAAAGCCTGTTCGGCGACGCCTTGAACTTCCCGTTCCCCGCCATCGGCAACGGCCTGGGCCTGGCCGATCTGGGCGAATCCTTCCGTGGCCCACTGCGCAGCGAGGTGCCGGTGCTGTTCATCAGCGGCACGCTGGATGGACGCACGCCACCAGCCAACGCCGATGCACTGCGTCCAGGCTTCCGCAACGGCTGCTCGCTGCTGGTACGCAACGCCAGCCATCACAACGAGTTGTGGACGGGCAACCCCGCCATTGCGCGCAGCATTGTCGATTTCCTCGCCGGCCGTGCGGTGGACGATGTCGTGCTGGACGTGCCGCCGCCGGTGTTCGCCACCAGCAACAGCGGGTTGCTGGGCAGTGGCTGATGCTGAAAGGTGATCGTGGCGTCGGCCACGATCTGCGGGTTCCTGCAGCGCGGCCTCGATGTCTACGTACCGCGTGCAGGTGACGGCGAGGTCGACGGGCAGGTCACTGGATACGATGATCCGATCTGCACGGTCAGCCACGTCGCTGCTGCAGCCGATTCCCTGAATGGTGCTGCCGGGCTGCGCCCGGCAATGGAGGGATTCCTAGGGAATCTGATCCAGATCACCGAATGGACGGCTGCGAGAATTTTTTGCAATTCATTCGATGTCGTACAAGCATGCGAATGCCTAGCATCGCTCGACCTCATCGAGCGAATCGTGTCCCATGCGCTACTCAAAGGCCCAGGTGCTGCTGCACTGGATCTCTGCGGTCATCATCCTCTGGGCCACTGTCAGTGGCTTCTACGTGGCGCTTCTTGACGTGCCGCATACCGTCGCTGAAACCATTGGTTTCTTCAACGTGTCCATCACCTCGGTGTTGATTCCGTTGTTCGCCGTACGCGTGGTGATTGCCATCTCAAATCACCGGGACGCACCCGCCAGCGGAGCGGAATGGGCGGCCTTGATTGCTCACGCCGCTCTGTATCTTGTCACGACCGTCGTGCTGCTGACGGGCGTGCTGATGATGGAGCGGGAGATCAATGTGTTCAACCTGGTGAGCTTTCCACAGCCCATCAGCGACCCGCAGCTGACCATGGCGTTCAATACTGCACACCGCTATGCATGCGTCGTTCTGGGCGGGCTCCTGTTCCTGCACGTCGCCGCCGTGGTCAAGCATCATCTGTCGGGCAATGCGATCCTGAAGCGGATGAGTTGGTAAACGCCGTGGAAAAGCTGCTACGCAGAGGGTCATTTGCACTACATTTGACCCATGACCGCATTCAACGCCCAATCGAACCGCAGGTACTGGAGCCTGGGTACCCTCGTGCTGCTGGCGGGGTGTTCCACATTGGGAACGCCGCCAGAGACACCGCCTGCCCCATCGCCCGCCACGTACGTCAAGGCCGAATGGGGCGCATTGCCGCCTGTTTCCGACAGCGATCTGCAGGCCGGCTTCGTTGCCTGGCGCAGCAGCTGCACCCGCCTGAAGAACGACGCGGTCTGGGCCAAGCCCTGCACCACGGCTGCGGCAGTGAACGACAAGGACCCTGCCGCGATCCGCCAGTTCCTGCAGCGCGACCTCGATGCCTACGCGCTGCGTGCCGGGGGGCACCAGGCTGATGGGCTGATCACCGGCTACTACGAGCCGATCTATCCCGGCAGCCTGACCCGCACCGACAAGGCCACCGTGCCGGTGTACGGCACGCCGGATGACCTGATCGTGGTGCAGCTGGACAGCGTCTACCCGGAACTGAAGGGCAAGCGCCTGCGCGGCCGCGTCGATGGCAAGGTGCTCAAGCCCTATGACGATGCAGGCACCATCGCGGCCAAGGGCGCCAAGGCCCCGGTGCTGGCCTGGCTGACCGATCCGATGGACCTGCAGCTGCTGCAGATCCAGGGCTCGGGGCGGGTGCGCCTGGCCGATGGCAAGCAGGTGCGGCTGGCCTATGCCGAACAGAACGGCCATCCCTATCGCGCGATCGGCCGCTGGCTGGTGGAGCAGGGCGAGCTGAAGAAGGAAGACGTCACCATGGACGCGATCCGGGCGTGGGCGAAGGCACATCCGACACGCGTACCGGAACTGCTGCGCAGCAATCCCAGCTACGTGTTCTTCGTGCGCAGCGCGGACAGCCCGGAAGGTCCGCGCGGTTCGTTGAACGTGCCGCTGACCGCCGGCTACAGCGTGGCGGTGGATCGCACCGTGGTGCCGCTGGGCAGCCTGCTGTGGCTGTCGACCACGCGCCCGGACGGCACGCCGGTGGTACGCCCGGTGGCCGCGCAGGACACCGGTGGCGCCATTGCCGGCGAGGTACGTGCCGATCTGTACTGGGGCAGCGGCGATGCCGCCGGCAAGCTGGCCGGCGACATGAAGCAGCAGGGCAACCTGTGGCTGCTGTGGCCGAAGGGTGTGGCGTTGCCGCAGTAGGTCAGCAGGGGGCAGATCCCCCTCCGCAGGAAAGGGATCTGACCCCCATATGCCTGATAATGGCGCCATTCCGAACTTTCCGGTCGCGCATGCGGCCAGGACCCATGCAATGAAATACGCAAAGAACAACGCAAAATCCAACACGAAGAAGTACTACAAGCACTGGGCCGAATCGGGCCTGGGCAAGGGCAACGTGCTGATGGAAGCCCGTGGCGAGAAGATCGTGCGCCAGGTGGAAATCTACGGGGCCAAGGTCGTGTGGGCCGATGAAACCGGCCAGAGCGATGACCGCTTCGTGCTGGCCGACCAGCCGGTGTCGTTCATGGATTTCGACGAAGACGACGAGATCAGCGCGCGCGAGTTTGAAATCGCCTGGAAGAAGGCCCGGGAAGCCACCGGCTACCCCGTCTAAGGTCGAGGGAGCTGCAGTCATCGGATGGCTGGCGGAATCGAAATGTTATAAAGTTTCATTTCCAACCTCCCGCCCGCCCCCTGATGAAGACTCCCACGCTGGTGGCCGCGCTCGCGGCCGCCCCGTTCGCCCCTGAAGCATTCGCCCAGTCCGCCGACGCCGCGCTCACCCTGGGCAAGGTCGATGTGCACCAGCACAGCGAGGGACAACTGAGCGCGCACCAGGTGCTGACCTCGGTGGACGTGCTGGGCGCGGACCAGATCGAAAGCCGCAATGTGTCGCACAGCTGGGAACTGCTCGGGCAGATGCCCGGCATCCAGCTGACCGAAACCCGGCAGGGCGCCGAGTCGGGCAAGGTCAGTTTCCGCGCCTTCAATGGCGAGGGCTACCTCAATGCCATCAAGACGCTGATCGACGGTATCCCCAGCAACGTCAACAGTGGCAACCAGCGCTTCATCGACATGCTGTTTCCGCTGGAAATCAGCTACATCGAAGTGGTGCGCGGTACCAACGATCCGCGCTACGGCCTGCACAACATCGGCGGCAACGTGAACTTCGGCACGCGCCAGGGCGGCACCTACACCGACGGGCGACTGGCCTATGGCAGCTACAACACCCGCGATGTGCAGCTGGCGGTGGGCCGCGAAGCCGACGGCTTCGCGCAGAACTACTTCGTCGGTACCCAGGCCAGCGACGGCTACCGCGACCACGACAGCTCGAAGAAATACGCGTTGGGCGGCAAGTGGTTCTTCGGCTCGCTGGAGGAGGGGCTGCGCATCGGCCTGACCGCGCGCGCCTACCATCACGAGGCCGACGAACCCGGTTTCATGACCGCGGAAGAGCTGCATGCGGGCCGCCGCCGCAGCGACCTGCGCAACGCCAATGACGGCGATGACCGCGACATGCGTCAGTTCGCCGCGCACCTGGACATGAAGCTGTCCGACGCGGTGACCTTCGGCACGCGGCTGTACTACAACCGCTATGAAGACGACCGTCGTGTGACCTTCAGTGACCTGCCCAGCGGCAACCTACCGCGCCAGCGTCGTGTCTGGGACGAGCGCCAGACGGGCATGCTCGGCACGCTCACCTGGCAGGCCAGCCCCATGCTTACCGTGGAAGGCGGGCTGAACTACGAGCAGCAGGACAACGGCTACCGTCGCGAGCGCTACGCCTACGCCGAGCCCACCGATTTCAGCCAGGCACCGGCACGCGTGCAGAACAACGACCGCCACAGCTTCGACAACTGGGGCGCTTACGTGCAGGCGATCTACCAGCCAGCCGACGCATGGAAGATCGTGCCGGCCTACCGCGTGGACCGTTTCAGCGGCCACACCCGGCTGATGAACGGCGCCACCGGCCGCCTGCAGGACTACGGCAGCATCGGCCAGCCCAAACTGAGTGTCATCCACAGCCTGGGTGAGCACACCCACGTCTACGCCAACTGGGGCCGTACCTTCCAGGTGCTGACCGGTTCCACCGCGCCGGCCTACCTCACCCCGGGGCAGGCACCGATGCAGCCCTCCACCAACACCGGGATGGAGCTGGGCCTGAAATTCCAGCCCTTCGCCGGCAGCCAGGCCCGGCTGGCGGTATGGCAGCAGGACGCGGAAAACGAAGTGTCCAACATGCCGGCCACCGGCACCACGGTCACGCTGGGCAAGACCCGCCGCC
>Ga0070668_100003300_pt1 | contig 11904 bp, 12 predicted proteins | sample KBSS43metaG_FD_64661 | JGI IMG/M metagenome (GOLD analysis project Ga0070668, IMG submission 64661) | Switchgrass rhizosphere microbial communities from Kellogg Biological Station, Michigan, USA - KBS S4-3 metaG | ecosystem: Host-associated > Plants > Roots > Rhizosphere > Soil ... | reverse complement strand
ACCGCCTGCGACGGCATGATCGTCTTCGACGCGTCGCGACGCGTGCGCACCGCCAACGCCGCGTTCGGGGCGCTCGTCGGCCAGCCGGTCGAGGAGCTGGTGGGGAAGCACTTCGAGGAGCTTACCGAGCAGTCGGACCGTCCAGCACATTCGTCACCCGTGCAGGAGCTGGCGACGCTCGGCTCCGTCATCTCGATGCACCGCGTCCGCACGACGGACGGCGAGCCGATCGACGTCGAGATCTCGTCGACGCTGCAGCCCGACGGCGGCACGTTCTCCGTGGTCCGCGATGCGCGACGACGCGTCGAGTGGACTGCGCCTCGCACTTCTGGTCCACGGCGCGTCGTGCCGCCCCCCGAACCACGCTCCGCGGCGCGCGACTTCCGGCTGCTCTTCGACGCGACGCCTCTTCCCGCCTGGGTCTACGACGCTGAGACGCTCCGCTTCACCGTGGTCAACCGGGCCGCGGTGGAGCACTACGGCTACTCCGAGGAGGAATTCCTCGAGAACACGATCCTCTTCATCCGGCCGCCCGAAGACGTCGAGCGCGTGATGAACTTCGCGCACGACGCGCCGGGCTACGCCCGCGTCGCCAACTTCCGCCATCGTCGGAAGGACGACACGCTGATCGACGTGGAGACCATCTCGTACGGCTTCGAGCTCGACGGCCGCAAGGTGCGTCTCGTGGTGATCAACGACGTCACCGAGCAGCTCCAGCTCCGTGAGCAGCAGGAGCAGCTCCAGGCGCAGATCCTCCTCGCGCGGAAGATGGAGGCGGTGGGGCGGCTCGCCGGCGGTGTCGCGCACGACGTCAACAACCTCCTCAGCGTGATCCTCGGCGCGGCGGAGACGATCGGCAAGGCCCTCGCGAGCTACGATCCGCTCCAGGAAGAGGTGGCCGACATCCGCGACGCGGTCGAGCGCGGGGCCACGCTGAGCCGTCAGCTGCTGATCTTCGGCCGGAAGGAGGTGCGCGCGCCCGGACTGCTCGACGTCAATCAGGTCGTGGCCGGCGTCGAGCGGCTGCTGATGCGCGTGTTGGGCAATGCGGTGCGCATCGAGCTGCGTCGCGACGTGGACGTCGCGCTCGTCGTGGCCGATGCGAGTCAGATCGAGCAGGTGCTCGTGAATCTGGCGATCAACTCACGCGATGCCATGCTGCGCGGCGGCACGCTCACGATCCGCACCGGCGACACGACGTTCGATTTCACGGCGGCGGCGATCCTCGACGTCGCGCCCGGACCGTACGTGACGATCGACGTGGAGGACACCGGAAGCGGGATGGACGAGACGACGCGCACCCACGCGTTCGAGCCCTTCTTCACGACGAAGGGGCCGGCGCAGGGTGCGGGACTCGGCCTCGCGATGGTGTACGGCATCGTGCGGCAGTCCGGTGGAGCGATCGAGCTGCACAGCACTCCGGGTGCGGGGACGCGCGTGCGCATGTACCTGCCGCGCGGCGAAGTAGTCGGCGCCTCGCGGCCGGTGTTTGAGCAGTCGTCCAGTCGTGGACTCGTGCTCCTCGTCGAGGATGAGCCGCGCGTGCGCTCGCAGGCGCGACGACTGCTGCAGCGTGCCGGCTACGACGTGCTCGAAGCGTCCGACGGCGCGCAGGGCTCGCGCATCTTCGACGAGCGCCGCGCCGACGTCACGGTCGTCGTCACCGACGTGGTGATGCCCATCGCTGGCGGCGTCGAGATGGTGTCGAGCCTGCGCACGCATCGACCCATGCTGCCCGTCGTGTTCGTGAGCGGGTACACCGCGGAGGATCAGGATCTCCCGCTGGACGAGCGCACCACCTTCCTCACGAAACCGTACACGATCGATGCACTCTGCGACGCGATCGGTTCCGTCGTGCCGGCCTGAGCCACGCACGGTCGATTAGGGACACGCGCGCGACTAACTTTGTCTTATGAGTTGGACACCCGACGAGCCGCCCGACGACGAGCAGGACGATTCGCCCGACGACGAATTGCCCGACGAGTCCTCGGATCAGAGCGCGCCCGAGCCGCACGGCCCGTACACGCGTGAGAATCCGCTGACCTTTCTCGTTCCGGAGCCGATCCTGCTCCGCATCGAGCGCGTCGAGAAGCCGGGCGCGGCGCCCGGCGAGCAGCCCGTGGCGTTCACGCGCGCCGGCCCCGACGAGGTGCTGCTCGCGGTCAACGCCTATCCGGCGCCGCTCGTGGATGCATTCTTCGCCAGCGACGCCTTCGGTGAGCCGGTCATCGTGGTGGGCGCGGCGTGGGAGGAAGACGGCGGCGTGCGCGGAGAGCTGTCCGCGCTCCTCCCCGAGCGAACCATGCGCGCGATCCAGGACACCGTGTCGCCCGAGGACGAGGAAGACGAGGCGGAGCCGTGGGCCGCGTCCGCCACACTCGGCGGCACCTCGTACGAGGAAGCTGTCGGTGAAGACGAGGACGACGAGGAAGGCGACGAGGACGACGACGACGCCGAGCCGCACTTCCCGCTCGTGATCGGTGCCGTGCTCCGCTTCCCGGAGAACCGGAAGTATCCGACAGATTTCGAGCTCGAGGTCGACGACCTCATGCGCTCGATCCTCGAAGGCCGCGCGATGGATGCGCGCCAGAAGCAGATCGACAATCTGCTCGGCGGGCTCTAGCGAGCTTTTTCGCTTCGCTCAGTCCGCCGAGAACCCGGGCGGCACGCAACTTCCTTCACACTTCTGGACCACGACGGCGCTGAGGCCGTCGCCCCACCAGCGCAGCTTGCAGGTATCCGGGTGTCTTGGAGTGTCGATACACACGGCCATGTGTTCCCCGCCCACGGCGGGGCCGCCGATGAAGACTATCCTCACGTCGTCGTCGATCGCGATGGCATCGAGTGGACGGTTCGTGAGGTGCCCACGCCGCAGGCGTGGGCGCGCGCCGCGCATTGTCTCGTCCTGAGCTCGCGGGAGTGCGTCCGGCGGGTCTGGTCGTTCCCCGACAGCTGGCGCTCCCTCGACGCCGATGAGCTCCTCGAGCTCGGGCGGGCCGACTAGCGCGCACGGAAACCGGCGCCAGGCGCACCTCGTAAGGGGGCACGTCCTCCTTTTGGAGCTCGTGCCTCCATGCGCAAGACGCTCAAGGTTCTGTTCTACTCCGCGCTGATCGTGTTCGTCGGCCTGCCCGTCGCGTTCGCCCTGTTCGTGGCGGCGATGGCGATGTTCGGCGTCGTCATCGGCATCGGATTCAGCATCCTCGGCCTCGTGCTCACGGCCCTCAAGTTCGCGCTGATGGTCGTGCTCCCGATCGCCCTTCTCGTCTGGGTCGCCAAGCGGCTGCTCGCTCCCGAGCGTACGTACTAGCGGCCGACCAGCCGACGTGCGGCACTCCGACCGGAGGTGCGAAGCGCCGCAGGGAGGAGCGATCACGTCACGGCGCAGGGTCGCGTCCGGCATGCGTGTCGATGAGGGTGCAGTTCCTGCCACGGTGGCTGGCGCCGCCGTACCCTCACTGCGCAGATTTTTCGCGCGCGCCTTGCCACTCGACCGCCGACCCTGCTCCATCGATGCCGACGCTCCGTTTTCTCTCGCTCGCCTCGCTCGTTCCCCTCGCCCTCGCCGTTGCGTGCGGTGGCTCGAATCCGCCACCGCGAACCGACAACCCTCCGGACGCAACGGGTCGTCGCACGGGGCGCGATTCCATGATGGTGCGCCGCAACGCGGTGATCGAGAACAACCGCCCCGACGCCAGTGGCCGCGGAGGATTGCTCGTCGTGGCCAATCAGCAGGGTGCGAGCGCCACGATCCTCGACGCGTCGAATCTCGCGACCGTCGCGACCGTGCCCGTCGGCAACGGGCCCCATGAAGTCGCGATGTCGCTCGACGGTCGATGGGCCGTCGTCACCAACTACGGCGACCAGGCCGCACCGGGCAACACGCTCAGCGTGATCGACCTCTACGACCAGTCGCCGCACGTCGTCCGCACGATCGATCTCGGTCAGTACGCACGGCCGCACGGTGCCGTGTTCGTGCAGTCGGGCACGAAGATGCTCGTCACGAGCGAGACGTCGCAGAAGCTGCTGCTCGTCGACTTCATCAGCGGTCGCGTGGACACGGCGATGGCGACGAACGGCAAGGGCTCGCACATGGTGACCGCGCAGCGCGACGGCCGCCGTGCGTGGACCTCGAACATCGGCGACGGCACGGTCACCGAGTATGACATCGATACGCGCACGACCAAGCGCACCTACAAGGTCGCTCCGGACGACGAGTCGATCTCCGCCACGGCCGGCGGCATCCAGCTCTGGGTCGGCAGCAACACCGCGAAGACGGTCACCGTCGTCAACTCCGCCGACGCATCGATCCTCGCCACGCTCAGCGGGTTTGGGCGGCCGTACCGCGTCGGCGTCTCGCGCACCGGTCGCAGCGTCGCCGTGGTCAGCGATCCCGACTCGAACCGCGTCCACCTGTTCGACGTCGGGACGCGGCGCGAGCTCGCCCGGATCGACCTCGCCGGGGAGAAGGGGATCGGCAATCCGGCGACGAAGTCACTCCCCGAGGGGATCGCCTTCGATCCGATCGCCGATTTCGCCTACGTCACCCTTCACGGCACCAACCAGGTCGTCGCCATCGACCTGAGGACGCAGAAGGTGGCTGGTTTCGGTGCCGTGGGCACCGGGCCGGACGGGATCGCGTTCTCGCCCTACCTGCGGCGCTAGTCGCGAGCGCTCAGGCGGCGCCGACCGACTCGAGCCACTCGACCGCCGGCTTCCAGCTCTCGTAGTCCTGGAGCAGGACGGTGAGGAAGTAGGTCACGACCTCGTCGACGGGATACGACCGGGCGAGGTCGTCGGCCGCGGTGCGGAACCGCTCCGGCTCGACCTCGATCGGCCCGTTGGCTTCCGTGTCGATCCGCCCGTTCTCGTTCTTCACTCCCACCGAGTCGAGGAACGCCGCCATCATCGGGCGACGGGTGCCGAGGTGCAGGTCCACGAGGAACGCGCTGAGGAGCTGCACGTCATCGAGGGGAAGTCGGGCCGCCTCGTGTACCAGCTTCTCGCGTGGCCACGTGGCGACGGTCTGAGGCCGGAACTTGAGCGCCTTCGCGACGCCCGCTCGCGTCGTGGTCTTCACCCACCCGTTCTCGTCGTCGGCGAGCGACGCGGTGATCGCGGCGGTGCGCTCCTCGGCGGTGAGTGCTTTCCAGAGCTTGCGCACGGTGGTGGAGCGCGGCTCGGCGGCGAGCGAGGCGAGGGCGGGTCGGAGCGATGTCGTCGGCATGAGGCGAAGCTAATCGCCCTGCATCGAGCAGTGAACGGCGACGCACCATGCTGCTTGGGCCGAGCTCGCTCCGGGGTCCGGTGGGTTATACTTCCCCCATGCGTCGTACTCTCTGCAAATCGAAGATCCACCGTGCCACGCTCACCGGTGCGGACCTCAACTACGAGGGCAGTCTCACGCTCGACCGCGCCCTGATGGACGCCGCCGACATGATGCCCTACGAGCGCGTGCAGGTGGTCAATGTGAACAACGGTGCGCGGCTCGAGACCTACCTCATCCCGGGAGACGCGGGCTCCGGGGTCGTCCAGCTCAACGGCGCGGGGGCCCGTCTCGGGTCGCCAGGTGACATCGTCATCCTCATGACCTACGCGGAGTTCGAGGAGGACGAGGTGGATGACCGATTCATGCCTCGCGTGGTCTGGGTTGACGAGAAGAATCGCATCATCCCCGGCGACTAGTCCGTTCGGCGCCTCGCGCCGAGACTGGGTCGAGGCATACCGCAGCACCGTTCCAACCCTTCCCCGGCACCGGTTGTCCTAGTCGGTGCACGCCCTTCCGGCGCAGCCCTCTGCTCGACGCCCGAAGCGCCCCACGAATCGTTACATGACTGCCCCTCGTCACGCCCCACTTCGGCGGAGCGCGCTGCTCGCGCTCGCGCTGCTCCTTGGCCCGGCTCCAATCGCGCTCGCCCAGAGCGCTGCCTCCCAATCCCAGGACCTCGAGACGACATCGGGAACGCCTTCCGAGTCGTCGGCGCGCCCGGGGCGTGCGACGGCCACCGCCGCCATCGCCGCGCGGGCCTCGGTCGCTCCCGTGCTCGACGGCCGTACCAACGATGCGGCGTGGGCCAACGCGCAGGTGATCGATCAGTTCCTGCAGTACGAGCCGAACGAGGGGCAGGAGAGCCGCTTCCGCACCGAGGCGCGCGTCACCTTCGACGATCGGTATCTGTACGTGCTCGCGCGGATGTACGATCCCGCGCCCGACAGCATCGTGTCGCTGCTGTCGCGTCGTGATGTGCGCACCGCGTCGGAGCAGCTCAAGCTCATCATCGATTCGTACAACGACAAGAAGACCGGCTACGAGTTCATCGTGAACCCGGCCGGCGTGAAGCGCGACTTCTCCGTCTCCAACGACAACAACGAGGATGCCTCGTGGGATGGAGTCTGGGACGTCGCGACGCGCATCGATTCGCTCGGCTGGGTCGCCGAGTTCCGGATTCCGTTCAGTCAGATCCGCTTCGCCCCGGGCGCCGAGCACACCTTCGGGCTGCTCATCGCCCGCGACGTCGCCCGCACGGGCGAGCGCATCTCGTGGCCGCTGCTCAGCCGCAAGAAGAACGGCTATGTGTCGCAGGCGGGCACGTTGAGCGGCATCGGCGGACTGCCGACGCCGCGTCGTGTCGAGATCTCGCCGTACGTCGTGATGAAGAACGGCACGCGCGACTTTGGTGGGACTCGTGAGAACGGCCTGCCGCGCTACGATCACCCGAGCCAGGCCAACGTCGGCGCCGATCTCAAGGTCGGGCTGTCGTCCAACCTGACGCTCGACGCGACGATCAATCCCGACTTCGGCCAGGTGGAGGCGGATCCCGCGCAGCTCAACCTGACTGCGTTCGAGACCTTCTACAGCGAGCGCCGCCCGTTCTTTCTCGAGGGCGCGGGGATCTTCAAGTTCAACACCAACTGCGGCGACATCGACAGCGGCTGCACGGGGTTGTTCTACTCGCGCCGCATCGGTCGAAGCCCGCAGCTCACCGACGACTACGGCGACGCGACCAGTCCGACCGCGACGCCGATCGCCACGGCGGCGAAGCTCACCGGTCGCCTCGCCAACGGGTTCTCGATCGGCGTGCTCGACGCCGTCACGGAGCGCGTCGAGGGCGTCGCGATGCTCGACGGGATTCGTCCGGCCATCGAGCCGCGCACCAACTACAGCGTGCTCCGCGTGCAGCGCGACCAGGCCGACGGCCGCGGTGACATCGGCTTCATGCTCACCGGCGTCAATCGCGGGCTCGATGCCGGCGGTTCGCCCTACCTCGCGAACAGCGCCTACTCGGGCGGCCTGGATTTCCGCCGTCGCTTCGTCGGCAACAACTACGAGCTGCGCAGCTTCATCGCGGCGAGCGACGTGCGCGGATCGCGCGAGGCGATCGCGGCGCTGCAGAGCAACAACGTGCACGCCTTCCAGCGCCCCGACGACGGCGTCACGTACGATCCGACACGCACCGCGATGCGTGGCGATGCGGAGCGTGTGTCGCTGAGCAAGTTCGGAGGCGGCATCACACGGTTCCAGTCGGTCTACCAGCGCTTCTCGCCTGGCTTCGAGACGAACGACATCGGCTACCAGCAGCGCGCCGATCAGCAGCTGTTCCGCAACTGGTTCGCGCTCCAGTTCCAGAACCCGACGCGCTTCTATCGCAAGGCCTTCTTCAACTTCAACGCGCAGGAGCGTTGGACGACGGAAGGGCTCGTGCTCGGCAACGGGTTGAATCACAACATGCACATCCAGCTGCCGAGCCAGTGGTGGGTGCACTTCGGTGTGAATGCGAACGATCTCCTGCCGTCGTACGGCGATCGTGATGCGCGCGGCGGGCCGGCCCTCCGCAAGTCGAAGAGTGCGAGCGGCTGGACCGGCTTCGAGACCGACGACCGCAAGGCGCTGAGCTATTCCGTGTTCACGTCCTGGTGGAAGGGCGACGCGGGACACTCGTGGGGAATGGACGGCGGACCTGGCGTCAACCTGCGCGTCTCGAGCCGGTTCTCCGCGTCGATGGATTTCAACTACAGCCGCAACGTCGACGACGGCCAGTTCTACGCGAGCTACGGCGACATCGGCAACGACACGACGCACTACACCTTCGCGCGACTCGACCAGACGACGATCGGCATCAGCTCGCGGATCAACTTCACCGCCACGCCGAACCTCTCGTTCCAGTTCTACGGCCAGCCGTACGTGTCCAATGGCACCTATGCGGATTGGCGCGAGCTCGATCAGCCGCGCTCGAGCGACTACGACCGTCGCATGAAGAAGTACGGCACCACGGCGGGAATCTTCGACGGCTTCAACTACCGCGAGTTCCGCTCGAACGCCGTCATGCGCTATGAGTACCGGCCGGGCAGCGCACTCTTCATCGTCTGGCAGCAGGGCCGAAACGACTATCTCGTGCGCACGGACGCCGGCTACAACGACGGCTACGACTTCCGCCGCGACTACGGAGCGACCTTCCGCAGCCACCCGAACAACACGTTCCTGGTGAAGTGGAGCTACTGGTTGAATCCGTGAGGCGGTAGGGCGCGCCTTCGGCGCGCTGTGAACGGTTCACGGTTTTCGGTTATCGGTTGGGGTCAGAGTCGATTCGACTCTGACCCCTTGCCGTTCCGGAGCGTCCCGAGGCCGGCAAAGAACCGTCAACCGACAATCAGGAACCGCCGCTGGAACCATCCCACCTGTCGCGAACTTTCTCTACGCAAGGTGTACTAAGAGGCAAAGGCTCCCAGGAGGCCCTCATTGTCCAGATTTCAGTTTGCGATCAGCTCTGGCCCGGAGTCAGTCCGTCAGGCCGGAGTCGTGGAAAGCGATTCGTTCGACGAGGCCGTCGTGCTGCTCGGCGAGAAGATTCCGGTTCGTACCGGTGACTCGCTGGAGATCGGTGTGAGCGGCTTTCCCCCAGCCCGCTTCTTCTGCGCCAGTGCGATCAAGGGCACGAGCCCCGTCTGGGTGCCGGAAGGAAAATTGGCGGCTTAAACACAGTGAGTTGGTGAGTTGGAAAACGGCCCCGGGAGGCAAAAGCTTCCCGGGGCCGTCGTCTTTCACCAACTCACTAGCTCACCAACTCACGGCGGCGCTCCGCGCCGCCTATCCCTTCCTGATCTCGAACTCTCCGTTCCCCGTCGACATCCGCAGCATCGGGCCGCCCTCGCCGATCGTGGCGCGCACGTGCCGCGGGCTCAGCTGACCCTTCACCTTGAGGTCGAAGTCCGAGCGGATGGAGCCGTTCCCCGTCGAGGCATCCAGCTCACCGCTGTAATTCGCCGGGAGCGTGAGCTTCACGTCGCCGCTGCCCGTGTGGAACTGCATGTCCTCTTTCGCGCGCAGCGCCGACATCCGGACGTCGATGTCGCCGTTGCCGCTGCTCACCTCGACCGGCCCCTCCGTGGTCACGACGTCCACATTACCGTTGCCCGTGGAGACGTTCACGCGTCCCTTCGCGTTCCGGACGTCGACTTCGCCGTTGCCGGTCGAGACGCGCACCGTGCCCTGCGTCTCTCCGATGTGTACGCGGCCGTTCCCGGTCGATGCCTGCACTTCGGCGCCAGCGCCATCCACGTTCAGCGCACCATTCCCCGTGGCGACTCTGAGGCGGAGGTTGCGCGGGATGAGCACGGTCATCGAGACGGTCGCCTGACGACGCCAGCCGTCGTCATAGTGGCGACGATCGCGATCGCCGTCGCACGAATCCTCGTTCTGCGTCGAGCAGATGCTCACGTCGCCATTGCTCGACGTCCGGACCTCGAAGCCGACGTCTTTGACGTCGCCCCCGCGCACCCGCTTTTCGGCGCGAAACTCGACGGTGTTCCCGGCTGCCGGCCGGACGTCGATTGGACCGTTGAAGTTCTTGACGGTGAACTGGCCTCCGGCCGGGATCGTCCCCCGCCAGGTGTACACCGTCTCATTGCGGCCAACGATCTGGGCATCCGCAACGGCGGAGACGGCGCTCGTCAGCGACAGCGCGAGCAGGAGGGTCGGTAGAGTCGATCGCATCGCAATCACGTGGTCGAAGGGTGGGACGGACTGCCACGGGTGCGACATCCGAGACGGCCCCAGGGTTGGAACAGTTTCAGCCCTTCCCACGGACCCGGGGTCAGAGCCGGGCTCTGTCCCCGACGGGCTCAGCTGCGCAGTGCCAGCCGGCCAAGGAACACGCCGGCAGCGAGGCAAGCGACCGCCACATATCCGGCCGGCAGGAACACCCCCTCGCTGCGTCGCAGTGCGATGACCGCCACGTAGCCCAGCGTCGCGCCGACCGCCAGGCAGAGCATGGCGGCCACCGCGAGCAGCACCTTCACCAGCGTCCCGCTCAGCGCGTGTACGGGATCAGGAAGTCGACCTGATCGCCCGGCTGCACCGGGATCATCTCGGACAGGTACGCGCGCTGTCCACCGGTCACCATCGGCTCGGCAAGGAACCGCATCTGGACGACGCCGTTCACGATGCTGGGCGGGATCTTGAGCTGCGTCAGCCCCTGCGACTTCGCGCGGCCGAGGCGCATCCGCTGCGTCCCCTGGTAGGCGTAGATGGTCATCTCGTTCAGGTTCTGATTGTCGACGACCACCGTCGTTGCACCGTTCGAGGACTTTCCATCGCCGTTCAGGTCGACCGCCTCTCCTCCGGCTGCGGGAACCGGCGTCTTCTTCGGCCCACCGCTCCCGCTCGCGCACGCGCCCACCAGGGCCAGCGCGCCGATGGCGAGTACCCATATTGTCCGCACGCTACGGCGCGTGATGCCGCTTCCTGCTACCTCGAGCCTACCGCTGGACCACCGCATGGTGCCCTCCGAGTCGCCGGCGCTCGCCGGCCGCAAATCGTACGATGAAGCCTACTTCAAAAAATGGTACCGCGATCCGCGAACGCGGGTGCATGCCCCCGAGGCGGTTCGCCGAAAGGTGCGCATGGTCGTCGGTGCGGCCGAATACTTTCTCGGCCGCAATCTGCGAACCGTGCTGGACATCGGAGCCGGAGAAGGGCGCTGGCTCGCCGAACTCCGACGCCTGCGCCCCGGCATCCGATACGTCGGCGTCGATCCCAGCGAGTACGTCGTGGCCCGCCATGGGAAGCGGCGTAACATACGGCTCGGTTCGTTCGAGGACCTGCCGAAACTCTCGCTCGGACATGGCTACGACCTCGTGATCTGCGCCGATGTGCTCCAGTACGTCGCCGATGCCGCGCTCAAGCGTGGCGTGCGTCACATCGCCGGACTGATCCATGGTGTGGCATTTCTGGAAGCCTACACGACCGGGGACGAGATGGAAGGCGACCTGGAAGGGTGGCACCCGCGAAGCAAGTCGCAGTACCGCCGGATCTTCACCGATGCCGGCCTCGTCCCCGCCGGCATGCACTGTTACCTCACCCGCGAGCTCGCGGTCAACGCTGTGGAGCTCGAGCTCGTGTGACCTTGGATAATCGACACGCATGACTCTCCTTCCCCGCTACCTCCTCGCCCTGACCGTCGCCGCCACCCCAGCGCTCGCGCAGGCGCCCAGCCACCCCGATTCGACAGCGACCAGCGAAGAGACCGCTCACCACGCGCCACTCGAGTTCGGGGTGGCGGGCGGGGCACTCTCCTACGAGGGCGGGCGCCAGGAGCAAGCGGTCGGAGCAGTGCTACGCTGGGTTACGACCCCCTGGCTCTCCCTTTCCGCCACACCGACGGCTGTCCACGTGCGGCAGCCTTCGGCCACCGTCGTCGGGAGCGTCGAGGGCACCACGGGCCTCGTCGATCTCCCCATGGACGCCACGGTGGCCCACGACTTCAAGGCTCCCTGGAGCCCTGGCGTCGCGCTGGCGCTCGGTGTCTCGCTTCCGGTCGGTGACACCGCGACGGGATTCGGCGCCGGCAAGATGGGCTATTCGACCAGTGTCGGCTTCGGTTTCTCGCCTGCCGAGCGGCTCTGGGT
>Ga0070668_100003299_pt1 | contig 11908 bp, 20 predicted proteins | sample KBSS43metaG_FD_64661 | JGI IMG/M metagenome (GOLD analysis project Ga0070668, IMG submission 64661) | Switchgrass rhizosphere microbial communities from Kellogg Biological Station, Michigan, USA - KBS S4-3 metaG | ecosystem: Host-associated > Plants > Roots > Rhizosphere > Soil ... | reverse complement strand
GGGTGGCGTTTGTCCATCGCGACGGCAAGCGCGCGAACCTTGCCCTTGTTGTTGACGGCGAACGCCGAATAGGACATTGCGCCGTCGATCTGGCTGCCGATGACGGCGGTCGTCATGTCACCGGTGCCTTTGTATGGAACGTAGATCGTCTTGATGCCGAACGCCTTGTTCAGTCGTTCATGCGCGGCGTGGTTGGCCGAATTCAATCCGGAGCCGCCGAGGCTCAGCTTGCCCGGGTCGGCCTTCGCTGCCTTCACGAAGTCGGCGAAGGACTTGATCGGGCTCTGCTCCGGCACGACCAGCGCGTCCGGCGTGTAGTGAAACCAGAACACCGGTGTCACGTCCTGCGTCTTGTAGCTGACGTCGCCTTCGATCGGCTGGAACACGATGTGCGGCAGGTTGATGCCGACGATGTTGAGCCCGTCGCCGGGGAGCGTGTTCATTTGGGTCCACAACAACCCGCCGCCGGCGCCGGGCTTGTACTGGATCACGGTTTCGATCGCCGGGCACTTCTTCTTGAGCACGATCTGCTGGTGGCGCGCCGAGAGGTCCGACTCGCCGCCGGGAGGAAATGCCTGCCAGTAGAGAATGTTCTTGTCCGGGCAGGTCTGGGCCGCCGCAAGCGGGGCCAGCAACGAAACACACAATGCTGCAAGCAGTCGATTCACGTCCGTCCTCCAGTTGTCGTTCGAATCCGTACCGTTCAGGCCGCGCGCGACACCGGTGTCGACGCGGCGATCGACGCGCAAACGGCATCGGTCACCTGCGCCGTCGTCGCCTTGCCGCCCAGGTCGCGCGTGTGCAGCGCGGGATCGGCGGTCACCGCCTCGACGGCTGCCATCAGTGTCGCCGCTGCGGTGGTTTCGCCCAGGTGCTCGAGCAGCATCACGCAGCTCCACAGCGTGCCGACCGGATTGGCGATGCCCTTGCCCATGATGTCGAATGCCGACCCGTGGATCGGTTCGAACATGCTCGGGTAGCGCTTCTCCGGGTCGATGTTGCCGGTGGGCGCGATGCCCAGGCTGCCGGCCAGGGCGGCCGCGAGGTCGCTCAGGATGTCGGCGTGCAGATTGGTGGCAACGATCGTGTCGAGCGACGCCGGCCGATTGATCATTCTCGCCGTCGCTGCGTCCACCAATTCCTTGTCCCAACGGACGTCGGGGAATTCGCGGCCGATCTGTACGGCGATCTCGTCCCACATCACCATTGCGTGCCGCTGCGCATTGGACTTGGTGATGACGGTGAGCAGTTTGCGGGGCCGCGACTGTGCGAGCCGGAACGCGAAACGCATGATGCGTTCGACGCCGGCGCGCGTCATGATCGAGACGTCGGTCGCGGCCTCGATCGGATGACCTTGATGGACACGGCCGCCGACCCCGGCATATTCGCCCTCGGAGTTCTCGCGCACGATGACCCAGTTGAGGTCCTCCGGCTTGCAGCGCTTCAGCGGCGCGTCGATCCCGGGCAGGATGCGCGTCGGCCGGACGTTCGCATATTGGTCGAACCCTTGGCAGATCTTGAGCCGCAATCCCCAGAGTGTGATGTGGTCGGCGATATGCGGATCGCCGGCGGAGCCGAAGAGGATCGCATCCATGCTGCGCAGTGCATCGAGGCCGTCGTCGGGCATCATGACACCGTGCTGGCGGTAGTAGTCGCCTCCCCAGCCGAAGTCGGTGAACTCGAACGCGAAGCCGCCTTGCCGTCGTGCCAGCGCTTCGAGCACCTGTCGTCCCGCGGGCACGACTTCCTTGCCGATGCCGTCGCCGGGAATCGTCGCGATTCGATACGTTTTCACCATGCTCTCCTTGCAGGGCCGCACGGGCGCCGCGCGATTCCGACCCGACGCCTCGGCCCGGGCCGCCGGCGGCGCGCCGGATTGCCGGCGTCGGCTTGCCAACCGTGATGATACTGAATCCGCCTCGTTCTCGACCGAACGGATGCCGGTTCGCCGCGGTAAGCCCAGCGACCGGACTTAGCGACGCCGCAGCTATCCGGGCTCGCCGGAATCGGTATCCGCGCAGCAGCGTTGGGCAAGCTGGACCGGCGGGCATTTCACCGACCCGTAGGTGCAAAACACGCAGCAGTTGCCAGCCGCCGGCCGCAACAAGGTCCGGCAGCGGGCGCACTCGTGGAAATAGACGCACGCGTCGACCGGCATCCGTTCGACGGTGGCGTGGCCGCAGTGCGGGCACGTGAGCACGGATTCGGTGATCGGCGGAAGCGTCATCGCGGGCGTGCGCGCTGGGTCGAGCTGTCCGTGCATCCGGGTGTCAGAACATCGTGTTGCCGTTGGCCGACTGGCCGGGAATCACCTGCAGCACGTCCCAATGCTCGACGATTCTGCCGTTGTCGTCGAATCGGAAGATGTCGATACCGGCCCAATCACGGTTCGTGTCCGTCGGCCAGTGCTGATGGCAATGCAGGATTACGTAATCGCCATCGGCAAATGCGCGCTTGATATCGACGCGCTTGCCGGGGTATTCGCGCGCCATCCTTTCGAAATATGCGACGAACGCCTCCCTGCCATCGGCGACGTGGGGGTTGTGCTGTCGATACTCGCGCCCGACATACCGCTGCACGGCCTCCGCCGGACGGCATTGATTGAACATCAACTCATAGAAGGCAATCGCGGCGCTCTTGTTGCGCTCGAGGGGAGTGCTCATCGGCGGTTCCATTCGCGTTTTTAGTGACCTTCGCCGCCGACGCCGTGAAGAAACGCGGAGGCCTCCGCGGGGCGGTGCAGCTCGACCCAGCCGGCATTCGGGTACCGGCCTTCCGCGCGCAAGGACGGGTAGTTGTGTCGCCGCGGTCCGTAGCTCGTCAGCACCCAGAGCAGGATCGAATCGCGCGAGAAGAACGCGCGTCGAAACGTTTCCCGATTTCCTGCAAACAGCGCTTCACGCAACAGGCTGCGCCGCACTGTCCGCCACAGTGCGCGCCCGAACACCGTCGGCAGCGAGAAGTTCAGCCAGATGATCGACGTCGCTCGCGGCCATACCAGTTCGCGGACGGCGCCATAGTTTCCGTCGACGACCCACCGCGGCCCGGTCGTGGCAGCATCGGTGAGCCGCAGAAATTCGGTTTCCGGTTTGGGAGTCCATTCCGGCGCCCAGTAGAGTTCGTCCAGTTCGACGTACCGGGAGTCCAGCCGCCGCGCCAACTCGCGCGCGAACGTCGACTTTCCGGAGCAACTGGTTCCGACGACGACGACCCTCTCGAGCGACTCGTGTGCAAGCATGGCGGCCTGACGCGAGCCGGCTAGCGGACGACCGCCCCAGGGCGACTGCGCAGGACGGCCCGGAATGCCAGCGCGGACAACAGCAGCGCGATCAGCATCGGCGCGATCACCGATTGCAGGCGCACCAACGCGGCGACGGGGTCGGGACCCATCACGACGAGGTCGTACGTGAGGTAGCCGAGAAAATAGCCGGGGGCGAACAGCGCGAACGCTCGCCACCAGTGAAGGTCCGCGTACTGTCGAATGACGAAGGCGCCGGCGACGGCGATCACGACCAGGTCGACGACGGTGAGCGCGACGATGATCCACGGCAGGTTCCATCCCGCCTGGCGCAACGCGAAGTACGCGGGCATGTGCAGATAGTTGCTCGCCAGCACCGCGGTTTCCGCATGCGCGATGGAAGCGACGATGCCGGTCAGGAAGGGAACGATCGGGCGAGGCGGCATCCATGTCTCCGATCAGACCGCGTTGCCGATACGGCCGAACGCCCGGCTGCCGACCGGCATGTCGTCGCGTCGCAGCGCACCGGGCGCTGCGCCATCACCTAAGGCGAAGGCTGCTATCGCGCCGGCGTCCCCGGGCGCTGGTCGCAGAAAGCACCCGGACGGCGAAATCATGCCAGCCCTCCGCCGTGAAGGCGACCGGCCGCACGGCGCGAACCTGCTCAATCGCACGCTGGAGCGGAGCATTTTCGCACTGCATCAGGTAGTAGGCGAGAAACAGCCCGGTTCGATCCTTGCCGGCCGCGCAGTGCACGAGCACCGGGCGGCGCTGACTGATATTCGCCGTCGCGAAGGCGAGCGCTTTCGGAAGGGCCTGCAGGCAGTGTTCGAGATCGCCGACGCACGGCGGCGCATTGCCGGACAACGGAATGCACGCATAGACGAGCCCATGCCGCTCGAAATCGACCGGATCGCACAGCGCGCCGTCATTGACCGACAGCACGGCGCCGATCCCCGATTGCCGCAGCCGCGTGAGCTGCCAGGGTCGCTCGTTGGGCCCGCAGCGGCCGGCGAGCACACCGGGCACGAGCCAGAAAACGTGATCCATCGCGGGTGAGCCGAACGCGTCTCTCGGAATGTCTGCCGTCGGTTCAGGCGTCGGCGCGCACCAGCGGCACCAGGAAGATCTGGAGGATCGCCATCGCGACGACACCACCGACGACCGCAGCAATCCCGAGCGGCACCGACGGCGATTTCAGGAGAACCATTCCGCCGAGAAACGCCGGAATCGCTGCGAATATCGCGATCCAATGCGTGGCAACCTTGCGGCCGCATGACCGACAACCGACCGCGCGCCCCGGCCCAAGCGCTGATTTTTGCAACAGGCTCATCGCAGCCTGTCCGCAGTGAGGGCATTTGACCATTGTTCTATCGCCTTGGTGGCGTGACGACGATTGACATCAGGTCCCGCGCCCTCACAGCCCGCAGTAACGGCGGGCGATGAACCCGAGGTTGTTCGCGTAACCCGGCCAGTTCTTGTAGCCCTGCAGCTTGAATTCCTTCTCCGCGGCGTCCCGGCACGTGCCGTCCTGCGCGAGTTTCTTCATCTCGGACGCGCCTGCATCAGCGCCAGCTGGTTTGTCCTTCGTCGTGCCGAGCCGGTCATCGGGTCCCGGGTGGCCGGGTTCGGTCCGCTGAAGAATGCGGGACCGGAAGTATATGACGCGCGCGCGGAGGACGGTGAAGGCGGGCGCCCGCGCCCGTTGGGGTTCGAGCAGAACCGGTTGGCTCCACGAGGTCAGGCATCTCCGGTGGGGACGATCGAAGCCGTTTCCACCATCAGGATGACCGACCGCACGGGCGCGCGCGTTCGGTGGACGACGCCCTTCGGCACGACGTAGCCCTGCTGGGGGTTCAATTCGATCGACTGGCCTTCGAGGTCGATGATGAACCGGCCCTCGAGGACGAAGAAGAACTCGTCGTCGTTGTCGTGCTTGTGCCAATGGTATTCGCCCTGGAGGACGCCCAGCCGGACGACGGAATCGTTCACCTGGCAAAGCGTCTGGTTGTACCAGCGGTCGGTGCAGGCATCGACCAACGCGCGAACATCGACGCGCGTCGCGGCCGGAAACAGGACATTCAGATGTGTGGCGTACGGAAATGCCTGAGGCGCGCTCATGGGAGACCTCGTGATTCGGTTGTCGGCCGCGCCGTCAGCGCTTCGCAACGGCCGGTTTCGCTTTTGCATACTTCGGCTGATACAGCTGGACGTCGAAGCCGCCGGGGACCTTGAAGCGCGTGACGAGACCGTAGCCGTGGTCTTCGACGTCCTGCACGAACTCGACACCTTTCGACCGCAGCTCGCCGACGGTCCGGGCAATGTCATCGCAATAGAAGGAGATGTCGGCGGTTCCCGACGGCGGGACGTTGCCCTCGGTAGGATGGATGCCTAGGTCGGCTTCCGGGACGTCAAAAATCAGCCATCCGCCACCGACATCGGTGGCGCCGAATCCGAGCGTGTCCTTGAGGAAAGCGCGCAGCTCGCTGGCCTGCGACGAATAGAACATGGCGTGAAGACCGCGAATCATGGCGATGGTCCTTGTGAGCGATGGGGGTGCCAGGCGAAGGAAATCCTGCAGCGAAGACGATTGTCACTCAACCCGGAGCATGTGATCAATCGGCGGTGAAAGCGGCGACGGACCCGAGCGGGATGCGGACCTCGAGCTTGACCTGCTTGTCACGGCGGCAGCGTTCCGTTGATGTGCGCATCGCCGAGGCCATGAAAGACGCCGACCATCCACAGGTTGCCCGATCGCTGGAACAGCACGGCGAAGAACAGGCCGATTGCGAAGATTCCGGCGAACATCGGAACTGCAGAAGTCGCGTCCCGGAAATGGTAGAAGTGGAGGGGGCCAAACGTGAACAGCAGGTTTCCGATCAGAATTCCGCTCAGCGCGCCCAATCGCCGCACCAGTTCCGTTTGCAGGATCCCGCGGTAGACGACCTCCTGGTAGAAGCCCCAGGCGAAGCTCGTCGCCACAACAAGGTAGCGACTCCACATCGAAGGTTCGGCCGGGATCGCGCGCCAGCGGTCGGCGAACAGCACGACGAAAATAACATTGGCGACGATCAGGATCTGGACGAAATACGATTTCTCGATCCGGCTCCATTCTCGCCATCGGCGGAGCCCGATCGACGCCAGCGGCAGGCCCGCGGCAAACCGGACCAGCATCAGCGCCAGTGCGAGCAACAACGGCACGCGGACCCATGCCGGTGGAACGGGAATTCCGAGCACGCCGAACAGCCACAGGCGGGGGCCGAGCACGGCTTCGAGCAGGAAAGCGATCAGCAGCAGCCGCAGGCCAGCGGCCGGGCCGTATTCGGACGCGTGAATCGTGCCGAAACGCAGCAGGTGTCCGCGCCAGTGGATGCTGGGCTGCCAGGGGTCAGGACGCGACACGGCGAGATCGTGCGAAGGGTGCGACCGGTCGCGGAGGCGTAGCGATCAGCTGGGGAAAACGGTGACCATCTTGATGCGTCGACGATGCCGCTGCAGCAGGTAGTCGACGAAATCGCCGATGATCAGATTCGGCTTGCCCGAGCCTTTGTTCACGACGCGACAGGAAAGGACCCTGGTCGCGGCATTCCACTGGAGATTGATGGAGCCGCGGCGCCCTTCCGCGCGGCTTCGCAGCTTGGTCCAGCCCGGGAAACGGCCGGCCTTCCGTTCCAGCAGGATCTCGAAGTCCCGGGCGTCGAGCTTCGGGTCGTTGGCGATCGCGTCGCGCAGGCTTGGGCCGGGCGTACAGATGACCTGAACCAGTGTTTGCACGATGCCCCTTTCAGGGTTGATGTGCGCCCGACCGGACGCCTGCTAGGGTGTCTCCGGCCGGTCGCGGGCGACTGCTGCAAGATAGTCGGCCAACCGGCCGCCGGCCAGTGGCTTGACCATTACACGCAGCGTGTTCACGCGCCGCCCCATGGCCACGCCATTCCGCTTGCGGACTTCGAAGTAGCCGACCTTCTCCCAGAAGCGTTCGGCGCGCACGTTGCCTTCGACGACGCCGAGCCGCGACCAGCGGGCGCCGCGACAGCGCATCCACGTTTCCAGGTCGTCGTACAGCCGGTACGCCGCGCCGCCGCCATGCAGCGGCGTCGCAACGACGAACAGTCCCAAATGCCAGACGCCCGCCGCGAACAAGTCCTCGATGGCGTCTGCCATCGCGACCATCGAATCATCGGCATCGGTGAATCGGACAAGCCATCGCTTCGCGTACGGCCAACCGGCGGGCAGCGACGATTCGAACTCCAGGCGCGCCTCGTCGGATCGGGGTGGTTCACCGTTCACGGCGACGTGATATTCCGGGTTGGCCTCGAAAAACCGCTGCAGGCGCTCCGCGTCTCGGAAGTCAATTTCCGAGCAGCGATACGATCCGCTCGAGAACAGCGTCGTCGCCCGTGTCGGGACAGCGGACGCCGCCGCCGTCGCGGCATTTGCCTGGGCGTTCCCGCGGGCGTCGGCGATCATCTACGGGGCCGGTTTCGGGACTAATTGCGCGGGGTCGTAGAAAAACGTCTCCTCGGCGATGCGCTCGCCATCCCAGCGCTGGTACGCGAGTTCCTCGATGCGCGTCGCCGTTCCGTCGAGCCACTGGAACTGGAATATCCAGCGAATCACGACGTGGTCACCGTTGACGAAGACTGGACGCACGCACGTCGATGTCAGGCTTTTCGCCCGCGCCAGCACCCGGCGTTCGTTCGCCGAATGGGCATCGCGTCCGACACGCGGCGCGCTTTGGTTCTCCTGCATCGACGCGTCCGCCGTGTAGAAATTTTCGACGGCATCCACGTGGGCGTTGCGCTCGACGAGCGCGATGAATCGTTCGAGCGTGTCAGGGGCGGGCATGAGGAGCGCAGGCGTCAGCGTCAACGACGCTCGAACGCGAGCCGGATTCCCAGCCCCACGAGGATGGCGCCGCTCGACCGATAGACCCAGATAAGGGCCGCCGGTCGCGATCGCAGCCATCCCGACAAGCTCCCGGCAAAAACACCGACCAGTGCCTTGACCAGGAACGTCAGCAGCGCGAAGGCCACGCCCAGCGTGAAGATCGTCGTCGTGGGGCGTCCGGCCGCGGGCGAGACAAATTGAGGGAGGAAGGCAAAGTAGAAGATCGCGATCTTGGGATTGGAAAGATTCGACAGTGCGCCGTCGACGAAGAGCCTGCGCAAGGGTCGCGCCGGCGACGAACCCGCGGGAACGCTCGCCGCCTTCGTTCGCAGCAAGCCGATGCCCAGATAGACGAGGTACGCTGCGCCGACCAGCTTGAGTGCCACGAACAGCCACTCCGATGTGCGCAGCACCGCACCGAGCCCGAGCGTCGCGAGCACCGTGTGGCCGAGCAGGCCCGCGCTGACGCCTGCGGCCGTCGACACGCCGGCGGCCGCGCCTTGTGCGATCGAGCGGGACATCACCAGGATCATGTCCTGCCCCGGCGTTGCGATCAGCAGCAGCGACGCGACGATAAACAGCATCCACGACGCATCGATCATAAGCACGTCCCTTGTGCAGGATGTCCCGGAAACCTCGTCGCGCCGAATTGATTTGCCAAGGATCGCGCCCCGCGCCGGTCCGGCGCGATGACGGCTGCACGATTCGCGGCGGTCGTCATTCGTACCAGATCTCGATTTCGTAGCCGTCGGGATCGGCTACGTACGCGTACGGGAACCCTGGCGCAAACTCGCCGCGACGAAGGACCTTGCCGCCGGCCGCCTCGACCTCCGAAATCGCGACGTCGATGTCGGCGGGTCGGTGAAGGCGAAACCCGAAGTGCTGGATCCCGCCGGTCCGGCCGGCGTTGCCGGGATCGTGCGCGAACGCGATCACGTCGTGGGGCCCGGGCCCGAGGACCTGGATGGAGGAATCATCCCGGAAGTACTCGCGCACGCCGAACACCTGCACATAGAACTGCAACGTCCGTTCGAGGTCACGAACGGCAAGGCTGATGTGCGTGAGGCCGCGAGTCGGTAGCATGGTGTGGATGGACGCCTGAAGGACACGCCGATCACTTCGAATCGAAATGTTACGCCGCATCGGGGCGTTCGAATGGTCTCGGACGCCGGGACATTCGGTTACTTCGCCAGCAGCCAGGCGCCTATCTGCTGCACGACGTCGCGTTCCAGCCCGTTGTAGCCGTGGTACGAAAACGCCTCGCACGGGTCGCCCTTGCTCTGGCCACCGGTGAACGACAGCAATTGCTTCCGCGGCACCGGCGCGAGCTTGCTCATCAGCGCCGGTATCTCGGAGAACGAGCACAGCGCGCACCCGTCCTGCTCGTGGTGGACGACGAGCACCGGAACGCGCAGCCCGCCGACCGCCATCGCCGGTACCGGCCGGCCCTTCGGATCGACGAGTATCGTAGAACTGAGGACGATGCCGTCCGGTCCGTCCGGGGCGCCGAGCGCGAGCGCGACCGAAGCGACCGATTGCGTGCCTCGGCTGGTCCCGACCAGCCACACCGGAACCTTGTATTGGGTACGCATCCAGGCGATGACCGATTTCACGTCGGCGGTGTGCTCCGCTGTTTGCCGGAACCCTGAGAGAAACGGCGGACTCTGGCGGTCGGACGGGGCGTCGATGATCGCCACGGCCAGGCCTTGCTCGGCGAACTGTTGGCGGGTACGGACGAGGAAGTTTCCACCGCCCCAAGTGGGCGAGCCGCTCGGCCCTATCTGCAGCCCGCCGTGACCGCCGGCGAACAGCACGACGCTCGCCTTGGGTTCGGACGGCGCGATGACCAGCAGTCGCTCGGTGACACCCGGACGTGTCGGCACGTCGACGACGGTCTCGTTAACCTGCGCGATCACTGCCGAAGACAATGCGAGCACGACAGCGGCGATCGTGCCTCGGACCCGACGACGCAACGTGCGCGTCGCGCCACCCCGGGGGCGATGCGCTGTCAAGCCTGCCGTCGGGCACTCGGTCATTTGGGCACCCGGCCCCGGATTGCCCACGCGCGTGCAACCAATGGTATGGCCCCGTCGGCGTCGGTCGGCAAGCGCTCGCGAAGACGATCGCGCAGCCGATTGCGCGAATCATCGTCGAGCGACATCGCATACGAAGGCGCGGGTCCCTGGCCGCCGAGGAACGGGGACCAGTAGTCGTCGAAGTCCCGAAACCGTGTAGGAATCGAAATCGGCGCGACCTCGATCTCCGTAAGGTTCGCGCCTCGGAAGGCCTTCTCCAGCGCCTCGGGATGGCACAGCGGGAAGCGGATGCCCTCGTCGAGGGCGCGCGCGTCGTCGTCGAGTTCCACTGCAGCGTCCCAGAAATGCCGCATCAGTTCCATCTTGCCGGCGTAGTCCCAGACGTAAGCGGCGATCGTGCCGCCCGGAACCGTCGTGCGCCGCATTTCGGTGAGGCCGCGCACCGGCTCCGGAACGAAATTGAGAACGAGTCCCGAGACCGCGACGTCCATTTCCGCATCGCCGAGTGGAATCGCGAGCGCATTCGCGACGTGGAACGTGGCGCGATCGTTCAGCCGCGCGCGCGCGGTCGCCACAAAGCCCTCGGAAGGATCGATCGCGACCAGTCGGGCGGGCCGGCATTGGTCCATGATCGTCGCGGTCAGCGCGCCCGTTCCGCAGCCGACGTCGAGCCAGCGCAACGACGAGGGCAGCTTCAGCCAGTCGACGAACTCGCGCGCGACGAGCAGACTCCAACGTCCGACGTAGCGATCGTAGGGCCCGCCCTGGTTCCACGAGTCACTGGGTTGAGCGCGGTCCATCGGGTCCTCCTTGGGGGTGCACGGCCGTTCGGCGTCAATCGTAGTAGATCGAAATGACGAGCTGCGGCGGCATCCAGAAATTGGAGGCGAGATCGTGGCGGATCTCGCGAACGGTGATCGCCGGGTCCGAGGCGAGCCACCCGGAAATCTCCCGTTCCAACTGCGTTACGTCCAGCTTCCACGTCCATGTGCTGCCGCGGGTCGTGAACATTCGAACGCGCATGAATACCGCTTGGGCGTCAGTCCGGGCCGCGTGCGCAGCCGCTATCGTTCCGCGTCGATCTGCGACAGCGCGTCGCGGATCGCGTCCTCGTCACCGGGGCGGACCAGGCGCGCCGCCTCTTGTCCGTCGCGGAGGAACACCAACGTCGGCCACAGCTTCACCTTGAACGAGCGCCCCAGCGGGCGGCCGCTGCCGTCGGCAATCTTCAGGTGCCGCACATTCGGGTGATCGGCGAACGCGGCCTTCAACAGCGGTTGCGCCGCTCGGCAATATCCGCACCAGGGACTGCCGAACTCGACGACCGTGGGTCCGTCGAGAGCGTCGATTTCGGCCCGCGCCGGTTCGGTTTCCGCGTACGTGTCGTTCAATGCCATGGTCGTTGGCCGTCGACATCACCCATCATGCCGAAAAGCGGCGGGCGGCGCGCTCACGCGCCTTGGCGGCTTCCAATTCCCGGTACTTCGGTGGTGCGCTCGTCTCGAGCGATCGCAGTAGCTTGTCGGAGATCGCGGCAATTCCGTCGACGGCCTCGTTGAATGCGGCCTCGTTCGCCTTCGACGGCTTGTGAAAACCGCTGACCTTGCGCACGAATTGCAGCGACGCGGCGCGAATCTCGTCCTCCGTCACCGGAGGCGCGAAATTGAAGAGTGTCTTGATGCTTCTGCACATGTTCGATCCCGGTCTAACGTAACTTGCGGTCTTCGCGCTTGGCGTCCGCCAT
>Ga0070668_100003290_pt1 | contig 11928 bp, 9 predicted proteins | sample KBSS43metaG_FD_64661 | JGI IMG/M metagenome (GOLD analysis project Ga0070668, IMG submission 64661) | Switchgrass rhizosphere microbial communities from Kellogg Biological Station, Michigan, USA - KBS S4-3 metaG | ecosystem: Host-associated > Plants > Roots > Rhizosphere > Soil ... | reverse complement strand
TCGCCGCCGTCGAGCAGGAAAAGATGGAGATGTTCATCCTCGAGCGCATCCAGGGCGGCGCCAAGCTGCCCGGGACTTATCCGCCGAACGCCGAGACCAAGGCCGCGTTCGAGGAGTGGCGCAAGGCACGCGGCATTTGACGCGGGCGACGGGAGGTCGTCTGACATTCCCCGCGCTCCGCGGTTCCCGCTTTCGCACCCATCAGGGATGGCGAATATTCCCGATTGGCAATGACGCCACGCCGGCGGTAGAGTAGTGAGTTAGGAACCACACGCGTCGAAGGGCTTTTGCGTGGACGTTGCGGTCGGCACCACACTCCTGTTTACCGATATCGAAGGAAGCACCCGCCTGTGGGAGCAGGAGGGCGAGCGGATGTCACAGGCGCTCGCCATGCACGATGCGCTGTCGCGCTCGGCCGTGGAGAGCAACCGCGGGATCGTCGTGAAGATGACCGGCGATGGAATGTACGCCGCTTTCGACGATCCGCTGGATGCCGTCAATACGGCACTCGTGCTCGAGGTTGCGCTGAGCGACCCGGCCGTCACCAGCGGGATCGCGCTCCGTCTCCGCTACGGATTGCACGTCGGTGTCGTGGAGCGGCGGGACGAGGATCTCTTCGGCAGTCCGGTCAACCGGGCCGCGCGCATCATGAAGGCGGCCCACGGCGGGCAGGTGCTGCTGTCGCAGGCGGTGGCCGATCAGATCAGTGACCGCCTGGCAGCGCCGGTGTCGCTGCTCGCTCTGGGTGGCGTCTGGCTCAAGGACCTCGCGACAACCGAGCGGGTCTACCAGCTTGTCCACCCGAGTATCCGCCAGGATTTCCCGCCGCTGCGCTCACTGGAAGCGACCCCTCACAATATTCCGCAGCAGGTCACTTCGTTCATCGGACGCGAGCGCGAGCTCGATGAGATCAAGGACCTGTTCGAGCGCACGCGGCTGCTGACGCTGCTCGGCATGGGGGGCCTCGGCAAGACGCGCTTGTCGCTGCAGGTCGGCGCCGATTTGCTGGATCAGTTTCCGGACGGCGTCTGGTTCGTGGACCTGGCACCGATCAAGGACCCGTCGCTGGTTCCCAACGCCGCCGCGCAAGTGGTGGGTGTCCGCGAAGAATCGGGCAAAGCGCTGACGCAGACGCTGTGTGAGCATGTCAGGCAGCGCAAGCTCCTGTTCATCCTCGACAACTGTGAACATCTGGTGAGTGCCTGTGCGAGCCTCGCCGATACGCTGCTGCGAGGCGCGCCCGATCTTCGGATCATCGCCACGAGCCGTGAAGCGCTGCATATCCGCGGCGAACAGACATATCCGGTGTTGCCGCTGGCTGCGCCCGACCGCAATGCCGGGGTGGAGGCGTTGCTGCGCTCGGACGCGGTACAGTTGTTCGTCGAGCGCGCGCGGCTGCAGAAGCCGAAGTTCTCGCTGACCGAGCGGGATGCGCCTGCCGTCGCGGAGATCTGCGCGCGGCTCGATGGCATTCCCCTTGCGCTCGAGCTTGCGGCAGCGCGCATGCGTTCGTTGTCGATCGGGGAGATCAATACCCGGCTCCACGACCGCTTCAAGCTCCTTACCGGGGGGAGTCGCGTCGCGCTCGAGCGGCAACAGACGCTGCATGCGCTGGTCAGCTGGTCCTACGACCTGCTGCAGGAGCATGAGCAGATGCTGCTCGACCGGTTGAGCGTATTCGCCGGCGGCTTCGACCTGTCGGCCGCGGAAGCGGTGTGCGGTACGGACCCGCTCGTCTCCGATGACGTGGTCGATCTGCTGAGCTCGCTGGTCGAGAAATCGCTGGTCATGGTCGAGGACGACGACGGCGCGTCGCGCTACGGATTGCTGGAAACGATCCGCGAATTCGCGCGCGAACATTTGAGCAGGCGCTACGGCATGCTCGGAACCATCCAGGAGTTTGCGAAGGAACGGTTGATCGACCGCGACGACGTCGCCGCGACGGCAACCCGGCATTGCAATTATTTCCTCGATCTTGCGAAAACGGCGCGCCAGAAGATGCTGGGCCCGGAGCAGGGCGAGTGGGCCGCACGCCTGGAAATCGAGCTCGACAACTTGCGCGCTGCGATCACATTGGCCCTCGCGGGCGGCGTCGATCCGGTAATCGCCGTCAAGTTCGAAGTCGCGTTGATGAACTTTCGCATCCACTGTGGCTACTCGACCGAAGCTCGCGGCAACCTGCGGTCCGCGCTGAAGCTTCCGGGCATGCAGGAGGCGAACGCCGCCCGCGCCCACGCTCTCTATGTCGGCGGTGTGCTGGCGACCAACCAGAGCGATTACCGCGAAGCGACGAAGCTGCTGACGGAATGCCTCGAGATCCGCCGTGGCCTGGGGGCGCCGCGGGAGACGGCTGCGACCTTGTCGACGTTGGCGACGCTTCACCTGCAGCGTGACGAGGTCGAGCAGGCGCGTGATTGCGAAGAGGAGGCGATCGGCATCTTTCGCGAGCTGGGCGATGAGGTCGGCGAGGCGATCGGCCTGCAAAACCTCGGCGAGATTTCCGTGCGCCAGGCCGATTACGACAATGCCGAGCAGCTATTCGAGCAATGCCTGGCCATCGCCCGAAGCGCGAGCCACAAGGAGCTCGAAAGCGAGTGCGAGCGCAACCTGGGCGAGCTCGCGCTCGGTGCCGGCGACCTGGAATCCGCGCAAGCGCGATTTTCGCGTTCGCTGATCGTCTGCCGGGAAGCAGGGGACAAGCGGGGCGCCGCGATCACGCTGTGGCGCCTCGGGAGGACCGACACCGTGGCGGGCGATTTCGATACCGCCCGCGAGCGGCTTGCCGAAGCGGTGCGCGCGCTGCAAGTGTTCGAAATGAACGCGGAAGTGCTGGATTGTTTCGAGGACTACGCCCGGGTTCTCCAGATCGATGGCCGGGTGGAGGACGCCGTCATCGCCTATGCCGCGACATCGGCGGCGCGTGAAGCCCTCGCACTGCCTCGGTCGTCACGTCGCGACACCGAGCGGCAGCTGGACCTCGGTGCGGCGCGCGAAGATCTGGGTCAATCGGCGTTCGAGCGGGCCTGGTCGGCCGGCCGGATGCGTTCACTGGACGAAACGATCGAGCATGCGCTGGCGTTCGCGAACGCCTCGGCCGTGACGTAACGGCGGCGCGCCGTGCCGGACGGGCGCGATCGGCCGGCGCCACCCCAAAAATAGAAAAGGCCCGCGCGCCGAGACCGGCGGCGGGCCGCACTCCGTTCAGCGAATCAGGCCGCGGCTCGGCGCCGTATCAACCAGCCGACGCCGAGCGCCGCGAGGAGCAGTCCCATCGTGCCGGGTTCAGGCGCCAGGTTCACCCGCGTAAACGTGACATTTTCGGCAACCCCCGACGCCTGTTCGTTCGGGAAGCAAGGGCCGTCGCAAGTCCCCGTGTACAGGAAGACCGGATCCGTGGGGGTGGTCTGCCACTGGATCCACCAAGGCAGCCCGCACAGCGAGCCCGTGCACGGTGGTGTCGCGAACACCCAACCGATCAGATCCGAGTTGACGCCCGCGAGTTCGCCGCCGCTGATCAGGAGGTCGTTCAGATCAGCGGTGTTGGGCAACACGGGCGCGAAGTTCAGGTTCGCCGTATCGCCCGTCGGGATATCGGTCATGCTGAGCGTGGCGCTCAACAACGCGAGATTGCACGAGGCCGCTGTGTGGAAGCCGTCGTTCACGACACCGAGGCAGGCGTCGTCGATCTGGAAGAGGGCGTTGCCGGCGAAGCTGAGCGGTCCGGGCGGATCGAAATTCGAGCTGTAGAACGCCGCATTTGCCAGGCACCCCAGCGCGAGCAGCGGTGAGGCGATGGCGGCGACGAACAGTCGATGGAGGCGACGAGACATGGCAATTCCCCCGTTGAGGCGCAGAAATGTTCGGCTGGAAACAAAGGAAGACCACGATTTGTTCGTGGTCTCCTTGTCGACCACAGCACTCAGCAATATGCGCACCAAGCATTTGAGCTGGCGTACAAGAACATTGATTTTGCTGGAACAATTTACGAGAGTCTTACGCGGCGGGGGCGCGATCGCAAGGCGACCGTAAAGGTTTCCGACGGCCCATGGGCGCCGTCGAACCGCGATGCGGGCCGAGACTATGCGCTGCGACAGCGTTTCCGGCGGATTGCGGTGACTCTGGCGCGTCGCCCGCTGGCGAGCGGTTCAGTAGCCGCCGCGCGCCCCGGAGGTCGGCGCACGCCGGATCTTCACTTCCGGCTTGAGCTTGAGCGCCCACGCGACATCGTTGCGCCGGGCGCGCGTGGCGTCGACGTTCTTGCGCGTGGCGTCTTCGGCGACGGAAAGCTGCGGGTGCCATACGCGGACGACGTACGCGCGGGGCGGCAGGTCGGCGAGCACCGCCTTGCCTTCGGCATTGGTCTTCGCGAAATACGGCGACTCGGAAACGTAGATGTAGCCGACCATCCAGTCGTGGATGTTGCAGCCGAGGATCACGACGCCGGGTTTGTCGAAGACGACCGCCTGGGGAACCCCCGTGTATAGCGGCAGTTCGAACTGCTTGGCCGGCGAAAACGAAAACACCTGGTGGCGCACGCTGTCGCGATTGGGGAACGTGACCGCCGTGCCGACCAGCACCGCCTGGACCTTCGGCAGGAACTCCTTGTCGACCTGGTCGACGACGTCGTCGCGCGGGCGCGACGGCATGCGCAGACTGCCGTCGGCGGGGACCGCGACGATGACGGCATCGGCGACCGGCCTGCCCCCTTCGTCGGTCACGGTGGCCGCGATCTCCACATTCTGCGCATGCGCGAACGTCGCCGTCAGGGCGATCAGCGCGAAGAGTCCGTGTAATGCCACCGGCAATGCTCTTGTTGTCGTGACCCGTGGCTGCGATCGGTTCCGCATGAATTTCGTTGTCACTTTGGGTTGCCGACGCGACGCGGCGTGTTTACCGTACCACGAAGCGCGAAGGACACTCCATGTCGATCCGGGTCCCATGATTGTCGGCGGATGAGCGGATCCGACCTTAGCGGCGATAGACGACGGTCAGGCTGACCCGGTTCGTCGTGTATTCGAGGCCCTGAGCGCCGCGCGTGAAATCGTAGCGGTAGGCGAGATCGAGCGACGCCTGGTCGGACAGCGCATAGCTGGCGACGAGCGAACCACTCCACGTCGTGCCCTGCAGCCGGTAGGCGTACAGGCTGGGATCGCCCCATACGGGGTCCGCGGCAATGGCGTCGGATGCGAGAAACACCTGCAGGCTGCGCTGCGACGTCGATTCGACGTCGCCGCGGCGCACGCCGGCACTGACGTCCAGCAGCAGCGCATTGGTCGGCGCATAGGCGGCACGCACGTAGGCGCCGGTGCCGGCCAGGTCGAACACTTTGCCGGAAATGCCCGGCACCACCGGTTCGCCGTGGTTGTCGTAGCGTCGCTCGTAGTAGACGCCGACCGACGCGTCGAACTGCTCGGTGAAGCGCTGGCCGGCTTCCGCGCGGAGGTCGAGCCGCGTGCTGGTCCGAAGGTCGTCGCGATAGTCGTCGTATGACGCGAGCGCGGTCAGCGAGAGCCACGGCGCCGCGGCCCCCAGCCCAAACTTGTGCCGATAGTTGACGCTGCCCCCGCCGACGACATTGGTGAGCCCGTGGTAGCGCTCGAACAACTCGCCGCCCGCGAACAGCGCGAACGTCACGGCGTCGCTGCCGGTCAGGGGAACGAAGTAGGTGCCGGTGACGGCGCCGGTGACCGCCCCCGCGGCGCGCTTGTCGACGGCGTCCTGCGCGCGCGTCAGGTTGTCGTCGTAGAACGCGCCGGCAGCGGCCCCGAACTCCCACTCGGCACGCGCGGTTGCGCACAACAGCAGCGACAACCCGAGCATCGCCACCGCGCTCGCACGCGAGCGCGGTCGACGGCGCGGAAGGGCGCCGGAGGAGGGCGATGGAAGCATGCGCAGGCAGAGAACTTGCTAGATAACCGTTCAAGGCCAGCAGGAGTCGTGCCGGGGTCTGACCGGAGGTCAGGGCTGTGGGTGGAGATCGCATGCAAGTGGCGGATTTGTATGAAGTTTTTGCGGGTTTCGTCGACGGCGACCGGCGCGCTGCCGAACGCTGGGCGGTCGCCTTGGCAGCGGCCTCGCGGCGCGCGCTGCGGCTGCTTCCGGCGCATGTTGACCGGCAGCGAACTCCCAGGTCATGAGCGCCCCGTCGCTTCCGTTCCGTTCGCCGCGGATCACGCTGCAGACGCGCATTCTTGCGTTGTTCTTGGCGCTGATGGTGGCCGTCCAGGTCGGCGGATTCCTGCTGGTGAACTCAGTGGGTACCAACGCCGCACGCGCGACGATCGGCGACGAGCTGATTGCTGGCGAACAGGTGTTCGTCCGCGCGCTGCAGCAGGAGCGGCTGCGCCTGGTACAGGGTGCGCGACTTCTCGCTGCCGACTATGCGTTCCGCGAGGCGATCGCCACGGGTGACCGCGGGACGATTGCGTCGGTGCTCGTCAATCACGGCAAGCGCATCGATTCCGACCTGACGATGCTGATCGGGCTCGATGGCAACGTGATCGCCGATACGTTCGGCGATGCGGCCGGGACGGCGTTCGCGCATCCGGGTCTGCTGACGAGCGCGGAGTCCAATCATCAGGCGAGCGCGATGGTGATGCTGAGCGACCGGCTCTATCAGGTGGTGCTGGTGCCCGTGCTGGCTCCGCTGCCGATCGCGTGGGTGGCCATTGGCTACAAGGTGGACGACGCAGTGGCCGGGATCCTGCGGGGACCCATGCGCTTTCACGTCTCGATATTCAGCCGGCACGCCGGAGGCGGCTGGCGGCTGCATGCAAGCACGCTCGGCGCCGTCGAACGCGGGCAGGCGCTTCAGGATGTTGCGGCAAACCGCTTTGCGGCTATCGATTCGATCGGCAATGCCTCGTACGACGCGGTCGCCCTGACGCGCGTGTTGCGGCTGCACGTGGGCGCCGGTGAGTCCGCAATCGCGTTGCTGCAAGAGCCGGTGGCTGCCGCGATGGAACCCTTCCATCGGCTGCAACAGCAGCTGGCTTACATTGCGCTGGTCGCGGCGATCATTTCCATCCTCGCCAGCGTCCTCATCGCCCGCGGCATCGTGCGGCCGGTGCACGACCTGGTGGCAGCTGCGCGGCGGATCGCGGCCGGCGACTACCGGGCGCTGCCGCCGTCGTCACGCAACGACGAGATCGGCGATCTCGCCACGGCCGTGCGCACGATGGGCGAGGATATCGCGTCACGCGAGACCCGTATCCTCGATCTCGCTTATCGCGATCCGCTGACCGACCTTCCCAATCGCGCACTGTTCGCCGAGCGTCTGGAGTCGGCGCTCAGTGGCGTTCCCGACGGGGAATCGGTCGCCGTGCTTCTGATGGACCTCGATCATTTCAAGTACGTCAACGACACGCTGGGCCACGAGATCGGCGACCTGCTGCTCCGCGAAGTCGCGGCGCGGCTGCGCGTCGCCGTGCGGCGCGCCGGGTCGACGGTGGCGCGCCTCGGCGGCGACGAGTTCGCGATTCTGCTCCCCGGCGAATGGGCGGAAGGCGCGCGTCGCGTCGCGGCCGCGCTGCTGCGCACGCTCGAGGCACCGATGACGCTCGGCAGCCATGTCGTCGACGTGCGCGCCAGCGTCGGAATCACGGCGTGCCCCGAGCACGGCCATCAGAGCTCGACGTTGCTGCGGCAGGCGGACATCGCGATGTATGCGGCCAAGCGCAACAATCTCGGCATCATCATCTGGGACGACCGATACAGCCAGCAGGGGCACGAGCGGCTCTCGTTGATGAGCGACTTGCGCAAGGCGGTCGACGGCAACGAGCTGTCGCTGGTCTACCAGCCGAAGGTCGCGCTGGCAGGGGGTCCCACGCAGTACGTCGAGGCGCTGGTGCGCTGGCACCACCCGACACGGGGTGTCGTGCCGCCCGCCGACTTCATCCCGTTCGCCGAGCAGATCGGCTACATCCGCGCGATCACGCAGTGGGTGCTGGCGCGCGCGATCGCGCAGTGCGCGGCGTGGCGCGGCGAAGGGCTGCCGATCAACGTGTCGATCAACCTCTCGGCGCGCGACCTGATCGACGACTCGCTGCCGGATCGAGTGGCGGGCCTGCTTCAGGTGCACGGCTGCGCGGCGCAATGGATCGCGCTGGAGATCACCGAGAGCGCGATCCTCGACGATCCCGGCCACGCGGTCGACAACCTGAAGCGATTGAGCGCGCTGGGATGCAAGCTGTCGATCGACGACTACGGCACCGGCTATTCCTCGCTCGCCTATCTGCGCCGGCTCCCGCTGCACGAGCTCAAGATCGACAAGTCGTTCGTGATGGGCATGGTCCGCGACGCGAGCGACCACGTGATCGTCCGCTCGACGATCGACCTTGCGCACAACATGGGGCTCGCCGTCGTCGCCGAAGGCGTCGAGGACGAGGCGACACTCGAGCACCTGCGCTCGCTCGGCTGCGACATGGTGCAGGGATTCTTCCTCAGCCGTCCGCTGCCGCCGGAGCAGGTGCCCGGATGGATGCGTGCGCCTGCGGTCCACCGTTCCGGCGAACCGGCGACGTTGCGGCGCGTCGTGTAGCGCGCGTTGCGCGCAGCAGCCCGCGGCCGGCGTGCTTGCGGACGGCAGATGCAGCCGCCAGGCGGCGACGAAGCGGCGCCTCGCGGGCGTAGACGCTTGGCGGCATCGCACATCGACGGTAGGATGCAGCGCTTGGTCGTCCGATGAACGCAGAGGTTGAATCGATGAGCGTACTTCGCCTTGCCGCGGCTACGATGGCCGCTCTCGCATTGACGCCGGTTGCCGCGCTCGCGCAGTCTGAGATCCGGTGTGCCAGCCACAACTACCAGCACCAGTTCTGCCCGGTTGCGCAGGACGTCGTGTCCGCGCGGCTGATCGTCCAGGATTCGCGCAGCGCGTGCATCCTGGGCCGGACGTGGGGATGGAACGGGCAGGGGATCTGGGTCAGCAGCGGCTGCAGCGGGCGCTTTGCCGTCGACGGACCGCGCCCCCCGCCGTGGGGTGGCGGCGTCCGCGTGAGCTGCGACAGCGACGGCTTCCGATATGAATTCTGCGGTGTCGGCGGTGGTGTGAGCAGCGCGCAGATCGTCAACCAGCGCTCGCGCTCGGCGTGCGTCCTGGGGCGCAGCTGGGGCTGGCGCGGGGATGGCATCTGGGTCAACGAGGGTTGCCAGGCGGACTTCATCGTCCAGTCGTCGTGGCAGCCGGTTCCGGCGCCGAAACCGGGGCTGATGGTTTGCGAGAGCCTCGGCTATCGGTACAGCTTCTGCAGCACCGGGCGCATTCGTGACGCGCGGCTCGTGTCGCAGCGCTCGAACGCAGCGTGCGTGCGTGGGCGCAGCTGGGGTGTCGAGCGCGAGGGCATCTGGGTCGACAACGGCTGCCAGGCCACGTTCCGGGTCATCCGCTGACGGCGCAGCGCCGCTGTCGGCTCAGTGACAAAGTCGGCCGGCGACTTCAATTGCTTTCAGCCGCGCCCGCTCGGTGATTTTGGCCGCATCGCGACGGAAAGGGACGAAACGATGGTTGCCGGCTGAGATCTCGGTGCCGCGCAGCCATCGACTCGCCCAGCATCGGAAAGACCAGTGATCCGCGGGGCACAGCCGCCCGTCCCGCTGAAGCCCGGCCCACAGACTTTCGGGCGAGCGTCGTCGCGCTTCTCGCCTATCCGCGCGTCCACTTGTGCAGAAAAATGCAGACGACGGCGGCAACGCCCCAGCCAATCCCCATCATCGGCATCTCGGTGACAAGCGTCCACACGACCGCGTTCACGACGCAGAGCAAAATGGCGAAGATAAGGACGAGTACGTTGGCCATCGAGATTCTTCCCGGAGATGCGCGACGGCGTGCATCATGGCGAGACTCGCGCGCGACGCGCAGCGTAGCACCAAACGCCGGTACCTCGGCATTGTGCGGCGCGGGTCCATTCGTCGGCGGGTTGGCGTACAGGGAGCATTCGCCGCCGCCGGGACGGCCTGTGCATCGTACCGGAAATGCCACGCATACATTGGAGGGAACATGAAGATCGCGCATCGACTCTGCGTGCCGCTGCTGGCGCTTGTCGTGTTCGCGCTCGGAGCTGACGCGCGTGCACAGGGATTCCCGAACAAGCCTCTCCGCCTGATCGTCGCGGACGCGCCCGGCGGAGCGCCGGACCAGCTCGGGCGCCTCCTCGCGCAGAAGCTTTCGGACGGCCTTGGACAGCAGGTGGTCGTCGACAATCGGGCGGGCGCCGGCGGGGTGCTGGGCGCGGATCTGGCGGCAAAATCCCCGGCCGACGGTTACACGCTGCTGCTGACCACGACGGCGATCTACGCGATCCTGCCCAATCTCAGGAAGGACCTCCCTTACGATCCTGTCCGGAGCTTCGTGCCCATCTCGCGGATCGCTACCGCGTCCAATGTCCTGGTGATCAACATGGCCGTGCCGGCCCATTCGGTGGCCGAGCTCGTGAAGCTTGCGAAGGAGAAACCCGGCGTCATGAACTACGCCTCCGCCGGCGTCGGTACACCGGCGCACCTTGCCGGCGAGATGCTGAACCTCCTCGCCGACATCAAGGTGACGCACGTTCCCTACAAGGGGGCCGCGCCTGCACTGCTCGACGTCATCGCCGGCAACGCGCAGTACATCATCACCTCACCGATTGCCGCCGGCGCTCACATGAACAGCGGCAAGGTCCGCGCGCTCGGGACGACCGGTGCGGAGCGCAATCCAAGCCTGCCCGACTTGCCGACGATCGGCAGCACGGTGCCCGGCTACGATATCTCCCAAACATGGGGAATCGTCGTTCCGGCTGGGACACCACCGGAAATCATCAAGCGGCTGAGCGACGAGATCGTCGCGGCGATGAACACTCCGGACGTGAAGGAACGTGTGCTGAAGACAGGTGCCGTGCCGGTCGGTGACCGCCCGGAGGCGTTCGAAGCATTCATGGCCAACGAGCGTAAGCGCCTCGGCGACGTCATCACCCGTTCGGGGATCGTTCTGACGGAGTGAAGGGTTGGCCGGGTTCGCTTAAAGTCCGCTGCTCGCTGTGAACGCTGGACGGGAATGCCGGGGTCGACCGGCGCCCGCGTTATTCAGTTCCAGGGATTTGCGCGCACCCACTGCACGACGTTGTTGGTCGCGGCCTCGCGGATGGCTGCGGGCAGAATCGTCGCCAGCACCGGCACATCACGCGTGCGATCGAACGATGCGGCGGTCGCAGAGAGCCCATCCGGCGTGACATCCAATACAAAAGCCGTGGGCGGGAGGTCCTGCGGATAGCGGACATACACGGGCCCGGACAGCGTCTCCAACTGCACCATCGCCCCGTTGCCCGGCGAGATCACGCGGGTAATGCCGACGTCGCGCAGTGGCTGGGCGTAGGGGAGCGCCGCCTGGGCGAGTTCCGGCCGCTCAGCGGTCGGAAGCGGCGCCTGCGCAGCGCACGCGCACAACAGGACGATCGGAATCAGCCGCAGGATCATGGCTGACGTTAGGCAACGCATTCGCGCGTTGGTTCGTTGCGCATGGAAGCAGGTGCGGGAGTTCCGCAGGAGTCCAGCGCCCGAGGGCGCCGGCGTTACGCGCGCTTGTTGACGCCCGCGGCCGGCCACCATTGCCCGCCCACTACCGTTCCCTTGAGCCGGAAGCGCCGGTCGGCAGCGAGCCTTTCGCCCTGCGTGTCGTGAAACTCGAACGCGCCGTGCTCGATGTCGACGATCGTCGCGTCGCCTTCGCTGCCGATTTCGAACGTTCCGAGCGATGGGCGCCGGATCGCGCGCGCCGGTGCCGCGGTGACCGCCGCGACCAGCTCATGCAAGTCCATGCCCAGCACGAGGAATTTGGAGAGCGTCGTGAGCAGATCGAATGCCGGGCCGTCGATGTTGAGGACGTGCACGTCGCTCGAAATCACATCCGGACGGAACCCCGCCGCCAGCAGCCCGCGGCACGCGTGGAAGCCGAAC
>Ga0070668_100003289_pt1 | contig 11929 bp, 10 predicted proteins | sample KBSS43metaG_FD_64661 | JGI IMG/M metagenome (GOLD analysis project Ga0070668, IMG submission 64661) | Switchgrass rhizosphere microbial communities from Kellogg Biological Station, Michigan, USA - KBS S4-3 metaG | ecosystem: Host-associated > Plants > Roots > Rhizosphere > Soil ... | reverse complement strand
TCGACGTGACCGTCTCGACCATCGGCAAGGCCAAGTCGCTGCGCGGCGGCGCCTTGGTGCTGGCCCCGCTTTATGGTGCCGACGGACAGATCTATGCCATGGCCCAGGGCAACCTGGCGGTGGGCGGCCTTGGCATTACCGCCAAGGATGGATCGCAACTGACGGTCAACGTGCCGACCGTGGGCCGCATCGCCGAAGGGGCATCGGTGGAGCGCGCGGTGGATACCGGGTTCGACCGGGCCGACCTGCTGCGCTGGAACCTGTTCGACGCCGATTTCCTCAATGCCGCGCGGGTGCGCGATGCGATCAACACCCGCTTTCCCGGCACTGCCAGCGTGGAAGACGGCGTGACGCTGGCACTGCGCCTGCCCGCCGGCACCGATGCGCGCGCCAGTGCCATGGCCGCGATCGAGGCGATCGACGTGAACCCGGCCGAAGCGGCCGCCAAGGTGATCGTCAACAGCCGCACCGGCACGGTGGTGATCAACAGCGCCGTGCGTCTTTCGCCCGCAGCGATCAGCCACGGCAAGCTGGTGGTCAAGATCGACGAGAAACCCCGCGTCTCGCAGCCCGGCCCGTTCTCCAACGGGCAGACCGCCGTCACGCCCAGCAGCCAGATCAGCGTGAACGAGGAAGGCAGCCATGTCGCCCTGTTCAAACCCGGCGCCTCACTCTCCTCGCTCGTCAATGCCCTTAATAAATTGGGCGTTTCGCCGTCCGACCTGGTGGCGATCCTCGAAGCACTCAAGCAGGCCGGCGCACTCAAGGCCGAAATGGTGGTAATCTGATGACCTCTCCTGCGATCCAATCCCCCGCCGTTTCAGGTACTTCGAAGGTCGTCGCCAAGCCCGACCAGGCCGCGCTGCACAAGGCTGCGCAAGGATTTGAAGCGATGTTCCTGCGCCAGATGTTGAGCCAGGCGCGCAATACGGACCTGGGCGGCGATGCGCTGTTCGGAAAAAAACAGGACGATACCTTCACCCAGATGCGTGACGAACGCTTTGCCCAGATCGCCGCGCGAGCCGGCGCGCTGGGCCTTGCTGCCCGGCTGGAACGCCAGCTGGCCGCGCAGGCAAACAGCGTTGCCTCCATCACTCCTGGCAAGGGAGGCTGATCGCCATGGCTTCCGATCTCCTGTCCATCGCGCGGAGCGCAACACGCGCCGCCCGCATCCAGATGGACGTGACCGCCCAGAACATCGCCAATGCCGGCACCGAAGGCTATGTCCGCCGCACCGTGTCGACCGAGGAAGTGGTCACGCCCGGCTATGTCGCCAACAACCGCGACGTGTCGCTCTCGGGCGTGCGCATCACCGGGGTGTCGCGCAACGCGGATGCCTTTCGCCAGGCTGAAACGCGCCGCACCGGTGCCGATACCACCCGCGCCGCCACCGAAGTGACGGGGCTGGAGGATATCCAGGCGGCGCTGGAGGATCCGGGCATCTTTTCGGCGATCACCGGCTTTGAAACCGCCCTCACCCAGCTGGCGCAAAGCCCGACCGATACGCCGCTGCGCGCATCGGTGATCGCGGCCGCGCAGACGATGACCAACAGCTTCAACATCGCGTCCCACCAATTGGATGCCGTGGCCAAGGGCCAGCAGGGCGGCGCTGCCGATGGCGTGGCACAGGTCAACACGCTGTCGACCGAACTGGCCAAGGTCAACGGTCGCCTGTCGCGCATGGCCGACGCCAGCAGCGACCGCACCGGCCTGATGGACCAGCGCGACATGCTGCTGCAAAAGTTGTCCGGCTATGCCGACATCGCCACCAGCTTTGCCAGCAACGGCACAGTGGACGTGACGCTGGGCGGCACGTCGGGCGCGCCGCTCGTCACGGGAAACGTGGCGCAGGCCATGGGCGTGACTACGGCGAGCGACGGCACGATCGCGTTCGACGTGGCCGGTGGCGCCGTCACGCTTTCGGCAGGATCGCTGGCGGGGCAGCAGCAGGTGCTGTTGCGCGTTGCCGATGTCCATGGCCAGCTCGACGAGCTGGCCCGAACCGTGATCGACACGGTCAACACCGCGCAGGGCACCGGCACCGCGCTGGATGGCAGCGGCGGCGGCGCCTTGCTTGCCGGCACCGACGCAGGCAGCATGGCCACGGCCACCACCGATGGCGCGGCGATTGCCACCGCCGCTGCGAGCGCCCCGCCCGGCAGCCGTGACACCACCAACCTGACCGCCCTGCGCAATGCGATGATCGCCGCCGATCCGGCTGGCACGATGGACAACCTGCTCTACCAGACATCGGCCACGGTCCAGGCGCGCACCACCACCCGCGATGCGCTCAAGACCATTTCCGACGCTGCCACGACCGCGCTTTCCGCGCAGGCGGGCGTCGATCTCGATACCGAAGCCATCAACCTGACCCGGTTCCAGCAGGCGTTCCAGGCCTCGGGCCGGGTCATGCAGGTTGCCACCAACCTGTTTGAAACCATCCTCTCGATCAAGTAGGCCGCCCATGTCATCCAGCGTCTCGACCACGACTTCCGCCTTCTACGAGCGGTCTTCGCTCGACCTGAACAGCCTGCGCGCCCAGATGGAGCAAGTGCAGACGCAGATTTCCAGCGGCAACCGGCTGGCAGCCTCGTCAGACGATCCGCTGACGGCATCGCGCCTGCGCAACCTGCAGCGACAGGACGCCATCGCCAAAGTGGATGCCGGATCGGCCAACCGCGCCACGGCAGACCTGAACCTGACGGATTCGGCCATGACCGAGATGATCAACACGCTGCAGCGCACGCGCGAACTGGCCAACCAGGCGGCCACCGGCACGCTTTCCGACCAGCAGCGCACCAGCATCGGCAACGAACTGGCCGAACTGCGCAACAACCTGGTGTCGCTGGCCAACACGCGCGACAGCGCGGGCAATGCGCTGTTCGGCGGCGACGCCTCGGCCAATGCCTATACGGTCGATCCGGTCACGGGCGCGGTCGGCTATGTTGGCAGCGGCAGTGCGGGCAGCCTGGAACTGGGCGACGGGCAAAGCGTGAAGCGCAGCCTGACGGGCCCGGAATTTCTCAACTTCAAAAGCGGAACGGCGACCACCGATGTCTTTGCCGTGCTCAAGAACGTCACCGACGCGATCAGCGCGGGCGGGCCGGGGGCACAAGGCGCGGCCAACGCGGCGCTGACCAGCCTCGACGATGCGATCACGTCGGTATCCACCGGGCAGACCGTGGTGGGCACGCGTCTTTCGTGGATCGACCTCAATACCGAGCGACAGACCACGATGAGCGAAGCGCGCGCGCAGGACCAGAGCACGCTGGGCGCGACCGACATTCCCAGCGCCTATACCCGGCTGCAGGAACTGGCCACCGTGCTTCAGGCCAGCCAGGCCAGCTTCACCAAGATCTCCGGCCTCTCGCTTTTCAACATGATGTCCTGAAAGCGCGCCGGTTCCTGCCGTTCTGCAATGCAGCATGGCATGGGCAAGTGGTCCGTCCCAAACGGTTTATCGACAAGGTTAAGTCTTCATGTTCGCTGGCATCGGCATCGTCGTTCTGCTCGCCATGGTGTTTGGCGGCTTCATCATCACCGGGGGCGCCATCGGCCCGGTGGCCGAGGCGATCCCGCACGAAATGCTGATCATCGGCGGCGCGGCGCTTGGCGCCACGATCACCGGCAATTCGATGCACGAATTGAAAGGGATCGGCGCGGGTCTTGGCAAAGTGTTCAAGGGCCCCAAGCACAACAAGCAGGATCATATCGACGCCATCGTGCTGTGTGCCAAGCTGATGAAGATCCTGCGCAGCGATGGCCCGGTGGCGCTGGAAAGCCATGTGGCCGAGCCCAAGAGTTCTGCCCTATTTGCCGAATATCCGCGCATCCTCACCCATGGCGCGCTGGTTTCGCTGATCTGCGACACGCTGACGCTGATCGTGGTGTCTTCCGGCACACTGGAAGTGCACGCGGTGGAAGACGTGATGGACCACGCGATGAAGACCCATTTCCACGAGGAAGAGGAAGCGCAGCACGCGCTCCAGGGGCTGGCCGATGCGCTGCCGGCACTGGGCATCGTGGCCGCCGTGCTGGGCGTGGTGAAGACCATGGGCTCGATCGACAAGCCGCCCACGGTGCTGGGCGCGATGATCGGCTCGGCCCTGGTCGGCACGTTCATGGGCGTGCTGCTGGCCTATGGCATCGTCGCGCCGCTCGCTGGCCGGCTCAAGCAGGTGTTGGACCAGGATGCGATGATCTACCAGGCGGTCAAGCAGGTAATCGTGTCTTCGCTGCACGGCTGGCCGCAGCCGCTGGTGGTGGAAAGCGCGCGCTCGGGACTGGGCCATGCGTTTCGCCCCGGCCTGTCCGAACTGCTCGACGCGCTGCGCGGCCGGTAAGGAGGTTTTGCCATGGCCAAGCCGCCCAAGGGCAAGGAAGCGCCCAAGCCGATCATCGTCAAGAAGATCACCGTGGTGGCCGGCGGCCATCATGGCGGCGCCTGGAAAGTGGCCTATGCCGATTTCGTGACCGCGATGATGGCCTTCTTCCTGCTGATGTGGCTGCTGGGCGCCACCACCGAAAAGCAGCGCAAGGGCATCGCCGACTATTTCACCCCCACCCTGGTGAAAACGCGCAAGGGCAGCGCCGGGGCCAACGGCTTGCTGGGCGGCTCGTCTTTGACCGACGCCGACAACTATCCCCACCGCGCCGGGCAGACCGGCACGCGCACCATGACCATTCCGCGCGATGCCACCGGCGGGCCCAAGGACGGCGGATCGAAAGTCAAGCGCACCGAGCTGATGCAGCAGCGCCTGAAGGAAAAGCTCGACGCCAATGAAAAGCTGCGCCAGCTGGCCAAGCAGGTGCACATGACGATGACGCCCGAGGGCATCCGCATCGACATGCTGGACGATGCGCACTTCTCGATGTTCCGGCTGGGCACCACGATCCTGACCCCCGACGCGCTGGAACTGGTGCGCGCCATCGGCCAGGCAATTGCCCCCGATCCCGGCGGCCTCACCGTGCGCGGCCACACCGATGCGCTGCAATGGCGGCCGGGCGATCCGGCCAACAACTGGTCGCTTTCAGCCGGGCGCGCCGAAGCCACGCGCCAGGCCCTGATGCGCAACGGCGTGGGCGAAAAACGCTTTCAACGCATCGAAGGCGTGGCCGACCGCGATCCGCTGGTGCCCGACAACCCCAACGACCCGAGCAACCGCCGCATGTCTATCCTTTTGCTGGATTAGGCGGCATCCGGGCGTTCATTTCGGCTGCTTGCCCGGCTTGGGAGCGAGCCAGATCAGGGCACTGGCCGCGAACAGGATGACCATGCACAGCAGGAATACCTGCCGCGTCGCCAGCGTTACCGCCTCTGTCTGGACCAGCTGGCTCAGCGCCACGCGTGCCTGCGCGGCTGTGAGCCCGGTGGACATGGGCGGATGGACCAACCCGGCCAGTTCGGCCCGGTTCACCTTGGCCTGATGCTCCCACACCGTGGTGAACATCGAGGTGGCAAAGGCACCGGCCATGGTGCGCATGAAGTTCTGGATGCCGGCGCCCGACGCGGTCTGGTCGGGCCGGACCGACGCCATGGCAAGTGCAGTCGATCCCACAAAGAAGAACGGCATGCCCACACCCTGCACCATCTGCGGAAAAGCGATGGTCCAGAATCCCATGCTGGTGGTCCATTGCGTGCGCAAGGCGGCAACCATGCCCAGCCAGAAGACGCCAAAGGAAATCAGGGCGCGGGTATCGACCTTGGTAACGAGCCGCGCCACAATGGGTGAACAGATCACCGCCAGCATTCCCACCCAGCCAACGGCCAGGCCCGCCCAGGTGGCGGTATAGCCAAGATTGGTTTGCAGGAACAACGGGATCAGCACGATAAAGCCAAACATCGCGGCGTAGGCCACGCTCTGCGTGACGACGGCCAGTGTAAAGCCGCGATTGCGGAATACCGACAGGTCGATGATCGGGTGCTTCTCGGTCAGTTCCCAGATCAGGAATGCCACGAAGCCGACAGCCGCGAAAACCGCCAGCATCACGATGAAGCTGCTGGAAAACCAGTCTTCCTCGCGCCCCTTGTCGAGCATGATCTGCAGCGATCCAACCCAGGTGATGAGCAGCGCCAGACCCACGAAATCGATGGGCGATTTTTGCACCGGGGTCTCATAGGGGCGCAGCAGCCGCCAGCCGGTGCTCAGGCAGAACAGTGCCAGCGGAATGTTGATGAAGAACAGCCAGTGCCACGACCAGTTGTCGGCAATGAACCCACCGCTTATCGGCCCGGCAATTGGCGCCACCACCGTGGTCATCGCCCAAAGGCCCAGTGCGGCCCCGCGCTTGTCAGGCGGGAAGACCCGCATCAGCAAGGTCTGCGTCATGGGCATGATCGGCCCGCCGCACACACCCTGGCACACGCGAAACGCGATCAGCATGCTCAGGCTGCCGGAAATGCCGCACAGGATCGAAAACAGGCCAAAGCCGGTCATCGCCGCCAGGAACACGCGCACGGCGCCAAACGTGCGCGCCAACCAGCCGGTCAGCGGCACGCAGATCGCCTCTGCCACGGCATAGGATGTCAGCACCCAGGTGCCCTGGGTGGGGGAAACCGCAAGGCTGCCCGCAATGTGCGGCACCGCGACATTGGCGATCGAGATGTCCAGCACCACGACGAAATTGGACAGGGCCAGTGCAAAGCCGCCCAGTGCCAAGTGCGCGCCTTTCAGCGGCGGCGGGGCATCCTCGCCAAAGGCCATCGGTGGGCCGCCGGCCATGTCAGTTGGCACCCCCGTGCGGCTGGTCGCGGTCGGGGCGGGTATCGATCGTGGCCGTCATCGACAGGCCGTTGCGCAGCGGGTGCGACCCCAGCTCGTGCGGGTCGAGCGCCACGCGCACCGGCAGGCGCTGCACCACCTTGATCCAGTTGCCGGTGGCGTTCTGTGCCGGGATCACCGCCAGCGAGGACCCCGTGCCGCCCGAAAAGCCCACGACGCGGCCATGATAGACCACATCGTCACCGTAGAGATCGGATGTCAGCGTCACCGGTTGGCCGGGCCGCACATGGGCAAGCTGGCTTTCCTTGAAATTGGCATCGACATGGGCTTGCGCGATCGGGACGATCGTCATGATCGGCGCTCCCACCGCAATGCTCTGTCCAACCTGCACGGTCCGCTGCGTTACCACGCCGCTCACCGGCGCGCGGATCACCGTGCGCGCGAGGTCGATCCGGGCCTTGTCCAGCCGCGCCTTGGCCGCCAGCACCTGCGGATTGGTATCGGTGGTCGTGCCGCCGACCAGCGCGGCATTGGCCGCCTGCTGGCCGTTGGCCGTACCACGCGCGGCCTGGGCTGCGGCAAGGGACGCGCGCGCGGCGGCGAGCTGCCCTTGCGCGCCGGCATAGGCATTGCGCGCGCTCGTCAGTTCCTCGCCCGAAACAGCGCCGTCGGAAACCAGCGACTGCCGGCGCTTCAGGTCGATCTCGGCCCGCTGCAGATCGGCGGTCGCCACCTGGACTTGCGCAGCCATGCGGGCAATGTCGGCCTGCCGCTCGCCCACCTGGGCCGAAAGCGCGGTGCCGGTGGCCACCGTCTGGCGCACCTTGCGCTGGGCATCGGCATAATCGGCTTCGGCAGCAGCAAGGGCGATACGGGCATCGGTGGAATCGAGTTCCACCAGCACGTCACCCCGGCGCACCACTTGCGTGTCGCTCACCGCCACACGCAGCACAGGGCCGGCCACCAGCGGCGTGACTTGTGACACTTCGGTGCCGACATAGGCATTGTCGGTTTCGACATAGCGGCCGCCCTCGATCCATTCGTAAAGCGCATAGCCGCCTGCGACCAGAACCAGCACGGCGCCGAACGCCAGGAATGCGCGCTTGCGCTTGGCCTTGCGGGCCGCATCGGCCTGCGCCTGCGCATCGTGGTCTGCCTCTTGGGCGCCGGCGAATTGGGGATCGATATCTGCCATGGGGGGTCTCGGCATCAAAAGAAAAGGGGAAGCGGGGAAAGAGCCATCGTCATCCGGTACGGAAGCCGCCACCCAGCGCACGCACCAGCGCGACATGGGCAATCAGGTTGCGCGCTTGCAGATCGGCCAGCAGTCGGCGGTTGGCGAGCAGCGAGTCCTGCGCGGAAAGCACGGCGAGATAGGGGGAAAGCCCGCCTTCGTAGCGCTTGCGGGCCACGCGCCAGGCGTCTTCCGACGCAGCCACCGCAGCCTGCAACTCAATCAGCTGCGCCGCGACGGAGCGTGACGTGGCGGCGGCATCGGCAACATCGCGCAGGGCCTTGAGCAGCGTATCGTCGTAATTGGCGACGGCCTCGTCATAACCGGCGCGCGCCGCGCGATAATCGCCGGCGATGCGCCCGCCCGAAAACAGCGGCAGGCTGATCGCGGGGCCGATCGATCCGGTATCGGAACCACTGGCAGTCAGGTTGTTGAGGCCCAGCGCCTGAACTCCGATGAACGCCATCAGATTGACATTGGGATAGAATGCGGCGCGCGCCACGCTGATGCGGGCAGCGGCTGCTTCGGCACGGGCGCGGGCCGCAGCCACATCGGGACGGCGACCGACCAGATCGAGCGCCAGGTTTGCCGGCAAGCCTTGCTGCGCCAATGCGCCAAGCTGCGGCAAGGCAATGGCATCGCCGCGCGCGGGCGGCGCGCCGATCAGCACGGCCAGCGCGTGGCGGGCCTGCGCGATCGCTTCATCAGCAGCGGCCAGATCGGCGCGGGCAACGGGAATGCCGGCTTCGGCCTGACGCTGTTCGCCACGGGTATCGAGGCCATTGAGCACACGCTGGGCCACCAGCCGCGCGGTATCTTCGCGCAGTTCAAGCGCCTGGGCCCTCACGTCGCGCGCTGCGGCGGCGCGGGCCAGGTCGGCATAGGCCTCGGCAATCCCGGTGGCGATGGCCAGCCGCGCCGCGCTCGCTTCAAAGCCCGCAGCTTGCGCGTCAGACGTGGCGGCGCGCAAGGCGGCGCGATTGCGGCCAAAGAAATCCAGTTCATAGCGGACCGAAAGCGAGGCGCTGCCAACGTCGTTCCACCCCTGCGGCACAAAGGCGGGTGGAATGCCGTTGTTGTAGCTTTGCTTGGCCTCTGCCGCGCTGGCGCTGGCGGAAACCTGCGGCAGCAGGGCAGCGCCACTGGCCTGCGCCATGCCGCGCGCGGCGCGCAGGCGGGCGTCGGCCATGGCAAGCGTGGGCGAATGCGCCAGGCCTTCCTCGATCAGCGCGGCAAGCTGCGCATCACCCAGCGTGCGCCACCATTCCGGGGCGGGCCAATCGGCGTGGGCCGCAGCGACAGGCGCAGGCGTGGTGGCATCGGCAGGCGAAAGATCACCCGCTGCCGCCCGGCGCATGGCGGGCGGTTGCCCCAGATCGGGCGTGGGGGCGCAGCCGGCCAGCAGGCCCAGCACGCCCGCAATGGGCAGAAGCATGGCGCATTGACGGAAGCCGGCGGGAAAAGCGGACATGCGGGCCCTTTGGCGCATAAGTGGAAAAGCTACCGTACAGAACGGTCACTAAATCCCGACTGCGCCCTTGCGCCGCGCCTGTCAACAGCTATGTGTACACAATGGTCACTAACCAGTCCAATTGCAGACTCAAACGCTGCCCGCCCGACGAGCGGCGTGAGAACATCCTGGCTGTGGCCACGGACGTTTTCACGCAAACGGGCTATGCCGCCACCTCGATGGCGGCCATCGCGGCTGAGCTAGGCGGATCGAAAGCCACACTTTACAAATACTTCCCCTCAAAGGAGCAGTTGTTCGAGGCGGTGCTGATGCGCGGTTGCGGTGCCGTGCTCGAAACGCTGGCCGAATTGGCCGATGGTGGTTCAGATGATCTGGAAGCCATGCTAGCCGATTTCGGGGCGCGCTTCCTTACCGGGCTTTTTGCACAGCGTTCGCTCGATCTCTATCGGCTTGTCCATGCCGAAGGGCAGCAGTTCCCCGAGGCGGCCGCAACGTTCTTTCGCTATGGCCCCGATCGTGGCGGCGCGCTGCTGAGCACGATTCTCGAACGGGCGATGGCGCAGCGTGGCCTGGCCCTGCCCGATCCGTCGCTCGCGGCCGACCAGTTCCTGGGCATGGTGCGCGGCAAGCTGCACATGCGCGTGGCCATAGGCGTGATCCCGCCGCCCGATGCGGAAACCATCCGCCGCCATGCCGCCCACGCCGCCGGCATATTCGCGCACGGCCTGCTTCACCAGACCGCACGATAACCGGCGATCCCGTGGGGATCGCCGGCAACGTGGAGTACCGAAAGATCGGCAGGCTGGCTCAGCGCAGCAGCGTGAGCACGTTCTGCTGGTTCTGGTTGGCCTGCGAAATCATCGCGGTCGAAGCCTGGGCCAGAATCTGGGCCTTGGCCATCTGCGTGGTTTCGGCCGAGTAGTCGGTATCCTGGATACGCGAACGCGCGTCCGACAGGTTGGTGATGTTGTCGTTCAGGTTGTTCACCACCGAGCTGAGGCGGTTCTGGCCGGCACCCAGCGTGGCGCGGGTGGCGTTCACTTCCTTGAGCGCAGCATCGACGTTGTCCATCGTGGTCGACGCTTTGCCCGTATCGGAAACGTCGAGTGCCTGGGTCGTCGAGGTGGAGCTATAGGCCGTGTCGGTGCCACCGAAAAGGTTGACTCCCGAAAACGCCTTGCTCACCAAATCGACCGTGTCGGTCGTGTTGGCACCCGTCTGGATCGAGCTTTTCACATCGTCACTGCCGTCGGTTGCGGCCGTACCGCCGGCCACCTTGAATACCTTGTTGCCGTTGAACGCGGTATTGTTGAGCACGTCGGAAACCTGTGCGTTCAGGTTCGACACTTCCGATTGCATCGCATCGCGGTCTGACTGCTGGTAGGTGTCAGACTTCGACTGCACGGCCAGTTCACGCACGCGCTGGAGCATGTTGGTCACTTCGCTCAGCGCGCCTTCGGCCGTCTGCGCCATCGAGATGCCGTCGTTGGCGTTGCGCACGCCCTGCGCCATACCCGTGATCTGCGATGTCATGGTCGTGGAAATGGCAAGACCCGCAGCGTCGTCCTTGGCGCTGTTGATTCGCTTGCCGGTCGACAAACGTTCCATTGCCGTCGCGGCCATCCTGCTTGCCGAGTTGGAAGCATTCGCGGCCTTGATGGCGTTTACGTTGGTATTGATTACCGCCATGTTGTTTCTCCGATTTTCGGGTGAGACCCCAATTGCGGCCTGTCCAGGGATTGACGGGCTGCACGGCAAAGACCGGCAGGGTGGGCGGCAATTTAAGGGCAAAATCTTGCCGGCTGCGGGTTTTTACGGCCTGAGAACTAGCGAGTTTCCCTTAGCAGGTTCGCTGATCTTAAAGTTTCGAACCATTTGACGGTTTCGCGCGAAAAGCAGGCTTGTGGATATGGTTAAGACGGGGGTCAAAGTGATGAACAGCGATTGCGGCGACTTGTTGCCGATCAGTGCGCAGGCGCGGGTGCGCCATGGCGCACTGGTCACGCGCGCCGCTTCGGTGCTGGGCGCGCCCGGCATGGGCGCGATGCCCGTCCTGGCCGATACAGACGATATCGCCACGCTCGATCCGCGCCGCCCGGCCATCGTGCTGGAACGGGCCGCCCAGCCCGCGCTGGCCCGCATGGCCAATGGCAAGCGCCATGTGGTGCGCTATGCCGATCCGATGTGCGAAAGCGCGCTGGCCGCGATCGTGGCCTGTGCCGCAGCGCCCGGCATGCCGATTGCGGCCGATCCGGAAAGCCTTTCGGTGCTGGCCCTGGCCGAGCGCCTGGCCATCAGCGAGATCCCCGTGTTGATCAATGGCCCCACCGGCACCGGCAAGGAAGTGTTGAGCCGGTACATCCACGCCGCCAGCCCGCGCCATGCCAAGCCGTTCATTGCCGTCAACTGCGCCGCGATGCCCGAAACCATGCTGGAAGCGCTGCTGTTCGGCCACCAGAAGGGTGCGTTCACCGGCGCCAGCGCAGCGGGCGAAGGCTTTTT
>Ga0070668_100003287_pt1 | contig 11930 bp, 6 predicted proteins | sample KBSS43metaG_FD_64661 | JGI IMG/M metagenome (GOLD analysis project Ga0070668, IMG submission 64661) | Switchgrass rhizosphere microbial communities from Kellogg Biological Station, Michigan, USA - KBS S4-3 metaG | ecosystem: Host-associated > Plants > Roots > Rhizosphere > Soil ... | reverse complement strand
CGCGCCCGTCGCGGCGGTTTCGCCTTGCTCGGTCCTTTGGCCATGGAACACCTCCGCTCTCAAGCTAGAGCAAATGAGGTGTCCACGAAAACGGGTCAACTCCACTCCGCGGGCCCTCAGGCCTCCCGCGACCTTGTCAACAATCCTGTTTTCTTTGGAGACGGCGCCGCGGCGCGCTGGCTTCCCGAGGTCGTTCATTGAGAATCACGGCTCGTGGAGGGAGGAGCCTGCACGGGCGCCGGAGCGAATCCGAGTGATCCGCCCGATCCGATAGATCCGTCCACCCCTTCGTCTGTGGGGCTGGCCCTTCAGCTCCGGTCCGCCATGAGTTTTCTACCGGAACCGCGCCCGATTCGTGCTATTCGGATCTGAGCGCAATGGCCGGATCGACCCGCGCCGCACGCCGAGCCGGAACGCCCGACGCGAGGATCGCGACGATCACCAGCACGACTCCCACGCCCCCGAACACAACCGGATCCTTCGGGCTCACCTCGTACAGCTGCGCGCCTAACCAGCGTGATAGTGCCAGCGCACCTACGGTACCAGCGGCGAGCCCAACGAGTGCCGGCGTCAGACCGGTCTTGAGCGTCCATTGAACGATATCGGCCGACTTCGCTCCGAGGGCGATTCGAATGCCGATCTCGTTCATCCGCTGGCCGACGACGTACGCAACGACGCCATAGACGCCGATCGCGGCGAGCAGCAAGGCCACGACGCCGAACGCGCCAACCAGCAGGGTGAGCACACGTGGCGCCGCGACGGCATCACCCACGGCTTCGCGCACCGTGCCCATCTCCGTGATCGGCTGGTCACGCTCGACCGCACGGATCGCCTCCCGAACGGCCGGCAGCAACAGTGCCGGGTCGCCAGCGGTCCTCGCAATGACCGTGAATATTCGGCGCGTCACGATCCTGTTAGGCACGTAGATCATCGGAGTCGGGTCGCCCTGCACGTTCGTGTAGCGCGCGTCACCCGCCACGCCGACGACGCGCATCCGACGCCCCTGATACTCGATCTCTTCCCCGACAGGCGACCGTTCGGGCCAGTGCTTGCGCGCGAGCCCGGCGCTCACGACCACGCCGATGGCTCCCGAGTCGCCATCCTGTTCGATGAGGTCACGCCCGGCGATCAGGCGAAGTCCCAATGCCCGAACGATCCCGTCCGACGAGGGCAGGAAGTTCGCACGCGGCTCGGCGGACGAGGCGCTCGCCGTCTGCGCGGGGATCACAAACGAGCTTGGCTCGCCTCCCGCGCGCATGGGCCCGTCTTTGGCCAGCGCGGCGGCCGTGATTCCGGGGACTTCGCGCACTCGTGCGAGCATGCGATCGGCCACCGGCAGGTATTCCGACGGCCTTGCATAACGCGACGCGGCAATCGTGACGCGGAGGTAGAGCGTCCGGTCCGCGTCGAAGCCCAGCGAGACGTTGCTCAGTCGCGAAAAGCTCTTCACGAGCAGACCGGCCCCCACGACCAGCATCATCGCGAGGCCGACTTCCAGCGCGACGAGCGCCCGCCGCAGCGCGTGCGCCCCGGCGGTTCCCGTATTACCGCGGCCACTCTCGCGCAGCGTGCCGGCGACGTTGCCACGATCGCCCATGACGGGGATCAATCCGAAGGCCAGTCCGGTGATGGCAGACACACTCAGCGCGAACACCAATACCGTTCCGTCCACCCGGATATCGCCGACGGCAGGGAGCCACGGCGCGATGAGTGTCACCAGCGCGCGCACGCCCCACATCGCGAGCACGACGCCGAAGGCCCCACCGGCGAGGGATAGCGCGACGCTCTCGGTGAACAGCTGCCGGGCCAGCCGGGCCCGTCCAGCACCTAACGCGGTGCGCACCGCGAGCTCCCGCGATCGTCTCGACGCTCGCGCGAGCACGAGGTTCGCCACGTTCACGCACGCGAGCACGAGCGTGAGCACCACCGCCCCGAACAGGATCCAGACGCGCGAACGTGAGCTGCCGAGGATCGCGTCGCGCAGCGGGACGAGCGTCGCTCGGGTCCAGCCCGCATTCGTGTCGCCGTATTCGGACGCGAGACGGTCCGTGATGACGGAGAGGTCCGACTGCGCTCGCGCCGCGGTCACGCCAGGCGCCAGGCGCGCGATCGGTTCCAGCCAGCGCACCGAACGCGTCCGCGGAATTCCGCTCGCCGGTACGACCGATATCGGAACCCAGACGTCCGTATCGCGATCCGGAAACCGGAATGCCGCGGGCATGACGCCGACGACCGAGTACGGCTCATCGTTCAGTCGGAGCGTGCGACCGATGATGTCGCGCGCCGACCCGTACCGACTGCTCCAGAACCGATGCGAGAGCACCACGACGCGATCGCGCCCGTCGACGTGCTCGCTCGGCAGCAGGGTTCTGCCCACGAGCGCGCTCACGCCTAACGTCGCGAAGAAATCGGCCGCGACGTACGCGGTCTTGAGCCGCAGTGGCTCGCCGCCATCCACCAGCGCGAGACCGGTGGGAAGCGTGCTATAGGCCGATACGTGGTCGAAGGAGCGGCCAAGCCGCCGCCAGTCCTCGAGGTCCGGAATGGAGATCGGGCTTCTCGCCTCGTTGCGAGCAGGGTTGGCGAGCCACAGCCTGACGAGTCGCTCCGGCGATCCGAACGGCAGCTCGCGGAGCAGGACGCCCCGCACCACGCTGAAGATCGCGGTGGTCGCGCCGACACCCAACGCAAGCGTCAGGACGACGATGACGGTGAAGCCCGGGGCGCGTCGTGCGGCACGCGCCGCGTAGCTGAGATCCTGCCGGAGCTGGTCGAAAAGATGGAATCCGTGCGCGTCACCGATCTCTTCCTTGTACCGCTGCACGCCGCCAAAGGCGCGCAACGCCGCCGTGCGGGCAGTCTCCTCACTCATGCCGCGCGCGATGTTCTCGGCCGTTTGTCGCTCGACGTGAAAGCGGAGCTCCTCGTCGAAATCGCGAGCCATGCGGCTTCGAAACACGAGCGCCCGGAGGCGTAGCACGATGCGTTGAACCCAAACCATGGTCCCTCCACCGCCAGCCAATGTGCACCGCGGCGGCCCGGCATGCCCTGTAGAATGTCTACAAGAGAGATGCCATGTGCTCCTGTAGAATGTCAAGGAGAGAGACTATGTACGCGCTCGATGCGGCTCGGGTTTCGGGGGCTGGACACTCCAGGACGCTTACGCAATCATGACCGCATGAGTGGCCCATCGATGTGGCTTGGCGTCGCGATCCTGGTCGGAATACTCGTTGCCTTGGAGTTGTGGCGCCGACGTCGCGCTCGGGAGATCGCGGAGCAATGGCTGGCGCAGCACAACTATCGCGTTCGGCGGTTGCGACCCGTATACGTCAGCATGCGGCCTCGTTTCCGCGCAACGCCGTTTCGCAACAACGATTGGGCGGTCGATTACCGCGCGGAAGTCGACGACATGCGGCTGGGCGGCACTGGCGAGGTGCGGCTTCGCGTGTGGACCGATCTGCTCGGCCTGATGGACCGCCAGCCGGAAATCTCGTGGGACCGAATGCCCACGCTCGCCGACGGTGGAGCGCCGACGGCCGAGATGGAGTGGGACAACGCGCAGATCGTGGTGCTTCGGCAGGTCGCGAGTGGCGACACGACGTGGCGGCCCGCCGGTCGCGATCCTGAGGCGAGGGCGGAGTTCGATGCGACGGTCGAGCACATCCTTGCTCTGCACCGCCGCGGCCTGTTGCAGTGCGCGACCCCGATCGCTGAGCTTCATGGCGAAGCCCAATACGCGGAGATCACGGACGTGGTTCTCACTCCAGAGGGCCGACGCGCGCTCGAGCGCGCGGACGCGCAGCCGCAGCCTTGACGTCGCATCGTCGGTCGGCATCGCGAGCAGTGTCCTGGTCGCGATAGGTGGCGTCAAGCGCGGCGGCGCGATTGATCTCGAACGCCAAGCGCAACCAAACCTAGAGCTTGGCCTCCGCCGACTGCCGCCTGAGCTGTAACACGCGGACGTTTGGATCCACCACGACGCGCTCCGGCTTGAACGACGTCCGGATCGACACGCTGCCCTTCTCCTTGCTGCCTAACGTCAGAGAGTCCAGCATGGCCTGATACGGCTGCGCGGTTTTGGCTTTCTTCGTCGAGTCCGACGGGAATCGCTCACCCTGAACCGCCGCCACCTCAATGGGCATGCGCCCGGTGCCGACGTTTTCCACCACGGCCGTGGTGATCCACCCTCCGCCGGGCGCCGCCACGGTCTTCGCGTCGTGCACGCGGTACTCGGGGACGACCACAGTGTCGAACCACTGTTTCACGAAATCATCGTACGACGCCGTGTCGGGCGCATAACCCCGCATGTGCACCACGAAGTCGTGCAACACCGGATGGTCCGGGTTGCCACTGTACGCGGCGATGAGATCCTTCATCCCGCGCAGCGTCGCCTCCCGCCCCATCCGCTGCATGAGCATCCAGAACACCCAGCCACTCTTGTCGTACGTGACCGTCTCGTCCCCTTCCTTCGACCCGTCGAGGCGAAGGAGCTTTCGCTCCGCGTCGGCCCGGCGGCGATCGCCGTAGCGCGACTCGATGCGCTTCCGGAACTCCAACGCATCACGCTCGCCCTTCACCTGGTCGATGAGGAGCTCCGTAGAGAAGTGCGCCATCCCCTCACTGAGGATGTCGCCGCTCGGCCCCTTCCCCGGCTGAAGCATGTTGCCCCACCACTGATGCGCCGACTCGTGCGCCGTCACGAGGAACGCGAGGTTCGTCTTCGGGTCGCTCTTCGTCAAAAACCCGATCCCCTCCGAGAACGTGATGTTCGTCGGGAAACCCTGCGCGTAGGTCGCGAGCGCCGGGAACTCACTGATCTTGAGCTCCTTCCATGGAAATGCGCCGAACCATTCGCTGTAATACTTGCGCGCGGCGTCGAGCGCCTCGCTCATCTCCTTCACGTTGTAGGTATGGTCCCGGTCGTAATACAGCGCCGTGCCGTTGCCCCGCTTCACCTGCCAGCGCCCGGCTACGACGTTGAACGCCATGACCGGGTGGTCGCTTTTCCACACCACCGTGCGCCGTCCGTTCGACGTCGAGTCGGAGATCTTCTCGCCCACCGAGTTCGCGATGAAGTCGGGCGGTGTCGTGATGCGGATCCGCGTCATGGTCGGGAGCAAGCTGCCGAACGCGGGCTCCGTCACTCCCTCGTAGAAGTCATCCGGGTACTGGCGCGGCTCGTAGTCGTTCTTCCCCTCCTTGCGTCCGATCTCCTCGACATAGCCCACCGTGGGGAAGTACCGTGGCGAGAAGCTCGTCATCACCACGCCCGATGGCACGACGAATTCTCCCGCACCGCCGCCATTCTTTGTGGCGCCGGTTTCCTTTCCCGTGTAGCTGAAGCCGATGCGCAGCGTATCACCCGGCTCGAGCGCGCGCGGAGGTGTGAAGACGTAGAGTAGTGAGGCCGTATCGGGTGAGTAGCGCGCGCCGTTCATCGTCCACGTGAGATCGTGCCACGTCGGTGAGACGGTGACCGGGACCTTGTCCAGCTTCTGGTCGTGCTTGTTGACCAGGACGTACGTGCCCGTCACCGTCCACGATCGGGCGTTAGGCTCGAGACCGAGGTCCATGTCCACGCTGGCGAGCGCCGGCAACGGGGCGTCCTTCCACGTGGCGAGGTTCTTCTTCCAGTAGTCGCGCGCTTTCTTCTCCATCGGCCCGCCATCGGGGCCCTTCTCGATCTGGCGCCAAAGCATCCCGCCGGCAATGACGGGCACGAGAAGCGCTGGCGCGGCGCGAAGGAGCGATGTCCGCAGGGCCGACGGCCGCAGGCGATGCATGATGCGAATCGCATCCCGATCCTGCCTCGGGTAATGACGAATCGCGATCCACAGGAAGAATGCGCCAAGCCCCAACACGAACACTCGGCTCAGCACGAGGGCCGGCCGGTCGAACTGGAGCGTGCTCATGTCACTCCAGCGCACCGAGTTCCACAGCGGCCAGTTGCCGAGCCAATTCAGCTTGTCCGTGAGGGCGAGATACGCCGTGTAGCCAAATGCGGCGAGCGAGATCCCGTAGGCCGAGAACCGGTTGCGCGTCACCGAGTACGCGGCGAAGACGAACGCGGCCCAGGCGAGGAATGTCGGAGCGACGAGACCGCCCCAGATGAGGACGAACGGAAACGCCTCGAATCCAACGCGACGCTGCACGAGCAGTGCGATCAGGCACGCCAGCAGGCACGCAGCGCCGACGATGACGCCGATCGCGCACAGCGCGATCGCTTTGCCGGTGATCAAAGCCGAGGTGCGAATCGGCAGAGCGTTGGAGATCGCGCTGAAGCCAGTGGAGCGCTCCCGCTCCAGGCTCTCCACCGCGTAGAAGACCAGCAGGAGGCTCAGCAGCGTCGTCATGAACTGCATCTGGTTCACCGCGAGCGTGCCCGACGTGAGCAGGAGCGGTGTGTCGAAGGCACCTAACGCGGAAAGCGAGTTGACGATGATCTGGAACACGATGATCGGCACGAACAGATAGAGACCGGGTTGGCTCTTGAGCTCACGCATTTCCGATCGGGCGACCTGCCACATCGTGTGCCAGAACCCGGCCGCCGACGAGTGCATCGCCAGCTCACCGAGCGTCAGCGTGGCCGCCGGCGCCTTGTCCGGAGCCTTGGCTGCGGCGGTGTCCAGTTCCGCGCCTTTGCCGGCCTTCACCTTCCCTGACTGCCGCAGCGTCGCCGCGAAGCGCGCGCCGGCAACCACCACCGAACCAACTCCCACCACCACCAGTGCCAGGCGACTCAGGAGAAACGGGACGTCGAACCCGATGCGCTGCGTGTTGTAGTAGTCCGCGCCACGGTCGACCTTGAGGTAAGTCTCGCCCAGCCAGCGTACTCCGCTGGGATCGATCATCATCAACAGCCGGTTGATCCGGAGGTCGAGCCAACTCGGCGTCCAGCTCCAGAGGAAGAAGAACCCGGCGAGAACGAGCACGATCGGGAGCACGAACACGAGAATCGCCCGGCGTGTCCAGGCGCCGAGCGCGAACGCCGTGCCCGAGACGAACACGAGCATCGGCAACGCGATGATGGCAGCTGGTCGGAGATAGTTCGTGAGTACCAGGGGCCCACGCGTGTCCGCCATCTCCGCGTTAGGGATCGCGTGAAAGAACAGCAGCATGAGCGCGATCACCGCGGCGAGGAGCCCCAGGATCGTCGCGATGGTGGCGGCGAATTTTCCGGCGAGGTACTCGGCCGGCGTGAGTGGCGTGGCGTGCAGCAGCTCGCCGACGCGAAGCTCGCCATCGCGAATCACGCTCATCCCCGCGGCCGCGGCGACGAAGAACGACATCAGCGTGGCGACGGTGACGGCCAGGATCTGTGCGGCGGCGAACTCCGACGTGATGAACGCCTTCTTGCCGCCGACGGTCGCATCACCGGACGCGATGATGATCGAGACGTTGCCGCTCGACAGCCCCCAGATGATCAGGCCCGCAACGGTGAGACAGATGTAGAACATCGGACGCCGGGCGTTGAACGCCAGCTCGTGTCGCGCGACGAGCCAGAGGCGGCGCGCGCTCATCGCACGACCTCTCTGTCCGGCACCGCCGGGGTGACGCCGGGTACACGGGCATCGCTGGGCACGGTGGGGCCGGTTCCGTTCGTAGCGTTAGGCCTGCCGTGCATCAGCACGAAGTACGCGTCCTCGAGCGTCGGGATCGCTGGCTCGAACCCCGACGGGGCCTCGCGGCTCGGCTCGTGGATGCGCACGCGGTTTCGTCCTTCGACGAGCACCGCCTGCGTGACACGCTTCGCGGCCTGCAGCGCCGCGAGGTCGCCGGTCGCGACCGCGCCCTCGAAGATCGACCCGGCGAGCATGCGTCGCGCCTCGGTGGGTGACGTTTCGGCGACCACCTGCCCGTTGCGGATCACCGCGAACCGTGGACACAGGACCGCCACGTCCTCGACGATGTGCGTCGAGAGGAGCACGGTCCGATGTTCGGCAAGTTCCGCCAGGATCCGGTAGAACCGGTGGCGCTCTTCGGGATCGAGCCCTGCCGTCGGCTCATCGACGATGATGAGCCGCGGATCGCCGGCGACCGCCTGAGCTATGCCGAGCCGCTGACGCATTCCGCCGGAGTACTCCTTGACCTTTCGCTTCGCCGCGTAGGCGAGGTTCACGCGCTCGAGCAGCGACGCTGCCAGTTTCCGCGTCTCCTTTCCGCTCGCTACGCCCTTGAGCTCGAGGAGGTACTCGAGCATCGCCTGGCCGGTGAGGTGGGGAAAGAACCCGAAATCCTGTGGCAGATATCCCAGCACGGACCACAGTGCCTCGGGCTCAGCGAGCACATCGCGACCGTCGAGTGAGACCGATCCCGACGTCGGCTCGAGGACGCCGGCGAGAATGCGCATGAACGTGGACTTCCCGGCGCCGTTGGGACCGAGCAGCCCGAACATGCCGGTGCCGATGTCGAGCGAGACACCCTGGAGGGCGGTGACCGGGCCGGGATAGACCTTCACGAGGTTGCGGACGCTGAGCATTGGCAGAAGGGCGGAAAGGGAAGCCTGAGTCTATGGCGCGAAACGACGCCGCAACAGCGGTCACTGGCCGGCCGCGGTCGAGCGAAGCGGTCCGACAGGACCTACGGTGGCGTACTGGGTTTTGGTTCCGAACCTTCGAGCCCGTCGGCCTGTCTTACCTTGAAACCTTAGGTGAAGCGCGTCATTGTTGCCTAAGAACCTTATGTCTAGCGTGTCTCCGATTCCCGATTCCCGACGATGCCCGACACTGATCTCGATTTACTCCGCGGCACCCTCGACCTCCTTATTCTCAAGACCCTGAGTTGGGGTCCGATGCATGGGCTGGCGGTGCTCCGCTGGATCGAACAGGTGACCGAGCAGCGCCTCCAGATCACCGAGGGCGCGCTGTATCCGGCGCTTCATCGGATGGAACAGAAGGGCTGGCTGGGCGCGGACTGGGGTTATTCCGATCGGAATCGTGAGGCGAAATTCTACAAGCTCACCGCCGCCGGCCGCCGTCAGCTCACCGCCGAGCTCTCGAAATGGTCTCGGTACACCGAGGCGGTGAACCTCCTCATCGCCGCGCAGGGGGCACGATGAGCAACGGACGCGAGGGCAAGCGGCCCAGGCTCTTCCGTCTGCCGACGTCGCGGCGACGGCTGCGCGGGGACATCGATCGCGAGCTCCGCTTCCACATCGAAGGCCGGATCGAGGAGCTGATTGCCTCCGGCCTAACGCGTGAGCAGGCGGAGCGAGAGGTGACCCTCCGGTTCGGAGACGTGTCCGTCGTTCGCAACCAGCTCGAGGCGATCGATACCAGGACACATCGACGGCACGAGCTGGGTGAGTGGCGCAACGCACTGGCGCGCGATTTCACACAGGCGCTCCGCGGTCTCGTTCATCGCCGCGCGTTCGCCGGGATCGTGGTGCTCACACTCGGGTTGGGCATCGGAGCGACGACAGCCATCTACGCGTTGCTGGACGCTGTGGTGCTGCGGCCCCTGCCCTACGCGAACGCCGCGCGCCTCGTGTACATCGAGCACCCGGTGCCGGGAGTGGAGACGAACGCCAAATGGCGCATGTCGCAGGCGGGCTATTTCTTCTTCCGCAGGAACTCGACCGCCCTCGAGGACATCGCGCTCTACAACAAGGGCGAAGCCAGTCTTGTCACGCCCGATGCCGCCGATCGTGTTCGCGCGGCGGACGTGAGCGGAAACTTCTTCGAGGTCGTTGGTGCACGACCGTTTCTCGGGCGCAGCTTCACAGACGCCGACAACCGGCCTAACGCCGCCCCGGTCGCGATGCTCGGCTACGCCTTCTGGCGGCAACGCTTCAACGGCGACTCGCGCGTGGTGGGCACGAGTGTCAGCCTCGGCTCGGTGCCGGTCACGATCATCGGCGTGGCCCCACCGACGCTCGACTTGCCGGACTATCAGGCGCAGGTGTGGCTCCCACTGGAGCTGGACCCAAACGCGCCGGCGATCAACTCCCATTACCTCGACGCGATCGGTCGGCTCCGGCCGGGCGTCACGGTGGCGGCCGCGCAGGCCGACGCGGCACGCCTGACGAGTCGCCTCCCCGAAGCGTTTCCTGTCGCGTACAGCCCGGGCTTCATGCGAGAGTCTCGCTTCGGCGTCCTCGTGAGCCCGCTCCGCAACATCGTGATCGGTGGCATGAGCCGCACGCTGTGGATCCTGCTCGGCGCCGTGTCGATCGTGATGCTGATCGCGTTCGCGAACGTCGCCAACCTATTTCTGGTGCGCGCGGAAGCTCGACGTCGCGAGACCGACATTCGGCTTGCGCTCGGCGCCGACCGCTTGCACCTGGCCAGCCACTATATCACGGAGAGCACACTGTTGTCGTTGATCGGCGGCGTGCTCGCCGTTGGTCTCGCGTATGGCGCGATCCGGATTCTGCTCGTCCTCAATCCGTCATCGGTACCGCGGCTGGCCGAGCTCTCGCTCAGCTGGCAGGCGGGCGTCGTGGCGTTGGTGCTGTCGTTAGGTGCCGGCACGGTGCTCGGTCTGTTGCCGTTGACCCGCCTGGCGCTTCGAGGCGACAGCGTGTCCTCGCTGCGCGAGGGCGGCCGCACGCAGACAGCGTCTCGCGGCCAGCTCGGCGCCCGCTCCGCCCTCGTCGTCGCACAGATGGCGCTCGCGGTCGTACTGCTCGCCGCCGCGGGGCTCATGGTGCGCAGCTTCCAGCGGCTCCGATCCGTCCAGCCCGGGTTCGACGCGTCAGGCGTGCTGACATTCGAGGTCTCGCTGCCATACTCGCGCTACGCTCCGTATGTGCGGGGGCCAGCGGCGTACCTGCCAGTGTTCCGGTACCATCGGGATCTGGCCCAGCAGCTCGCCGCGCTCCCCGGTGTGACGAGCGTCGGCATGACACAGGCGCTCGCGCTGAAGGACGGCGATGGCTGCGCATTGGTGTTCGTGAAGGGTAAGAGTTATACGCGAGAGAACGCCCCCTGCGTTGGCAACGTCATTGCCGGGCCGGGATACTTCACGACGTTAGGCATTCCCGTGCGCGGACGTGTCCCCACGTGGGCGGATGTCGACGACCAAACCGGCGCCGTCGTGGTGAGCAAGGCCCTGGCTGACCACATGTGGCCCGGCGAGGACCCGATCGGGAAGGAGCTCCGGCCAAACGGGTCCGGCGCGCCGTGGTATCACGTGGTTGGCGTCACGGGTAGTGTGCTGACGCGCGGGCTCGACCAACCAGCGAGCGAGATCGTGTACTACCCAATGGTACCGATCGAAGGAGCGCCGCTCTGGTCTCCGCCGACGCACATGACCGTCGCGATCCGCACGCGGGCCACAGACCCGTTGTCGCTCGCCCCCGCGGCGCGACGCATCGTGACGACGATCGACCGTGAAGTTCCGGTGGCGAACGTGCAGACCATGCAGACCATCGTCGAACGGTCGACGGCCAGGACGACGTTTGCGATGCTCCTGATGGCGGTCGCGGGCGGCATGGCGCTGGTGCTGAGCGCGGTGGGGATCTACGGCGTGATCTCGTATACCGTCACACAGCGGCGGCCGGAGATCGGCGTGCGGATGGCGTTAGGCGCGCAGGCCGCGCAGGTTGGCCGGATGATCGTCGCCCAGTCCCTGCGCGTCGCCGCGGCGGGCATCGCGATCGGTCTCGTTGGCGCGTTCGCCACCACGCGAGTCCTGCAGTCGCTCCTGTTCGGTGTGAGCCCGACGGACCCTGTCACGCTCGGAGGCGTCACGCTCGTTCTCGTGATGCTCGGCGCGCTTGCTGCTTATGCGCCCGCGCGGAGGGCGACGAAGGTGGATCCGGTCGAGGTTCTACGTCGCGAATGAGAGGCGGCAGGCGGCAGGCGGCCGGTGACTGGTAACTGCGAACTGCGCAATAGGCGCGGTTGCCTGCCGCCTGCCGCCTGCTGTTAGAACGTGAATCCTATGACGACCGGCACAAATTTCGTCCGATCCGGTGACGTCGCGAC
>Ga0070668_100003284_pt1 | contig 11932 bp, 1 predicted proteins | sample KBSS43metaG_FD_64661 | JGI IMG/M metagenome (GOLD analysis project Ga0070668, IMG submission 64661) | Switchgrass rhizosphere microbial communities from Kellogg Biological Station, Michigan, USA - KBS S4-3 metaG | ecosystem: Host-associated > Plants > Roots > Rhizosphere > Soil ... | reverse complement strand
ACAGTGCACCGGCCACCACCGCAGCCGCGATCTCACCTTGGGAATGACCCACGACCGCATCGGGCACGACACCGGCGGCGCGCCATACCTCGGCGAGCGAGACCATCACCGCCCACAGAGCAGGCTGCACCACATCCGCAGCCGCCGAACCACCATCCAGATCGAGCTCCACGTACGGCGACAACGCCGCCGCGCACTCGGCCAGCCGGGCCGCGAACACCGGACACGAAGCCGCCAGCTCCCGGCCCATCCCGATCCACTGGCTCCCCTGGCCGGGGAACACGAACACCGTCCGGCCCGGCGAGCCGGTCGCAACCCCGGTCACCACCCCGGCGCCCGGCCGCCCTGTCGCCACCGCGGCCAAACCTGCGGGAAGGTCGTCACCGAGCACGACCGCCCGGTGGGCGAACGCCGACCGCGTCGTGGCCAGCGACCAGCCCACGTCCTCCGGCGCCCACGATCCGCCCACGACGTGCTCGCGCAGCCGTCCGGCCTGCCCGGCGAGCGCCGTCGCCGAGTGACCGGACACGACCCAGGCCGTGCCGGGCCCGGTCAGCGCCGGCGTCCGCTCCGCGGCTTCGCCGGGCGGGGCTTCTTCGAGGACGACGTGGGCGTTGGTGCCGCTGATCCCGAACGCGGACACCGCCGCCCGGCGCGGGCGGTCCGCCGACGGCCAGTCCCGGGACTCCCGCAGCAGCCGGACGTTCCCGGCACTCCAGTCGACGTGCGGGGTCGGCTCGTCGACGTGCAGCGTCGGGGGCAGCACGCCGTGCCGCAGCGCCATGATCATCTTGAGCACGCCCGCGACCCCGGCCGCGGTCTGCGTGTGCCCGATGTTCGACTTCACCGACCCGAGCCACAGCGGTTCGGCGCGGTCCTGCCCGTAGGTCGCGAGCAACGCCTGAGCCTCGATCGGGTCACCCAGCGACGTCCCCGTGCCGTGCGCCTCGACGACGTCGACGTCCGAAGTGGACAGGTGCGCGTCGTCGAGCGCGGCGCGGACCACCCGCTGCTGCGACGGCCCGTTGGGAGCCGAAAGCCCGTTGGACGCGCCGTCCTGGTTGGTCGCGGACCCGCGGACGACGGCGAGCACCCGGTGGCCGTTGCGGCGGGCGTCGGACAGCCGCTCCAGCACCACCATGCCCGCGCCCTCGCCCCAGCCGATGCCGTCGGCGCCGGCGGCGAACGCCTTGCACCGGCCGTCGGCGGCCATGCCCTGCTGCTTCGAGAACTCCGCGAACGCCCCGGCCGTGGACAGCACGGCGACGCCACCGGCCAGCGCCAGCGAGCACTCGCCGGACCGCAGCGCCCGCACGGCGAGGTGCAGCGCCACCAGCGACGACGAACACGCCGTGTCCACCGTGACCGCCGGGCCTTCCAGACCCAGCGCGTAGGAGACACGGCCGGAGATGACGCTGATCGCGTTGCCGGTCAGCACGTACCCCTCGGCGCCGTCGTCGATGCCGAGCAGGTTGGCCTCGTAGCGCGACGTCGAGGCGCCGGCGAACACCCCGGTCGCCGAACCGCGCAGGGACGCCGGGTCGATGCCGCCCTGTTCCAGCGCCTCCCACGAGACTTCCAGGAGCAGCCGCTGCTGGGGGTCCATCCCCAGCGCCTCCCGCGGCGAGATCCCGAAGAACCCGGCATCGAAGTCGGCCACGTCGTAGACGAAGCCGCCCTGGTGGGCGTAACCGTCGGTGGTGTCCCACCCGCGGTCGGCCGGAAACCCGGACACCGCGTCGGTGCCCGTGGCGACGAGGTCCCACAGCTGGTCCGGGGTGCGGACTCCGCCCGGGTAGCGGCAGCCCATGCCGACCAGCGCGATCGGCTCGTGCTCCCCGGATTCGAGCTCCTTCACCCGCTCGCGGCTGGTGTACAGCTCGGCGGCCAGCTTCTTCAGCGCGTCGAGCAGCTGCTGGTCATCGGTCACGACAGGTCCTTCCGCGCATCACGCCATCCCCAGCTCGTTGTTGATGAAGTCGAGGACCTCCGCGGCGCCGGCGGCTTCGAGCCGTCCGGTCACCGTTTCCTCCGCATCGGGCGTCTCGCGCCCGGCGAGCCACTTCGACAGCACCGTCCGCAGGCGCGCGGTGATGCCGGGACGCAGCTCGCTGCCGTCCGGGACGGCGGCGAGGGCCGCTTCCAGGCGGTCCAGGTCGGCGAACACGGGCTCGCCGTCGTCCTCGCCGGTCAGCTCGGCCCGCAGGTGCGCGGCCAGCACGGCCGCGGTCGGGTGGTCGAACACCAGCGTCGCCGTCATCGCGAGCCCGGTCGCCGCCGAGAGCCGGTTGCGCAGGTCGACCGCGGTGAGCGAGTCGAACCCGAGTTCGCGGAACGCCCTCGCCGGGTCGACGGCTTCGGGTCCGCGGTGGCCGAGGACGGCCGCCGCCTCGGCGCGCACCAGCTCGGTGAGCAGGCGTTCCTGCTCGGCGGCGGGCTGCCCCGCCAGCCGCGCGACCCAGCCGGTGCTGTCCGGGGCCGCTTCAGTGGTGGGCGCAGCTTCGGCGGGCGCGGCCTCGGGCAACGCGGCCAGCAGGGGGCTGGGCCGGCGCAGGGTGAACGTCGGGACGAAGGCCGCCCAGTCGATGTCGGCGACGGTGACCACGTCCTCGCCGCCGTCGAGCACCTGACCGAGCGCGCGGACCGCGAGCCGCGGATCCATCACCCGCAGGCCCGCCCGGCGCAGGCGCTCACCGGCCTCGCCTTCGCCGAGCCCGCCGCCACCCCACAGGCCCCACGCCACCGAAGTCGCGGCTTTTCCGTGCGCGCGGCGGGTTTCGGCCAGTGCGTCCAGGTAGGCGTTGCCCGCCGCGTAGCCGGGCTGGTAGCTGCTGCCCCAGGTGGCCGCGCCGGAGGAGAACAGCACGAACGCGTCGAGGTCGCCGGTCAGCTCGTCCAGCCACCGCGCGCCCGCCACCTTCGCCCGGGTCACCGCGGCGAGGTCGGCGACGGTGGTTTCGGCCACCGGGCTGCCCGCGCTGACGCCGGCCGCGTGCACCACGGCCGACAGCGCGGGCCCGGTGGCGGCGATCCGGTCGAGCAGCCCGGCCACTTCGACGCGCTCGGCGGTGTCGCAGGCGACGACGTCGACCGCGGTGCCGTGGCCGGCGAGTGCGGCCGCGAGATCCGCGACGCCGCCCGCGCCGGGGCCGGAGCGGCTGGTCAGCACGGTGCGGGTGGCGGCGCGGGCGGCCAGCCAGCGGCCGACGTGCCCGCCGACGGCGCCGGTGCCCCCGGTGACCAGGACGGTGCCGCGCGGCGCCCAGGGTGCGGCGGGCCGCGGGCGCGCGGCCCGGACCAGCCGGCGGGCGAGCAGGCCGCCCGGGCGCAGCGCGACCTGGTCCTCACCGGTGCCGGCGAGCACGGCGCACAGCTGCTGCGCCGCGTCGTCGTCCGTGGTGGGCGGCAGGTCGACGAGGCCACCCCAGCGGTCCGGGTGTTCGAGGGCGACGACCCGGCCGAGCCCCCAGGCGGCGGCCTGGCCGGGGCGGGCGGGTGCGTCGTCCGGGCCGGTGGTCACCGCGCCGCGGGTCAGCACCCACAGCGGCGCGTCGATCCCGGCCTCGCCGAGGGTCTGCACCAGGCGCAGGGTCGCGGCGAGCCCCCGGGTGACGACCGGGTGGTCCGGCTCCGGGCGCTCGTCGAGGGCCAGCAGGGACACCACCCCGGCGTAACCGCCACGGGTGTCACCCGCACGGACTTCCCCGGCGGTGACCACCTCGGCGCCACCGGCGGCCAGTGCCGCGGCCGGTGCCGCGGTCTCGGCCGGGTCGCCGACCACCAGCCAGGTCCCGGAGAGCGTGACCGGGCCCGGATCGGAGACGGGGGTCCAGGTGATGCGGTAGCGCCAGCCGGCGACGGCGGATTCGTCGTGTTCCCGGCGGCGCCACCGAGCTAGTGCGGGCACCACCTCGCGGAGGCTGCGCGGCTCGACGGCGAGGGTGCCGGCCAGGTCACCGAGGTCGCCGTTCTCGACGGCGGTCCAGAACTCCGCCTCGGCACCGGTTCCGGCGGCCGGGGCGACCGGCTCGGGCCAGTAGCGATCGCGGCGGAAGGCGTAGGTGGGCAGGTCGACGGTCCGTCCACTCAGGACCTTCGCCCAGTCGGGACCGGCTCCGCGGGTCCAGGCTTCGGCGAACGACGTCAGCAGCCTCCGCGGGCCGCCGTCGTCGCGCCGGAGGGTGCCCACGGCCACCGGGGCGTCGAGAGTTTCGCCGATCGCGCCGGTGAGCACGGCGTGCGGGGACGTCTCGACGAACACGCCGTGGCCCGACTCGCCGAGCGCGCGGATCGCGCGTTCGAACTCGACGGGTTCGCGGAGGCTGGCGGCCCAGTAGGCCGGGTCCAGTTCCGGGCCGCTGATCCACTCGCCGGTCATCGCCGAGATCATCGGGATCTCCGCGGTGCGCGGGGTGATGCCGTCGAGGACGGCGACGATCTCGTCCCGCAGCGCGTCCACCTGCGCCGAGTGCGACGCGTAGTCCACGGGGATCATCCGCGTCCGGACATCCGCGCTCTCGGCCAGCTCCCGCAGCGCCTCCGGCTCACCCGAGACCACAGTGGACTGCGGACCGTTCACCGCCGCCACCGACAACCGCGCACCCCATGGCTTGATGCGCTCGTGCACGGCAGCAGCAGGCTCGGCGATCGACATCATCCCGCCGTGCCCGGCCAGCGCGGTCAGCACCTCGCTCCGCTGCGCGACCACGCGGGCACCGTCCTCAAGAGACAGTGCGCCCGCGACGACCGCGGCCGCGATCTCGCCTTGGGAGTGCCCGACCACCGCGTCCGGCTCGACACCGGCCGCGCGCCAGACCTCGGCGAGGGAGACCATCACCGCCCACAACGCCGGCTGCACCACATCCGCGGCCTCGGAACCACCATCCAGATCGAGCTCCACGTACGGCGACAACGCCACCGCACACTCCGCCAACCGCGCCGCGAACACCGGACACGAATCCGCCAGCTCACGACCCATCCCGGCCCACTGACTCCCCTGTCCCGGGAACACGAACACCGTCCGGCCCGGCGAGGCCACGGCCGTCCCGGTCACGACGCCCGCGGCGGGCTGCCCGGTCGCCACCGCGGCCAGCCCCGCCGGAAGATCGTCACCGAGCACGACCGCCCGGTGCTCGAACGCCGACCGCGTCGTGGCCAGCGACCAGCCGACATCCTCCGGCGCCCACGATCCGCCCACGACGTGCTCGCGCAGGCGGCCCGCCTGGGCGGCGCGGCCGTCGGCGGTGCGGCCGGACAGGAGCCACGCGGTCGCTCCGGGAACAACCGGCCGGCGCTCGGGCGCATCGCCGTCGGCCGGGGCTTCTTCGAGGATGACGTGGGCATTGGTGCCGCTGGCCCCGAACGCCGAAACCCCGGCCCGGCGCGGCCGGTCCCCGGCGGGCCACGGCACCGGCTCGGTCAGCAGTTCCACCGCACCCGACGACCAGTCCACGTGCGGCGACGGTTCGTCGGCGTGCAGCGTCCGGGGCAGCTTTTCGTTGCGCAGGGCGAGAACCATCTTCAGCACGCCGGCGACCCCGGCGGCCTGCTGGGTGTGCCCGAGGTTCGACTTCACCGACCCCAGCCACAGTGGCTCGTCGCGGTACTGGCCGTACGTGGCCAGCAACGCCTGCGCCTCGATCGGATCGCCGAGCCTCGTCCCGGTGCCGTGTGCCTCGACCACGTCGACGTCCACGGCGGACAGCCGCGCGTCGGCCAGCGCTGCCCGGATCACCCGCTGCTGCGAGGGGCCGTTGGGTGCGGTCAAGCCGTTCGACGCGCCGTCGGAGTTGATCGCGCTGCCGCGGATCAGGGCGAGCACGCGGTGGCCGTGGCGGCGTGCGTCCGACAGGCGCTCGACGGCCAGCATGCCCGCGCCCTCGGCCCAGCCGGTGCCGTCCGCGGCCGCGGAGAACGCTTTGCAGCGCCCGTCCGCGGCGAGCCCCTGCTGCTGCACGGACTGCGCGAAGACGTCCGGGCCGGGCATCACCGTGACGCCGCCGGCGAGGGCGAGAGAGCACTCGCCGGAGCGCAGGGCCCGCACCGCCAGGTGCAGGGCGACCAGCGACGACGAGCACGCGGTGTCGACGGTGACCGCGGGGCCTTCCAGGCCGAAGGTGTAGGCGATCCGGCCGGACAGGATGCTGGTCGCGGTGCCCATCGGCAGGTGGCTGTCGGCGCCGACCGTGGTGCCCCGGCCGTAGCCGGACGCGGCCGCGCCGGCGAACACGCCGGTCTTCGAGCCCCTGAGCCGGGCCGGATCGATGCCCGCGCGTTCGAGGGCTTCCCAAGAGACCTCCAGCAGCAGCCGCTGCTGCGGGTCCATGGCGAGGGCTTCGCGTGGGCTGATGCCGAAGAAGCCCGGGTCGAAGTCGGCGGCGTCGGCGAGGAAGCCGCCGACGGCCGCGTAGCCGGCCGCGTCGACGTCCCAGCCGCGGTCGTCGGGGAACGCGCCGACCGCGTCGCTGCCCGCGTCCAGCAGGTCCCACAGCTGGTCCGGGGTGGCGGCCCCGCCCGGCAGCCGCAGGCCCATGCCGACGATGGCGAGCGGCTCGGCGGCCGCGGCCGGTTCGGCCGGTTCGGCCGCCGCGGCTCGGCCGCCGCCGAGTTCGCCGTGCAGGTGGGCGGCCACCGCGGCCGGGGTCGGGTGGTCGAACACGAGCGTCGCCGTCAGCTTCAGGCCGGTCGCCGCCGCCAGCCGGTCCCGCAGCTCCATCGACGTCAGCGAGTCGAAGCCGAGGTCCTTGAACGCCCGGCCGGGCTCGATCGCCGCCGCCGAAGCGTGGCCGAGCAGGGTCGCGGTCCGGTCCCGGACGAGGTCGAGCAGTTCGCGCTCGGAGAGCGCGGCGCGCCGGCCGGGGCCGGTCTCCGGCTCGGTGGCGAGCGCGGCGGCGACCTCGGGCAGCCCGGCCAGCAGCGGGCTCGGACGGCGCAGGGTGAACGCGGGGGCGAAGGTGCCCCAGTCGACGTCCGCGACGGTGACCAGGTCTTCGCGGGCGTCGAGGGCCTGGCCGAGCGCGTGGATCGCGACGTCCGGGGCCATCGGCTTCAGGCCGCGGCGACGGGCCTGCTCGCCACCGGCCCCGGCACCGAGGCCGTCGCCGTCCCACAGGCCCCAGGCGATCGACGTCGCGGCCTGCCCACGGGCACGGCGGTCTTCGGCGAGGGCGTCGAGGAACGCGTTGGCGGCGGCGTAGCCGGGCTGCCAGGCACTCCCCCAGGTCGCCGAGATCGACGAGCACAGCACGAACGCGTCGAGGTCGCGGGTCAGCTCGTCCAGGTGACGCGCACCGGCGACCTTGGCCTCGGTGACGGCGGCCTGCTCGGCGAGCGTCGTCTCGGCGAGCGGGGTGGCCTGCCCGACACCGGCGGCGTGCACGACGGCGCTCAGGTCGGGAACGCGGTCCAGCAGGGCGGCGACCTGGTCCCGGCGGGCGACATCGGCGGCGAACACGGTCACCGCCGAGCCCCGGCCGGCGAGGTCCGCCGCCAGCTGTGCGGCACCACGGGCCTGGGGGCCGCGACGGCTGGTCAGCACCAGCCGCGCGCCTTTCCCGGCGAGGAAGCGCGCCATGTGCCCGCCGATCGCGCCGGTACCACCGGTCACGAGGGCGGTGCCCCGTGCCGTCCACGTCCCGGTGCGCGCGGGCGGGGCCGCGCGGACGAGCCGCCGGGCGGCGATCCCGGCCGGGCGCAACGCGACCTGGTCCTCGCCGAGCCCGGCCAGCACGGCGCCGAGCCGGCGGGCGGCCGTCTCGTCCATTGTGGACGGCAGGTCGATCAGGCCGCCCCAGCGGTCCGGGTGTTCCAGTCCGGCGACGCGGCCCAGCCCCCACGTCGAAGCCTCGTCGGGCCGGGTGTGTTCCCCGGGTACGACGGCGACGGCACCGCGGGTCAGCACCCACAGCGGCGCGCCGATCCCGGCGTCGCCCAGTGCCTGCACCAAGGTCAGGTTCGCCGTGCAGGGCAAGACGGACACCACGCCGACGAGGCCGGTGTCCGGCAGGGCGGCGGCCAGGGTTGCGCGGTCGAGGCCCGCGGGGTCGAAGGTGCGGACGTCCGCACCATGCGTGCGGAGGACGGCTTCGACCTCGGGCGACTCGCCCACCAGCAGCCAGGTGCCGGACAGCGTGGCCGCCGCCGGTTCGGTGATCGGGGTCCAGGTGACGCGGTAGCGCAGGTCCTCCGTCACCGCGTCGGCCCGCTCGCGCCGCCGCCAGGACGCCAGTGCGGGCAGCACTTCGCGCAGCGACTCGGCCGGGGCGGGCAGCTCCGCGGCCAGTGCGGTCACGTCGCCTTGCTCGACCGCGGTCCAGAGCCGGGACTCCGCAGCCGGTGCCGTGGACACCGCGGGCGCGTCCGGCCAGTAGCGATCCCGCTGGAACGCGTACGTCGGCAGCGTGGTCTTCCGGCCGCCGAGGACGGACTTCCAGTCGACCGTGACGCCGTGGACGTGCGCCTTCGCCAGCGCCGTCACCAACGGGGTGTCCCGGCGCAGCAGGGGCACGAACACGGCGTCCGCGCCGGTGTCCATGGCCGACAGCGTCCCGTCCGGACCGAGCTCCAGGAAGATCGAGACGCCTTGGGCGATCAGGGTTTCCACCGCGTCCGCGAATCGCACGGCCCGGCGCGCCTGCGCCGGCCAGTACCCCGCGTCCGGCAGCCGGACCAGGTCACCGGTCAGCGCGCCGGCCCAGAGCAGGCGGGGCGGGGCGAAGGTCAGCCCGGCGGCGACGCCGGCGAGTTCGTCCAGCGCGGGATCGACCAGCCGCGAATGGAACGCGTGGCTCACGCGCAGCCGCCGCACCCGGCGTCCGCGGTCCCGCCACCGCTCCACCACGCTCTCGACCGCCTCGGCCGGACCCGAGATCACCACCGACGACGGCCCGTTCACCGCCGCCAGCGACACGCTCTCGAGATCCGGCGAAATCTCGTCCTCGGACGCCTCGATCGCCGCCATCGCGCCGCCGTCGGGCAGCGCTTCCATCAGCCGCGCCCGGTGCGCGACCAGGCGGGCCGCGTCCGCCAGGGACAGCACCCCGGCCGCGTACGCCGCCGCGATCTCGCCGACCGAGTGCCCGGCCACGGCGTCCGCGCGGACGCCGTACGAGTCCAGGACGGCGAGCAGGCCGACCTCGAGCGCGAACAACCCGGTCTGCGCGTACAGCGTCCGGTTCGCGCGTTCGCTGTCGCTCTCGCTCTCGCCGAGCACGACGTCGCGGATCGGCTGCCCGAGCTCGGCTTCGATCAGGCCGCACGCCTCGTCGAAGGCCGCCGCGAAGACCGGGTTCGCCGCGTGCAGTTCGCGGCCCATCCCGGCCCGCTGGCTGCCCTGGCCGGCGAAGAGGAACCCGACGCGCCCGGGCCGCACCGCACCGGTGACCACGCCCGGCGCGGACCGGCCGGCGGCCAGTGCGGCGAGTCCGTCGTGGAGGTCGCCGGTGACCACCGCGCGGTGCTCGAACGCGGTCCGGGTGGTGGCCAGCGAGAACCCGACGTCGGCCGGGTCGAGGTCCGGGTTCGCCCGGACGTGGCCCAGCAGCCGGCCCGCCTGCGCCGCGAGTGCCGCGGGAGTGCGTGCCGACAACGGCCACAGCACCGGGCCGGGCGGTCGGTCGGCGGGGGCGTCGCCGGACGGCGGGGCTTCTTCGAGGATCAGGTGGACGTTCGTGCCGCTGGCCCCGAACGCCGACACCCCCGCGCGGCGCGGCCGGTCGCCCGCCGGCCACGCGACGGCGTCGGTCAGCAGCCGGACCTGCCCCGCCGACCAGTCCACGTGCGGCGACGGTTCGCCGGCGTGCAGGGTCGCGGGCAGCAGCTCGTGCCGCAGGGCGAGGACCATCTTCAGCACCCCGGCGACCCCGGCCGCGGTCTGGGTGTGCCCGATGTTCGACTTCAGCGAGCCCAGCCACAGCGGCTCGGCACGGTCCCGGCCGTAGGTGGCCAGCAGGGCTTCCGCCTCGATCGGGTCGCCGAGGGTGGTGCCGGTGCCGTGCGCTTCGACGACGTCCACTTCGGACGCTTCCAGCCGCGCGTCGGCCAGTGCCGCACGGATCACCCGGCGCTGGGCCGGCGCGCTGGGCGCGGTCAGGCCGTTGGACGCGCCGTCGGAGTTGACCGCACTCCCGCGGAGCACCGCGAGGACGTCGTGGCCGTGGCGGCGGGCGTCGGACAGCCGTTCCAGCAGCACCATTCCGGCGCCCTCGCCCCAGCCGGTCCCGTCCGCGCCGGCGCCGAAGGGCTTGCAGCGGCCGTCCGCGGCGAGCCCGCCCTGGCGGGAGAACTCGGCGAACATGCCCGGGGTGACCATCACCATCACCCCGCCGGCCAGTGCCAGCGAGCACTCGCCCGCCCGCAGTGCCCGCGCCGCCAGGTGCACCGCGAGCAGCGAAGACGAGCACGCCGTGTCGACGGTGACCGCCGGTCCCTCCAGGCCGAGGGTGTAGGCGACGCGTCCGGAAAGGACACTCAGCGCGCTGCCCGCGACCACGTGTCCCTCGTCGCCGCCGCGCTCGCGGGTGAGCTGGTCGTAGCCGGACGCGGTGGCCCCGACGTAGACCCCGGTGCGCGACCCCCGCAGCGACACCGGGTCCACGCCCGCGTGCTCCAGGGTTTCCCAGCCGACTTCCAGCAGCAGCCGCTGCTGCGGGTCCATGGCGAGGGCCTCGCGCGGCGAGATCCCGAAGAACGCGGGGTCGAACTCGGGGACGTCGTGGACGAACCCGCCCTGCCGTTCGTAGCCGGTGCCGAGGTCGCGGACGTCCCAGCCGCGGTCGGCGGGGAACGCGCCGACCGCGTCGGTGCCCTCGGCCACCAGCCGCCACAGGTCTTCCGGGCCGCGCACCCCACCCGGGTAGCGGCAGCCGAGCCCGACGACGGCGACGGGCTCGTCGGACGCCGACTCCAGCTCGTGCAGGCGGCGCCGGGTTTCGTGCAGGTTCGCCGTCACCTGCTTGAGGAAGTACCGGAGCTTCTCTTCGCTCACTTCCGCCTCCTCACTGGATGCCGAACTCTTTGCCGATGAAGTCGAAGACCTCGTCGTCGCCGGCGTCCGCCAGCTGCCGGGCGACGTCGGGCTCTTCCTCGGGCACGGGCTCCCCGGCCAGCTCGTCGCGCAGGTGCGCGGCCAGCGCCTCCGGGGTGGGGAATTCGAAGACCACTGTGGACGGCAGCCGGACACCGGTGGCCGCGGTCAGCCGGTTGCGCAGTTCCACCGACATCAGCGAGTCGAAGCCGAGCGCGCTGAACGCCCGGTCGGGGGCGACGTCCGCGGGCCCGGTGTGGTCCAGGACGCGAGCCGCCTCGGTGCGCACGAGGTCGGTGAGCAGCTGGTCCTGCTGCGGGCGCGGCAGTTCCGCCAGCCGTGCAGCGAAGTCACTGTCCATTTCGGACTCGGGGTCGGCCAGCGCGGCCGCGGCCTCCGGGACCGAGGCGAGCAGCGGGCTCGGCCGGCGCACGGTGAACGCGGGCGCGAAGGCGGCCCAGTCGACGTCCGCCACGGTGACGGCGGCCTCGTCCGCGTCGAGCACCTGGCCCAGCGCGCGGACGGCCAGTCCGGGGTCGAGGGCCCGCAGCCCGTGCCGCACCGACCGGCCCGCTTCGGGCCCTCCGGCCCACGGGCCCCAGGCCACGGCGGTCGCCGGCTTCCCTTCGGCGCGGCGTCGCTCGGCCAGTGCGTCGAGGAAGGCGTTGCCCGCGGCGTACCCGCAGACCAGCGCGCTGCCCCAAGTGGCGGCGATGGAGGAGAAGACGACGAAGGCGTCGAGGTCGCCGGTCAGTTCGTCCAGCCAGGCGGCGCCCGCGGCTTTGGCGGCGGCGACCCGGGTGAGTTCGGCCGGGGACGTGTCGGCCACCGCGGTGGCCTGACCGGCACCGTCGGCGTGGACGACGGCGGTCAGCGGGCCGAGCCGGTCCAGCAATCCGGCCACCTGGG
>Ga0070668_100003282_pt1 | contig 11934 bp, 8 predicted proteins | sample KBSS43metaG_FD_64661 | JGI IMG/M metagenome (GOLD analysis project Ga0070668, IMG submission 64661) | Switchgrass rhizosphere microbial communities from Kellogg Biological Station, Michigan, USA - KBS S4-3 metaG | ecosystem: Host-associated > Plants > Roots > Rhizosphere > Soil ... | reverse complement strand
ACGACATCCTGCGCGAGCTGCACGGCTTCATCCACATGTTCGAGGACACGCCGGAGTTCGTCGCCCGGCACATCATCCGCGAAGCGAAGAGCTACCTCGACAGCCTCGCGCCTCCGTTCTTCCGCGCGCTGGTCCATTACGCGAGCGACGGCTCGTATTCGTGGCACTGCCCCGGCCATTCGGGCGGCGTGGCGTTCCTGAAAAGCCCGGTCGGCCAGATGTTCCACCAGTTCTTCGGCGAGAACCTGCTGCGCGCCGACGTCTGCAATTCGGTCGACGAGCTCGGTCAGCTGCTCGACCACTCGGGGCCGGTGGCGGCGTCGGAGCGCAACGCCGCGCGGATCTTCAACGCCGACGACCTGTTCTTCGTCACCAACGGCACGTCGACGTCGAACAAGATGGTGTGGCATGCGACGGTGGCACCCGGCGACGTCGTCGTCGTCGACCGCAACTGCCACGTGTCGATCCTGCACGCGATCACGATGACCGGCGCGATCCCCGTGTTCCTGCCGCCGACGCGCAACAACCTCGGCATCATCGGCCCGATCCCCCAGGACGAGTTCCGCTGGGAGAACATCGAGAAGAAGATCCGCGCCCACCCGTTCGCGAAGAACGTGAAGACCAAGCCGCGGATCCTGACGCTGACGCAGAGCACGTACGACGGCGTGCTGTACAACGTCGACACGATCAAGGAGATGCTCGGCACGCGCATCGACACGCTGCACTTCGACGAGGCGTGGCTGCCGCACGCAGCGTTCCACGAGTTCTACCGCGGCATGCACGCAATCGGCCGCGATCGTCCGCGGTCGAAGGACGCGATGATCTTCTCGACGCAGTCGACGCACAAGCTGCTGGCCGGTCTGTCGCAGGCGTCGCAGATCCTGGTCCAGGATTCGGAGACGCGCCAGCTCGACCGCTTCCGCTTCAACGAGGCGTACCTGATGCACACGTCGACGTCGCCGCAGTACGCGATCATCGCGTCCTGCGACGTCGCGGCGGCGATGATGGAGCCGCCCGGTGGCACGGCGCTGGTCGAAGAGTCGATCATGGAGGCGCTCGACTTTCGCCGCGCGATGCGCAAGGTCGACGAGGAGTTCGGCGATTCGTGGTGGTTCAAGGTGTGGGGCCCCGACCGGCTGGCCGAGGAGGGCATCGGCAACCGCAACGACTGGGTGCTGCGCGCCAACGAGCGCTGGCACGGCTTCGGTTCGCTGGCGACCGGGTTCAACATGCTCGACCCGATCAAGGCGACGGTGCTGACGCCGGGGCTCGACGTCGAGGGCGACTTCGCCGACCCGGGCATCCCGGCCGCGATCGTCACCAAGTACCTGGCCGAGCACGGCGTCATCGTCGAGAAGACCGGGCTGTATTCGTTCTTCATCATGTTCACGATCGGCATCACCAAGGGGCGCTGGAACACGCTGCTGACCGCGCTGCAGCAGTTCAAGGACGACTACGACAAGAATGTCCCGCTGTGGCGGGCACTGCCCGAGTTCGTGCAGGCGTACCCGCGCTACGAGAAGATCGGGCTGCGCGAGCTGTGCGACGCGATCCACGGCATCTACCGCGTCAACGACATCGGTCGCCTGACCACCGAGATGTACGTGTCGAATCTCGAACCCGCGATGAAGCCGGCCGATGCGTTCGCCCGGATGGCGCACCGCGAGATCGAGCGGGTCGAGATCGACGACCTCGAAGGCCGCGTGACGAGCATGCTGCTGACGCCCTATCCGCCGGGCATCCCGCTGCTGATTCCCGGCGAGCGGTTCAACAAGCAGATCGTCAAGTACCTGCAGTTCGCGCGCGATTTCAACGAGCGCTTTCCCGGCTTCGACACCGACATCCACGGCCTGGTCGAGGACGAGATCAACGGCCGCAAGCGCTATTTCATCGACTGCGTGGCCGGCGCCAAGGTGATCTCGGCCGTGCCCGCGCTGCCCCGCGTGCGCAGCGTCAAGAAGTCGTAGGCCATTAGCGCGTCGCGGCCAGCGCGAACGTCGGTCGCGGCGGATCGCGCGGCGCGCCGTCGGGCAGCGCGTCGCGGCATTCGGTGAACACCCGCACCGGGCAATCGCGGCACGTGGCGACGTCGAGCGCGGCGTAGATCGCGCGGAGCGCGTCGGCCTTGGTGTCGAACACGCGCTCGCGCCCGATCGCGTCGAGGAAGCCGCCGCGCTCCAGCACGTCGCGCACCGGCGGCTTCAGGTTGCACAACCACAAGGTCCAGCCGGCGCTGCGCGCGTCGTTGGCCACCCGCGCCAGCAATTCGCCGCCGGCAACGTCGATGAAATTGACGCCGCTTCCGACCAGCAGCACGTGGCGGGCGTCGGGACGCGCCGCGCGCGCCGCCTCGAGCTCGTCCTGCACGTGCTCGACGGCGCCGAAGAACAGCGAGCCGTCGATGCGCAGGATGTCGAGTTGCGGGCACGGCAGCGCGCCGGGTGCGACCGGCGCGAACCGCCGCTGCGGGGAGGTGGCGTCGGGCAGCACCGCGGTGACGGCGGGGTGCGTCGTCCGGTTCAGGTAGACGAACAGCGACGCCAGCACGCCGACGAAGATCGCGAACTCCAGCTGGATCGTGATCGTCGCGGCGAACGTCATCGCCAGCACGAACGCCTCGCCCCGGCTCGCACGAATGATGCGGCGGATGGACGCGACGTCGACGATCCCCCAGGCGACGATGAACAGCAGCGCCGCCATCGTCGCCAGCGGCAGGAACGCGACCAAGGGCGCGACGACCGACAGCACGACCATCAGGAAGAGCGCCGAGAACACGGCGGCCAGTGGCGTCCGCGCGCCGGCGTCGTAGTTGACGCCGCTGCGGTTGAACGATCCCGACGACGGATATGCCGACGTGAATGCGCCGGCGAGATTCGACAGCCCCTGGCCGATGAACTCCTGGCTGCCGTCGATCCGTTGGCCGGTGCGCACGCCGATCGCGCGGGCGATCGCCACCGCTTCGGTGAGGCCGAGGACCGTCAGCGCCAGCGCCGCCGGTGCGAGGCGGCGCCAGGTTTCCGGATCGAACGACGGCAGCGACGGCGGCGGAAGCGCCGACGGCAGTGCGCCGACCGTGGGAACGTTGGCCACGCCGGCGAGGGCCAGCAGCCACGCGAAAAGCCCTCCAGCGATCATCGCGACCACCATGTACGGAACGGGGCGCAGCAGGCGGCGCGCGATCAGCGCGATGGCGAGCGTGACCGCACCGGTTGCCGTCACCCATGGGTCGAGCGTTTCGATGCGCAAGGCAAACGCGCGCAGCATCGCGAAAAAGTCGGTGCCGGCCGGAACGGGAACGCCGAAGAAGTGGCGCAGCTGTCCGGCGACGATCAGGAGCGCCGCGCCGGCCGTGAAGCCGACGACGACCGTGTGCGATATGAAGTCGACCAGCGCGCCCAGCTTGGCGATCCCCATCGCCAATTGCATCGCACCGACCAGCAGGCACAGCGTGAACACCAGCGCGACGTAGTCGGGGCTGCCTGGAATCGCCAGCGGCGCGACCGCCGCGAACACGACCAGCGACAGCGCGTTGGTCGGGCCGCTGATCTGCTGCCACGACGAGCCCCACAGCGCGGCGACGATCGCCGGCACCATCGCGCAGTAGAGCCCGTACTGCGGCGGCAACCCGGCCAGCGTCGCATACGCAACACCCTGCGGCAGCACGACCAGCGCGCCGACGAGGCCGGCCATCGCGTCGGCGCGCATCGTCGTCCGGTCGACACGGGCGCGCCAGGCGAGAAAGGGAAAGAGCTTGACGACGAGCGGGGACAAATGAGGGCGCTTGGAAGTGCGGTGAGCCGCCATAATGCCGTTCGCGCCGATGGGCGCGCAAACGCTTCGTGATGGGACCGGCGGATCGCCGCGCGGCGGCGGTCAGGGCGAGGTGCGACTAGGCTGCTACGCGGGCAGAGCCGTCGGTGGTCAGCGACGGCGCTTGCGTGTCGCGTGCCGCCCCGTTGCGGGCGCCGTTGACCGCCAGCGACGCGAGCACGCACGATGCCATTCGTGTTTCGATCGAATCGGTGCGGGCAGGCGCGACGACGGGGATCCGGGCGCCGAGTACGATCCCGGCGGCCAGGCCGCCGGTGAGTCCGGTCAACGTGCGCAGCACCATCATCGCTGCTTCCATCGTCGGTGCGATCAGCACGTCGGCGCGGCCGGCGACCTCCGATTTCACGCCGGATTGGCGCGCCACATCGGCCGACAGCGCGACGTCGGGTGTCATCGGTCCGTCGATGACGAGTTTGCCGAACATCCCCTCGACCGCCATGACTCTCAGCGCGGCAGCGTCGCTAGTCGAAGCAAACGCGGGCGATACGCTGTCCATCGCGGCCAGCAACGCGACGTGTGGCGCGGCGACGCCGAGCATGATCGCCAGCCGGACGGTGTTCTGGACGATGTCTTTCTTGGCGGCCAGATTGGGGGTGATGTTGAGGTGCGAGTCGGCCAGCAGCATCCAGCGCGGGTGTCCGGGCAGATCGAGGAACACGGCGTACGACAACCGGCTCTCCGTGCGGAGTCCGGATTCAGGTGCCGCGATCGGCGCGAGCAGGTCGCCATCGGACAGCGAGCCCTTGATGATCGCGTCAACGGTGCCCGCGCGCGCCAGTTCGGCGGCGCGCACGGCGGCGGCCCGCGGCTCGTCGGCGCAATCGACGATCGGCAACCGGGAGATGTCGAGTCCGGCGCGGTTCGCGACGTCACGGATCTTCGGCTCCGGTCCGACCAGCGTCGGCGCCAGGTACCCGGCGAACGATCCGGAAAGCGCGACCTGCAGCGCGTCGCGGTCGGCCGGGTAGACGACCGCCGCGGACAGCGGCGGCAGCAGCCGTACCTTTTCGACGAGCTTCTGGAAGTGAACGCGCGCAATCATCCCGACGAGCGTCGCAAGCCGCTATGGCAATGTCAATTGGAGGCCGACGGGTGGCCGACGACGGAGCATGGCCGGTGGACGGATGCTGCGCTGCAGCAGAGCGTCCGCCGGGCGATTGGTGGCGAGCAACCGGTGAGTTGCCGCACGCTGTGGCCGCATGGATGCCACGTTCCTCCCCGGCCGTCCCACGCTAACCGTCACTGCCCCTAGGTCTTGCCCTTCCACGGCACGACCAGCCGTTCGATGTAACGCATCAGCAGGTCGAACGCGTACGCGACGACACCGATGACGACGATGCCCATGATCACGACGTCGGTGCGCAGGAAGTTCGACGCATTGAGCACCATCTGCCCGAGGCCCTCGGTGGCGGCCACCATTTCGGCGGCGACCAGCGTCGTCCAGCCGAAGCCGATCGCAATCCGCATGCCGGTGAATATTTCCGGCATCGCCGCGGGAATGACGACGTGCCAGATCACCTGCCATTTCGACGCGCCCATCGAATACGCGGCGTTGATCTGCTCGATCATCACGCTGCGCACGCCGGCGCGCGCCGCCATTGCCAGCGGCGCGAAGCACGCGAGATAGATCAGCACGATCTTCGCCGTCTCGTCGATGCCGAACCAGATGACGATCAGCGGCAGGTAGGCAAGCGGCGGAAGGGGGCGGTAGAACTCGATCGGCGGGTCAAGAGTTCCGCGTGCGATCCTCGATACGCCCATCGCGATGCCTGCCGGTATCGCGGTAACGCAAGCGAGCGCGAACGCGGCGAACACGCGATACAGGCTGGCCCAGAAATGCTCGGGCAGCGGCTTGCCGCCCTGGATTTCGCCCCGCCAAGCGTCGGCGAAGCTCTTCAGGATCCGCTCGGGGGTCGGCAGGAAGAGGTCGCGGATCCACCCGTTGTGCGTGGCGACCCACCACAGCACCAGCAGCGCGATGACGGTGACGATGCTGATGACGGTGGACGAGCCTTCGCCGGGCACGCTGTAGCCGGTGACAGTGCGTGCTGGCGGCGACGGTTTGACGCCTGTGGCGACCTCGGTCGTCGCCGTTCCCGTGGCGACAGGGGAGGCGAGCGGCGCTGCCAGCGCGTCCTTCACCGGGACCGACGTCGGATCGGGCGCGTTCACGCGGCTTCCTGCTCGTGCGGCGCCGAGTGGATCACCTGCAGGATGTCCTCGCGCAGCCGGATGAATTCGGGGTCCGACTTGACGCGGCGCGCGTCGCGGCATTCGATGAAGCGCTTGCCGAAATCGACGCGGTACCGGTGGGCGATTCGTCCCGGCGACGGCGTCATCACGATCAGCTCTGTGGCGAGGAACAGCGCTTCCTCGACGCTGTGGGTGATGAAGAAGAACATCTTGCGCGTCTGCCACCACAGCTCGAGGATCAGTTCCTGCTGCTTTTCACGCGTCAGCGCGTCGAGCGCGCCGAGCGGCTCGTCCATCAGCATCACTTCGGGATCGCTGGCGAGCGCCCGGGCGAGCCCCACACGCTGCTGCATGCCGCCGGAGATCTGGTAGACGGGATACGACGCGAATTTCTCGAGGCCGACGAGGCGCAGCTTGGCGAGCGCGATCTGCCGACGCTCGTCTTTTGCGACGCCGCGCATCCGCAGTCCGAACTCGACGTTGTCGACGACGTCGAGCCACGGCATCAGCGCGTGCTTCTGGAACACGACGCCGCGCTCGGCACCGGGCCCGGTCACCGGCTTGCCGTCGAGCACGATCTCGCCCGCCGACCAGTCCATGAAGCCGGCAATGCAGGACAGCAACGTCGTCTTGCCGCAACCCGACGCGCCGAGCGCGACGACGAAGTCCCCGGGATCGAGCGCCAGGTTGACGTCGGACAGCGCGTGCGTTGTCTTCCCGCTGCGGCCGGCGTAGGTGACGGACAGGTGGCGGATTTCGAGCTTGCTCATCGGTTGAGGTCGATACTGAGTCGAACTCGCGAAAACGTCAGCGCGCGGGACCTCATCTTGCCACGGCGGCGGTTCCAAAACAGCGACGGCACGTTCGACCGCCGCCCTCGATGACGGTCGAGCGTGCCGCCGGCACGCGGGGTGTCGGCGCCGCCGACACCCCCGGCCACACCGTTACTTCAGCGCATCCTGCGCGTACGTGGAATTCACGGCGACCGAGTAGTCGGGCAGCACCTTCTCGATCTGCTTCTGCGACAACTGGAACTCCGCCGTGGCCTTCAGCGCCTTGACGGCGATGCCGTCCTTGCTGAGCCACTTCGTCGCTTGCTCGCTCGCGTCCGGGAACTTGTACAGCGCCATGCCGGCTGGCACGTCCTCAGCCTTCGCGCCCGACCATTTGGCGACGGCCTTGGCCTCGTTGCTGTCCTTGCTCCACTTCGCGGCGTTCTTACGATAGTTGTCGTCGGACGCGGCCATGATCTTCACGAACTTGACCATGAAGTCGCGGTTGGCCTTCGCCCAGTCCTTGTTGACGACGTAGCCGTCGAACGTCGCCTTGCCCGTTTCGGCGGAGATCTTGCCGGAGCTGGTGATGACCTTGCCGTCCTTCTTGACCTCGGCCAGCACCGGATCCCAGATGAACGTCGCCTGGATGTCGCCGCGCTGCCACGCCGCGCGAACTTCGGGCGGCCGCATGTTCAGGATCTGCACGTCGGCCGGGTTCACCTTCGCCTGCTCGAGCGCGACCATCGTGTGGAAGTGCGTCGTCGAGTTGAACGGCATCGCGATCTTCTTGCCCTTGAGATCGGCGACCGAGTTGATGCCCGAGCCGTTCTTCGCCACCAGCGCTTCGGCGTCGCCGATGTCGTCGAGGATCCAGAACAGTTCGAGCGGCTCGCCGCGCGATACCGATGCCGCGATGCCGGCGGAGCCGACCTCGCCGATCTGCACGGCATTCGATGCCATCGCCTTGATTACCTCGCCGCCGCCGCCGAACTGCTTCCAGTTGACCTTGTAGCCGGTCTGCTTCTCCAGTTCCTTCGCTTCCTGCGCGATCCGGTACGGAACGACCATGTCCTGATAGCCGATCGTGACTTCCTTCTGCGCCCAGGCGGGCGCTGCCGCGACAGCGGCAAAAATCGACAGTGCGAACCAGCGTTTCATGCGTGCCTCCCGAAAATGAACGATCCGAACGTGGAACCAGTGTCTAGAGCGCCTTGAGCGTCTTGCGCAGGATCTCGGCAATGGTGTCGATATGCGCTTTCTCCGCGACCAGCGGCGGTGCGACGAGTGCGCAGTCGCCAGTCGTCTTGAGATGCAGGCCGTTGTCGAACAGCTTCTTCTGGAACACGTGGCCGCGCCGGCCGGGCGCGCCGTCGCTCGCCAGGTCGATCGCCGCGAACATCCCGTAGCCACGCAAATCGGTCACCAGACCGACGTCGCGCAGCGACCAGATCGCGTCCTGGAAGTACGGTGACAGCGCGCGACCTCGCGCGAACAGATCCTCGCGTTCGTAGATATCGAGCACCGCCAGGCCGGCCGCGCATGCGCCCGGATGACCCGAGTACGTGTAGCCGTGGAAGAACTCGATCGCACCGTCGGCGGCGGCGCCCATGATCGTGTCGTGGATCCGCTCGGAGATCGCCACCGCGCCCATCGGCTGCGCGGCGTTGGTCAGGCCCTTGGCCATCGTCATCAGGTCCGGCGTCACGCCGAAGCTTTGCGCGGCGAACGGCTGTCCGGTGCGGCCGAAGCCGGTGATCACCTCGTCGAACACCAGCAGGATGCCGTTGGCGTCGCAGATGTCGCGCAGCCGCTTCAGATAGCCCTGCGGAGGGACCAGGCAACCGGTCGAGCCGGCGATCGGTTCGACGAAGCAGGCAGCGATGTTCTCGGCGCCGTAGAGGTTCACGAAGCGTTGCAGGTCGTCGGCCAGCTCCGCGCCATGGGGCCCCTCGCCGCGAACGAAGAAGTTCTCCTTCACGTGCGTGTGGCGCATGTGCGCGATCCCCGGCAGCGCCGGCCCGAACTTCCGCCGGTTATTGACGAGTCCCGACAGTGATACGCCGCCGAAGTTGACGCCGTGATACGCACGTTCGCGCGACACGAACATCGTGCGCCCGGCCTGGCCCCGCGCCTGGTGATAGGCGAGCGCCACCTTCATCGCGGTATCGATCGACTCCGACCCCGAGTTCACGAAGAAGATGCGGTTCAGATCGCCGGGCGTCATCGCCGCGACCCGCTGCGCGAGCTGGAACGCCTTCGGATGGCCGCGCAGGAACGGCGGGACGAAGTCCAGTTCCAGCAACTGCTTGTGCACGGCGTCGGCGATTTCCTTGCGGCCGTGCCCGGCGTTGACGCAGAACAACCCGGACGATGCGTCTATGATCTTGTCGCCGCGCTCGTTCCAGTAGTACATGCCCTCGGCGCGCACGGCCATCTTCGGCTCGGCCTTGAAGTCGCGGTTGGGCGTGAACGGCATCCAGTACTCGTCGAGCGAGATCGGTGCCGCGTGCGGGGCGTTGTGCAGCGTGAATTCGGCGTGGCCCATGGGGTCCTCCGTTGGCGCCGCGGCGAAACATCGCGCAGCGCTAGAATGGTACCCCTTTGTAGCCGCACGCGGCCGCCGGGGCTAGAGCCAGTTGCGCGCAGGCGGGTGGGCCAGCGGCACTGCGCGGACCGGTAACGGTGCGCGTGCACGCAAACGGAGCGAGGCGATGAAGGGCCGCAACAGCGAGCCGATGTGGCGGGCGCTGATCCAGCTGTCGTTCGAGGGCCGGATCAGCCTGCAGGCGCAGATACGCGAGATGCTGGTGGCGGCGATTCTCGGCGGTCGCATCCCGGTCGGCGTCGCACTGCCGTCGACGCGCGAGCTCGCGCGCGACCTCGGCGTCGCGCGCAACACCGTCGCGCTCGCCTACGAGCTGCTGGTCAACGAGGGCTATCTGGTGACCCGCAGCCGCAGCGGGCATTTCGTCGATCCGCGGATCCTGGCCGGCCGCGCCGAGCTTCGGCCGCGTCCGTTCGCGCCCGAGGCGCCGCCGACTGCGTGGACGTCGCGGTTCCAGGTCGACGCCACCGGTCAGCGCAACATCGCGAAGCCGAAAGACTGGCAGAAGTATCCGTTTCCATTCCTCTACGGGCAGATCGATCCGGCGCTGCTGCCGATCTCCGGGTGGCGCGAGTGCAGCCTGCAGGCGCTGTCGGCGGCCGAAACCCGCGGCTGGGCGGGCGACCTGATCGACGGCGACGACGCGCTGTTGATCGAGCAGATCCAGACCCGCCTGCTGGCCCGGCGCGGCATCTGGGCCACGCCGGACGAGATCCTGGTCACCGTCGGCGCGCAGCACGCGCTGTTCCTGCTGGCCACGCTGCTCGTGGGTCCGGCGACTGCGGTGGGTGTCGAGGATCCCGGGTACCCCGACGCGCGCAACATCTTCGCGTCGCGCACGAACGAGGTCGTGGCGCTGCCGCTCGACCGCGAGGGACTGGCACTGTCGGACGCGCTCGACCGCTGCGACTACGTGTACACGACGCCGTCGCACCAGTGCCCGACCAACCTGACGATGCCGCTGGCGCGGCGCGAGGCGCTGCTCGCGTGGGCCGACGCGCGCGATCGCGTGCTGATCGAAGACGACTACGAGATCGAGCTCGGCAGCGGCGGACGCGCGCAGCCGGCGCTGAAAAGCCTCGACCGCATGGGTCGGGTCATCTACGTCGGCAGCTTGTCGAAGACGCTGGCGCCGGGCATCCGGATGGGCTACATCGTCGGCAGCCGCGACCTCGTGCGCGAAGCGCGCGCGCTGCGCCGGCTGATGCTGCGCCACCCGGCGGCAAACAACGAGCGGTCGGTCGGCCTGTTCCTGGCGATGGGCTACCACGATGCGCTGCTGCAGCGGCAGACGAGGACATGGGCGGAGCGCGCACGGGCGCTGGCCGCCGCGCTGGCCCGGCACCTTCCCGACGTCGACTACCGTTCGGTGGCCGGTGCGTCGTCGTTCTGGCTGCGCTTCCCAGAAGGCACGGACACGCGCGCGCTGGCCGAGGCGGCCGAGCGCGCCGGCGTGCTGATCGAACCGGGTGACGTCTTTTTCGCCGGGGACGCGCCAGCGCGGCGCTACGCGCGGCTGGGCTTCGCGTCGATCGCGACCGAGCGCATCGAAGCCGGCGTACGGGCGCTTGCCGATGTGCACGCGATGCTGGCGGCTGGCGTGCCGCGGTCCGCGGCGACGCGCGGTGCGTCTTGACTTCCCGCGTACGCCCGGCGCTCAATCAGCAGGACGAGCCTTTGCTGGACCTCGGAGGGCACCATGTCGATTCGACCGCTTAGAACGATCGTCGCCGGCCAGACGCCACTGACGGTCACCCGTGACACGACGGTAACCGACGCCGCGCTGCGAATGCAGACGTTCAACAAGGGCGCGGTGATGGTCGTCGAAGGCTCGCGTCTGGTCGGGATCTTCACCGAACGCGACGCGCTGTTCAGGGTCGTCGCCGCGCGCCGCGATCCGGCAACGACGCCGATCGGCGACGTGATGACGCGTGACCCGCAGACGATCCACCCGGACCAGCCGTTCGTCGAGGCGCTGCGGATGATGCACGAGGGCCGGTACCGGCACTTGCCGGTGGTCGAGGACGGACGTCCACTCGGGATGGTGTCGTCGCGAGACGCGCTGGCGCCGGAGCTCTTGCGCCTGCGCGAAGACCTCGATCTGCTCGACGCCGACCGCGAATAGCAGCCTTGGGCAAACGTCCTGTCCCGCAAGTTCACTCGATCGTTCGCGGCTGAATCGGACGCATTCTGCGTGGCCCAGCCTCACGTAGCCACTCGCTACGCTATCGGCCTCGCGCCTTGCCCGGCGCCTGATTTCGCCCGCTCCGATACCTTCGGAAATTACGGGACAGGACGCCACGCTGGTATCGTGGCGGGCCTGCCCCCGCCCCCGTTGGAGTCCATCGCATGCGTGTCGGTGTCCCTAAGGAAATCAAGGTACTCGAGAATCGCGTCGGGCTGACGCCCGAATCGGTGCGCGAGCTCGTCAGCCACGGCCACGACGTCGTCGTCGAGCGCAATGCCGGGCAGGGGATCGGCATGGGCGACGACGAGTACACGCGTGCCGGTGCCCGCATCGCGCCGACG
>Ga0070668_100003279_pt1 | contig 11937 bp, 10 predicted proteins | sample KBSS43metaG_FD_64661 | JGI IMG/M metagenome (GOLD analysis project Ga0070668, IMG submission 64661) | Switchgrass rhizosphere microbial communities from Kellogg Biological Station, Michigan, USA - KBS S4-3 metaG | ecosystem: Host-associated > Plants > Roots > Rhizosphere > Soil ... | reverse complement strand
GCCGTCATGATCGGCAGCGGCATCAGCTCCGACGTCTCGTCGCAGGCGTAGCCGAACATCATTCCCTGGTCGCCGGCACCCTGCTCCTCGCGGGTGTAAACGCCCTTACCATCGACGCCCTGCGCGATGTCGGGCGACTGCTGTTCCAGCGCGACCATGATGCCGCACGTCTTCCAGTCGAAGCCCATGTCGGAGTGGCTGTAGCCGATGTCCTTGACCACGCCCCGGACCAGCTTGGGGATGTCGATGCGCGACGCGGAGGTCACTTCCCCCGCCACCATCACGAACCCCGTCTTGGTCAGCGTCTCGCAGGCAACCCGCGACCCCTTATCGTCCTTGATGAGGGCATCGAGGATCGCATCCGACACCTGATCACACAGCTTGTCGGGGTGGCCTTCGGTGACGCTCTCGGACGTGAACAAATACTCGGACATCGACGACTCCTTGATTTCCCAGGGGTTGAAGCGGGGCGGAAGTCTCCCAGCGCTTTCGCCGGTAGTCAATGGAAGAGCGAAATGGAACCCTTAATTTTCTCGCTAGTTCCGCCGATGACGCCAAGGTTGTGGCGGCAAGCACCCCCGCGCTGAAGCCCGAACGCTTCGGACGATACGTCCTTCTGGACCGGATCGGCGCCGGCGGCATGGCCGAGGTGTATCGCGCGGTGATGCCGGGCGCGCAGGGTTTCCGGCAGACGTTCGTCGTCAAGCGCATCCTCGCCGAGCGATCGCGCGCGACGGATTTCGTCGACATGTTCGTGCAGGAAGCGCGCATCGGATCGCTGCTCAGCCACCCGAACATCGTGCAGGTGTTCGACTTCGGAAACGTCGGCGGCGATTACTTCCTCGCGATGGAGTACCTGCGCGGGCGCGACGTGCAAGCGCTGATGCGCCAGCTGCGCCGGCAGAACCTGCTGTGCCCGGTGCCGGTCGCCGCGTTCATCGCCCATGAGGTCGCGGTCTGTCTCGGCTACGCGCACGATCTGGTCGCCGCCGACGGCAAGCGCCTGAACATCGTTCATCGCGACGTCAGCCCGTCCAACATCATGTGCCTGCGCACCGGCGGCGTGAAGCTGCTGGACTTCGGCATCGCCAAGGCGGCCGGCGAAAACACCGAGAACACCGAGCAGGGGTTGTTCAAAGGAAAGCTCGCCTACGTCGCGCCCGAGCGGATCAAGAACGAAGCGATCGATGGCGGCGTGGACATCTTCGGGCTGGGCGTGGTGCTGTGGGAGATGCTGGCGGGCAAGCGCCTGTTCCGCGGCAAGAGCGAGCTCGAGACGTTGAACAACGTGCTCGAGAAGCCGGTGCCGCCGCCGTCGTCGGTGCGGCCCGACGTGCCGGCGTCGCTGGACGCGGTGGTGATGAAGGCGCTCGCGCGCAACCGCAACGTTCGTTACCCGACCGGACAGGCGATGGCCGAGGACCTGGAAGCGGTCATGCAGCTGACCGGCTCCAACTCGCGCATGCTGGCGGACCTGCTGCGCGAGGCGTTCGGGTCCGACCTGTCAAAGAGCCAGGAGTCGCTGTCCACCGTGACGCCCGAGATGCTGGCGGCGCTGACGGATGATTCGGTGGCGAGCACCGGGGAAAGCGGAACGCTGCCGGGCGTGGACGCGAGACCGCGGCCGAAACAATGGAGCTGGCAGCGCGGGCTCGGCATGGTGAGCGCGGTGGCGGTGACGGCGGTGCTGGTGGGCCTGTTGATCGCGCGCGGCGGTGGCGGTCGCTCGCAAGCCCACGAACGGCACGAGCTTCCGCCGGCGATGACGGCGCCCGTCGTCGCGCCGGTCGTCGCGCCCGTTGCGCCGGCGGCGGCGAAGGAGGATCCGGCGCCGGCGGCCGCGACGGCGAAAGCGGACGACGACGAGGCGGACGAGAGCGACGAGCGCAGACCGAAGAGCAGCCACCGCCATCACTCGCACCGGCACGGGCGCGACAAGGGGCAATCCGACCGCGTCGTGCGCGGCCTGTCGATCGACCCGTTCGAAGAGGCGGCGCGCGGAGGGAAGCCCTGATGACCCGCGCGCGGTTCGCGGCGGTGATGACGGCGGCGGTCCTGCTGCCATCGCTGGCCGCGGCCGCGACGTCCGAGGCGGAGCGCGAGGCGCGCACGCACTTCCAGGCGGGCGAGGCGCGTTTCAAGGCCGGCGCGTTCGACGAGGCGCTGGCCGAGTATCAAAAGGGCTACGAGGCGAAACCGCTGCCCGGCTTCCTGGTCAACATCGCCCAGTGCCAGCGCCGCCTCGGCGATCTCAAGTCGGCGCGCGCGACGTATCAGAAGTTCGTGCTGGTCGCGCCCGACTCGCCGCTGATCCCGCAGGTCCGGTCGATGATGGCGGAGATCGACGCCCTGCTGGAGAAGGAACAGGAGAAGCCGCCGGCGGAGACCGTGACGGAAGAGAAGCCGAAGCCCGAAGCGCCCCCGCCTGCCGCGACCCCGCCTCTCGAGGCGCCCGCGCCCGTGCTCGTCGCGGCGGCGCCCGCCCCCGCGCCCGCGCCCGCGTCGACGGGTCACCGCTGGTGGTTGTGGGGCGCGCTCGGCGCCGTCGTCGTGGGCGGCGCGATCACGGCGGTCGCCCTCTCGACGGGCGGCACCGACACGATCCACGACGGCTCGCTCGCAACGCTTCGTCGCTGACCTGTCGCATGCGCCGCTTCCGACCACAGCCCTTGCGCCGCTTCGCTTCGCTGCTGATCTTGCTCGCTGCGCCAGCCGGTTGCGGCAAGAGCACACAGCTCGAAGCGGGTGCGGTCATGCTGGATCTTTCGATGGCCGGCGGCGTGACCGCGCCCGACGAGCTGCAGATCTCCGTCTACGACGACCGGCAACCGCTGTGGAAGGACAGGCGCGTTCCCGAGGCGGGCGCGCTCACGCCCGAGAGCGCCACGCACCTCGGCACGGTGCTGATCCAACCCGGGGCGGCGCAGGGCGCGCTGCGCGTGCACGTGCGCGCGCTGGCCGCGTCGGCGCGCGTCGCGGACGGGACGCTGTCGATCCCCGCCGGATCGCGCGGCACGTTCCCGCTGCAGCTGGCGGCCGACGTTCCCGCCGACGCCGACGGCGACGGCGTGCCGGACGCGATCGACGACTGCCCGGGCGTGGCCAACGAGAACCAGGGCGGCTGTCCGGGCACCATGGACGGGGGCGACGGCGGCGGCGATGACGGCGGCGGCGATGACGGCGGCGGTACGAACGACGCGGCTGACGCCAGGGATGCCAGCGACGCGGGCGACGCCGCGCCCGGTGACGGCGGCGGCGGCATGGACGCGCTCGACTGCGACGCATCCGGCGCGTGCAACCGCGCGAACGGATCGCCCTGCACCGACAGCGCGCAGTGCCGCTTCAGCTTCTGCGTCGACGGCGTCTGCTGCGCGAACGCCTGCACCGGACCGTGTCGTTCGTGCAACCAGCCCAACAACGACGGCGTCTGCCAGCCGTACGCGCAGGGGACCAATCCCGCGGGCGAATGCACGGGCGGCATGACCTGCAACGGCGCAGGCGCCTGCGGGCCCGCGCCCGGTGGACCGAAGGCGAACGGCGAGCTGTGCGGCGCCGGCACCGAGTGCATGTCCACCTTCTGCGTCGACGGCGTCTGCTGCAACAACTCGTGCACCGGCGCGTGCCGCACCTGCGAGACCGGCTCGTGCGCGAACGTCACCCGCAAGCCCGACCCGCCCGAGTGCTACGGAACGATGACGTGCAACGCCGCCGGCAAGTGCGTCGCGAGCTAGTCTAGGGCAGCGGATCGAGATCGGGTTCGACCCAGCCGCGCCGCGCAGCGACCGAGAACAGCACCGGTCGCGAATAGTGACGGGCGAGCACGTCGCGCGCGGCGAGCGGACTGGCCAGCAGCGCCGCCAGGCTGTCGGCCAGCGGCTCTTCCGCCGGCCGCGCGCGCAGGAACGCGGCGATCAATCGCACGTAGGCGCAGGTGATCGTCTCGTGGTAGCCGCGCGTGTCGGAGTCGACGGTCCCGTGCGCGGCGTTGAGGGCGCGGATGCCCGCGCGCAACCGCTCGAGCGCGGCCTCGGCGCCATGGCGCGCCACGTGCCACGCGCCCATCGCCAGATGCGTCTCGTGCGTCCACTCGGTCGCCGGGATCGCGGCAGCGGCGAAGCGCGCCGCCAGCGCTTCCAGCTGACCCGCCGTTCTGTCGTCCTTCATCACCCGCGGTGATAGCATTCGCGGCGATGAAGTGGTCGTGGCTTGGCTTGGGTTGGCTCGTGATCGCGACGGCGGCGTGCGGCGGCGGCAACGACATCCCGAAGTGCATCCCGGGAGCGTCGGTCGCATGCCGCGGTCCGGGAAGCTGCGACGGTAATCAGGTCTGCAAACCCGACGGCACGTACGCCATGTGCACGTGCGGCGGCACCGGTACCGCGGGAGCGACCGGAAGTGGCGGACGGGGAGGCGCGACGGGCGCCGCAGGAACGGCCGCCGGAACGACGGGTTCTGCCGGCGCATCGGGCGGCGCCGCGGGAACGGCGGGCGCCGCCGGTACCGCGGTGGGCAGCGCCGGACGTGGCGGCACGACGGGCGCTGCAGGAACGACCGGCGCCGCAGGAACGACCGGCGCCGCCGGAACGGCCGGCGCCGCAGGAACGACCGGCGTGGCCGGAACGACCGGCGTGGCCGGAACCGTCGGCGCGGCCGGCAGCGCGGGAACGACCGGACGCGGCGGCGCCGGCGGAGCCGCGGGTACGGGTGGCGGCAGCGCCATCTGCGATCCCGTCGCCCAGACGGGCTGTCAGGCCAGCCAGCGCTGCACCTGGATCATCACCAGCGTGACGACGGGCCACAACGCCTGTATCGCCGACGGCACCGTCAACGTGGGCGGCGCCTGCGCGTACGGAGCGCCGGGCGAGACGACCGGCTTCGACAACTGCAAGAAGGGCGCGACCTGCCTGTCCGGCACCTGCCGCACGATCTGCAGCAAGGTGCCGGAAAGCTGCCCGGGCAGCTACGGTTGCAACCACTACGAAGGCGCGGCCTTCGACCCCGACGGAACGCTGGGCATCGGCGTCTGCGATCCGATCTGCGACCCGCTCACGCAGACGCGCTTGACCGACGGCGCGCCCGCGTGCGGCAGCCCGAACCCCAGCGCGCCGACGCTGGGCTGCTTCGGCTTCCCCGATCGCAACTTCGTCTGCGCGCCGATCATCTCGACCACGAAGACGCACAACGTACCGGCGGGAACGCCCTACACGAACGCGTGCGCCCCGGGCTTCGAACCGTTGCTCCTCGACATGACGGGCGGCACCACCGTCATCTGCATGGCGCTGTGCAAGCCCGCCGACACGTCGTCGTCCAACCCGGGAAATGCAGCGGGTCTGCCGGGCAGCGGGTTCACCTGCCCGGACCGGGGCGCGCTCGCGCCCGCCGAGTGCCGCTACTGGTGGTGGCTGGAGAACATGTCGTCCCAGTACCGCAACACGCTCGGGTTCTGCGTCGATCCCACCAAGTACCGTTACGACAGCAATCGCGACATGACGCCCGACACGGTCTGGCCGAGCTGCACGACGCTGTCGCCGACCGCGCACAACTTCGACGCCACGCTGAGCGACGCAGCGGCGTGGGGCTGCGTCGCTCAGCCATGACGGCGACGCCCGGTCCCCTTTCGCGCGACGACGCCCCGCGCTTCGACGTCGGCGGCAAGGTCGCGCTGGTCACGGGCGCCGCCCGCGGCCTGGGCCGCGCGTGCGCGATCGCGCTGGCGCAGGCGGGCGCCGACGTCGCGCTGGGGTACCGCGACGCGCGCGCGGACGGCGGCACGACGGACGCGATCCGTGCGCTCGGGCGGCGCGCGCTGCCGCTGCAGATGGACGTCACGCGCGGCCCCGAGATCGCGGCGGCGGTGGCGGAGGCGGAGCGCGCGTTCGGCCGCATCGACATCCTGGTCAACAACGCCGGCATCGGCCCGCCCAATCCGGCCGAGTCCGTCACCGAGGCGGACTTCGATCGCACGCTGGCGGTGAACCTGAAGGGGACGTTCTTCGTCAGCCAGGCGGTGGGACGGGTGATGATCCGCAGCGGCGGCGGCCGCATCGTCAATCTCGGCTCGCAGGCGGGCGCCGTCGCCCTGCCGACGGAATCGGTTTACTGCATGACCAAGGCGGCGATCGCGCACCTGACGAAATGCCTGGCCGTCGAGTGGGCGCGCCATGGGATCAACGTGAACGCCGTCGCGCCCACGTTCATCAAGACGCCGGGGACGGCCAAGTGGCTGGACGACGACGCGTTCCGCGCCGACCTGCTGGCGCGGATCCCGCTGGGGCGCGTGGGCGAGCCGATCGACGTCGCGGCCGCGGTCGTGTTCCTGGCGTCGCCCGCGGCGGCGCTGATCACGGGCGCGACGCTGCTGATCGACGGCGGCTTCACCGCGCGCTAATACGCGCGGACCCCTCTCCCTAACCCTCTCGGAAGTAGAGCATGGCCTCGATTCGATTCGGCGACGGCGATGCGTCCGCGGCGGGCGCGGCGTCCGGCTCGTCGTCTTCAATCGTGGGCGGCGGCGCGGACGGCGCGTCGATCTCGTAGCAGACGGGCTCGGCCTCGCGCAGCCGATGGCGCTCGAACGTCTCCAGCCGCGGCGGCACGTAGCGCGTCTCCAGCTGGTGCTCGTAGCGCGTGACGAGGTGCGTGTGCGGTTCGTAGCGGCACTCGTTCTTCGAGACGTACTCCGTTCGCGTGCGCGACACCGGTTCGGAATGGCACTCCTGGTGGCTCTCGTACGTCGTGTACGACTCCGTGCGCGGCGTCGAGTGCGAGCGGCCGCCGCTGTAGCTGTGCGAGTAGGTCGTCCGCGTCCGCGTCACCGGCCGCGAGACGCTGTGGCACCGCTGCTGGTGCTCCGTCACGTAACGGGTCTGGGCACGAGTCACCGTGTGACAGCGGTACTGCGACTCGGTGACCATGCGCGAGACCGGCTTGCTCACCGAGACGGTGCGGTGAGACGACGGCGTCCAGCGGCTCTCCCGGACAGTCTCGGGAAGGATCGCCGTCCGGCACTCGATCGGCCGGCCCTCGTGGACCGCCGCGAGCGTGACGTTGATGTCGCCGACGGCGACCGCGCCCTCCCGCTCGCCCTCCTCCAGCACCCGCGCCACCAGCTCGGTCCCGTCGCGGTCGCCCCCGAACCGCAGCACGAACGGACGCCCCACCAGCTTCGTCGACGCCGCCTCGGCCGCCGCGATCACGCGCAGGCCGGCCGGACGCAGCGGCGTCTTCTGCCCGCTGCGCGAAACGATCTCGGTCGGGCCCGCCGGCACACAGCCCGCCGCTCCCGCGGCGAACAGGATCCGGACGAGGTTCCTCATGGCGCCGCCACGAAGACGACGCAACGAAGCGTCGGCGCCGGCGCCAGCACCGTCAGCGCGCAGATGTCGGCGACCTCGTCCGCGTCCAGCGTCGACGGCCCGGCCGGATTGCGATACGCGCACGTGAACGCCGTGCACGTGCTCTGCGGCTCCGGCCCGGGCGTGCACTCGAACCGCGGCGACGCGGCCACGATGCGCGCCGCGCCGGCGGCGTCGTCGGCGCACGCGTAGAGCTCGTCGCACAGCGTGCCGGGCGCCAGCGTCCCGCCCTGCGGAAATGCGACCGCCGCCGGGTTGCACGCGCCCGTGCCGTCGGCGGGCGGCGCGTCGGCGGATGTGTCCGCGCCGTTTGAATCGCCGGACGTGTCGGCACCGATCGCGTCCGCGGATCCGTCGTGGCCGGCGGCCGCGCCGTCGCAACCAAGCGCCAGCAACCCCGCGAACAACAGCGCCCGCCGCATCGATGCCGCCTGCTACTTCGGCGCGGGGCCGCAGCCGACGTCGACGACGGTCGCGCCCGCCGGCACGGCCAGCGCGAACGCGGTTGCGGGCGACGCGGCGTTGATGGTGCGGTCCTTGAACTTCACCTCGACGCCGTCGTCGAAGCTGCTGTTCTGCTCGGCGAAACGGATGACGCCCGGCACGCGCGCGCCGCCGGCGGTCTCGTGATCCTCGTAGGCGGTCCGCCACAGCGGCGCGCCGTTCGCGCCCACGCGGTTGACGGCGACCAGAGTGCGCGCGGCGCCGTCGCCGCGAAACAGAAACTGCAACGCCCCGCCCTCGCGCATCGGCACCGACAGCACGTCGCGTCCGGCATCCCAGCCGACCGTGGCCGTCGCCGGATCGATCGGCCCGGGCGGCCGCGCGTCGCCCAGCAGCACCGCCGCCACGTCGGCGGGCGCCAGCGGGATGCGCACCAGCGACGCGACGTTGGCGGGACAGGCCGGCCCGCGCGACAGCTCGTTCTTCTGCACGTCGTAGAGCGCGAACGTCGTGCCGTCGGTGGCCAGCACCGCCACCGTTCCCTGCAGGCTCACCTCGGCCTCGAAGCGCAGGTGACCGTCGCGTTCCACCAGCATGTTCACGGTCGCGCGCACGCGCTCGCCGCCCAGCCAGCTGGTCGCGCGCACGCGCGCGTTCATGCCGCGTACGGCCGCCTGCTGCGCCGACAGCGCGGCGATCAGCGCGTCGGGCGCCGGCGCCGGATAGGGACGGACCGCCGGCGCCGCGTGGGCGCAGCACGCCGCTGCCAGGGCCGCGGCGATCGTCAGCGTGAACTGCGGGGTTCGCGATCCAGCGCGGGCCCCCTCACCCGCCGAGCCTTCGGCTCGTCGGCCTCTCCCCCTTTCGGGGGCGAGGCGAGAAGAACGGATGCTCATCGGCCGGCCGCGCTCTTGGCTTCCAGCGTGCGGATGCGATCGCCCAGCTCGCGCGCCACGCGATCGCTCGGCTTGAACCCCAGCGCACGCCGATACGCCGCCAGCGCCCGATCGCGCTCCTGGCGCTTGGCGTACAGATCGCCCAGGTGCTGCAGCACCTCCGGATCGCCCGGTTCCAGCCGCCCCGCCTGCTCGAGGAAGGTGTCGGCGCGCGCCAGATCGCCGGCCTTGAAGTACGCCCAGCCGAGGCTGTCGATGACCGCGCCCGATCCGGGCGACATCACCATCGCCGCCTGGATGCGTTTGATCGTGCGCGCCATGTCGTGGGCGTGATCCGCCGCGACGAAGCCGACGAAGTTCAGGGCCTCGACGCTGTGCGGTTTACGCGCGAGCAAGCGCTCGCCGCGCTCGACCGCGCGCTGCCAGTCGCCGCGCCGTTCGTCGACCGCCGCGCGCGCCAAGATCAGTCGGACGTCCAGACGGGGCTCGCCCTTCTTCGCGTCGCCGTCCTTGCCGATCGCGTCGTCCAGCCGCCGCGCGGCGCGCGCCGCATCGCCGCGCTTCTCGTCGACCTGGCTGAGAGCGACGGCCAGCTCGATGCGGCGGTCCTCGACCTGCGCCGGCGTCTCGGCCTGCGACACCGCCCCCGCCGCGTCGTTGAGGGCGCGCTCGGCTTCGTCGACCTTACCCTGGTCGCGCAGCACCTCCGCGGCGCGCAGCCGCGCCTCGAAGAAGCTGGGATCCTTCTTGTCGACGCTCAGATAGGCGGCGACCGCGCCCGCCTTGTCTTCCTTCGCCAGCGCCGCGGCGCCCAGCAACAGCGCGCGCCGGCCGGCCGCCAGACCCAGCTTGCTCGCGCGCTCTGCCATCGCCACCGCCCGCTCGGGGCGCTTCACCGTGCGTTCGAAGGCGCTCATCGTCGCGAACGTATCGGCGTCGCCGGCGTCGGCGATCAGGCGATCGGCCAGCTCCTGCGCTTCCGCGACGTCGCCGCGCAGCACCAGCCAGCCCGCGTACGCGTCGGCGACCGGGATCGATGCCTCGGCGCGATCGATGGCGGCGCGAAAGCTGACCTTCGCGGCGGCGATCTTGTTCAGCGCGATCTGCAGCTCGGACAGCAGGATGCGCGCCTCGACGTCGTTCGGTTCGATCTCGATCGCCGAGGCCAGCGCCGCCGCCGCCTGATCGAACGCTCCGGTCGCCCAGCTGAGAACCGCCAGCTGCATGCGGCCACGCAGCGTCTCCGGATCGGCGTCGACCAGCCGGCGCGCCGTGTCCAGCGCGCCGCCGAGATCCAGCGCGACCACCTGCGCCTGCGACAGCTCGAGGTGCGTCAGCTCGATCGCCTCCGCGTCGTCGTCCTCCAGCGCCAGGCGGGTGGCGTCGCGTAGCGCCGGGATCGCCTGGGCGCGGTGCGCGTCGTCGTCGTAAGCCTCGGCCAGATGCGCGCGCGCCAGGTGACCTTCGACCGTCGGCCCGATCTGCAATGACCGCGCGATCTGTTCGGCCGCGTCGTCCAGGCGGTCCAGCTTGATGAACAGCTCCGCCAGGTGGGCGCGCTCCTCCGCCGCGTCGGGATCGAACGGCAGCGCGCGCTGCAGCTCGTCGGCCGCGTCCTTCCAGCGGTCTTCCTGCTCGTAGAGGTACGCGCGCGTGACGTGCTCGTACGCCTCGGGGCTGACCGCGCGCGTGACCACCACCCGCCCCTTCACGATCTTGGTGACCGGCTGCGGCGCGGTCGCGCAGCCGATTGGTGCGAGCAGCGCCACCACGAGCGCGCCCCTCACCCTGGCCCTCTCCCCGCGGGAGAGGGAAGCAGAATGCTTCTCCCGAGACGTCACAGCGGAATGTTCCCGTGCTTCTTGGGCGGGTTCGTGTCGCGCTTGTTGGCGAGCGCGGACAGCGCGCGGCACAGGCGCGCGCGCGTCTCGCGCGGGCGGATCACCTCGTCGACGTAGCCCAGCGCCGCCGCCGCGTACGGGTTCGCGAACTTCTCGCGGTACTCCGCCACGTACCGCGCGCGCGCCGCCGCCGGATCGGCGGCCTTCGCCAGCTCGTCGCGGAACACGATGTTGACCGCCCCCTCCGGCCCCATCACGGCGATCTCCGCCGACGGGTACGCGAAGCTCACGTCGCCGCGGATGTGCTTGGACGACATGACGTCGTAGGCGCCGCCGTAGGCCTTGCGCGTGATCACCGTCAGCTTGGGCACCGTCGCCTCGGCGAACGCGTACAGCAGCTTCGCGCCGTGGCGGATGATGCCGCCCCACTCCTGCGCAGTCCCCGGCAAGAAACCGGGGACATCGACGAAGGTGACCAGCGGCAGGTTGAAGCAGTCGCAGAAGCGCACGAAGCGCGCCGCCTTCACCGACGCGTCGATGTCCAGGCAGCCGGCCAGGTGCGCGGGCTGGTTCGCGACCAGGCCGACGGGCCGGCCGTCGAGGCGCGCGAACGCGATGATGATGTTGCGCGCGTGGTCGGGCTGGATCTCGAACAGCACGCCGTCGTCGACGACACCCTTGAGCAACACGTGCATGTCGTACGGCTTCGACGATTCGGCGGGGACCAGGTCGTCCAGCGCCGCGTCCTCGCGATCGGCGCGGTCCTTCGTCGGCAGCCGGGGCGGATCCTCGCGGTTGTTCTGGGGCAGGAACGCGAGCAGCGTGCGCAGCCCCTCCAGCGCCGCCGGCTCGTCGGGGAACACCTTGTGCGCGACGCCCGAACGCATCGTCGCCGCCGCGCCGCCCAGATCCTCCTTGGTCACCTCCTCGTGCGTGACCGCGCGGATCACGTCGGGACCGGTGATGAACATGTGGCTGGACGACTCGACCATGAACACGAAGTCGGTGATCGCCGGCGAGTAGACCGCGCCGCCCGCGCACGGCCCCAGCACCGCGGACAGCTGGGGCACCACGCCCGACGCCAGCGTGTTGCGTAGGAAGATGTCAGCGTACCCGGCCAGCGACACCACGCCCTCCTGGATGCGCGCGCCGCCCGAGTCGTTCAGGCCGACGATCGGCGCGCCCGCCTTCATCGCCAGGTCCATCACCTTCACGATCTTCTTCGCGTGCGCCTCGGCCAGAGACCCGCCGAACACGGTGAAGTCCTGCGCGAACGCGAACACCGTGCGGCCGTGGACATTGCCGTAGCCGGTAACGACACCGTCGCCCAGCACCTTGTTCTCGGCAATGCCGAAGTCGGTGCTGCGGTGAGTGACCAGCTTGTCCATCTCCACGAAGCTG
>Ga0070668_100003275_pt1 | contig 11940 bp, 11 predicted proteins | sample KBSS43metaG_FD_64661 | JGI IMG/M metagenome (GOLD analysis project Ga0070668, IMG submission 64661) | Switchgrass rhizosphere microbial communities from Kellogg Biological Station, Michigan, USA - KBS S4-3 metaG | ecosystem: Host-associated > Plants > Roots > Rhizosphere > Soil ... | reverse complement strand
AAGGAGGCCCAGGGCCCACCCGCCAAGCGCCCCGACGCGCCCACCGGCCCGCACCCCGCCCCCCGCGACCGAGTCGAGGAGGCCGACCGCCGCCGCGCAACGACCGGCGACCGCGTAGCCGAGGCCGACCGCCGCCGGGCAGCCAGCACCGACAGCCCAGCCGGAGCCGACGCCCGCCACGCAACCAGCGCCGACGCCTAGCGAAGCCGACCCCGGCCACAGCCCCTCGCGCGGGCCGGTGCGCCTCAGGACGCCGGGGATGCCTGGCCGCTGACCGCCCGGACCATGTCGATGGTGTCGGCCTCGGTTGCCGGCTTGTCGTCGCGATAGCGCAGCACCCGGGCGAACCGCAACGCCACCCCGCCCGGATATCGCGGCGACGTCTGCACCCCGTCGAAGGCCACCTCGACCACCTGCTCGGGCCGGACCCGCACCACCCAGCCGTCGTCGCTGACCGCCAGCTCCTGGAAGCGCTCGGTCTGCCAGCGCAGCAGCTCGTCGGTGAGCCCCTTGAACGTCTTGCCGAGCATCACGAACCCGCCGCCGACCGGGTCGCGCGCGCCGAGATGCAGGTTGGACAGCCAGCCCTTGCGCCGGCCATGTCCCCACTCGACGGCCAGCACCACCAGATCGAGGGTGTGCCTCGGTTTGACCTTGACCCAGGCCGAGCCGCGCCGCCCCACGTCATAGGGCGCCTCCAGCGCCTTGACCACCACTCCCTCCTGGCCCGCGGCGAGTGCGGCGGCGAAGGCCGCGGCCGCCTCCTCCTCGGTGGTGGCGGTGGTGCGGCCGACGAGCAGCTCACCCGGGAGCGCGTCGGCCAGCGCGGCCCAGCGCACCCGCCCGGGCTCGTCGAGCAGGTCGGCGCCGTCGAGGTGGAGCAGGTCGAAGAAGTAGGGCGTGAGCACCGCCGCCTGGCCGCTGCCGCGGGTCGCGGCGCGGCTGGACGTCTCTTGGAACGGCCGGGGCCGGCCGGCCTCGTCGAGCGTCATGGCCTCACCGTCGAGCACCATCTCGCGGGCCGGCAGCCGGCGCACGGCGGCGACCACCTCGGGCATCCGCGCGGTGATGTCGTCGAGGCTGCGGGTGAACACCGCCACCTCGTCGCCGGACCGGTGCACCTGGATGCGGATGCCGTCGAGCTTGACGTCGACGGCCGCGGGCATGCCGGTGGCCAGCAGGGCGGCGCCGACATCGGGGGCGCTCTGCGCCAGCATCGGGGTCAGCGGCGTGCCGACCCGCAGGTGGATCTCGGCGAGGGCCGGCGCGCCGCGGGTCAGCGCGGCGACGGCCACCTGTTTCAGGTCGCCGGAGAGCAGCAGCGCCCGCCGCACCGCGGTCAGCGGGACCTCGGCGGCCTTGGCGATCGCGTCGGCGAGCAGCCCCGCCTGGGCACCCTGGCGCAGCTCGCCGCCGAACAGCCCGATCAGCAGCCGCTGCTCGTCGGCGGTCGCCGCCCCGAACAACGCCCCGAGCAGCTCGCGGCGCCGCGCCTGCGACCCGGCACCACCCACCGCCGAGATCTCGGCGATCGCGGCATCGACCCCGCCGACGGTGAGGGTGGGCTCGGCGGCCGGCGCGGGGCGATCGCGCAGGCTCGCATAGCCCACGCCGGTCTGCCGCTGCCGCAGCTCACCGGCGAGATAGGCGGACCCGGCCGCGATCTCGCCGGGATGGAGCCGGCGCAGCGCGTCGGCGAGGAGCTCGACCTTGGCCTTGCGCCCCGAGGTCGACGTCACGGCGGCCGACGTGGCCGCGATGTCGAGGAATCGCACGATGCTCATCCTGGCAGCCGCCTATGACATTTTCCGCCCGGTCGCGACGCGCTCCCCCGCGCAGCGCGTCGCGACCGGAGCATCAGGCGGCCAGCGGCTCGGCGATGCGGAACCCACGGGCCCGCACCGAGTCGGCGACCCGGGTCAGCTGAGCATCGATCTCACAGAGCGTCGCGGAGATCTCCTCCAGATGCTCGGTCAATGCGCGGTCGTCCCACCCGGAGACGTCCACCTGGTCCATCGCACGCACCGCGGCGCGCAGTCGAGCAATGGACTCGATGCGCTCCCGGGAACGAAGACGGTCAATGGAGTTGCGCGGGCCGACGGGCATCGGCCGCAGCGCTGGGGACACCGAGGCAGGCACATCATTCGAACGCATGTTCGATATCCTAACAGGACCGGCCGCCCGGCACACCACGCGCCGTCCCAGATGCCGGGAAGGCGCGGGTGAACCGCGTGCGCGAACGTCAGGCCGATAGGACACGCCGAAACACGTCGCCGGCGTCCGCCGGCGCGGCCTCCGCGGCCACAAAACCGTCGGGCCGGATCAGATAGAGCCGCCCCGGACGCAACGGGGTCTCCGGCGCCTCCGGAAACATGTGCACGGGCAACCCGACGTCGGGCGCCTCCTCGGCCGTCACCCCGCCGTAGCCGTGCACCTGCCACCGCAAGGACCGCAGCACGGCGAAATTGTCCCCTGCCCAGGGCAGCCTGCGGCCGACCACCGGGTCCCGGCGTCCGCCGGCCGCCTCCCTGGCGCCCGGCCTCATCCAGTAGTGGATGCGAATCTGCGACACGTACTGGAACAGCCGGGAGCCCCCGGCGCCGCGGGGCAGCAACCGCACGCCGACCGGCGCCGCCAGCGGGACGATCAGCGCGCGCAGCAGGCGCCGCACCCGACGCTGTGAGGTGATGAATCCGAAGATCCGGTCGGTGGTGGCCACGAGGGTTTTCGCGACCGGGCGGCGCTCCGCCTCGTACCGGTCGAGCCAGTTGTCCTTGCGCCGGCCGGCGAGCACGTCGGCCAACTTGAAGGCCAGGTTGTGCGCGTCCTGCAGGCCGGTGTTCATGCCTTGGCCGCCGACCGGCGAGTGCACGTGCGCGGCGTCGCCGGCCAGGAAGAACGGCCCGTCCCGGAACGCCGCCGCGATCCGGTGATGCACGCGGTAGGTCGCGAACCACCGCGCCCGGTCGTAGGTGACCGCGAACCGGCGGATCCGCGGCCGTACGTCCTCCTCGGTCAACTCGCCGTCGCCGTCCTCGTCGCGGACCAGCCCGATCAGCCGCCAGGTGCCGCGGCCCTTCATCGGGAAGCCGAGCAGGAAGTCGTCGCCGCCGGGCCGTACATTGATCGCATTTGTCACCATGCCACCGGTCGCCTCCGCGTCCAGCACGAAGAACCGGTGCGGGTTGGTGATGCCGTCGAAGGCGATGCGGCGCGCCTTGCGTACGGCCGAGTTGGCCCCGTCGCAGCCGACGCAGAACCGCGCCCGGACGGTGTCGTTGCCGACCTTGGCCTCGACCCCGCGGTCGGTCTGGGTCATCGCCGTGATCGGCGTCTCCCAGCGCACCTCGCCGCCGAGCTTGAGCAGGTTGTCGTAGAGGATCTCCTCGTTGCGGCTCTGTTCAAGGATCTCGATGTATGGGAACGGGGTGAGGTTGCCGCCCAGCGGCCCGAGCGGCACCCGGCCGAACACCCGGTCGAGGAAGCCGGGCGCCAGCGCATCGGCCCGGTGCGCCGCGTCGAGCACCTGGTCGCCGAGGCCGAGCTGGTCGTAGATCTCGAGGCTGCGGGCCTGCACGACGAGCGCCCGCGACTCGCGGGTGGGCCCGTCCTTGCCATCGACGATGATCACGTCGACGCCGAGTTTGACCAGCCAGTTGGCGAGCATCAGCCCGGTCGGGCCGGCGCCCGCCACCAGCACGTCACACGTGAGCTCGGCCATCGGCCGCCTCCTACTTCGTCAAGGTGTCCGCCACGTTCTTGAGCAGCAGGGCCTCGGCGACGCACACCCGCTCGAACTCGCCGAGGTGCAGACTCTCGTTCGGGCCGTGCGCCCCCGAGTACGGGTCCTCGACGCCGGTCACCAGGATCGCGGCCTGCGGGAACAGCTCCTGGAAGGTGGCGATGAACGGGATCGAGCCGCCGACGCCCATGTCCACCGGGGCGACGCCGTCCCAGGCCGCGGCGAACGCGGCGCGGGCCGCGTCGTAGACCGGGCCGGTCGCGTCGATCACGCACGGCGAGCCGTCGCTCTCCAGCCGGACCACGACCTCGGCGCCCCACGGCACGTATTTCTCCAGGTGGGCGCGGACCGCCGCGTACGCCGACTTGGGGTCGTCGCCGGGCGCCAGCCGCACGCCGATCTTTGCCGTGGCGGTGGGCTGCAGGGCGTTCGCCGCCTCGAGCGTGCGCGGCGCATCGATGCCGAGCACCGAGATGGCCGGCTTGGTCCAGATCCGGTCGGTGATCGTGCCGTGGCCGATGAGCTTGACCCCGCCGAGCACGCCGCCCTCGTCCCGGAACCGGTCCTCGGGGTAGTCGACGCCGGCGCCCTCGCGGCCGACCAGGCCGTCGACCGCCACCTCGCCGTCGTCGTCGTGCAGGGTCGACAGCAGGCGGGCGAGGGTCATCAGAGCGTCCGGCACCGGGCCGCCGAACATGCCGCTGTGCACGGCGTTCTTCAGCACCTTGACCTCGGCGAACAGGTTGACCAGGCCGCGCAGCGAGGTGGTCAGCGCCGGCCGGCCGATGTCCCAGTTGCCGGAGTCGGCGATCACGATCACGTCGGACCGCAGCTCCTCCAGATGCGCCTCGATGACCGCGTCGAGCGAGTCGGAGCCGTACTCCTCCTCGCCCTCGACGAAGACCACCACGCCGACCGGCAGCTGATCGCCGAACGCTCGCAGCGCCGCGACGTGCGCCATCACGCCGGCCTTGTCGTCGGCGGCGCCCCGGCCGTAGAGCCGGCCGTCGCGCTCGACCGGCTCGAACGGGTCGCTGCTCCACAGCGCGAGGTCGCCGACCGGCTGCACGTCGTGGTGCGCGTAGAGCAGCACGGTCGGCGCGCCGGGCGGGGCGGCCTTGCGACCGATCACGGCCGGCTGGCCGCCGTACCGCACGATCTGCGTGTCGAGACCGCAGCCGCGCAGCAGCTCGGCCACGGCCTCGGCGGACCGCTCCACCTGGGAGTGGTCGAAGCCCTCGAAGGCGATGCCCGGGATGCGGACGAGCCGCTCCAGGTCGGCGCGGACTCCGGGCAGCTCCCGCGCGATCGCGGCGCGCAGATCGGTTTCACTCAAGCTCATGCGACCGATCCTAGGGCTCAGCTCTCGGCGTCACCGTCCGAGCGGCGCCGGCCCGCGTCGTTCGCCCAGGAGCGGGCGCCGCGGGCGGCCGAGCCGGCCAGGTCGGCCGCGCCGCCACCGAGCTTGCGCAGCAGCCCGACCAGCGGGTCCTGCGAGGTGGTGAAGCTTTCCCGGTACGAGTTGGCGGCGGCCTTCACATCTTCGCTGACCGAGGCGTCGCCGTCGGAGTCGCGGCGCGGGTAGTCGCCGCCGAGGATCCGCGCGTACTCCCCCGAGTCGATCCACTTGCGCATCTCGGCGGCCCGCTCGACCGGCACCGGATGGGTGTTCCACAGGGTAAGGCCGATCTTGTGGATGCTGTCCCGGAGGTCGCCGCCGCCCTCATACTCCGCGGCCTGTTCGAGGAAGGCCGCGGTGTCGATCTGCGACAGGTCGCCGCCGCCGGCGATCTTCATGAGCAGCCGTAGCGACGCCGCCGGGTCCTGCCCGGCGAGCAGGCCGGCCCGGTCGGCGGAGAGTTCCGCCTTGCGCCACCACTCGAACATCGCGGTGATGACCGCCCGCAGCGCGATCGCGCCGACCGGCAGCCAGCTCAGGTTGGCCGCCCACCTGGTCAGGATCATCATGATCGTCTTGTAGACGGCGTGCCCGCTGCGGATGTGGCCGATCTCGTGGCCGAGCATCGCGCGCAGCTCGTCGTCGTCCAGCTTTTCCACCGCCGCCGTGGTGACCACGATGAACGGCTTGTCGAGGCCGATCGCGGAGCCGTTGATCACCGGCGACTGCTCCACATACAGCTCGGGCAGCTCGGCCACGTCGAGGGCCGTGGCCGCCTCGGTGAAGCGCTGGTAGACCCGCGGATACTGCCGGTGGTCGACGCGGATCGAGCCGGCCAGGAAGGCCAGCCGGAAGCCGCGCTCGTTCCACATGCCGAAGAAAGCCTTGACCACGTCGTCGAAGCCGCGCAGCTCGCGTAGCGCCGTCAGGGCCCCGCGGTCGGCCGGGTGCTCCCACGCCCGTGAACTGATCCCGGTCAGGGTGATCCGCCGGCGTACCGGACGGTTCTCCTCGTCGGTCGTCATCGTCCCACCCCGTCCTCGCTGGTCACGGCGGCCGGAGCCGCGCAAACCGGTCGTCGCCGCCGGCCGTCGTGCCGTCGACGACCAAGTCGGCGTGCGCCGCCGTCCGGTCCTCGGCGAAATGCCGGTCCTCGGCGGTGCGCCAGCGCTCAAGGTACGCCCGATACGCAAGGCTGTCGTCACCGTCGCGGGCCACGGCCCGGGCCAGCCGGACATCGGACGGCGCCGAAACGAACACGGCGAAGCTGAGCTCCGGACGAATCTGCCGGCGCGCGGAGCTGACTCCCTCCAGAAGTACGACGGGGGCCGGCTCGACGGAGACCGGATCACCACCGAATTCCCGGCGGTGCCACTGGTAGCGCCGATAGGTCGCCGGCCGCCCGTGCCGCAGCGGCTCAAGCACCTGCCGTTCCAGCCGGGGCCAGAAGGTGAACTGGTCGTCCCACCCGTCGAGCAGGTCATCGGTGTGTACGACCGGCGCGTCCAGCTGTTTGGCGAGCGCGAGCGCGAAGCGCGTCTTGCCGGCTCCGCTGGGCCCGTCGACGGCGACCAGCCGCACGGCGCCCAGGCGTGGCGGCAGCTCCCGGACGACGGCGGCGAGCGCGGCGAAGGAGTCAGCCGGCACCCGGCGCCCCCGGCGGGATGAAGGGCAGTCCCCCGGGCGGGCCGTCCTCGATCAGCCGCCACAGCGCGGTCGTGTCCAGATGCTCTTCGACCAGATCACCGAGTACGTCGAGGGCGCGCTCACGGACCGCGGCGAACCGGGTGTCCGGGGCGACCACGAACCCGGGCCGGCCGGCCAGCCGCGCCGCCTCGGTCAGGAAGCGCCGGCGGAACTCGTCCGACTCGAACGCGCCGTGCCAGTGGGTGCCGCTGACGTTGCCGGCGACCGCGCCCTCCGGCCGACCGCCGTCGTAGCGCAGCAGGGGCTCCGGCGCGCCGGACGAGACGTACCCGTGGTGGATCTCGTAGCCGCCGACCGGCGCGCCGAGGCCGGACCCGGCCGGCCGGGCGAGGATCTTGCGGGGGCCGAAGGTGATGCCGACCGGCAGCAGGCCGAGGCCCGCGACCGTGCCGCGGCGGCTCTCCACCTCGTCGTGGATCGTCTCGGCCAGCATCTGGAAGCCGCCGCAGATGCCGAGCAGCGGCTTGCCGGCGGCCGCATGGGCGTGCACGGCGTCGGCCAGCCCGGTCTCCCGCAGCCAGGCGAGGTCGCTCACGGTGGCCTTGGAGCCGGGCAGCACGACCAGGTCGGCCTCGGCGATCTCGGCTGGTTCGACGGTGAGCCGCACCCGCACGCCGGGCTCGGCGGCGAGCGCCTCGGCATCGGTGGCGTTGGAGATCCGAGGCAGCCGGACCACCGCGACGCGCAGCCACTCGCGGCCGACCGGTGGGCCGGGGCGGCCGAGCACCCGCCCGTACGCCAGCGAGTCCTCGGCGTCCAGCCAGACGTCCGGGTGGAAGGGCAGCACCCCGTGCACCGGCCGCCCGGTGGCCGCGGTGATCATGTCGAGACCGGGCTTGAGCAGGCCGAGGTCGCCCCGGAATTTGTTGATCACAAAGCCGCTGAGCAGCGCCTGGTCGGCCGGGTCGAGCAGGGCCACCGTGCCGAACAGCGCGGCGAAGACACCGCCGCGGTCGATGTCGCCGACCACGATCGCGGGCAGGCCCGCGTGCCGGGCCAGCCCCATGTTGACGAAGTCGCCGTCGCGCAGGTTGATCTCGGCGGGGCTCCCGGCGCCCTCGCAGATCACGACGTCGAACTCGGCGCGCAACTCGGCGAGGGTGGCGTGCGCGGTCTCGGCGAGCCGCGGCCGCAGCGCCCGGTAGTTGCCGGCGGTGACCGTGTCGATCGCCTCGCCGAGCAGCACCACCTGGCTGGACAGGTCGCTGCCCGGCTTGAGCAGCACCGGGTTGAACCGCAGGTCGGGCGCTATCCCGCAGGCCGCGGCCTGCATCGCCTGGGCCCGGCCGAGCTCGCCGCCGCGCCCGTCCGGCCCGACCACGACGGCCGAGTTGTTGGACATGTTCTGCGCCTTGAACGGGGCCACCTTGACCCCGCGCCGGTGCAGCCAGCGGCAGATCCCGGCGGTCAGTACGCTCTTGCCGGCATCCGACGTCGTCCCGGCGACCAGCAGCCCGCCGCTCATCGCCGGACCCACGCGGTGGCCGCCGCCAGGGCGACCGCCGCCGCTCCGACCGCGCCCGACACCCGGGCGGCCCGCCGCAGATGCACCGCGGACGGCCGCGGCCCGTCACCCAGCAGCGGCCGGACCTCGCTGCGTCCGAAATAGACGTTCCGGCCGCCGAGCCGGACCCCCAGCGCGCCGGCCATCGCCGACTCGCACTGCCCCGCGTTGGGCGACGGATGATCGTTGCGATCGCGCCGCCAGACCCGCAGCGTCTCCCGCGGCGTGCCGCCGGCGATCGGCGCCACGGCCACGGTGAGCAGCCCGGTCAGCCGCGACGGCAGCAGGTTGAGCACGTCGTCGAGCCGGGCCGCCGCCGTGCCGAACCGGGCATACCGCGCGGAGCGGTGCCCGACCATCGCGTCCAGCGTGTTTGCCGCGCGGTAGGCCAGCAGCCCGGGCAAGCCGAACAGACCGCCCCAGACCAGCGGGGCGACCACCGCGTCGGACGTGTTTTCGGCGACCGACTCGACCGTTGCCCGGGCCAGCTCCGGTTCGTCCAGCCGGGACGGATCCCGGCCGCAGAGATGGTTGAGCCGCCCGCGAGCCGCCGCGAGGTCGCCGCCGTCCAGGTGACCCGCCATGATCCGGGCCTCCCGGCGCAGGGTGCGGCCGCCCAGCACGGTCCAGGTCGCCGCCGCGACCAGCACGGCCCGGGCCGGCGGCCATCGCCGGGTGGCGGCCGCGGCGGCCAGCCCCGCGGCGGCCGGCACACCGACCGCGACCGCGGCGAAGACCGCCCCGGAGCGCCGGTTCGGCGCATAGAGCCGGCGTTCCAGCGCCCCGGCGGCCGTGCCGAAACCGGCCACCGGATGGAAGCGGCGCGGATCGCCGAACACCGCGTCGAGCAGGTAGCCGGCCACCAGGCCGGCCGCCTCCGCCCGTCCCGACCCCGTCGTGGCGATCATGGCCGCAGGTCGCAGACCCACACGAGAAGATCCGGCGACTCCGACGCCGGACCGTCCGGCATCGGGATCGGCTCCAGCTCACCCCACGCGATCGCACCCGGCGCGTGATCCGCCAGGAACTCGTCGACGATCTTGTGAAGGTCGCTGGACGGCTGGTACGGACCTTCGAACGGCAGCCCGTCCTGGTGGCAGGAGCGCGTCGAGCAGCGCAACTGCCCGGCCTGCGGGTCGTGCCAGACATAGAACGTGACCGGCCCCTCGTGCCGCCGGACGACGACCTGGTCACGCAGCAGCTCGGCCGTCTCCACGAAGGCGGACACCACCTCGTCGGCCGACAGGCCCATGCGCTCGTGCGGGGGCGCCCCGAACCAGCTCGTGTTGGCGTCCTCGGCGGCCTGGTCGTGCGGGGAAAGCACCAGTGTCTCGCCCGCGATGGCGCGGATCTCCTTCAACAGCACGAGCCCCAGTCTGCCGGTCGAGCACCGGTCGAGACCAACCGGGCAGGTCGGATGGGCGGTTCGATACCTCGGCCCGATCGGACACCCCCATTCGGAACGAGAAGGCCGATCGGACCACCCCGACCGGGGGACCCGGCGGCGAGCCGCCGGGTCCCCCGGGCCCCGATCACGCCGGGACGGGCTCCCGCTTGGTGGTCCGCCGGCTGCGCCGGGTGGTGGGCGGCTGCGCCGCGGCGAGACGCTCCACCTCCAAGGCGAGTTCCTCCTCCGACTCGGGCACGGCGACCACGTCGGCGAAGGTCGGCACCTCCTCTTCCTCGGGCACGCCGTCGCCGTAGCCGACGGGCACGTCATCCCCGGTGAGCCGCATCGAGGTTTCGCCGCCGACGAGGACCTCCTCCGCGCCATCGGAGATCGTGCTGGGGTCACCCTTGGGGTTGCGGTGGAACTTCCCGCGGCCACGGGACAGGTCGTGGCCGATGGAGAACGCCTCCATCTCGTACGAGATGCGGTGGTTGCCCTGGTCGTCCGTCCAGTTGCGGGTGTAGAGCCGGCCGTAGACGATGACCGGATCGCCGATGGTGATCGACGACGCGACCCCCTCGGCGAGCCGGCGCCAGGCGGTCACCCGGAGCCGCAGGTTGTTGCCGTCGACCCAGCAGTCCCTTTCCCGGTCGAACCGACGCGCGTTGGACGCGATCCGGAAATTCGCCACGAGCGCGCCCGAACTGGCGATGCGCCGCCACTCGGGGGCCGCCAGAACGTTGCCGACGACCACGAGATTTGTGTCGAACACAGTGCCCTCCTGTTGCGAGTTGAGGCGGGCAGCATGGCGCGCGGCGGGTACCGGCGGGGGATCTTGAGGGGCCGGGCTGTGGAAAGCCGGCGAGCTGTGGAAATCGGCAGTCCAGCCAGTGGATCTGATATGGCGCTCGGGCGGGTACCGATGGGTAACCTGAGTCCGTGGAAACCGACGTGCTGGGACCGCCGTACGAGCGGCACACCATCGACCTGGGCACCGACGACGAGGGCGCGGTCGTGGCCACGCTGGTACGCCGGCGTGCCGAGCAACCGGCGCGGCGGGCGGTGCTCTACGTGCACGGCTTCGTCGACTACTTCTTCCAGACCCACCTGGCCGACTTCTTCGTCGAGCGCGGCTGGGACTTCTACGCCCTGGACCTGCGCAAGTACGGCCGCAGCCTGCTCCCGCACCAGACCCCGAACTTCGCCCGCAGCCTCGCCGACTACTTCCCCGAGCTGGACGAGGCGACGCGGATCATCCGGGACGAGGACGGTCACGATCAGATGCTGGTCGCCGGCCACTCGACCGGCGGCCTGATCACCTCGCTCTGGGCGCATGCCCGGCAGGGTCAAGGCATCGTCGACGGCCTCTTTCTGAACAGCCCGTTCTTCGACTTCAACGTCCCGTGGCTCATCCGGCGCCCGATCATGGCGGCGACGGTCGCGGCGAGCCGGCGTACGCCGTACCGGAAAATCCCGACGGCCGGCCTGGGGTTGTACGGCCAGAGCCTGCACAGCGATCACCGCGGCGAATGGACCTACGACCTGGCGTGGAAACCGGTCCTCGGCTTCCCGGTGACGGTGGGCTGGCTGGACGCGATCCGCCGCGGTCAACGCCGGCTGCGGGCCGGCCTGGCGATCGACGCGCCGGTGCTGGTGGCCTGCTCGACCCGCACCTACCGCGGCCGGGCCTGGCACGAGGACGCCCGGATCGCCGACACGGTGCTGGACGTCGAGCACATCGTGCGCTGGGCGCCCCGGCTGGGCTCGCGGGTGACCATCGCCCGGTTCGACGGCGGCATGCACGATCTCACACTCTCCGGCAAGGACGTACGCGCGGAGGTGTTCCGCGAGCTCGGCCGGTGGGTGGACGCGTTCGTACCGCCGACCGGCACCCCGGAGATCGAAGTGCCGCCGGCCCCGGAGGACCAGGTCGCCTAGAGGATCCAGTGGTGGAAGGCCACCGGCATCGCCATGATCAATAACGCCGCGGTCAGGACGATCTTTCGCATCGCTACCCCCAGAGGTTCGTCGATGTCGCGATCGCAGCTTAGCGCGAGCCCACCGGCCCGGAAACCGATCCAAGCCAGCGCCGGGGACGGCGGTTGGCGATGCTCGACGCGCTCGGGTCTCCGCTGCGGGCCCGGGCGGCCACCCTCGCCGCGTTGGAGCCAGCCTAGGCAGGCCGGGCAGCCGCCCGG
>Ga0070668_100003272_pt1 | contig 11943 bp, 12 predicted proteins | sample KBSS43metaG_FD_64661 | JGI IMG/M metagenome (GOLD analysis project Ga0070668, IMG submission 64661) | Switchgrass rhizosphere microbial communities from Kellogg Biological Station, Michigan, USA - KBS S4-3 metaG | ecosystem: Host-associated > Plants > Roots > Rhizosphere > Soil ... | reverse complement strand
TTCCACGGTCGCCTGGGCGGCCGTGCTGTCCGGCGCGTCCCGCAGCGTCGCCTCGATCAGGACGAGGCCGCCGCGCGGCGGGATCGGGTCGCCGATGCCGGTGACGCCCGGCGTGTCCCGTACGGCCTGGGTCACCTGGCCGGCCGCCGCCTCCCGGGCGATGACCACGACGGGCTGGCCGCCGCCGGCCGGGAAGTGCCGGGCGAGGGCCTCCTCGCCGACCACCGACGGCTGTTTCGAGGTGAACGAGTCCGCGGTGGACAGGCCGTCGGCGTCGAGCTGGAACAGGCCGAGCGCCATCGCGCCGAGGGCCGCCGCCGTGCCGATCCAGACCACCCGCGGCCGGCGCCCGATGCCGCCGCCCAGCCGGGCCCACACCCCGGTCGTGCTCGGTTCCGGGCTGCCGTATTTGGGCCGGACCGGCCAGAACAACCACCGCCCGAAGATCACCAGGAGGGCCGGCAGCAGGGAGATCATGGCGAGCAGGCCGACCGCGATGCCGATCGCCGCGACCGGCCCGAGCCCGCTGGTCGAGTTGAGCTCGGCCAGGGTCAGCAGGGACATGCCGATCGCCACGGTGGCGGCGCTCGCGATGATGGCCGGGCCGGCCCGGTGCAGCGCGAGTTGCATCGCCTCGTGCCGGTCGGTGTGCCGGCGCAGCTCTTCCCGGTAACGGGCGACCAGCAGCAGCGCGTAGTCGGTGCCGGCGCCGAAGACCAGCACGGTGAGGATGCCCGCGCTCTGCCCGTTGACCACCAGGCCGGCGTGCTTGGCCAGCAGATAGATCACCGCCTGCGCGCTGAACAGCGCCGCCACCGCCGAGATGATCGGGAGCAGCCACAGCACCGGGCTGCGATAGGTGATCAGCAGGATCACGGTGACCACGATCAGCGCGGTGTAGAGCAGTGTCCCGTCGATGCCCTGGAACGCCGAGGCGGAGTCGGCGGCGTTGCCGGCCGGGCCGGTCAGATAGATCTGCAGGCCGTTCTGGCCGGAGCCGGTCACCGCCTGGACGCCGTCGACCACCTCGACGATCTTTTCCCAGCCGGTTTCGTCGATCTTGATCGGCGCGATGACCTGGATCGCGGCCTTGTCCTGCGCCTCGATCGGCCCGGCGATCTGCCCGGTGACGCCGGGCACCGCGGCCAGCGCCGTCACGTCGGCGCGCGCCTTCTGCCGGTCCGCGTCGGTGATCCCGCCCGGGCGTTCGTAGACGATCACGGCCGGGGCGATGTCGTCCGGCTGGAACTGCCGGCCGAGTTCGGTGACCTGGGTCGACTCGGCGCTGCCCGGCAGCCAGGCCGAGTTGTCGTTCTTCTGGACCTCGGACAGCTTGCCGGCCAGCGGCGCCGCCAGGACCAGAACCACCACCCACAACGCCAGGACGATCCATTTCGACCAGCGGCCGCAGACCAGCCTTGCCACCCCACCTGTCGCCATCGCGCCTTCACCCCAAGGAATACAGACCCCCACGAGACTCGCGTCTGACTGCCGGAGCGTATGCCCGGCCCGGCTGGTCACCCAACCCAGTTAGGCCGTAGCTCAGGGTTATCTCAGGGGAAGATTCCCGGCAAACATCTCCAGTGTGGAGGTAATGGGCTGACCTCATTCGGACAGCGTGATCGTCACCCGTTCGGCATAATCGAACGGGTGACCAATTGGGAGTATGCGCGGCTGGAGTACCGCGCGGCCGGCACCCTGGGCGCCGACCGGTTCATGGACTGGACCGCGACGTTCTACCACCCCGGCGGCGTCCTGCGGTGGGGCACCGACGAGCGCTTCGACGACCTGCGCCACCTCAACCGGGCCGGCGCGGCCGGCTGGCAGGCGTACAACCGGGCGGCGATCCACGTGCACAACGAGCCGCATCGGCTGAGCAGCGTCACGTACTCCATGCGCCGGCCCGTGCCGTAACCGTGCGCAAGGAGACCGGCCGCAAGCTGATCGCCTCGAACAAGAAGGCGCGGCACGACTACGCGATCCTCCGGACCTACGAGGCGGGCATCGTGCTCGCCGGCACGGAGGTGAAATCGCTGCGCGAGGGCCGCGCCTCACTGGTGGACGCCTTCGCGCAGGAACACGAGGGCGAGATCATGCTGTACGGGCTGCACATCGCCGAGTACGGGTACGGCAGCTGGACCAACCACGCGCCGCGGCGCACCCGCAAGCTGCTCCTGCACAAGGCCGAGATCGGCAAGATCCTCGCGCAGCTGCGGGACGGCAGCGGGCTCACCCTGGTGCCGCTGTCGATGTATTTCAGCGAGGGCTGGGCAAAGGTCGAACTGGCGCTGGCGCGCGGCCTCAAGTCGTACGACAAGAGGCAGGTCCTCGCCGCCCGCGACGCGCAGAAGGAGATCGCCCGGGAGTTGGGCCGGCGCCTGAAAGGCCGCCACTAGAGTCGATTCATGACCGCACGCCTGGATTGGGAAGACCCGACCCTACGGGAATGGGACTGCACGGTGCTCTGGTCCGACCCGGATGACGGCATCGTGCTCGACCGGTCGGCCTTCTATCCGGGCGGCGGCGGGCAGCCGCCGGACCACGGCGTGCTGCTCTGGCAGGGCGTGCAGACCCGGATCGTGGACACCCGCAAGGGCGACGACCTGCGGCTGATCCCGGCCCCGGGCGACCCGGTCCCGCCGGCCGGCACGGCGGTGCGCGGCGCGATCGACGACGAGCGCCGGTCGACGCTCATGCGCACCCACTCGGGCCTGCACATTCTCTGCGGCACCGTGTTCCGCGACTTCGGCGCGCTGGTCACCGGCGGCAACATGCAGCCCGGCGAGGCCCGGATGGATTTCAACCTGCCCGAGGTGCCGGCCGGCTTCAAGCAGACGCTGGAGGACGCGGTGAACGCGGAGATCGCCGCCGACCGCAAGATCGTCGCGCGGGTGCTGCCGCGCGAGGAGGCGCTGCGCATCCCCACCCTGGTGCGCACCCAGGACGCGCTGCCGCCGCTGGACAACCCGGAGATCCGGGTGATCGACATCGTCGGCCTGGACGTGCAGGCCGACGGCGGGACGCACGTCGCCTCCACCAGCCAGGTCGGCCGGGTCGAGGTGGTCAAGGTCGAGAGCAAGGGCAGGCAGAACCGCCGGGTACGGATCCGCCTGGCCCGCTGAGCCGAGCTCACCTACTGCGCGGCGTTGCCGCCCACGCCGTGCTGCCGGCAGAGCTGCTTGTACTTGCCGGCGCACAGTTCCTGGGTGTTGACGAAGCCGGCGTCGACCACCTTGTTGATCGAGTCGATCGTGATCGGCACGGGGTCCCGGGCGACGAACGGGACGTAGGCGCCGGACTCCGGGTCTTTCAGCCGGTCCTTGGTGGTCGGCTGCTGGCCCTTGAAGAGCTTGACCGCGAGGTCGGCGGCATCCTTGGCCAGCGGCTTGAGGTCCTTGAAGATGGTGACGCACTGCTCGCCGGACAGCACGTTCTGCAGACCCTGGACGGTCGCGTCCTGCCCGGTGACCGGGACCTTGCCGGCCAGGCCCTTCTTGCGCAGCACCTCGATGGCGGCGTTGCCGAGGCCGTCGTTGGCGGCGAGCACCGCGCTGATGCCGGGCTGCTGCTCCAGCATCTGCGCAAAGATCTTGGTGCCCTCTTTGTTGTCCCAGTCGGGGACGAACTGATCCGGCCCCTTCGTGTACAAGGCCGCGTCGTACATGGGCTGCAGGACGCGGTCGTAACCGGTCTTGAAGAGCGTGGCATTGTTGTCGGTCGGCGAGCCGTTGAGCTCGGCCACGATCGGGTTGACCACCCGGCGGGCGGCCAGGCAGTCCTTCAACGCGTCGGCCTGCTGCCGGCCGACCGCTTCGCCGTCGAAGCTGACGTAGTAGCTGGCGCCGCCGTTGAGGGTGAGCCGGTCGTAGTCGATCGTCGGGATCTTCTTGGCCTTGGCCTGATCGATCACGGCCTTGCCGCTCTCCGCGTCGAGGTTCGCGATGATCAGCACCTTCACGCCGCTGTTGACCATCGCGGAGCCGATGCGCTTGAAGTTCTCCTTGTCGCCCTCGGCGTTCTTGATCTCCACCTTGACGCCGGCGCTGTCGAAAGCCTGCTTGAGGTATTTCGCGTCGGCGTTCACCCAGCGGTCCGAGCTCTTGGTGTCGGGCAGGATGACGCCGACCCGCGCCTCGCCGGAGCCCGTGGTGCCGGCGCCGCCACTGGTGTCACTCGGTGAATCCGAGTCCTCACACGCTGTCATGGCAGTTGTCGCCAGCAGGCCGACCACGGCGAGGGCCAGCAGGTTCTTGCGCATTTGAGAACGAATCCTCTCCGAATGTTTCCCGACCTGAGCGGTCGATGTCGACACGGCCGAACCAGTATCGACCCGGCCCCCCGCGGGCTCGACAAGGGTACGGCACCGGTGAGGAAAATAGTTCATCTCGTGGCAGTAAGCACCACCCGATTACGCAGGGTCGTTGATCCTTTCAGCCCTTGTCCGCGCCGGCGGTAAGCCCCTCGGTCAGCAACCGCTCGGCCGCGAAGAAGAGGATCACGATCGGGACGGTGAGCACGACCGAACCCGCCATCAGCACCGTCTTGCTCACCTCGATGCCGCCGGACAGCTGCGCGAGGCCGAGCGAGACCGTCCAATCGGCACGGTCCTCGACCAGGAAGAGCAGGGCGAACAGGAATTCGTTCCAGGCAATCATGAAAACGTACAGGGCGTTCGCCATCACCGCCGGCGCGGCCAGCGGAAGGATCACTTTACGCAGGGTCTGTAACCGCGAATAGCCGTCGACCGCGGCGGCCTCCTCCAGGCTCTCCGGGATCGTCGTGAGGTAGTTGCGCAGCATGTAGATCGAGACCGGCACGGTCTGCGCGATGTACACGATCGTCAGGCCGGCCAGCGAGCCGCGCAGGCCGAGCCGGGTGAACAGGACGAACAGCGGGATGGCCAGCAGGATCGACGGGAACAGGTAGACCGCGAGGAACAGGAAGTGCACGTGCCGCCGGCCCACGAAGCGCAGGCGGGCCACCGCGTACGCACCGGGGATCGAGGCCAGCAGGGTGAGCGCCGTCGCGGCCAGCGAGACCATCGCCGAGTTGGCCAGGAACCGGATGAAGCCCTGGCCGCCGTCGCCGGCCGGGGTCAACACCTCGCGGTACGTGCGCAGCGTCCACTCGGCCGGGCCGGCCCAGATCCGGCCCGGGTTCTGCAGCACCTCCTCGATCGGGCGCAGCGACAGCAGCAGCATGTAGTAGAAGGGGAACAGGGTCACCACCACGAGGACGGCGATCACCACCCAGCGCAGCACGCGCAGCACCCGCGTCTCCACGGTCGCCCGATCCATCAACGGTCGCCCCCTTCCACGCTCGGCGCGAGAAACCGCAGATAGACGGCGAGCAGCAGGACCAGGCCGAGGGCCAGGACGAGCGCCTGGGCGCTGGCCGCGCCGATGTCGAACCGTGCGGTGAGGAACTGGTAGACCCGGACGCTGACCACCTCGGTGCCCGCCCCGCCGCCGGTGAGCAGGTAGACGTCGTCGAACTTGTTGAACGTCATGATGAAGCGCAGCACGGTGAGCAGGGCGATCACCGGGGCGAGCTGCGGCAGCAGGACATGCCGGAAGATCTGGGTGGGCGCCGCGCCGTCGACCCGGGCGGCCTCCTCCAGTTCGGCGGGCACCGCCTGCAGCCGGGCGAGCAGGAAGAGGAAGGCGAACGGGAAGTACCGCCACGCCTCGAAGACGATCACCGTGAACAGCGCCAGGGGAACCTCGAACTCCCAGCCGAGCAGCGACACCTCGGACGAGCGCTGGCTGAGGAACGCGATCGGCCGGTCCCAGCCGAGGATCCGGGTGCCCCAGTCGTTCGCCAGCCCGAACTGCGGACTGAGCAGGATCTCCCAGACAAAGGTGACGGCCACGACCGGCGCCACGTACGGAAGCAGCACCGATGCCCGGACCAGCGTCCGGCCGCGGAACCACCCGCGCAGCGCGAGCGCGGCGATCAGGCCGATGGCGATCGACCCGACCGTCGCGCCGATCGTGTAGACCAGGGTCGTCCACAGCGACGACCAGAAGCCCGGCGAGGAGAGCACCAGCTTGAGGTTGGCCAGGGTGTACTCGCCGAACACGCCGGCCCGGCGCAGATTGATCAGCCGGATCCGCTGGAACGCCAGCATGACGGTCCACAGCACCGGCAGCACCACGACGACCAGGACGACGATCAGCGTGGGCGACAGGTAGGCCAGCCCGGCCCGGTTCTCCCGCTGGCTGCGGGTGAGCTCGCGGGACCGGGCCGGCCCCGGGGTCTGTGCCCGCGGCCGGGTGGCGACCATTACTCGAGCGATTTCTGGATCGAGCGGACGTCGCCGGCCGCGCGCTTGGCCGCGCCGGCCGCATCGACCTCGCCGTTCGCCAGGGCGTTCACCGCCTTGGGCACCGGCAGCTCGCCCAGCGTCGCGCCGACCAGGGCACCCTGCTTCTGCGGGAAGCCCCACCGCTGGAACGTGTCCGGGCTCTTCTGCAGGGCGGTCATCACGTCGGCCGGGTAGATGTCGCCGAGCGGCTTCTTCGAGTCGACGCCGGCCGGCAATTTGTTCCACGCCTCGGTGAACTTGGCCGGTTCACCGGCGGTGCCCTTGCGGACCGGGAACTTGCCCTCGGGGGCGATGCCGAGCCAGCCGGTGTACCCCTCGTTCATCATGTACGCGACGAACTTCTTCGCGTTCTCGGTGTTCTTGCCGTCCTTGGTGATCGCCCAGCTGGTGATCTCGCCGAACTGGGCCGGTTTGCCGCCGGGTCCGGCGATCGCGGTGACCACGCCGCTGTTCTTGGCCAGGAACGTCTTGTCCGACCGGCACTGCGGGCAGGACGGCGCCGCGTCGTTGCGCAGGCCGGCCATCTCGTCGAGCAGGAACGACGACCAGACCACCATGGCGGCCTTGCCCGAGAAATAGGTGGCCCGGGTGGTGTCGACGTCCTGCGCGCCCGGCACCGACCAGTTCTTCACCAGGTCGCCGTACAGCTGGAAGGTCTGCTGGCAGGGTGGCGAGTCGAGGGCCACCGCCTTGTCGGCGGTGACCAGCTGGCAGTCGTTGCCGAGCGCGAAGTTCTCGAAGGTCTGCGCGGTGAACGAGTCGTTGGGCACGGTGGCCAGCGTGATGCCGGCCGTACCGCCGGTGTTCAGCTTCTGGGCGGCGGCGCGGATCTTGTCGTACGTGTCCGGTGCCGCGAGCCCCGCCGCCTGGAACAGGTCCTTGCGGTAGAAGAGCAGCTGCGCCCAGCCGTCCGACGGCACCGCGAGCTGCTTGCCGTCCTGGCTGGTCAGCTCGATGGCCCGGGGCGAGAAGGTGGCACCGCCCAGCTGGTCGACGACCGCCTTGGCGGCGCCGGTGTCGAGCAGGTCGTTGGTGCCCATCTGGGCGACCGCCGCGAGCGGCAGCGCGCCCACCACGTCGGGCATCGTGCCGGCCGCCGCGGCCGCGGTGATCTGGCTGCTGAACTGGGCTTCCTCGGTGGCGACGATCTTGACGGCGACACCGGTGGCGGCCGTGAACCGGTCGGCGATGGCCTGCGTGGCCTGCACCCGGTCGGTCTGGTTCTCCAGGCTCCAGACGGTCAGCGCGCCGCCGGCGTCCCCGTCGCCGTCGTCGCCGCCGCAACCGGTCAGGGCGGCGGCGACGAGCCCCGCCACCGCCCCGGCGAGCATTTTCGTGATCTTCATCCGCTTCCTCCCTGTAACAGGCTGATGACGGAGAAGAATCACGTTATGCCACTCGACGCCGTATCCACCAGACACAGAACAGCGACAGAAGTGCCGTGATGCCGGTGAATACCCCCAGTTCACGCCATTGCAAGGTCCAGAACCGATCGGCCGGCACGTAGCTGATGTCCTGCCGCAGGCCGAGGGTCCCCAGCCACTTCTCGCAGGCCCGCGGGCCGCCGCCGGCGTCCGGGCCGCACTTGGTCAGGTCGACCGGGCCGGTGAACTCGGCGCCGGACGACGTGATCGTGCGGTTGCTCACCGTCCAGGCGCCCTCGACCGGCGGGCGCATGAAGACGCTGATGGTCTCGTCATTGTGGATGCCGAGCTCCCGGATACTGTCCGGGACGAACGCCGTCGTCGAGTGCACCGGCGAGCTGAGCGCCGGCCGCACGAACATCGGCATGGCGATCTGGACCAGCGCGACAAGCAGCAGGGTGATCGCCATGGCCAGCACCGTGCGCCGGGTCAGCAGTCCGACCAGAACGCCCGCGAGGAAGGCGAACGCCGCGTAGCCGAGCGGGACGATCCCGCGGGCGGCGAACAGCAGCGGCGTGATCCGCCCCTCGCTCGCCTCGTCGATCGGGCCGGACCACCAGGTCACCGCCAGGCTGATGAGACCGGCCAGGAGCACCGCGGCCAGCCCCACGCCGGCCAGCTTGACCGCGATCCACCGCCCGCGGGTCACTGTCTGGCTCCAGACCAGCCGGTGCGTGCCCGCCTCGAGCTCGCGGGCCACCAGCGGAGCGCCCCAGAAGACGCCGACGACTGCGGGCAGCAGGAACATCAGGGCGGTGGCGCCGGTGTACAGCGGGCCCGCGACGGTCCGCGCCACCTCGGCGCGGAAGTTGCCGGCGAGGTCGGCGCAGCCCGTGGTGCAGGCGGCCAGGCCGCTGCGGTCGTAGAGGTCGGACAGGCCCGGCGCGGTGGCAGCGAGCGCACCGGCCACCACCACCAGGGCCGCGGCCGCGACCCACGCCTGGGTGCGGAACTGCCGCCAGGTCAGCCAGATCATCGTTGGGTCTCCAAGCTCCGCTTGCGGCCGGCGCCGCCGGCCTCGGTCATGTACGCCAGGACGAGCTCCTCCAGGTCGAGCCGATCGGTCGCCCAGGACGGGTCGTCGATCGGGGCCGAACTGCGGACCAGCAGCGTGGACTGCACGTCGGTGTGGCTCGCGTAGACCACCTCGTGGCCCGGGCCGAGCGTGTCCGGGTCGCGCCGGGCGCCGGTCAGCCGGTGATGGGTGGCGAGGAGCTCCTCGACGTCGCCGGTCACCCGCACCCGGGACGCGGCCAGCACCACCAGGTAGTCGCAGACCCGCTCCAGGTCGGCGACCAGGTGCGACGACATGACGGCGCTGACCCCGTGCTCGGCGACGAACTCCATCAGGCCCTGGAGGAACTCGCGCCGGGCGAGCGGGTCGAGCGCCGCCACCGGCTCGTCGAGCAGCAGCAGGTCGGGCCGTTTCGCCATGGCCATGGTCAGGGCCAGCTGGGCGCGCTGGCCGCCGGAGAGCTTGCCGGCCCGCTGCGCCGGGTCCAGGCCAAGATCGTCGATGCGCTGCTCGGCCAGCCGCTTGTCCCAGCCCGGGTTGAGGTGGGCGCCGAGGCGCAGGTGCTCGGCGATGGTGAGGCCCGCGTAGACCGGGGTGTCCTGGGCGACGAAGCCGATCCGGGCCGAACCGTTCGCCGGCGGGCCGCCGAGCACCTCGATCGTGCCCTCGGTCGGCCGCAGCAGCCCGCAGGCGAGCTGCAGCAGCGTCGACTTGCCGGCGCCGTTCGGCCCGACCAGGCCGACCACGTGGCCGGCCGGGATGTCGAGGGTGCAGTCCCGCAGGGCGGTGCGCCTGCCGTACCGCTTGGTCAGGCCCGAAGTAACGATGGCGCTAGTCATCCTCGTCGCCCCGCTCGCTCTGCAGAAAAGACGCGAAATGTGCTGATCAGCAGCGCCTCGATGCTCTCGTCGTCGAGGCCGGCGGCGCGGGCCTTCGCCAGCCAGCCGGTCAGGTCCTGGCGCAGCGGCTCGTGCGCCGCAAGCGTGTCGTCGCCGCCCAGCGTGCGGGTGACGAAGGTGCCGAGGCCGGGGCGGGGCTGGACGAGTCCCTCGTACTCCAGCTCGCGGTAGGCCTTGAGCACCGTGTTCGGATTGATGGCGATCCTGGCCACCACGTCCTTGACCGTGGGTAGCTTGTCGCCCTCCTTGAGCAGGCCGAGCCGCAGGGCGTGCCGCACCTGCCGGATCAACTGCTGATACGGCGGAACGCCCGAGCGGGCGTCCAGATGAAACTCGATCACCGCTACCACCATTCCTCTAGGCTCCTAGCACAATAGCAGTAGAGGGCACACGAAAACACCCCGGCGCGGCGGGCGCCGGGGTGTTCGGGGACGGCAGGACTACCAGTTGACGGCGATGTATTTCGACTCGAGGTACTCCAGCAGGCCCTCGTGGCCGCCCTCGCGGCCGATGCCGCTCTGCTTCACCCCGCCGAACGGGGCCGCCGGGTCGCTGACCAGGCCGCGGTTCAGGCCGACCATGCCGGCCTCGATCGCCTCGCTGACCCGCAGGCCCCGGGCCAGGTCACCGGTGTAGACGTACGCCACCAGGCCGTACTCGGTGTCGTTGGCCAACCGGACGGCCTCCGCCTCGTCGCCGAAGGTGACGATCGGCGCGACCGGCCCGAAGATCTCCTCACGCAGGATCGCCGCGTCCGGCGCCACCCCGGTCAGCACCGTCGGCGGGTAGTAGAAGCCCGGCCCGGCCGGGCGGGCACCGCCGGTCTCCGCCGTCGCCCCGGCGTCCAGCGCCCCGCGCACCAGGCTGTCCACCTTGGCCACGGTGTCCTCGTTGACCAGCGGGCCGACCTGCGTCTTCTCGTCCGTGCCCGGGCCGACCACCAGGCCGGCCATCCGGTCGGCCAGGCGCCGGGCGAACTCCGCCGCGACCGGCTCCTCGACGTAGAAGCGGTTGGCCGCGGTGCACGCCTCGCCGCCGTTGCGCATCTTCGCGATCATCGCGCCGTCGACCGCGGCGTCCAGGTCGGCGTCCGCGAACACCAGGAACGGCGCGTTGCCGCCCAGCTCCATCGACGTGTTGACCACCGTCTCCGCGGCCTGCGCGAGCAGCACCCGGCCCACCTCGGTGGAACCGGTGAAGGACAGCTTGCGGACCCGGGGGTCGGCCAGCATCTTCGACACGACCTTGCCCGAGCTGCGCGACGGCAGCACGTTGACCACCCCGGCCGGCACGCCCGCCTCGGCCAGGATGCCGGCCATCGCGAGCGCGGTCAGCGGCGTGTCGCTGGCCGGCTTCAGCACCACCGTGCAGCCCGCCGCCAACGCCGGACCGATCTTGCGGGTCGCCATCGCGGCCGGGAAGTTCCACGGCGTGACCAGCACACACACCCCGACCGGCTGGCGCACCACCAGAATCCGGTTGGCGCCGGACGGCGCGGTCGCCACCAGGCCGTCGCCGCGCACCGCCTCCTCGGCGAACCAGCGGAAGAACTCCGCCGCGTAGGTCACCTCGCCCTTCGCGTCCACCAGCGCCTTGCCGTTCTCCAGGCTGATCAGCTTGGCCAGGTCGCCGGCCCGCTCGGTCATCAGCTCCCACGCCTTGCGGAGCGCCTCACCGCGTACCCGCGGAGGCGTCGCCGCCCAGGCCGCGCCCGCCTCCGCCGCCGCGTCGACAGCGGCGATCGCGTCGGCCTCCCCGCCGTCCGCGACCGACGCGATCGCGTCGCCGGTCGCCGGATCCCGCACGTCGAACCGGCTCCCCGACGAGGCGGGGACCCACTTGCCACCGATGAAGAGTTCTGTATCCACCACCCCAGCATCGTCTCGTGTTCGGCCCGCCGCCAGGTGGGCATACTGGGAGAATGGCAACGCTCGTACAGAGGCTGCGCGCCTTCCTGAGCGGCCCGCAGGGCCGCCGCCTGATCGCCGAGGGCCAGCGCCAGCTGGCCAAGCCGGAAAACCAGCGCAAGCTGCGCGAGCTCCTCAACCGGCTGCGCAGCCGGCGCCGCTGACGCGGTGCTGCTGGCCATGCCGAGCCCGCGGCTGCGGCGGTTGATGTGTGGGGTGCGCTGATACGGTCCGCCGTGTGAGAGCACGAGGTCTGTCCTTTGCCGACGCGGTTGCCCTGCTCGGCGGTGATTCGCCGGTGGTGGGGCGACTCGGCCGGCTGGCCGGGGCGGGCGCGGGTGTGGTGACCGTGGCCAGCCTCGGCACGGTC
>Ga0070668_100003271_pt1 | contig 11947 bp, 7 predicted proteins | sample KBSS43metaG_FD_64661 | JGI IMG/M metagenome (GOLD analysis project Ga0070668, IMG submission 64661) | Switchgrass rhizosphere microbial communities from Kellogg Biological Station, Michigan, USA - KBS S4-3 metaG | ecosystem: Host-associated > Plants > Roots > Rhizosphere > Soil ... | reverse complement strand
CAGACTCCACCGCGGCAGCCGGGCCAACCGGCCCGCCGCGCACGCGAGCAACGCCCCCGCACCCAACTCCCAGGCCCGGCTCGGCAACCCGTAATAGGCCCACGGCGCGCTGTGCCCCAGCTGGTAGACGCTCCAGCCGAACGAGCCGGCACCCAGCAGCACGAGCGTCGCGACCAGCATCCGGCCCCGGACGAGCAGGATCAGCAGCGGCCAGACCAGATAGAACTGCTCCTCCACGGCCAGCGACCAGAAATGCCGGAACGGCGACGGCGCAGAGTCGGCGAAGTAGTCGGCGGCCACCCCCGCGAGCCGCACGTTGATCGCATAGCCGGAGGTGGCGATGGCGTCCCAGCCATACCCGGCGAGCCGCGCCGGCGGCAGCCAGAGCCACGCCCCCGCCAGCGTCACGACGGCAACCAGCGTGGCGGCCGGCAACAGCCGGGCCGCCCGGCGGGCATAGAAGCGACGCAACGAGATCCGCCCGCTCGCGCGGTATTCACGCACCAGCAGCCCGGTGATGAGAAACCCGGAAATCACAAAGAACACATCGACGCCGACATAGCCCCCGCCGAGCAGCGGCACACCCGCGTGACCGAGCACCACGAGCAGCACGGCCACCGCCCGCAGCCCCTGGATATCGGCGCGATACCGGTTTCCGGCGCCGGCGGGCCGGGCCACCGGACCGGCGACACGGTACTGAATCGTACTGGGGCCCGCCGTCACGCCATGGGTAACGCGACCGCGGCAGCGCCCGTTACGGGACGCGAGGTCAGTCGCGCACGGCGCCTTCGGGCCAGATGCGGGTCACTGCCAGCCCGATCCGCTCGGCGTGGGCAACGACATCCGCCGTGCCGCCAAAGGATCGCGCCGGCAACCCGTCCCACACGGCAACCAGAAGATCGGCGCGCTCCAGCATCCGGACACTAGCGTCCATGTGCGACTGGGAGGTCGACTCCAGATGGTCCAGCCGGTGCACCACGGCTGCACCGGAGATCAATGCGTCGTACTCGCTGAGCGCAGGGGCCGGCAGGCCGTCACGATATCGCGCGGCCGGGACGAACACCTCCAGCGCCCCGCCGAGGTCGACAACGGCGCGCGCAAAGATTTGGTCGGCCCAGCGACAATTCGGCCGCCTTCCAACGCCCGAGCTTGGCCTCGGCCGTGGCACGGAACCCAGCCAGCTGCACGCCGTGGGCACAACCGGCGCGCGGGTGGGCGCAGCGCCCACACCCTGGGCGGATCCGCACGCCGGCACGGCTGGCGGCTGCGCCGCGAAACCCCGGCACGAGTCGCCGTAGCGGAAACTAACCCGCAAGTTCCGCCGGGGTCCGCACCAGCTCCATGATGTGGCCGACCAGTCGGGCCGGGTCGTGGGCGGTCGCCGCCACCTGCCGGGCGCGGCGGCTCTGCTCGGCGAACAGGGCCGGATCGGCGCGGTAGCGGGCGATCAGCGGACCCACCTCGGACCGACCACAATAGACGGCCGCATCGCCGTAGCAGCCCGCGTAGCGTTCCGGCATCACCACCACGCAGCCCATCGCGGCCGCCTCCAGCGCCGGCCGGGAATACCACTCGGCCGCCTCCGGCGGTGGGAAGTGCAGATAGAAGTCGAGCTGGTGGAGGAACGGGCGGGGGTCGAGGTCCGCCGCCTCGTAGCCGAGCCAGGTGCCGGCCAGCTCGACGCCGGCCTCGCCGCGTGGCCGGTCCGGCAGCCGCACCCGGACGTCCGCCTCGGGCAGCCGCCGGCAGACCGCGAGGCTGTCGGCCGCGTCGGTGGGCCAGGCCGCCGCGTCGCACAGGTCGGTGCCGACCAGCGATGGGCCGGGAGCGGCGGTGGTCCGGTCGGCGACCCAGCCGGGGGCGGCGAGGGCGGTCGGCCAGTCGGCGGGGGCCAGACCATCGACCGTACGCATGGTGGCCCGCACCCCGCCGTCCTGCGGCATCCAGATCGGGTCCGCGCCGAACAGCCGGCGCACCGCGGCCGCGCAGGTTTCCGGCTCGTAGCGGCGGTCGGAGCCGTCTCCGCGGGCCGGCGCCCGGTCGGCCACCAGCACGGCCCGGCCGGCCCGGATGCGGCTCTGCTCGCCGGTGGTGAACTGCACGACCGCGGCCTGCCGGACGATCAGCAGCGCGGCCTCGGCCGCCTCGCCGAGCGCGATCCGGTCCACCGCACCCTCGTTGACGAGATCCTGCACCGGCGCGCAGAGCGGCTGCCGGCGCAGGTAGGCCGCCCGGTACGACTCGAGTTGGAGCACCGCCACCCGCAGGCCCGCGGCGGCCAGCGCCCGCAGCTCGTCGACCGCCGTGCGCTGGCAGCTTTCCAGGAACCGCCAGTCCGCGACCATCACCACGTCGTACGCCTTGTCCCGGGAGACGCCGAGCAGGTGGTCGGGCACCGGGAAATGCCCGTGGGCGGGCACCACGCCGGCCGCGATCAACTGATGGCGCCGCTGGTAGGCCGACATGTACGCGGTCCGCGCCGGGTGCATCCAGTGTGCCTTGATCTCGGCGCGGGACAGCGAGTTCGCGGAGAGCCGGATCAGTGCGAGCGGCGGCGAGGCGAGATGCCGCACCCGGCGCGCGCCGAACACCGCCTGGATCCGGCCGATGTATTCGGAGTCGGCGGCCTTGCGCACCCGGTCGAAGTAGCCGGCCTCGCGCAACACCCGGGTCCGCCGGAACAGCAGCGACGACGGATTGAACCGGCCGCTGCGCATCCCGGGCCGGGTGAGCATCAACTGGTCGGTGACGGCGAGCCCGTCCGAGGTGGTGGCGACCAGCTTCCGGTCGTCGAGCAGCGGGCGTACCTGCAGCTCCAGCCGGCGCGGGTGGGACCAGTCGTCGGAGTCCTGGAACGCGGCGAACTCGCCGCCGGCCGCGTCGAGACCGGCGTTGCGGGCCGCGTAGGTGCCGGCGTTGACCGGCAGCCTGATCAGGCGGATCCGCTCGCCCAGGGCGGCCGCCTCGGTGAGGATCGGGTCGTACTCCGGCGGCGAGGCGTCGTCCACGATGATCACCTCGGTGTTGGCCCAGCTCTGCGCCAGGATCGAACGGACCGCGGTGAGCAGGCCACGATCCGGCCGGTACGCGGTGACCACCACCGAGATCCGGTGCGGCCCCTCGACCCGCTCCGGGGCGGCCGCGGTGAGCCGGTCGAACGGCACGCCGTCGCCGTCGGCAACGGCCGGCCCGGGCGCCGGCAGCAACGCCTGGAACGCCTGCCGCCACGGCTCCACCGGCCGGTCGGCCACGAACGGGTTGAGCAGGTCGGCGACGAGGTTGCCGTGGGCCTGCTGCGGCATCCGCCGGTATCGGCGCAGCAGCCGCCGGGCTCGGTCGGCGCCCTCGTCGGCGAGCGCCAACTGGCAGTGCAGGGCCTGCTGGGCCGGGGTCAGCCCGCGCGCGCCGAGCGCCCGCCTGGTCAGCTCGAACAGGGCGCGCGCGTCGGCGCGATCGGTGGGCAGCAGCTCCTGCAACGCGAGGACCTGCGCGACGGCCCCGACCAGCGCGGGCTGCACCCGCCGCCGGAGCCGCCGCAGCCACCGGCGGTCGCCGGCCCGGGCCGCGTCGAGCAGCTGGTCGAGCGTGCCGTGCTCGCCGAGCGCGGCGCGGCAGAGCAACTGCCGGGCGTCCAGCGACCGGTTGCGGGAGGCGGTGGCGGTGAGCGCGAGCCGCAGCCGCGGGCCCAGCGCCCGGATGTGATCATCGAGCAGAGCAGTGGCCGTCAGTCCCGTCAGCGGCTGCATGCCGGGACCAACGGAGTCCCCCGCGGCCGGTGACGCTTCTCCGCCGGGCAGGATGGGCCGTGACCGAGGTTGATGGAGGGGGTCCGAGCTTTGCCGGCCCACCGCTTTCCGATACCGCCAGAGATCTTCCGCCCTAGACCACGGCCAGCACCGCCGCCGTGACGCGGTCCCGCTCGGTGCCGTCCGCCCACGAGCCGACCAGGTAGAACGCGTCGACCACGTCGCCGCCGAGGGTGGAGATCCGGGCCGCCCGGATCTCCGCGCCGGCCTCGTCGAGTGCGGTGGCGACCCGGTAGAGCAGGCCGGGCGAGTCGGCGGCGCGCAGCTCCAGCACGGCCGCGTCGGTGGCCACGTCGCGCTGCCACACGACTCGCGGCGATGCGGTGCCACCCCGGGCGCTCATCGCCCGGGCCCGCACCCGCTGGGTCACCGAGACGTCCCCGGCGGCGACCCGGCGCAGGTCGGCGGTGAGCGCCACCGGGTCGTACGGCGAGCCGTAGCGGGGCTGGGTGAAGAACTCCACGATCGCCCGGTTCCCGATCGTCGACGAGTTCGCGCCGACCACGTCGAGCCGGTGCATGGCCAGGCAGGCGGCGACCGCGCCGAGCAGACCCCGGCGGTCGGCCGCGGACACCGCGACCCGGTCGCCGTCCAGGTGGACCGCCGGCAGGTCGCCGTCGAGCAGCTCGGGGTCGGGGGCGGGCGGCTCGGGCAGTTCGCCGGTGTCCAGCGCGGTGTGCACCCGGCTGACCAACTCGGCGATGAGCCGGCCCTTCCAGTCCGACCAGGCGGCCGGGCCGGTGGCGTGCGAGTCGGCCCGGGCCAGCGCGTGCAGCAGGTCGAGCGTGGTGGTGTCGCCGACCGTCTCGGCCACCGTGGAGATGGTCACCGGGTCGCTGAGGTCGCGCCGGGTGGCCACGTCCGGCAGCAGCAGGTGCAGCCGGACCAGCCTTTCCACGGTCGCCACGTCGGCCGGCGGCAGGCCGATCCGGGTGGCGATCTCGGCGGCGATCGGGGCGCCCACGATGCTGTGGTCGCCCGGCAGGCCCTTGCCCACGTCGTGCAGGAAGGCGCCGATCAGCAGCAGGTCGGGGCGGTCCACCTCGCGCAGGTAGGTGGTCGCCTCGTACGCCGCCTGCACCAGGTGCCGGTCGAGGGTGAACCGGTGCACCGGGTGGTGCTGCGGCAGGCTGCGCATCCGCGCCCACTCGGGCAGCCAGGCGTCGATCAGCCCGTACCGGTCGCAGGCCTCCCAGGCGGGCAGCAGGCCGGGGCCGGAGCCGAGCAGCGAGACGAAGGCGGTGCGTGCGGCGGCGGGCCACGGGGTGGGCAGCGGCGGGCAGAACGAGGCGAGCCATTCGCTGGTGGCGCGGGCGATCGGCAGCCGGACGGTGGCGGCGGCCGCGGCCACTCGCAGCGAGAGGCTGGGGTCGGGGACCGGGCCGATGGCGGTACGGGCGAGGACCAGCTCGCCGTCCTGCTCGACCACGTCCCGGGCGACCGGGCGGCGTACCGGCGACCCGGCCGGCGTGCCCCGGCGGCGGCCGACGCGCAGCCGGTCGGCCGCGCGCCACGCGTCGTCGACGGCGTGCGCGATCGTCCGGGCGTCGCCGGAGACCCGCCGCAGCAGCGCGTCCCCATCGTCGAGTTCGAGCAGTTCGGCGACCGCGGCGCGTTCCTGGGCAACCAGCCGGTCGACCCGGCGCCCGACCGACAGGTGCAGCGCGTCGCGCGTGTCGAGCAGCCGCAGGTGGGCGGCCCGGACCGCGGGCCGCATCGTGTCGGCGACCCCGGCCCGGCCGATGCCGCGCAGGATCGTCACGTCGCGCAGGCCGCCGGCCGCCTCCTTGAGGTCGCCCTCAAGGAGGAAGGCGAGCTCGCCGTGGCTGGCCCAGCGGGCCTGGGTGATTTCCTTGAGCTGGGGCATGAGGCGCACCGCGGTGCGCCGCCACTGGTCGCCGGTGGCCGCGATGAGCTCGGCGGAGAGGGCCGCGTCGCCGGCCAGGTGGCGGGCGTCGAGCAGGCCGAGGGAGACCTTGACGTCGTCGTGCGCGACCGACAGCGCCTCCGGCAGGGTACGCACGGAGTGGTCGAGGCCGAGCCGGGCATCCCAGATCGGATACCAGAGGGCGGCGGCGATCCGGTCGATGCCGGCCTGCCCGTTGTGCAGCAACACCAGGTCGAGGTCGCTGTACGGCGCACAGTCGCGCCGGCCGAGGCCGCCCACCGCGAGCAGGCTCACCCCGGGCAGGTGGCTGGGGAACATCGACTCCAGCCAGGCCCCGAGCGCCTGGGAACGTTCCCCGCGGGCGGAGGCACCGATGTGTTCGCGAAGTTTGTCCGGCGATCCGCCGGCCGGCACCGGGGGTGGGGCCGGCGGATCGCTGGACATGGTCGTCATTCAGTCGGTCAGCTCAGAGCGCGTCGAGGCCGCGCTCGCCGGTGCGGACCCGGACAACCTCGTCGACCGAGGTCACCCAGACCTTCCCGTCGCCGATCTTTCCGGTCCGCGCCGCGGTGACGACGGCGTCGACGATCTTTTCGACGTCGATCTCGTCGGTGACCACCTCAACCTTGATCTTCGGCAGGAACTCCACCGTGTACTCGGCACCCCGGTACACCTCGGTGTGGCCCTTCTGCCGTCCGTAACCCTGCACCTCGCTCACGGTCAGGCCGGTCACGCCGAGGGCGTGCAGGGCCTCCTTCACCGCGTCGAGCTGGTACGGCTTGATGACCGCGGTTACCAGCTTCATGCTCAGTCCCTCCATCGGAGCAGTCATAGGGGAATTTAACCGGCAACCTTCTGGCTGACGTCGGCCTTGCCGTCGGCGTCGATGCCCTTGCCGGCGCCGAGGCCGGCCATGGCGAACGCGCCGCCGCCGGACCCGCCGGAGGAAGTGAGCTCGTAACCCGTCTCACCGTGGTCGGCGATGTCGATGCCGCCGATCTCGGCTTCCTCGCTGACCCGCAGGCCCTTGAAGGCCTTGATGATCAGCGCGAGGATCATGGCGATCGCGAACGAGTAGAGGGTGACGACGAGGCTGCCGAGGAACTGGCGGCCGAGCTGGGCCGCGCCGCCGCCGTAGAACAGGCCGTCGCTGGCGTTGAGGATCTTGGCGTCGGTGATGCCGGAGTTGACCTGGGCGGTGGCGAAGAAGCCGATGGACAGCGAGCCGATCCAGCCGCCGACGAAGTGGACGCCGACCACGTCGAGCGAGTCGTCGTAGCCGAGGCGGTACTTCAGGCCGACAGCCAGCGCGCAGACCGCACCGGCGACCAGACCGATGATGATCGCGGCGAACGGCGCCACGAAGCCACAGGCCGGGGTGATCGCGACCAGGCCGGCGACCGCACCGGAGGAGGCACCGACCATGGTCGGCTTGCCGTCGCGCAGCCACTCCACGGCGACCCAGCCGACGAGCGCGGCGGCCGTGGCGACCTGGGTGTTGATGAAGGCGAAGACCGTGGTGCCGTCGACGGTGAGCTCGGAACCGGCGTTGAAACCGAACCAGCCGAACCACAGCAGGCCGGCGCCGAGCGCAACGAAGGGCACGTTGTGCGGACGCATGTTCTCGCGCGGCCAGCCGACCCGCTTGCCGAGGACCAGGCACAGTGCCAGCGCGGCCGCACCGGCGTTGATGTGCACCGCGGTACCACCGGCGAAGTCCAGCGCGCGGATCTTGGCGCCGATGAAGCCGCCGCCCCAGACCCAGTGCGCGACCGGGACGTAGACGAGCGTGAACCAGCCGAGCGCGAAGAGCACCCAGCCGCCGAACTTCATCCGGTCCGATACCGCGCCGCTGATCAGGGCCACGGTGATGATGGCGAACATCATCTGGAACGCCATGAAGGCGTACGTCGGGATGCCGGTCTTGGCGCCGAAGAACAGCCACTCTTCGGTGATCTTGGCGGTGCCGGTGCCGAAGTAGGTGCTGAAGTTGCCGATGATGTTGTTGAGGCCGGAGCTGTCGTTCGTGCCGAACGACAGGGTGAAGCCGTAGATGACCCACAGGACGCTGACGAGCCCGATGCACGAGAAGCTCATCATCATCATGTTCAGAACGCCCTTGGACCGGTTGAGGCCACCGTAGAACAGCGCCAGACCCGGAGTCATGAGCAAAACGAGCGCAGACGACAGGAGCAACCAGGCGGTATTGCCGGTGTTGATCTCCACGCTGCCTCCTCTCGGAATTGAGGTGTCCTCCCACACGACCCACAGAGGCAGCGTCGCCAGTCGGCCGGTTCGTGGCGGAAGCCTTCCGGGCCGCTGTTTCACGCACGGTCTACGCGCGATTTCCGGCACGTGACGGGTTGTTTCGTACGTGTGAAGAAACCCTCACAGGTCACCCGGCAAAACGCCCTGAACTGGCACAACAGGGGCCAGATTTCGACCCTTCCAGATCTACCGTACGGTCAACGGCCGATCACCGGAGGGCGTACTCAAGGGTGTGACGCTCGTAATCGAGCAGTCGGAGATCACGCATCGGACGCCTCAGATGCCCCTTATGCACGATCCTAACGAAGGCCGGGTCGCCGGCCGCCGCCATCCGGCGGATTCCCTCGACGTGATCCACGATCCGCTTGCGGATGGTCCGGACCAGCCGATGCCGGTCGCGCGGGATCAAGCCGTACGCGTCGGCGAACAGCCGCAGCCGCCGCGGCCGGTTGGGTCGTTTCCACCCCAGCGTGTACGAATCCCGGTCGCTGAACAACGGCACCCAGGTCCACGCCGCATACGCCACGTCGTAGATCCGCGCACCCGGCGAGGCCAGGTCGAAGTCGATCAGGGCGAGCGTGCCGTCCGGCCGCCAGACCACGTTGTGCGGGGCGGCGTCGTGGTGGCAGATCACCTCGGTGTCCGGCGGGGGCGGCCCGAAGGAGCGCCACACCGCGCCCGGCGGCGGGACGAAACCGTACTGCGCGTCGTGGAACATGCGCAGCATGGTCGCGACCGTGACCAGGGCCTCCTCGGTCACCCAGTGGGGGGCCAGCGGATATTCACCGCACTCGCCGTCGAGGTAGGACAGGACCTCGCGGCCCTTCTCGTCCATCCCGAGCGCGTGCGGCGAGCCGGTGAAGCCGACCCGCTCCAGGTGGTTGAGCAGGGCGTGCACGGCCGGGGTCCACGGGCCGGCGTTGCGCCGGACGGTGTCGCCGATCCGCGAGACCGTGCTGACGTTGCCGCCGTGCAAGGGAATCTCCCGCACCGGCTCCTGCGTCACCCACACCCTCCCCACGCTTTCCAACGCTGACACTTGAATCTCCGAGCCTAACCGTCGGAGCCAAGAAGCGCCTCGACGAAGGCGGCCGGCTCGAACGGCGCGAGGTCGTCCGGACCCTCGCCCAGACCCACCAGCTTGACCGGGATGCCCAGCTTGCGCTGCACGGCGATGACGATGCCGCCCTTGGCCGTGCCGTCCAGCTTGGTGAGCACCACACCCGTGACATCAACCACTTCGGTGAACACCCGGGCCTGTTCGAGGCCGTTCTGGCCGGTGGTCGCGTCCAGGATCAGCAGCGTCTCGTCGACCGGGCCGTGCTTCTCCACCACCCGCTTGACCTTGCCGAGCTCGTCCATCAGGCCGACCTTGTTCTGCAGCCGGCCGGCCGTGTCGACCAGCACAGTGTCGATGCCGGTGTCGATGCCCCGCTTCACCGCGTCGAACGCCACGCTGGCCGGGTCGCCACCCTCCGGGCCGCGAACGGTCTCGGCGCCGACCCGCTCGCCCCAGGTGGCGAGCTGCTCGGCGGCCGCGGCGCGGAAGGTGTCGGCGGCGCCGAAGAGGACGGTACGCCCGTCCGCGATCAGCACCCGGCCGATCTTGCCGCAGGTGGTGGTCTTGCCGGCGCCGTTCACGCCGACCACCAGCACCACCGCGGGCCGGCCGTCGTGCGGCGCGGTCCGCAGGCTCCGGTCGAGATCCGGTTCGAGCGCCGCGGTGAGTTCCTCGGCCAGCTGGGCGCGCACCTCGGCCACGGTGCGGCTGCCCAGCACCCGGACCCGCTCGCGCAGCCGCTCGACGATCACCTGGGTGGCCTCGACACCGACGTCCGCCCCGATCAGGCTGTCCTCGATCTCCTCCCAGGCGTCGTCGTCCAGGTGATCGCGGGAGAGCACGCTGAGCAGGCCACGGCCGAAGATGTTCTGCGACCGGGACAGCCGGGCGCGCAACCGCACCAGGCGGCCGGCGGTCGGCTCGGGCTTTTCCAGGACCGGTGCCGGCGGCTCCTCGATGAGCGGCGGCAGCTCTTCTTCCGCCGCCACCGGCGGCACGATGACCGGCGGCGCCTCCGCGGGCGGCCGCTCCAGCGTCGTCGTGCCGCCGCCCTTCGGCGGCGGTGGCAGCTCCCGGCGGCGCATCCGCGGCACCATCAAGCCGACGGCGCCGACCACCAGGACGACGAGCAGGATCACTGCGGCGACCACGTATTCCATTCCGAAATCCTGACAGATGAGGTGTCCGAGTGTGGCGTCGCCCGCGCAGTGGCGATATCCGGCACACATGCCGGAGGATGGGACCCCCAGGAACGAGCGTGGAGGCTCCCCCATGCGCCACACCCCGGCGGCGGCCCGGTGACCGCTCATCTGCTCGTCGGCCCACTGCTGCGGCGGGTCGTGGGCGATCGCGCCACGATCTGGGTGGAGACCACCGAGCCGGCCCAGGTGCGCGTCGAGGTGGACGGCGGCGGTGCCGGCTCGGCGCCGACCTTCACGGCGTACGGCCATCATTACGCGCTCGTGGTGGTCGAGGGCCTGCGACCGGCCGCCGCCAGTGCGTACACGGTGCTGCTCGACGATCACCTGGTGTGGCCGCTGCCCGAGTCGCCGTACCCGCCCACGGTGATCCGCACCCGCCCGGCCGACGACCGGGACACCCCGGTGCGCCTGATCTTCGGCTCGTGCCGGGAGGCCACGCCGCACGCGACCGCGCGCAAGCTGCCGCCGGACGCGCTCGACGCCTACGCCCGGCGGATGATGGCCGATCCGCAGCACCCCGACCTGCGGCCCGACCTGATCGTCCTGCTCGGCGACCAGGTCTACGCGGACAAGACCTCGGCAAAGGTGCGCCGTTTCCTGCGCCGCCACCGGCCGGGCGGCTACCACGGTCCGGAAAACCAGGTGGTGAGCTTCGACGAGTACACCAAGCTCTACCTGGAGTCGTGGCGCGACCCCGAGGTGCGCTGGCTGTTCGCCACCGTACCGACTCTGATGATCTTCGACGACCACGAGATGATCGACGACTGGAACACGTCGGCGGCGTGGCGGGCGATGATGCACGACCAGCCGTGGTGGATCGAACGGATCACCGGCGGCCTGGCGTCGTACTGGGTCTATCAGCACCTCGGCAACCTCGGCCCGGACGAGCTCGCCGCCGACCCGCTCTTCCAGAAGGTGACCGCCGCCGCCGACGCGACCGACCTGCTGCACGAGTTCGGCCGCTCGGTGGACAGCGGCGACCACCGCTACCAGTGGAGCTTCGCGCTCGACCTCGGCCGGGCCCGGATCGTGATGCTGGACAACCGGTGCAGCCGGGTACTCACCCCCGGCGACCGGCAGATGCTGCCCGCCGCCGAGTGGAACTGGGTGGTCGACCAGGCCCACGGCGAGTACGACCACCTGGTGGTGGGCTCCTCGCTGCCGTGGCTCATGCCGCCCGCCATCCACTACCTGGAGGCGTGGAACGAACGCACCGCCGACTCGCCGCGCCGGTGGGTGTCGGCCGCGGCCGAGCAGCTGCGCCGGGCCGTCGACCTGGAACACTGGGCCGCGTTCAGCCGGTCCTTCGAGGCCCTCGGCGAGCTGTTCCGCCGGATCGGCGAGGGCGGCCCGGACGCGCCCGGCCACCGGGTCGGCGCCGGCGGGGCGTACGCGGCGCCGACCTCGATCAGCGTGCTCTCCGGTGACGTGCATCACTCGTACGTGGCGGAGGTCGAGTTCGGCACGCCGGTGCGCACCCCGGTCATGCAGCTGACCTGCTCGCCGGTGCACAACCAGGTGCCCGCCATCATGCGCCCGCTGATGCGCTTCGGCTGGTCCCGGCTGGCCGCCCAGGCGGTACGCGGCCTGGCCCGCACGGCCGGCGTCGTCCGCCCGGCCTGGAGTTGGAAGCGGCTGGCCGGCCCCTACTTCGGCAACGCCGTCAGCACGCTGCGCCTCGCCGCCGGCTCGGCGACCGTCCGGGTGGAGGGCACCGACGCCG
>Ga0070668_100003266_pt1 | contig 11956 bp, 12 predicted proteins | sample KBSS43metaG_FD_64661 | JGI IMG/M metagenome (GOLD analysis project Ga0070668, IMG submission 64661) | Switchgrass rhizosphere microbial communities from Kellogg Biological Station, Michigan, USA - KBS S4-3 metaG | ecosystem: Host-associated > Plants > Roots > Rhizosphere > Soil ... | reverse complement strand
CGACCGAGCGGATCGTGCTGGTCGAGGACGCGGCCGAGCTGCGCCCGGTGCACCCGCACGTGGTCGCCCTGCAGGCCCGCACGGCCAATGTGGAGGGTGCCGGCGCCATCGGCCTCACCGACCTGGTCCGGCAGGCGCTGCGGATGCGCCCGGACCGGCTGGTCGTGGGGGAGTGCCGCGGTGCCGAGATCGTCGACCTGCTGGGCGCGCTGAATACCGGGCACGACGGCGGCGCGGGGACGCTGCATGCCAATGCGCCCGAGGACGTGCCGGCCCGGCTGGAGGCGCTGGGCCTGCTCGGCGGCCTGCCGCGCGCGGCGCTGCACGCGCAGGTGGTCGCGGCGCTGCAGGTCGTGCTGCAGGTCCGGCGCGCCGAGCAGGGCCGGGTGCTCGAGTCGGTCAGCGTCCTGCTGCCCGTGGGCGAGCAGCGGCTGGCCACCGTGGTCCCGGCGTGGCGCCGGCTGCGTGGTGCCGGGCCGGGCGCACCGGCGCTGGCCCGGTTGCTCGCCGCGCGCGGGGTGGCCGTGCCGGCGATCCTCGAGCCGCCCCGGGGCGCATCGTGACCGGGGTGTGGGCGGCGTGCCTGCTGCTGGCCGGCGCGCTGGCGATCGTCTGGCCGGAGCGGCCGGCCGGCTGGCGTCGGCTGCTGAGCCGGCCCGGGGCGATCGGGCGGACCGCCTGGGGCGTTCCCCGGCCCTGGCCGGCTCTGGTCGCGGCCGTTCGGCGGCAGCCCCGGCCGCTGGTGCTGACCTCGATTGCCGGGGCCGCCGCGGTGGGCCTGCTGGCCGGTGGGCCGGTCGCGGGTGTGATGGCAGCGGTCTACGCGGCGCTGGCCGGGCGGGCGCTGCTGCGGCGGCTGGCCCGCCGGCAGGCCGCGGCCGCCCGGGCCGCCGCGCTGGACGGCCTGGTCGCCCTCGCGGCCGACCTGCGGGCCGGGTTGCCGCCGGTCGCCGCGCGGCAGCTCGGCCCCGGTCCGGCGGATCGTCTCGCCCGGCTGACCGCCGCGGTCTGGCGGCTGGCCGAGCGCACCGGCGCGCCCGCCGCCGATCTGGTCGAGCGGATCGAGACCGACGCGCGGGCGGCGGACCGGTCGGCCGCCGCAGCGGCCGCTCAGGCGGCCGGGGCGCAGGCCACGGCGCTACTGCTGGCCGGCTTGCCGGTCGCCGGCGTCGCGCTCGGTGTGGCGATCGGGGCCGACCCGGTGCGAGTGCTGTTGCACACGCCGCTCGGCGCGGCGTGCGCTCTCGCCGCGGTGCTGCTGCAATGCTGCGGCCTGCTCTGGGCCGACCGCCTCGCGGCGGGAGTGCGGCGCTGATGGCCGAGTGCGAGCTGGTCGCGTTCCTGCGGGCGGCGGGTCCGGCCCGGGTGCCGCTGCGCACCTGCTGCGTCGTCGGGCTGATCGATCGGAGCGGGTCGGCGCGGCCGGAGCCTCGGGTCTGTGCCGAGACGGTCCGTGCCGAGACGGTCTGTGCCGAGACGGCTCTTGCGCCCGAGCCCGAGCCGGTGCGGGCGGCCGCGCCGTGATCTATCTGTCGGTCCTGTTGGCTCTCGCGGCCCTGGTGCTGACGGCACGGTGGCACCGGCCGCGGCGGCGCCTCAACCGGCTGCGCGGCCGCGGGCCGGCGGCGAGGGCGCCGGCGGATGGGCGCCGGTCCCGGCTCCTCATCGCCGCGAGCGTCGGGCTGGCCGTGGCCGGCCTGATCGGGACGTGGTGGGGCGTGCCGTTCGGGGCCGCGGCCGGGGTGGTGGCGGAGCGGCTGCTCCGGCGCCGCGAACCGGCCCACGTCCGCCGGGAACGCCTCGCGGCGGTGGCCGATCTGCCGCTGGGGGCCGATCTGCTGGCTGCCGCCCTGCGGGCCGGTGCGCCGGTCGACCGGGCCGCGGCGGCGGTGGCCGAGGCGCTGGGCGGGCCGCTCGGCGAACGGCTCCGGCGCACCGCGCGGTCGCTGCGGCTCGGCGCCGAACCGGCGGAGGCCTGGGCGCACCTGGCCGACATCGACGGGACGGCCCGGCTGGTCGCCGCGGCGGAGCGGTCCAGCGCGAGCGGCGGCGCGCTCGCCGGGGCGCTCGGGCGGCTCGCGGACGACCTGCGCGCCGACCGGGCAGTGGCGGTGGAGGCGGCGGCCCAGCGGGCGGGTGTGCTCATCGTGCTGCCGCTGGGGTTGTGCTTCCTGCCGGCGTTCCTGCTGGCCGGGCTGGCGCCGGTGGTCATCGCCGTGCTCGGCGCCATCCTCTGACTCCGCGGCGGGTGGCCGCCGCGGTAACGGGCAGTGCGCTGCCCTGGACAACTGAAGGAGAACCACGTGCGCAAACTGATCGCCAACCTCGCCCGGCTGCGGACCGAGGCCGCGGACGCCGGGATGAGCACCGCCGAGTACGCCGTCGGCACGCTGGCCGCCGTGGCGTTCGCCGGCATCCTGCTCAAGGTCGTCTCCAGCGCGAGTGTGCAGAACGGACTCACCGCCGTCATCGACCGGGCGCTGAAGTGACCGGGCGCCGGTGGCCCGGCCGCGACCGGGGCTCGTTCACCGTTGAACTCGCGGCCGGGCTGCCGGCGCTCCTGCTGCTGCTCCTCGCGGCGCTCACCGCGGTCGGCGCGGTCACCGCGAAGGGCCAGTGCGTCGACGCGGCGCGCGAGGCGGCCCTGGCGGCGGCCCGCGGTGACCCGGGCGAGGCGGCGGGCCGGCGGGTGGCGCCGCCGGGTGCTGTCGTCGAGATCGGTGGCGACGCCGAGGCGGTGACGGCGGCCGTGCGGGCACCGGTGCGGTTGCTCGGGGCCCGGCTGCCGGCGATCACCGTGCGGGCGACGGCGGTCGCGGCGCGGGAACCGGACGCCGGCGGGAGTCCGGGGTGAGCGGCCGGACGCGGGCGGATCGGGATCGAGGGGCGGCATCGATCTTTCTGCTGGCCGTCGGGCTGTTCCTGGTCGCCGCGGGGGTGGCCGGCGCGGCGGTCGGCTCGGCGTGGGTCGGCCGGCACACGGCGCGGACGGCGGCCGACCTAGGTGCGCTCGCCGGTGCGGCCCAGGCGGTCCATGGCGGGCCGGTCGCGTGCGCCCGGGCGGGTCGCTTCGTGGCGGCCAACGGCGGGCGGATGACGGCCTGCACGGTCAGCGGCCTGGAGATTGTGGTCCGGGTGCGGGTCGCGGTGCGGCCCCTGCCGGGACTGGTCCGGCAGGCGGAGGCGGCAGCCCGGGCCGGGCCGGTCTATGCGGTCGGCGAGTGAGCGCTGGTCTGCTCGGTGGCCGGGGGGAGGGCGGTCAGGACGGCGTCGAGGACGGTGACTGCGGCGGTCTTGTGGAGCGGGTTGTTGCCGTTTCCGCACTTCGGCGACTGGACGCAGGACGGGCAGCCAGCTTCGCAGACGCACGAGGCGATGGCGTCGCGGGTGGCGCCGAGCCACTCCGCGGCCACCGCGTAGGCGCGTTCCGCGAAGCCGGCACCGCCGGGGTGGCCGTCGTAGACGAAGACGGTCGGGGCCTCGGTGTCCGCGTGGTTGGCCGTGGACAGGCCGCCGATGTCCCACCGGTCGCACGTCGCGATCAGCGGGAGCAGGCCGATGGCGGCGTGTTCGGCGGCGTGCAGCGCGCCCGGGAAGTCGGGCGGGTGCACGCCGGCCGCGGCCAGCGCGCCGGGGGAGACGGTGAACCAGACCGCGACCGTTCGCAGGTCGCGTGGCGGGAGGTCGAGCGGCCGGGTGTCGATCACCTCGCCGGAGGCGATCCGGCGGCGCTGGTAGGACACCACCTGGCTGGTCACCTCGACGTCGCCGAGGAAGAGGCCGACCGGGCCGGCGTCCACGTATGAGCGGACGCCGAGCACCGCCAGGTCGGTCACCTCGCGCGCGTGGGTGGACCAGTCCGGCTCCTCCTGGCGCACCAGGGCGACCGCGTCCGCCAGGTCGAGGTCCTCGACCAGGTAGGAGACGCCCTGATGCAGATAGACCGCGCCGGTGTGCAGCATGACGTGCGACGAACCCTGGTCGACCGTGCCGAGCAGGCGGCCGGTGGCCGACTCGACCACCGACACCGGGGCGCCGCCGGTGCCGCGCAGGTCCACTTCCGGGCGGCCCTGATGGGTCCAATACCAGCCGGACGGGCGGCGGCGCAGCACCCCCGCTTCGGTGAGGCCACGCACCGCCGAGCGAGCCGGGTCGCCGCCGAACAGCTCCAGGTCGGCGTCGGTGAGCGGGCCCTCCGCGGCGGCGCAGCAGAGTTGCGGGCCGAGCACATACGGGTTGGCCGGATCCAGGACGGTGGTCTCGACCGGGCGGCCGAACAGCGCCTCGGGATGGTGCACCAGATAGGTGTCGAGCGGGTCGTCCCGGGCGATCAGCACGGCGAGCGCCTCGCCGCCGGCCCGCCCGGCCCGGCCCGCCTGCTGCCACAGCGATGCCCGGGTGCCGGGGTATCCGCAGATCAGCACGGCGTCCAGGCCGACCAGGTCGACGCCGAGTTCCAGCGCGTTGGTCGAGGCCAGGGCGAGCAACTCGCCGGCGAGCAGCTGCCGCTCGATCTCCCGGCGGTCCTCCCGCAGATAGCCGGCCCGGTAGGCGGCCACCCGGTCGCCTAGGCCCGGCACCACCTCGTCCAGCGCGCGGCGGGTGACCGCGGCGACCACTTCGGCGCCGCGCCGCGACCGCACGAAGGCCAGCGTGCGGGTGCCGGCCACGACCGCATCGGTGAGCAGGTCGGCGGTTTCGCGCAAGGCCGACCGCCGTACCCGGGGAAGGTCCGCGTCGTCGAAACCGTCCGGCGCCGCGGCGCCGGCGGGATCCGGGGGCAGCAGCGGGGGCTGCCAGAGGGCGAACGTCACCGCACCGCGCGGGGACGCGTCGTCGGTCACCGCGGTCACCGGCAGGCCGGTCAGCCGGGATGCCGCGTCGGCCGGGTCGCCGGACGTCGCCGAGGCGAGCACGAACGTCGGCGAGCCGCCGTACCGCGCGGCGGTCCGGCGCAGCCGGCGCAGCACGTGCGCGACGTGGGAGCCGAACACGCCGCGGTAGGTGTGGCATTCGTCGACCACCACATATCGCAACCGGCGCAGGAACGAGGCCCACCGCGCATGCCCGGGCAGCAGCGCGTGATGCACCATGTCCGGGTTGGTCAGCACGAACCGGGAGTGTTCCCGTACCCACTCCCGCTCCTCGCGCGCCGTGTCACCGTCGTAGGTCGCCGGGCGTACACCCTCGAGACCGAGACGCACCACGGACCGCAACTGATCCGCCGCGAGCGCCTTGGTCGGCGAGAGATACAGCGCCGTCGCCCGGCTGTCCGTCAGAAGCCGGTTGAAGACCGCCAACTGATAGGCGAGCGACTTGCCCGATGCCGTCCCGGTGGCAACCACCACATGGGAGCCCTCGTGGGCCAGCGAGGCCGCGGCAGCCTGGTGCGCCCAGGGTGCCGCGATGCCGTGTGCCCGCACGGCGGCGACCAGGGGCGGCGCCACCCAGGCCGGCCAGGGCACGGGACAGCCGGTCCGGGCGGCGATCTCTTCCACGTGGGTGATCGGCGAATCCGCCGCCGGGGTGCGGGCCCGGAGCCGGTGCAGCAGCTCGGCGGGGCCGAAGACGGTGGACGTCACGTCGTGCACTCTTACACCGGTATGCCCCGAACCTCAAACGGGTACACGGAGGGTGCCATGCGTCGTCGGATGCCCGGCGGTGGTTAGATTCGCTGGGGAGATCAGCGGGCCCCGCAGGGAGGAGGAGCGATGGAGCTGTCCCTTGCGACTCGGACCGTCGCCGAGCACACGGTGCTCGAGGTGGGCGGCGAGGTCGACGTGTACACGGCTCCGCGGCTGCGGGAACGTCTCGTCGAGCTGGTCGACGCGGGTGCGCGCAACGTGGTCGTCGACCTCGCCGGTGTCGAGTTTCTCGACTCCACCGGCCTCGGTGTGCTGGTCGGCGCGATGAAGCGGCTGCGGGTGGCGCACGGCCGGTTCGGGCTGGTCTGCTCCAAGGAAGCCCTCCTCAAGATCTTCCGGATCACGGCCCTGGATCAGGTGTTCCCGATCTATCCCACCGTCGAGGCGGCGACCCAGGACAGCGACGGCGGCGGTCCGACTTCGTGATGGCGACGGTTCGGCTGTCCTTCTCGCCGGCGCCCGTGCACGTGCGCACGGCCCGGCTGGTCGGCGTCGCGGTGGCCCGGCGTGCCGGCGTGGCCGAGGAACTGCTGGACGAGGTCCGGCTGGCGATCGGTGAGGCATGCACCCGGGCGGTCGCTCTGCACAACCAGTACGGGCTACCCGACCTGGTGACCGTCGAAATGTCTGATTCGGACTCTTATGCGGTTCGAGTCATCGACCACGCCCCGATCGAGGCGAGCGTCGGACTGGCCAAGTTGCCGCCCGACGAGCTGGCCGACGAGTCGCTGACCGACGAGGCGCTCACCACCGGCGTCGGCTTCGCGCTGCTCGCCGGATTTGTCGATGACCTGCAGGTTCGCCCGGTCGACGACGGTCCCGGCACCGAGGTCCGAATGGTCTGGCCGGTCCAGCGCCGCTGACCGTACAGAGATCAGCCGCCATCTTTACCCCGAGGCCCGGGCGCTAACACAGCGGTAAACATCACCACGACACGGCCGGATCCGGGTGTGACCATTGCCACCATCGGCCGATACAGTACGCGAGTTATCAGCTACTGCTCCTGGTCTCGCGTCCGCGGGACCCGGTTGTCGTCTCCCCTTTGTGGGGATGCGTCCGGGCGGTGTCGTCCGCCGTTCGGGCGCGGTCGGTGTGTACAGGAGGACATTGATGTCCGGGACCTCGATATCTCTTGCCGCGGGCGGAGTGTCCCTGAGTGGTTCAAACGTCACATTCGTCATCGTGGCTCTGGTCTTCGCGCTCATCGCGCTGGGCTTTGCCGCGATGTTCGTCCAGTCTGTTCTGAAGACCGGGCGGGGCACGAAGAACATGCAGGAGATCGCCGGAGCCGTGCAGGAAGGCGCGTCGGCGTACCTGTTCCGTCAGTTCAAGACCCTCGCGATTTTCGTCGTGATCGCGGTCGTCCTGCTCTACCTCCTGCCGGTGCACGAGACCGACAACGAGGTATGGGTCAAGATCGGCCGATCGCTCTTCTTCATCGTCGGCGCGGTGTTCAGCTCGTTCATCGGCGGTGCCGGCATGGCGCTCGCCACCCGGGCCAACCTTCGGGTGGCGGCGGCAGCCGGGGAGAACGGCGGCCGGGAGACGGCGATGGGCATCGCCTTCCGCACCGGCGGGGTGGTCGGCTTCCTCACCGTCGGTCTCGGCCTGTTCGGCGGTGCGCTGGTCGTGCTGATCTTCCGGGCGGACGCCCCGACGGTGCTGGAGGGCTTCGGCTTCGGTGCCGCGCTGCTCGCCATGTTCATGCGGGTCGGCGGCGGCATCTTCACCAAGGCCGCGGACGTCGGCGCCGACCTGGTCGGCAAGGTCGAGGTGGGCATCCCCGAGGATGACCCGCGCAACGCCGCCACGATCGCGGACAACGTGGGCGACAACGTCGGCGACTGCGCCGGCATGGCCGCCGACCTGTTCGAGTCGTACGCGGTGACCCTGGTGGCCGCCCTGATCCTGGGCCAGGCCGCGTTCGGCCAGGACGGCCTGATCTTCCCGCTGATCGTGTCCACGATCGGCGTGGTGATCGCCATCGTCGGGGTCTTCATCACCCGGCTGCGCCCGAGCGACCGCAACGGCCTCACCGCGATCAACCGGGCGTTCTTCATCTCCGCCGCGATCGCCGCGATCGCGGTCGCCGTGGTCAGCTTCGTCTACCTGCCGTCGACCTTCCAGGGCTTCAACGACAGCAGCATCGGCGCCGACATCGTGGCCAGCGGCCGCGACCCGCGGTTCCTGGCCATCGGCGCGGTCGTGATCGGCATCGTGCTGGCGGCCGCCATCCAGGCGCTGACCGGCTACTTCACCGAGACCAACCGCCGCCCGGTGCAGGACATCGGCAAGTCGTCGCAGACCGGCGCGGCCACCGTCGTGCTGGCCGGCATCAGCGTCGGCCTGGAGTCGGCGGTCTACTCGGCGCTGCTGATCGGTGCCGGCGTCTTCGGCGCCTTCCTGCTCGGCGGCTCGTCGCTGACCCTGTCCCTGTTCGCCGTGGCGCTGGCCGGTACCGGCCTGCTCACCACGGTCGGCGTCATCGTCGCGATGGACACCTTCGGCCCGATCTCGGACAACGCGCAGGGCATCGCCGAGATGTCCGGCGACATCGACGAGAAGGGCGCGCGGATCCTCACCGAGCTGGATGCGGTCGGCAACACCACCAAGGCGATCACCAAGGGCATCGCGATCGCGACCGCCGTGCTCGCCGCGACGGCGCTGTTCGGCTCGTACACCAACACGCTGGCCACCTCGCTGAGTGAGGCCGGCATCGGCGCCGACCAGGTCGGCAACCAGATCCTCAACCTGCTCAACATCTCGAACCCGCGCAACCTCGTCGGCCTGCTGGTCGGTGCGGCCGTCGTGTTCCTCTTCTCCGGCCTGGCCATCAACGCCGTCTCTCGCTCGGCGGGCGCGGTGGTCATGGAGGTACGCCGCCAGTTCCGCGAGTTCCCGGGCATCATGGACCGCACCCAGCGGCCCGAGTACGGCCGGGTGGTCGACATCTGCACCCGGGACGCGCAGCGCGAGCTGCTCACCCCCGGTCTGCTGGCGATCATGGCACCGATCGCGGTGGGCTTCGGCCTGGGCGCCGGCGCGCTGGCGTCCTACCTGGCCGGCGCGATCGGCGCGGGCACGCTGATGGCGGTGTTCCTGTCCAACTCCGGTGGGGCCTGGGACAACGCGAAGAAGCTGGTCGAGGACGGCGCGTACGGCGGCAAGGGTTCCGACGCGCACGCGGCTACGGTCATCGGTGACACCGTCGGCGACCCGTTCAAGGACACCGCGGGCCCGGCGATCAACCCGCTGCTCAAGGTGATGAACCTGGTCTCGCTGCTGATCGCGCCGGCCGTCGTGGCGTGGAGCATCGGCAACGACGCCAACGACGCGCTGCGCATCACGATCGCGATCGTGGCGGCGGCCGTCATCGTCGGCGCGGTGGTGTGGAGCAAGCGCAAGCCGATCTCGATGGGCGACGACGTCTCGTCCACGCCGTCCGGCGACGCCTCGCCGAGCGCGAAGAAGGTCAGCGCCTGACGACCCGCTGTCCGTAGCAGGGGCACCCGGCCTGCGCCGGGTGCCCCTCACCATTGATGAGGATGTCGGACCTTCCCCGTACGCTGCTTCCCATGCGCTCGGCCCGTCCCCTCGTTGTGCTTCTCGTTCTCGTGCTCACGGTGTCCGTCGCGGGTTGTTCCGGCGAGCCGGGGCCGCGCGCCTGGGCCAGCGAGGTGTGCACGACGCTCGATCCCTGGCGCGCCGAGATCAGCTCGCTCACCAGCCGCACCCAGCAGCAGATGAATGCCGCGACCACCCCCGGCCAGGCCAAGGAAAACCTGATGCGGCTGTTCGCCGGCGCCGCCGAGGCGAGCGAGCGGGCCCGGGCCGGGGTGGCGAAAGCCGGCGTGCCCGACGTCGACCAGGGAAGGCTGATCGCCGACAGCTTCACCGGGTCGCTGGCCGCGATGCGCGACGCCTACGGCCGGGCGAGATCGGGCATCGAGGCGCTGCCCACCGCGCCGGCCAACGCGTTCTACCAGCGGGTCACCCAGGTGGTGCAGCAACTGCAGACCGACTATCAGGCGAGCAGCCTGGACACGAGCAAACTCGATTCGAAAGAGCTCAAGGCCGCCTTCGACGAAGTGCCCGAGTGCCGGTGACATGACCGAGACGGGGTGGCCGCTGATCCCGCGCGAGGTGCTCCCCGCGCCGGTCCCGGCTGCCAAGCGGCGACTGCATCCGCGCTCGGCGCAGTCCGCCGAGGCGGGACGCCAGCTGCCGTTCTTCGGTGCCGAGACGATCGAGCCGTCGCCGGCCGATCTGGCCGGTCTGCTGGCGGGTCCGGGGCGCCTCGGCCGGATGGGTGGTACGGCCCGGGTGTCGGTGCCGGTGGATGCCGCGTGGCGGGTGCATGTGCTGGTTGCCGAGCTGGTCGTCCGTGGTCTGGTGGCCAACTGGCGGCCGCTCGACGTCCCGGCCGACAGCGAGCCGGCCCCGGAGCAAGAAACGGGCAAAAGTGCTACTTCAGATATTGAGCATATGTCCGAGTTTGACGGCGGAGATGATCTGCCGACCATCGGCGCGGGGCATGCCGACGGCGACACTGGGCATGAACTAGGGGGCGGCGAGTCGGCGGAGCGGGAGGACGACGTGGGCAAACCGGGCGAAACCGACGCGTACGGCGGGCCGCCGAGGCCGAGGTTTGAGGTGCTCACGGCGTACTCCCGGCGGTTGAATGGTCTTGCCCGCGCCTGGCCCGAGGCCGCCGCTCAGCTTTTTCTCAGCGGACCTCGGCTCCGGCTCTGGGTGGCGGCCGCCGGCGAGCCGGTCGCCGGCGGCTACGCGCTCGGCCTCGACCCGGCAAAAGATCCCGCCGAGATCGACGCGGCGCTGGTCCGGGCGGGTTTGGCGGGCCGAGTGGTGGAGGGTGGGCAACGTTATCTGATCATGGGGAAAAGACGCCTCGCGCGGCTGGCCGAATTGGTCGGCGAACGACCCCCGGCGGCACCGGCAGACCAGTGGCCGGGCGGCGCTGGTGCGTGATCTTCCGGGATTGTGTGCGACACGACAGCATGTTCCCGGTGTACGGTGTCGCCGTCGGACGCGTGTGGTGGCCGGACCGTTACCATCCGACTCTCCGGTTCCCGGGGAATGTGCGCTCGTCCGGCGCGTTACGTTGAAAGTCTGTGCTCCGCCGGTCCGGATGGCGGAACGCTGAGTGTGAAGTTTGGGAGTGCCGTGCCGAGTAACACCAGGACGACCCGTCTGGTCATCGTCGAGTCCCCGTCGAAGGCCAAGACGATCGCCGGTTACCTGGGCCCCGACTATTTTGTCGAGGCCTCCTTCGGCCATGTCCGCGATCTGCCGCGAAACGCCGCCGACGTGCCCGCCAAGTACAAGGGCGAGGCGTGGGCGCGCCTCGGCGTCGACGTCGACAACGGCTTCCACGCGCTCTACGTCGTCTCGCAGGACCGCAAGGCACAGATAGCCAAGCTGCAGAAGCTGGCGAAAGAGGTCGACGAGATCTTCCTCGCCACCGATGAGGACCGCGAGGGCGAGGCGATCGCCTGGCACTTGGTCGAGACGATCAAGCCCAAGGTACCGGTCCACCGGATGGTCTTCCACGAGATCACCAAGCCGGCCATCCAGGCCGCCGTGGCCAACCCGCGCGACATCGACCGCGACCTGGTCGACGCGCAGGAGGCCCGCCGGATCCTCGACCGCCTGTACGGCTACGAGGTCAGCCCGGTCCTGTGGAAGAAGGTGATGCCCCGCCTCTCCGCCGGGCGGGTCCAGTCGGTCGCGACCCGCATCGTGGTCGAGCGGGAGCGCCAGCGGATGGCCTTCCGCACCGCCGAGTACTGGGACATCCTGGCCACCCTCGCCGTACAGGCCAAATCGGGTCAGCAGAGCATAGAAGGACCGCGGAACTTCCAGGCGACCCTGATCGCGCTGGACGGCGACCGCATCGCCACCGGCAAGGACTTCGAGCCCACCACCGGCAAGGTCAAGCCCGGCGCCGGCGTGGTGCACCTGGACGAGTCCGGCGCCCGCGGCCTGGCCGCCCGCCTGGAGGACCGGCCGTTCACGGTCACCCGGGTCGAGGAGAAGCCGTACCGCCGCCGCCCGTACGCGCCGTTCATCACCTCGACGCTGCAGCAGGAAGCGGCCCGCAAGCTCCGCCTTTCCGCCTCGCAGACGATGCGCACCGCGCAGCGGCTGTACGAAAACGGCTACATCACCTACATGCGTACCGACTCGGTGAACCTGTCCGAGACGGCGATCACCGCCGCCCGCCGGCAGATCGGCGAGCTCTACGGGGCGAACAACGTGCCGCCGCAGCCGCGCCGCTACACCGGCAAGGT
>Ga0070668_100003263_pt1 | contig 11960 bp, 11 predicted proteins | sample KBSS43metaG_FD_64661 | JGI IMG/M metagenome (GOLD analysis project Ga0070668, IMG submission 64661) | Switchgrass rhizosphere microbial communities from Kellogg Biological Station, Michigan, USA - KBS S4-3 metaG | ecosystem: Host-associated > Plants > Roots > Rhizosphere > Soil ... | reverse complement strand
ATTTGCGCGCGTCGTGCTGGTCCACGCCGTGCGCATCGCCGAGGATCTCACTTACCAGGACGTCATCGGCGGCGTCGCACGCACCCACGCGGGCGCATTCGCCTACGTGCCGGTCGTGAGCCGCGAATTGCATCCCGGCGCGTTGCCCGGACGGATCCCGGCGCTGATTGCCGACGGCCGGCTCGAATCAAGGGCAGGGCTCGTGCTGTCGCCGGAGAATTCGCACGCAATGCTGTGCGGCAATCCGGCGATGGTCGACGACGTGCAGATCGCACTGGCGCAACGCGGCATGCGGCGGCACCGGCGGAAGGAGCCGGGCCATGTGACGCTGGAAACCTATTGGTAGTGATCCGTCATTTGCCGAGCGCGTGCCCAGCGCGCTGCTTTGCGCTCTGAATGACGGGACGAATGCCCGCGTTCGACGGCTGACGGGCCAGCGCCGACCGACCGCCGAAACGCGCCCGGGACATGAGCGCATTTCGGCGAGCGGGAACCGCGATTTCTCAGCCGGTGGCTTCCAGGCAATGCGTCAGCGATGACGCCTGTCCGTTCTGCAGCCATTGCGGCGAGTTCGTCGACGCCGGCGCTGTGCCCCGATACTTGATTCCGACGGTGCCGTCGGTGTACAGCGTGCCGGTGCGGATTTCCTGGCGCTTTAGCACGCGCGTCTCGCCGCCGGCGCGGGTGACGGTGGCTTCGTCTCCGGCGATCCGGATGCCGACGTCGGTGCCGTTGAGGTTGCAGGTCCAGCGTTCCGGGGCAGACCCGGATTGGGCGAACAGCGACGATGATGCGATGACGAGGACCGCCGCGAGGGCGGGACGGATGGATTTTGCATCTGGCATAGCTGGCTCCGGTTGTGACCCCCAAGTCCTCCCGTGCCTGCGATCGTAGGCGCCGCGAAACCCTGCGGTAGGGGCAACCGACGAATTGCCGTACTGAGGCGCGGGACGCCGCGATGCGCGACGAAGCGTCGGATACCGCTGCGCGAGGGCGCGCGGGCCGCGGTCGCGCGTCCTGACCCTCGCGCTCGAACGGCGCTAGTCGGTCAGGCTGCGCGAGACGATTTCGTTGACGTCAGGCGACAGATCCGGCACGGCGGCCAACCGGCGCAGTGCCGAGTGCATGAGTCCCCTGCGCGGTTCGGGATAGCGCTTCCATAATTCGAAGGCGCCGGCGATGCGTGCGGCGAGCTGCGGGTTCATCGCATCGAGCGCGAGCACCTGGTCGGCGGCGAATGCATAGCCGGCGCCGTCGGCGGCGTGGAACTGCTTGAAATTGCGCAGCGCGAACGCTCCCACCAGGGCCCGCACGCGATTCGGATTGCGCGCGTTGAAGCGCGGGTGTGCGAGCAGCCCGCGGACCTGGTTCAGTGTGTCCGGCCGGGCGCTGGTTGCCTGCAACGCAAACCACTTGTCGAGAACCAGCGGCTCGTCGTGCCAGCGCGTCTCGAAGCGCGCGAACAATTCGTCGCGCGCGATGCTCGCGCTGTCGGCCAGCGCGGCGAGCGCGGCGATCGAATCGGTCATGTTGTCGGCGGCGTCGAACTGCGCGACCGCCCGTGCGTGCACCGGTGCGTCGTCCAGCGCGCCCAGATAGCGAAGGGCGACGTTGCGCAGGCGCCGCGCCGCGCTTTGCGGCTGCGATGGCGCATAGGGGGCGCGGGGTGTGTGTCTCTCGTAGACACGCTCGAAACGATCGCGCAACCGCATCGCAAGTTCGCGTACGACGAACTCGCGCGCCGCGACGACGCCATCGACGTCGTAAGGTGTCTGCAGTGCGACGAGATAGGCGATGTCGGGAGGCGACAACGCCAGGGCCAGCAGCGCCGGATCGCTTACCGCATCGTCGAGCAGGTGCGCGGCCAGCGTCGCCAGCGGCCTCGGCAGTTCCAGCGGGCGCCGCGCGCGATGCGCGGCGGCCAGCGTCGTGATCGCCCGCGCGAAGCTGCGCTGCGCGGCGTCCCAGCGGTTGACGTCGTCGCTGTCATGCGCGGCCAGCAGCGCCAGATCGACGTCGCTGTAATCGAATTCGAGACGGACCGGGGCCGAATAGCCGCGGGCCAGCGACGGCACCGGCGCGACAGGGACATCGACGAACCGGAACGACTGCGCTGCCTCCCGCACGTCGAGCACGCGCGTCGACGCGCCGGCTGCTGCGTCGCCGTCGAGTTTGAGCGGCAGGTCGGCGCCGTCGGGACCGACGAGGCCGACGGCGAGCGGAATGTGCAACGGCAGCTTCGTCGGCTGCCCGGGTGTCGGCGACGTCGCCTGCGTCACATCGAGTGTGTAGGCCTTCGCCGTCGCGTCGTAGCGACCGCTGACGCGCACGACCGGCGTGCCCGCCTGCGCATACCAGCGCCGGAACTGGCGCAGGTCGGCATCGTTCGCTTCCTGCATTGCCGCGACGAAATCGTCGCAGGTGACCGCCTGCCCGTCGTGCCGTGTGAAGTACAGGTCCATGCCGCGCCGGAATCCGGCGTCGCCGAGCAGCGTGTGCTGCATCCGGATCACTTCGGCGCCCTTCTCGTACACGGTCGCCGTGTAGAAGTTGTTGATCTCCTGATACTCGTCGGGACGGATCGGATGCGCCATCGGGCCGGCGTCCTCCGGCTGCTGGTAGCGGCGCAGCATCTCGACGGCGGTAATGCGCTCGACGGCGCGCGAGCCCATCGCGCTCGAGAATTCCTGGTCGCGGAATACCGTCAGGCCTTCCTTCAGCGACAGCTGGAACCAGTCGCGGCACGTCACGCGATTGCCGGTCCAGTTGTGAAAATACTCGTGGCCGATCACGGCCTCGATCGCGCCATAGTCGTCGTCGGTCGCCGTTGCGGGGTCAGCGAGCACCAGCTTGCTGTTGAAGATGTTGAGACCCTTGTTCTCCATCGCGCCCATGTTGAAATCGTCGGCGCAGAAGATCATGAAGCGGTCGAGATCGTATTCGCGGCCGAAACGTTCCTCGTCCCAGCGCATCGCGCGCTTCAGCGACGCCATCGCATGCGTGCAGCGCGGCAGATTGCGCGGCGTCGAGTAGATGGCGAGGCGCACGAGGCGGCCATGCATCGTCGTGAACGTATCCTCGAGCGCGGCGAGATCGCCGGCAACCATCGCGAACAGATACGACGGCTTCGGAAACGGGTCGTGCCAGACGGCGAAATGACGGCCGTTCGGCAGCGATCCGGCGTCGACCAGGTTGCCGTTCGACAGCAGTACGGGAAAACGGCGGCGATCGGCGCGCATCGTCACCGTGTACGTCGCGAGCACGTCGGGGCGGTCAGGGAAGTACGTGATGCGGCGAAAGCCCTCCGGCTCGCATTGCGTGCAGAACACGCCGGACGATATGTACAGCCCCTCGAGCGCGAGATTGCGCGCGGGTGCGATCCGGGAGCGCAGCGTCAGCCGTCCCGCGGCGGGAGGATCGAGCAGCAGAAGTGTGCCGCCGTCGAAGACGAGCCGCCCGGCGGCAACCGGTACGCCGTCCAGTTCGACCTGCACGTCCTGCTGCTGTTCGCCGTCGAGGGCCAGCGGAGCTTTTGCGTCGACGCCGGACGCGGTATTGCGACGGAAGTCGAGCGTCGCGGTAACGCGCGTCGATTCAGGGTCGAGGTCGAACTCCAGCGCGAGCTGCGGAATCAGGAACGCCGGTGGCCGATACTCGAGCCGCCGTTTCGCCGGTGGGGGTCCGTCGCGAGGAAGCATCGGCCGTCCGCCTTATTTCACTTCGAGCAGTTCGACGTCGAAGATGAGCGTTGCATTGGGCGGAATGACGCCGCCCGCACCCCGGGCACCGTATCCCATGTCGGGCGGGATGATCAGCGTGCGCTTGCCGCCGACCTTCATGCCGACGACGCCTTCGTCCCAGCCCTTGATGACCTTGCCTTCACCCAGATAGAAGCCAAAAGGCACTTTGCGGTCGAGCGAGCTGTCGAATTTCGTCCCTTTTCCCCCCGCCGCCGCTGGGTCGTACAGCCACCCGGTGTAGTGAACGATCACCGGCTTGCCCTTGACGGCCTCGGCACCAGTGCCTTGTTTTGCATCGATTTTTTGAAGTTGCGTGGGGTTGGCATCCAACTTGCTGTCCTTATTCGGAACGGGATTGGGAGCCTGCGCCACGACAGGGCCAACCGCCAGCACGGCGGCGGTCAATAACACAGCGATGTCGAGCAGGATCGGGTTGCGCATCAAGGGGACCTCACGGATTGAACGGGGCAACTACGCGATTGCGAACTTGGGATGCGAACATCATGCCAATGCCGGCCCATCCGCTGCGAAGCGGCCTGAAATTGTAGCCGACATCGCACCATTTTGCGTCATTGAACGATTTGGACTATAAATGATGATTCCACTGCACGGCAGGATCGCTGGCGCGGCGTCTCCCGGGACCGCGCGCGCCGGTTGCGTCCCTGCCGGCGCGGCGATGCGCGAATGTTCGGATTCCTGACCTCCTACGGTAAAGACGCCGCCGATCCGCTGGTATCGGCGAAGACGGTCTCGGCCTGGCTGCGCCAATTGCCGGCGCTCGATGTGATCGGCCGCCAGCAACACGTGATGCGTGCGTTCGAGGCGATGCGCCAATCGCGCAAGCCGGTCGACCTCTCGCGCGTCGCCGCCGTCGAATTCCTCGACGCCGCGCTCGGCGCCGACCGCCGCCAGCTGATCAAGCAATACGTCGAGAACGTCGACGCCGGACCGAAGCTGTCCGAGCGCATCTGGCAGGCCGTGTACGACCTGTCGCAGGGTTTCATCTTTGCGTACCAGGCGGCCCTCGAAGAAGCGCTGGCGCAGGGCAGCAACCCGCGGTGGAAGCCGATGGTCCCGCTGCTGTTCGCGCGCCTCACGCATTACTACGGCACCGACGCCAAGCTTCGCGTGTGCCGCTACGAGCGCTGGATTCCCGCGAAGTGGATGGAGCTGCACCGGATGTTCCTGCGCGCAACCGAGCTCGGCGTCGAGCGCGTCGGGTGCGTGCTCGGCAGCGCAGGGCCCAACGCCACGCAGTGGACGCTCGAGCAGGAATACCTGTTCGTGCTGCTGGTCCACCAACTCAACACCGGCAACATGTCGCCCGCCGAGCTGGATTGGGCGTCGGCGCAGTTGCGGGCATGGAGCCGGCGCCTGCAGCTCGACGCCGTGCCCCGCTCGCCCGAAGGTTTCTTCATCGACATCGCCGGCAAGACGGGGTTGACGCGACGCACCGGCAACGACAGCGGATCGATGCTGCGCTATCTCGACACGACGCCGCTGTCGGACCAGCTCGAGCGCGCGATTGCCGCGTTGCGCCAGGCGGAAGGTACCGACCAGGGACCCGCCGCATCGATCAATCCGCTGCGCGTCGCGATCCTCGAGAAGGTGCGGCCCGCGGTGTCGCCGAACGTCAACACCGACTTGCGCCGCGACCCGCGCATCGCCTGCACGGTCAAGGCCAAGGTGCGCGTCGGCCTGGCGCGAATCTGCCGCGACCTCGCCGCCAAGGATATCAACGAGGCAACCGCGGACGCCGGCAGCAGCAACGAGCAGATCGAGGTGTTCGCGGTCGCCGATGCGCCGCGATCGCGCCGCCAGAAACCGGACGAGCACGATTCGCTCGCGGCCAGCCTGTCGTCGTTCTCCGATCCGATGTGGCAGGTCAAGGACCGCAGCGTTGCCGGATTGCGAATCTCGGCGTCGGGCGGCATCGGCCAGAGCCTCGCCCTCGGCGCGCTGGTGGTCGTGCGCCAGACCGATGTGTCGGATTGGGTGCTCGGGGTCGTTCGCCGGTTGAACAAGGTGTCGACCGAGGAAGTGGAAGCGGGCGTATCGATCATCGCCGAGCGCATCGTTCCGGTCACGCTGCATTCGAAGCGCGAGCCGAAAGACGACATGGGCTTCGTGGTCAACGGCATCGATGTCTCGACGATGGGTGCGCGCTTCGATGGCCTCTACCTGCCCCCGCCCTCGCGCCCGGACAAGCCGCTGTCGGTCAAGACGCTGATCGTCCCCACGCAGGAATACGCGGAAGGCCGCAGCGTGATCCTTACGACCGGGCGCTCGGTCTACACGGTGGCGCTGCGGCAACTGGTCGAGCAGCGCGCCGATTGGTCGTGGGCGGCGATCCAGATCGTCGAGAAGAAGCCCAAGGGCTAGCGCTCTTCGAGCGCGGGGTTAGGGATTAGGGGTTAGTGATTAGCGTGCCCGGATGCACGCTGCCGGCAATGGGGCGCGGCGGAATCTGCACGACGTTCGAAGGGGCAAGCTAATCCCTAACCCCTAATCCCTATTTGCGAAGCAAATCCCGCCACGCGGCCGCCGACAACACGCCGCGGCGGTGGAAAAACACCAGCCGCGCCGCGCGCGAAAACAGCTGGTTTCCGATCAGCACGTTCGCCATCGTGTCGCTTTGCAGATGGTCGAACGCTGCGCGCATCACACGCTTTGCACGAAACGACGGCGCGGTGATGTCGACGGCCAAGGGACCACCGTGATCGTCGCGCAACGCCGCAGCGATCGCAGCGCCGGCGCGCAGCCCTGAATCGAGTGCCGTATGGATCCCGCCCGCGGTCAGCGGCGATACGAGTCCGGCAGCATCGCCGATCAGCAGCACGCGATCGGCAGCCCGGGGCCGGACGGGTCCGCCGACCGGGATCAGCCCGGCACGGCGCGCGAGTACGCGGTTCGGTCCGGGGCCGAGCAGTGGCGCGATCTTCGCGAGAAACCCGTCGAGGTCGGGAACGACCGACACCGCGTCGCGGCGCCGAACGGCGAGCCCGGCCTGCACGATGCCGACGCCCGCGAACGCCCATCCGATATAGCCCCGCGCCAGCCTGCGGTCGACGAAGCAGTGCAGTCGGTTGGGCTCGACCGGTGCGGCGGCTTCGATCTCGGCCTCGGCGCCGAACAGGAACGCGTTGTTGACACCAAGTCCGCAGTCACGCGCGACGCGTGACGCCGGCCCGTCGGCGCCGACCAGGAAGCGCGCCGACGACCCATCGGACAGCCGCCAGCCGTCCCCGGCGCGCGTCGCGCCCGCGAACGAGGTCGCGAGTGCGACGTCGACGCCGGCATCGCGCGCGCACGCGACCAGCCAGCGCATCAAGCGGGGCGTGTCGGTGGCGAGAAAAAAATAACCGGGCGAATCGAGCGCCGCGCTCGAACCGTTCGGTGCGTGCAAGCGCACGCCGGTGATCTCGCGCGTCAACTCCGGAGGGACCGGAGCGATCGCTTCCAGCGCGGCCAGCGCTTCCTTGACGACGATGCCGGTCGTATGCAGCTTGGCACCGGGGTCGGCGCGCCGCTCGATCAGGCGGACCGCAGCGCCCGCGCGCGCGGCGGCGACCGCGCAGGCGACGCCGGCGAAGCTGGCGCCGACGACGACCAGGTCGTGCGCCGTCGTCAATCGAGCGGACGGAACTTGAGCGTCAGCGCGCGCGTGAAGATTTCGGCGCGCTCGGGTCGCGGCAGCGGCGACGACTTGAGGATCGCGCGCTGCACGGCGTCGTCGTATGCGCGCGTACCGCTCGATTTGCGCAGCTGCACGTCGATGATCTCGCCGGTCGGCAGCTGGACGATGTCGAAGATTGCCTCGGGGTTGCCGGCGAGATCGGGTGGCACCGTCACGTTTCCCTTGATCTTGGCCTGGATCCGGCGGATCCAATCCGCTTGCGCCGAAGAACGCGCAGCCGACTCGCGAGCCGCCGCGTCGGCTTGAGCGCGCACCTGCTGCTCGGCCTGCGCGCGCGCCTGCACTTCGCGGTCGACCTGCGCGCGCATCGCATCCATTTCACGCTGCAGGCGTTCGCGGGACTCGGCGGCCTTCTTGTCGTCGGCACGCTTCTTCTCCTCGGCGAGCTTGCGCTCGGCTTCCTTCTGCTCGCGCTCCTTTTTCTCGCGCGCGGCCTGCTCGGTACGCTGTCGCTCCTGCTCCTGGCGCGCTTTCAACGCGATGTCGGCTGCACGCGGGTCCGGCTTTTCGGCAGGCAGAGCTTTCGGCGGCTCCGGCTTCGGGACCGGAGGCTCCGGACGCGGCTCGGGGCGCGGCTCCGGCGGCGGCGGTGGCGGCGGCGGTGGCGCGACGACCGGGGATGGTGCCGCATACAACTCGGCCGTCACCGGCGTCGGCGGCGTGTTTTGCCAGCGTATCGAGAAGATCAGCACGGCGATAAACACCAGGTGCACGGCAATGGCGAGCGCGAGCGACACGCCTTTGCGCGGAAGAAAGCGCCGTGTCTGTGGTCCCTGACGGCGGTCGGCCCTCACGTCGTGTCCGTCAGCCCGTGGTCGGGCGGGCGAGCAGGCCGACCCTTCGGACGCCGTTGCGCTGGAGAAGGTCGAGGACACTGAGCACGTCCTCGTACTTCGCCGCACGGTCGGCAGCGATGACGACCGCTTGGTCGGGCGAGCGCGCTTGCCGCGCAAGCAGACGCGCGACGAGCTCGTCGCGCGTCACGCGCACCGCGGGCGCCGGCGTCGACTGATCGCGCAGCCACAGCGTCTGATCGGTGCGCAGCGTCACCTCCAGCGGCGCAACCGGCGCCGTCAGCCGCGTGCCGACGCTGGGCAGCTCGACCTGGCCCGGATTGATCAGCGGCGCAGTGATCATGAAGATCACCAGCAGCACCAGCATCACGTCGATGTACGGCACGACGTTGATCTGGTTGAGCGAGCGGCGGGGGCGGCGCATGAAAGGCAAGGATCTAGGAATTAGGGATTAGGGGTTAGGGAAAGCGGGCTTCGTTGGGGTCGGAAGCGTGTTCATCGCAAGGCGCTGGTTTCGCTAGTCGCTAGCCCCTAAGCCCTAGTCCCTGTTTAGCCCTGCCGCTGCAAGATATTGGAAAACTCTTCGATAAACGTCTCGTACCGTGTCGCCAGCCGGTCGACGTCGTGCGTATAGCGGTTGTACGCGACGACCGCGGGAATCGCGGCGAACAGGCCGATCGCCGTTGCGATCAGCGCTTCGGCAATGCCGGGGGCGACTTGCGCCAGCGTCGCCTGGCTGACGTTGGCGAGACCGCGGAACGCGTTCATGATTCCCCAAACGGTGCCGAACAGTCCGATGTAAGGCGACACCGACCCCACGGTGGCGAGGCCGTTCAGATGCGCATCGAGCGCTTCGACTTCGCGCTGGTATGCGGCGCGCATCGCGCGGCGCGCGGCGTCGAGCGTGACGATCGAGCTCGATCCCTGTCGTCGGTGCTTCGAGAATTCGCGAAAGCCCGCGACGAAAATCTGCTCGAGGCCGCTGCCGGTCCGCGACTGGCTCGCCTGCTGGTAAAGCTCGTTGAGATCGCCGCCCTTCCAGAACGAATCCTCGAACGTGTCAACGTCGCGTGCCGCACGTTTCAGCTGGAACAGCTTGAGAAAGATCCGCCACCAGCTCCACAGCGAGAACGCCGCCAGCAGCACGAGCACCGCCTGCACGACGACGGACGCCTGCTGGATCAACACCAGGAACGACAGGTCGGGATGCATGTTCACGTCATCTTCTCCACGAGCGGCGCGGGAATGCGCGCCGGCTTCCATGCCGCGCGGTCGAGGCAAGCGAGCGTCACGCGTGCGGCGACCAGCACGTCGGCGCCGCGCCGCGCTTCCTGTCGCACCAGCAGCCGCGCACGGCCCCGCTCCAGCGGCTCGACGCTCACGTCCAGCCGGTCCCCCAGCCGTGCCGGCCCCCGAAAGGTGATGTCGGCGTGGGTCACGACGAATACGATCCCGTGCGCCGCCTCGAGTTCCGCCAGCGGCATTCCGATGGCCGCCAGCCACTCGGTGCGTGCGCGCTCCATGAACTTGAGGTAGTTGGCGTAGTAGACGACACCGGCGGCGTCGGTATCCTCGTAGTAAACGCGGACCGGAAACACGAAGGGTTCCCCCCGAAGCGAGCTCTGCTCGCCTCCCCCCGGGCGTGGTGTGTCCGCGACGGCGGTCATGATCCCCCCGAAACGCGCTGCGCGCGTTTCCCCCCGAGGGGGCGAGCGCCTTGGGACGGCCCTGCGGCGGTCATGATCCCCCCGAAACGCGCTGCGCGCGTTTCCCCCCGAGGGGGCAAGCGCCTTGGGACGGCCCTGCGGCGCTCATTCCGAAGGAAACAATTCCGCTGACGGGGCGGGTGGCGCAAGGCCGAAATGCCGGTACGACAGCGCGGTCGCCACGCGGCCGCGCGACGTGCGCTGCAGGAAGCCTTGCTGGATCAGGTACGGCTCGAGCACGTCCTCGATCGTGTCGCGCTCCTCGCCGATCGCGGCGGCCAGATTGTCGACGCCGACCGGGCCCCCGTCGAACTTCGACAGCACCGTCTGCAGCAGCTTGCGATCCATCACGTCGAGTCCCACGGCGTCGACGTCGAGCATCGCAAGCGCGGCATCGGCGACCTCGCGGGTGACGACGCCGTCGGCCTTGACGTCGGCGAAATCGCGAACGCGGCGCAGCAGCCGGTTGGCGATCCGCGGCGTGCCGCGCGAGCGACGCGCGATTTCCACGGCGCCGGCGGGATCGACCTCGATTCCGAGCAGCGTCGCGGAGCGGGTGACGATCCGCGTCAACTCGTCGGGCGTGTAGAACTCGAGGCGCGCGACGATACCGAAGCGGTCGCGCAGAGGATTGGTCAGCATGCCGGCGCGCGTCGTCGCGCCGATAAGCGTGAATGGGGGCAGGTCGAGCTTGACGCTGCGCGCCGCGGGGCCTTCGCCGATCATGATGTCGATCTGGAAGTCCTCGAGCGCCGGATATAGGATCTCCTCGACAATCGGCGACAGCCGGTGGATCTCGTCGATGAACAGGACGTCGCGGGGCTCGAGGTTTGTCAGCAGCGCCGCCAGGTCTCCGGGACGCTCGAGCACCGGTCCCGACGTCTGCCGCAGGTTGACGCCAAGCTCGTGCGCGATGATGTGCGACAGCGTCGTCTTGCCGAGCCCCGGCGGCCCGAACAGCAGCACGTGGTCGAGCGCTTCGCTGCGCCGCTTGGTTGCCTCGATGAAGATCGCGAGCTGGTGGCGGATTTTCTCCTGCCCGACGTACTCGGCCAGTGCGCGCGGCCGGAGCGCACGCTCGAATTGCTCTTCGGGGGCGCTGACGACCGTGGCGGCAACGACGCGGTTGAGCGGATCGCTTTCGATCGCCATGGCGCGACTCTACGCCAACACCAGGCCGGGGCGAGAGGCGCGAACGATCATGCTTTCGCGAGCAGCTTCAGCGCCTGGCGGATGCCGTCGGCGACGGCGACTCCCTCCGGCAGCTGCTTCACGGCGCTGATCGCTTCCTTGTCGCTGTAGCCGAGGGCGAGCAGCGCGTGCAGGATATCGGAGGTCGCCGGCGGCGTGCGGTGGATGCCGATCACCGTCGTTACGTCGGCACCGAGCTTGTCCTTGAGTTCGAGCAGGATCCGCTCGGCCGTCTTCTTGCCGATGCCGGGCACCTTGGTCAGGCGCCCGGACTCCTGCATCGTCACCGCCTGCGCCAATTCCGCGACCGACAGCCCCGACAGCACCGAAAGCGCGATCCGGGCGCCGATGCCGCTGATCTTCGTCAACTTGCGGAACGTCGCGCGCTCGTTCTCGGTGCCGAAACCGAACAGCAGGTGCGCGTCCTCGCGCACGACGAGGTGCGTGTACAGCGTGATGCGTTCGCCGGTGGCGGGGAGGTTGTAGAACGTGCTCATCGGGACGTCGACTTCGTAGGCGACGCCCTGCACGTCGAGCAGGATCTGCGGCGGATTCTTCTCGAGCAGCGTGCCCGACAGGCGACCGATCATCGGCTAATTTTAGCAGGCCGTCCCAAAGACGAAGTTTCAGACAGGGAGCGCGGCAAGATGTGTGCGAACCTCGGTCAGCGATACCAGCACCAGCGGCGCGAGCGCCAGCAGCGCATCCGACGGCGGCAAGAGGTCCGGCACGAGTATCGGTATCATTCCTGCCGCCAGTGCCGAATGAAAGCCCGGCTCCGAGTCCTCCAGCGCGACGCAGCGCTCCGGTGCGATGCCCAGGCGTGCCGCCG
>Ga0070668_100003260_pt1 | contig 11969 bp, 14 predicted proteins | sample KBSS43metaG_FD_64661 | JGI IMG/M metagenome (GOLD analysis project Ga0070668, IMG submission 64661) | Switchgrass rhizosphere microbial communities from Kellogg Biological Station, Michigan, USA - KBS S4-3 metaG | ecosystem: Host-associated > Plants > Roots > Rhizosphere > Soil ... | reverse complement strand
CGCAGCACGACGCTGCGGATGGTGCGGCCGAGCACGTGCGGCGCCAGGCCGGCGCGGGTGGTTTCGACTTCGGGCAGTTCGGGCATGCGTTCTAGATCGGGCGTCGCCGCGCGGATTCAATCCACGCGGCTGAACGCGAGACGGATCGATCAGCCGGTCCAGCCGGGCAGGCGCTTCGCAACTGCAGGCGCGTCGCCCGTCGCGTACTTCGGCAGACCGTCGCGGCCGTACGGCGGTGGCGCTTCGCCGCGGATCAGCGGCTCGAGATAGCGCCGCGCGGCCGGGGTGATGCCGAAGCCGTCGCGGCGGATGAAGCCGGCCGGCATGATCTTCTCGTGGTTGGCCACCTTCTCCAGCGGTGCGGCCTCGATGCGCCAGCGGTAGGGCGCATCGGATGTGCGTTTGATCGACGGCATCGTCGCGTTGCTGCCAGCGAGCGCGAACTGCACCGCTGCACGCCCGACCGCCATCGCCTGGTCGACATCGGTCTTCGACGCGACGTGCCGCGCCGAGCGCTGCAGGTAGTCGGGCAGCGTCCAGTGCACCTTGTAGCCCAGCGTGTCCTTGACCCGACCGGCCAGATGCGAGGCCACGCCGCCGAGCTGGGTGTGGCCGAACGCGTCCTGCCCGCCGCCGGCATCGGCGACGAAGCGCCCGTCCTTGTCGCGGATGCCTTCACTGGCGACGACGACGCACCAGCCCACACGCTCGACGACGCGTTGCACCTGCGCGAGGAAGGCGGCCTCGTCGTAGTCGCGTTCCGGGAACAGGATGATCTGCGGCGCGTCATCGGGACCCTGCCCGGCAAGGCCCGCGGCCGCGGCCAGCCAGCCCGCGTGCCGGCCCATAGCCTCGTAGACGAAGACCTTGGTCGAGGTGTCGGCCATCGCGGCGACGTCGAGCGCGGCTTCGCGGACCGACACCGCGGTGTATTTCGCCGCCGAGCCGAAGCCCGGGCAGCAGTCGGTGACCGCGAGATCGTTGTCGATCGTCTTCGGCACGCCGATGCAGGTCAGCGGGTAGTCGAACTGCGCGGCGAGCTGCGAGACCTTGAGCGCGGTGTCGGCCGAATCGTTGCCGCCGTTGTAGAGGAACCAGCGCACGTCGTGCGCGCGCAGCACCTCGATCAGGCGTTCGTACTTCGCGCGGTCGGCCTCGATCGACTTGAGCTTGTAGCGGCACGAGCCGAATGCGCCGCCCGGCGTGTGCGCGAGCGCGCGCACCGTGGCCAGCGGAATCTTCGACGCATCGACCAGATCCTCGCGCAGCGCGCCGAGGATGCCGTTGCGCGCCGCGAGCACCTTGACCCGCCGGCTGCGCGCTTCCTGCAGCACTGCCGATGCGGTCGCGTTGATGACGGCGGTGACACCGCCGGACTGGGCGTAGAACGCGTTGCGCTTGCTCATCGGAACCTCAGGGACCGAGCTCGGCGAGCAGTTTTTTCGCCGGCTCATAGTCGGGCACGAGCCGCAGCGCCCGCTCGGCGCAGCGCCGCGCGCGGGCGACGTCGCCGCGGGCGCGGCACAGCAGGCCGAGATTGTAGACGAACGACGGGTCCTGGGGCCGCACGGTCACCGCCAGTGATTGCGTGACGTCGGCCTCCTCCAGCCGGCCTTGCGAGCGCTGGACCATCGCCAGCAGGTTGAGCGCCCACGGATCGTTCGGGCTCACGGCCAGCACATCGCGGCAGCGCGCTTCGGCGGTATGGAAATCGCCGGCGCGCGCGCGCGTCATTGCGTCCTCCACCATTGGCGCCACTCGGTCGATCAACGCATCGCGCTGCGGCGCCCACTTCGCATAAATCGCGTCGCGGAACCGCGCAAACTTGCTGTCGTTCTGATTGCCGGCGCCGCCGGCGCCCGACGTACCGGCACCGGCATTCCACTGAAACGTCTGGCGCGGCTCGAAGTGAAAGCGCGTTCGCTGCGCGCATTGCAGGAAGAAATCCCAGTCCTGCATGATTTCGAACCCGGCTTCGAAACGGCAGCCCTCGGCCACCAGCTCCCGTGAAACCAACGCTGCAGAGAGGTGAATGAAATTGCGCTCATACAGCTGGATCAGCGCGAATGGCTGTCCGAAGGGCTGCGCGGTGCCGTCGGCTTGAATGCCGCGGGCCACCGTGTAGACCACTCGGGCGTCGGGTGCGTTCGCGGCCACGGCAACGAGCCCGCTGACGTGGCCGTCGAGGAGCACGTCGTCATCGTCGAGGAACGTTATCCAGTCGCCGGTGGCGGCGTCGAGTCCCGCATTGGCCGCGTGCGGACGCTTGAGCGGCGCGTCGCTGGCCACGAAGCGCACCGGATGAACGCCGGCGCTCGCCGGCGGTGGCGGATGCGCGGATCCGGCGGCCGCGACGAGGACGACCTCGATGCGGGGATGGTCCTGGCGCGCGATCGAGTCGAGCGCAGCGGCGAGCGTGGGGCGTGCCATGCTGCGCACGATGATGCTGACCAGCGGTACGGTCTCGTTCATGTAACCCGTCGTACGTCGTTAGGGCAACAGGCCCTAGTTGGCGAGCGCGGCCAGGCACGCCGCGCGAACCGCGTCGACGCGTCCGGTACCGTCGACCCAGTGATACCGGGGCGCTCGCGGATCGCCGGTGGCTGCCCATTTCTTGTAATAGGCGACCAGCGGCTCGGTTTGATCGTGATAGACGGCCAACCGCTTGCGGACCGTCTGCTCGTTGTCGTCGTCGCGCTGGATCAGCGCATCGCCGCTGGTGTCGTCCTTGTCCGGCACCTTCGGCGGATTGAACTTGACGTGATACGTACGGCCCGATGCGACGTGCACGCGGCGCCCGCTCATCCGCTCGATGATGGTCTCGTCCGGCACGACGATCTCCAGCACGTGTTCGATTGCGACACCGGCGTCCTTCATCGCGTCCGCCTGCGGGATCGTGCGCGGGAAACCGTCGAACAGGTAGCCGTTCGCGCAATCGGGTTCTTTCAGCCGCTCGCTCACCAGCGCGATAATGATGTCGTCGGACACCAGTGCGCCGCTGTCCATCACCTTCTTCGCGGCGAGCCCCAGCGGCGTGCCGGCTTTCACCGCGGCGCGCAGCATGTCGCCGGTCGAGATCTGCGGGATGCCGTAGGCTTCCTTGACGTACGTCGCCTGCGTGCCCTTGCCGGCGCCGGGCGGACCCAACAGTATCAATCGCATCGTCGTCGATCGGGAATGGGACGGAGGAAGGACAGGCGGGGAGCCGGTGCTGGCCGGCCCGCGGGTTTTACCCAATTCTCCCCGGAACCCGCTGCGTGGGTCAATTGCGCCCCGTCGTGGCCCGGTGATTTTGCGCGTAGATCGCCCTCACGCGTTCGAGATCGACCGGCGTGTCGACGCCGGGCGCCGGCGTACCCTCCGTAACCTCGACGACGATCCGGAAGCCGTGCCACAGTGCGCGCAACTGCTCGAGCGCCTCGAACCGCTCGATCGGCGCCGGCGGCAGCGTCGGATACGTGGTCAGGAACGCAACGCGATACGCGTAGAGGCCGTAGTGGCGGTACAGCGGGAGTCCGGGCGGAACGGCGCCGCGCGACTGCGCGAACGCGTCGCGTGCCCACGGAATCGTGGCCCGGCTGAAATAGAGCGCGTAGCCGCGCACATCGCGCACGACTTTCACCACATTGGGATTGAAGGCTTCCTCGGCATCGCGGATCGAATGGCATGCGGTCGCGATCGACGCGTCCGGGTGTGCGGCAAGGAGCTCGGCCATCCGCCGCATCAGCGCCGGCTCGAGCAGCGGCTCGTCGCCCTGCACGTTGACGACGATTGCCTCCGGCGCCAGCCCGAGACCGCGGGCCGCCTCGGCCAGCCGGTCGGTCCCGGTCGCGTGCTCGGTACGGGTCAGCACGGCCTCGATCCCGTGAGCGACGACAGCGTCGCGAACGCGCTCGTCGTCGGTGGCCACCACGATGCGTCCCGCCCCGCTTTCGCGCGCCCGTTCTGCCACGCGCACGACCATCGGCTTGCCGCCGATGTCGGCGAGCGGTTTGCCCGGCAAGCGCGTCGACGCGTAGCGCGCGGGGATGAGGACGGTGAACATTGAAAGGGGTTAGGGATTAGGGGTTAGGGATTAGCGTGCCCAGACGCAACGTCTTTGCATTGGAGCGCGTCGCATTCGCAGATCTGCGGCATGGGCCACGCTAACCCCTAACCCCGCTTGTCCAATCCCGAGCGGTTCCAAACACGCGCGATAACCCCTAACCCCTGTTTTCCCCGAGCGCCTCGACTTCCTCCGGCGTCAGCTTGCGCGCCTCGTCCTCGAGCATCACCGGAATGCCGTCCCGGATCGGGTACGCGAGCCGTGCCGACTTGGAAATCAGCTCCTGCTTGTCGCGGTCGTAGACGAGCGCGCCCTTGGTGACCGGGCAGACGAGGATCTCCAGCAGTTTGGCGTCCATCAGCGGGGTCCGATCATGGTCAGCACGCGCTCGACGAGCGCGCCGTCGATGCGCGCGCGGATGGGCAGATACCAGCAGCGCGGGTCGGCGAAGGTCCGGCATTTTACCGCGTCCTTCTCGGTCATCAGGATCGCCGTCGCATCCGGCCAATCGAGGTCGGCGGGCGTGAACGCATGGTGATCGGGAAACGGATGCGCGACGGCATCGATCCCCAGCGTGCGTACGAGATCGAAAAAACGACGGGGATTCGCGATGCCGGCCATCGCGTGCACGGTTCCCTGTGACCAGTGCGACGGGTTGGCGACGGCCGCCGGATCGGCCAGGTTGCGCCACGGCAACGGCAAGTGCGTCATCGTCGTCTCGCGGCCGTCACCGGGCTGGGTCCTTCCGGCATCGCCGGCAGCCACCAGCCGTACGATCGCATCGACGTTGGTCAGCCGCGATGCCGGCTCGCGCAGCGGCCCCGCGGGCAGCAACCGGCCGTTGCCGAAGCCGCGCGCCGCGTCGATCACTGCGATCTCGACGCGCCGGCCCAGCGCATAGTGCTGCAACCCGTCGTCGGCGATGATCACCGTGCAGCCGGGGTGCGCAGCGAGCAGCGCGCGGGCCGCCGCCGCGCGGTCGCGGCCGATCCATACCGGCGCCGCACCGGCGGCCAGCAGCAGCGGTTCGTCGCCGACGTGCGCTGGATCGTCGCCGGGCAGCACGGCACGCGGCGCCGCATGGTTGCCGGCGTAGCCGCGGCTCACGATGCCGGGACGCTGACCGCGCGCGGCAAGTGCCTCCGCCAACGCACGTACCAGCGGCGTTTTCCCGGCGCCGCCCACGGTCAGGTTGCCGACGATGACCACCGGCACCGGCAGCGTCACCGACTTCAGCGCACCGATTCGGTACAGCGCGCGACGCCCGGCCGCGGCGGCGCCGAACAGCCACGACATCGGCGTCAGCGCTGCAGTCAGCGGTGTCAGGCGCGGCGCATACCACGCGGCGGCGAGGCGATCGGCGAACGACATGCGGGAGGCGCCCCGCAACGGGAGGCTACTTGGCCGGTGCCGCCGCGCCGCCCGGCGTGGCCGACTGCGTCGCGAACGTGATGTGCACGATGCCGGCAAGGCGCGCGGCTTCCATCACGTGGATCACCGACTGGTGCGTTGCGCTGGCGTCGGCGTTGATGATCACGACCGGTTCCCGCTCGTTGCCGGCGGCGCGCTTCAGCGCCTCGGCAAACGCGGCGGGCGTCGTGAACGTGAAGATCACTTTGTCGATCACGTAGCGGCCCTGCGCGTCGACGCCGACGTTGATCTCCTTCGGCCGCTGCTTGACCGGGTCGGCGTCCGCCTCGGGCAGCGTGATCTGCAGCTCGGCGACGCGCTGGTATGTCGTCGTCACCATCAGGAAGATCAGGATGACGAGCAGGACGTCGATCAGCGGAATGAAGTTGATTTCCGGCTCGTCGCGGCTGCGGATGCTGCGCAGGTTCATCGCGAAGTTCCGGCTATCGGCGCTCGCCGTGGGCGAAATCGACGAGCTTGATCGCCTGTTGCTCCATCTCGACGACCAGCGCGTCGACCTTGGCGCGGAAATGGCGGTAGAAGATCATGCTCGGGATCGCCACGATCAGCCCCATTGCCGTGTTGTAGAGCGCGATGGAGATGCCGTGTGCGAGCTGGATCGGGTTCGATGCGCTGGCGGTCTGCGAGCCGAAGATCTCGATCATCCCGATCACCGTGCCGAACAATCCCAGCAGCGGCGACATCGCGGCGATGGTGCCGAGCGTCGTGAGAAAACGCTCGAGCTCGTGCGTGACGACGCGGCCGACCTCCTCGATCGCCTCCTTCATCACCGGACGCGGGCTTTTCACGTTGGCCAGCCCGGCGGCGAGAATCCGCCCGAGCGGTCCGCGCTGCGCCGTCCTGGCAAGGAGTTCAGGCGTGACGCCGGACTGCCGGAATTCGGCGAGCACCTGGTCGACGAGGCCCGCCGGGGCAACGACACTCTGCCGCAGCGACCACAGCCGCTCGAAAATCAGCGCCAGCGCGATGATCGACGCGATGATCAGCGGCCAGATCGGCCAGCCGGCTGCTTCGATGATTGACCACACGGGCATTGCTCCAGGACGAGACGCGCCGAATGTTACCTCATTCGTCTCGCGGCCGCCCGGCGTCCCGAGTGAAGGTCGCCGCGATCGCCGCACCGAACAGCACGACGATCCAGAACAGGTACAGCCACAGCATGAAAAGCGGCAGCACCGCGAGCGCGCCGTAGACCTGCCGGTACGTGGGGATATGCGCGATGTACCAGGTCAATCCGAACTTGATTGCCTCGAATCCGGCCGCGGCGACGATGCCGCCAGCGAACGCGTTCAGCCAGCGCACATCGCGCGCGGGCAGGTATCGGTAGATCAGCGTCAGCGTGCCGATGCCGAGCACGAGCGGCAGCGGCCGTGCCACGATCGCGAGCAGCGAGTCGGCGTAGGGCACGGCTGCCATCGAATGGTCGACGACCCACAGGATCGCCCAGATCGTCGCACCCGCGAGAACCGGCGCCAGCGTCAGTGCGAATACCACGGCCAGCAATCGCCGCCACAGCGGCCGCGAACGGCGGACGCCGAAGATCGCGTTGATCTCCTTCTCGACCTGGATCATCAGGAGGCCCGCCGTCACGCCGATCAGCAGGATCGACACCCCCGACAAGCGCGCCGCCTGCTCGGCGAAGCCGACGATGTATGTGCGGACCAGCGTCTGCCCGATACCCGGCAGCAGGACGCGGACGAGCACCGTCTCCAGGAGGCCCAGCCACTCTTCGAACATCGGAAACTGCGCGGCGAACGAAATCGCCATCGTCGCCAGCGGGACGACGCCAAGCAGTGTCGTGAACGCGAGACTGGCCGCTGTGCGCGAGATGCTGATCCCGGTCAGCCGGGCCACGACCCTGCGGAGGAATCCGATCATGCGCCTGCCGTCACAACAGCCGGTGTGCGATCCACCACGTTGCCGCGGCCATCACCGCCGACGCGGGAATCGTCAGGATCCACGCCCAGACGATCGTTCCCGCGACCCCCCAGCGCACCGCCGACAGCTTGTGCGTGGCGCCGACGCCGACGATGGAGCCGGCGATCGTATGCGTCGTCGAGACCGGGATGCCGAGCCCCGTCGCCAGGAACAGCGTCAGCGCACCGCTGGTTTCGGCGCAGAAACCGCCGACCGGCTTCAGCTTGGTGATGCGCATTCCCATCGTCTTGACGATCCGCCAGCCACCGAACAGCGTGCCGAGGGCGATCGCCGTCTGGCACGACAGCACGACCCACAACGGGATGTCGCTGGTGTGGAAATCGGGGGCGAGAGAACCATGGGCGACCAGGATCAGGGCGACCACGCCCATGGTCTTCTGCGCGTCGTTGCCGCCATGGCCGAGGCTGTACAGCGACGCCGAGACGAGCTGCAATCGCCGGAACCAGCGGTCGACCTTCAGCGGCGCCGTGCGGAACAACAGCCACGCCGTCGCGGTCATCAGCAGCATGCCGAGCGCGAATCCCAGCGCCGGCGACAGCACGATCGCCGCGCCGATCTTGAGGAAGCCGCTTCCGATCAGCGCCGACCAGCCACCCTTGGCCCATGCCGCCCCGCCCAGTCCGCCGATCAGCGCATGCGACGACGACGACGGCAGGCCGAAATACCAGGTGATGGCGTTCCATGCGATCGCGCCGACCAGCGCGCCGATGATCACGTAGTGGTCGACGATCGAGCTCTCGATCACGCCCTTGCCGATCGTGTTGGCGACGGCCAGGCCGAAGAACAGGAACGCGATGAAATTGAAGAACGCCGCCCACGCGACCGCCCATTGCGGGCGCAGCACGCGCGTCGACACCACGGTGGCGACCGAGTTGGCCGCGTCGTGGAAGCCGTTCATGAAATCGAATGCCAGCGCCAGTGCGACGAGGAACACCAGCATCCACAGGCCGATCGGCGCCGCGCTCATGGCACCCGCTACGCACTTTCCAGGACGATGCCCTCGATCAGGTTGGCGACGTCCTCGCATTTGTCGGTGACCGCCTCGAGCAGCTGGTACACCTCCTTCTGCTTGACGACCTCCTTCGCGTCGGGCTCCTCGCGAAACAGCTTCGACAGCGCAGTCCGGAACACCCGGTCGGCCTGGCTCTCCAGCCGGTCGATCTCGGCGCAGATGCGCAGGATCGCTTCGCTGTTCTTCATCGACGGCAGCAGTGCCACCGCCTCCTCGACCCGCTCGGTCGAGTCGACGCAGATGATCGCCAGCTCCTGGGCCTCGGGACCGATGCGCCGCACGTCGTACAGCACCAGGCACTCGGCGGCGTCCTCCATCAGGTCGAGGATGTCGTCCATGTTGGTGATGAGGCCGTGGATCTGCTCGCGATCGAACGGCGTGATGAACGTCTGATGCAGCAGATGCACCGTATCGTGCGTGATCTTGTCGGCCTGCTTTTCGCGTTCGCGGATCGCCTTGCCGCGCTCCTCCACCGACGCGAGGTCACCCATGAGCGCCGAGAGTTCGCGCGCCGCGCTCGCCGCCAGTGCCGCGTGCTGGTTGAACAAGTCGAAAAACCGGCCTTCCCTCGGCAGCAGTCCCATCGTTCTCACCAAGTTGCGCAATCGGCGCGCGGATTATGGCACGCACGACAACGTAAGGACCGGGCTGCCGCGTCGACCAACGCGAACGCCGCGCGGCGCGCGCGGTCGGATTTACACTACCCGTTCCACTGTCAGGAAGGACGCCGATGCCCGCCGAACCCGTTCCCGCGACCGAAGCCGCCGTCCTCGGCGGCGGCTGCTTCTGGTGCCTCGAAGCGGTCTTCCGCGATCTCCGGGGCGTCACCGCCGTCGAATCCGGATATGCCGGCGGCAAGGACGCCAATCCGTCGTACGACGATGTCTGCAGCGGCCGCACCGGTCACGCCGAGGTGGTGAAAGTGACGTTCGATCCATCGGAAGTCAGCTATCGCGACCTGCTGAGCGTGTTTTTCACGATCCACGACCCGACGACGAAGGATCGGCAGGGCAACGACGTCGGCAGCCAGTACCGATCGGTGATCTTCGCGCAGACGCCCGCGCAGCGGCAGACCGCCGAAGCGGTGATCCGCGACATCGGCGCCGCGAAACTCTATCCGGCGCCGATCGTCACCGAAGTGCGCGACGCCGAGCCGTACTTTCCGGCAGAGGGCTATCACCAGGAGTATTTCGAGCGCAATCCGGGGCAACCCTACTGCATGTTCGTCGTCGCGCCCAAAGTGTCCAAGTTCCGAAAGCACTACGCGGAAAAGCTGAAGAAGCGTTGAACCGCCGCGCCAGCCGCTATCCGGTCCGCCGCGCGACGACGCCGCCTGCCGTCAGCGACACACCGACGGCCCACAGCACCGGCGCCAGGCCGAACGTCGCGCCGAACGCACCGAACACCAGCGGCACGACGACCGCCAGCGACTGGGTCAGCGCCATCCGGACGCCGGCGGCCTCGCCCATCCGGCCATCCGGGGCATGTAGAGCCAGCAGCGCCATCACCATCGGCTGGCCGCTGCCGAGCCCCAGCCCGAGCACGAACGACACGCAGGTCAACAGCGTCGCGTCCCGCGCGAGCGGGAATGCGAGATACGCGACGCCGGCAACCAGCAGCGCCGTCGTCAACACCCTTTCCTCGCCGGTCCGGCGCGCGATGATCGGCATGGCGAAACGCACGACGAATGTCGCCGCGGCAAACGCCGCCAGCACCACGCCGATCCGCGAGGCCGACAAGCCGATCGACGTGCCGTACAGCGGGATGAAGATCGTGTGCAGATCCCAGCCCAGCACGAACAGCGAGTTGATCGCGAACAGGCGCCGCAGCTTGGGGTCCGCCAGCAACTCGAACATGCCGCCGTGGCCTCCGACCCGCGCGCGCGGGTGCGGTCCCGGGAGCGCCAGGCGTCCGCTCGCCAGCACGAGCGCCGGAACGATCGGCAGTCCTGCCAGCAACGCGAATGCCGTCCGGTGCCCGAAATGGTCGATGGAAAATCCGGCCAGCAGCGGGCCGACGAACAGCGAAACCGAGTAGCCGAGCGCCAGCATGCCGAAATTGCGTGCACGATACGAAGGCCCGCCGAGCCCGCCCGCCGCATTCTGGGCGGCGACCTGGAACACGGTGAACGCGACGCCGAGCATCGGTGCGGCGACGTACAGTGCCGGCATTCCCGGCGCAATCGCGGGCAGCGCCGCCGCCAGCGCCAGCGCGACGGAGCCGGCGAGCATCGGCTTGCGCACGCCGACGCGATCGGAAAACCGGCCGGCCGCCACCGCAATCAACATCGGCAGCAGCGCATACAGCGCCAGCAGCAAGCCGACGACAGCGGCGCTGGCACCCAGCGACAGCGCCTGCAGCGACACGATGACGCGCGTGCCGGCGAGCACCGTGTGATTGACGATGCCGAGCCCGATCAGTGCGATCAGCGTGCGCGCGCCGTTGTCGCCGCTCAAGCGACGACCCCGCCGCCGGCGGTGTGCCGATTTGCGACGACCGGTGCCGGTAGAACCGTCGCGCCGCTCACGGCGCGAGCCGGACGATGCGCCAGCGCTTGCCCGAGCGCAGATACGCGATGCGATCGTGCAGCCGCGACTCGCGTCCCTGCCAGAATTCGAACAGCGAGGGCACGACCCGATAGCCGCCCCAGTTCGGCGGACGCGGGACGCGCTCGCCGGGATGGCGGCGATCGGCGTCTTCGAGACGTTGCTCGAGGGCGCGACGATCCGCGATCGGCGCGCTTTGCGGCGACGCCCACGCGGACAGCCGCGACAGTCGCGGCCGACTGGCGAAATAGGCGTCGGCCTCGGCGTCGGCGACCATGTCGACCGTGCCTTCGATGCGAACCTGCCGCTCCAGTTCGACCCACAGGAACACCAGCGCGGCATGCGGATGGGCGGCGAGGTCGCGGCCCTTGCGACTGTCGCGGTTCGTGTAGAACGTGAAGCCGCGACCGTCGATGCCCTTCAGCAGCACGACGCGCGCGGCCGGGTGGCCGCCGGCGCCGACTGTCGCGAGCGTCATCGCATTCGGCTCCGGAATCTTCGCCGCCAGCGCGTCGTCGAACCAGACGGCGAATTGCCGGAACGGATCGGGGGCGACATCGCGCTCGTCAAGCGTGGCACGCTTGTAGTCGGAACGCAGATCGGCGAGGCCGGGTTGGTCGTTGCTCATCGCGGCGCGTGCACGGTGGCTTCGTACCCTCCGTGCGAGCGTCGATTTTACTCCGCGGCGCTCGAGCCTCCCCCACGACCGGTGCGATCGCGCGCGGCCGCAACCGCCCGGACCCGAGCGCGCGTCACTGGCCGAACTTGCGACCGTAGTCGGCGATGATCCGTTTCTGCGTGCCGTCGCTCTTGATCGACTCCAGCGCGTCGGCAAGCGCTTTCACCGTCGCCGGCCGCGTCTGCGGGCTGCACGCGAGGTAGAGCGGGATCTCGCGCACGATGAACACGAGCTTGATATCGGACACATTGGCCGCCTTGGCGACGTCGCGGGCCGCATAGATGCCGGTGATCCACAGGTCGATATGGTCGGGCGCGT
>Ga0070668_100003259_pt1 | contig 11970 bp, 10 predicted proteins | sample KBSS43metaG_FD_64661 | JGI IMG/M metagenome (GOLD analysis project Ga0070668, IMG submission 64661) | Switchgrass rhizosphere microbial communities from Kellogg Biological Station, Michigan, USA - KBS S4-3 metaG | ecosystem: Host-associated > Plants > Roots > Rhizosphere > Soil ... | reverse complement strand
CCGCTTGACCTACCTCGAGCGTCCCGCTCCGCAAAAGGGTCCGCCCTGGGCGCACAACACCGTGGGGGCGGCCGTGCATGTGGCGCTCGCCCGGTGGTGGCAACTGCCGGTCGAGCAGCGCACCGCGGAGAGCGGGGCCAGCCTGGTTCGTCGCCACTGGCAAAGCGATGGCTTCGCCGATTCGGCCCAATCCGAAGCCTGGCGCAACCAGGCGGCCGAATGGGTGCGCCAGTACCTCACCGACGAAATTGAACGCGGGCATACCACCGAAGAACCGCGCGGAGTGGAACGTACGGTCGCAACCCGCACTGCCGTGCTCGCGATTTCGGGACGGGCCGACCGAATCGATGAGCGCGATGGCGAGCTGGTGATCGTTGACTACAAGACCGGTCGTGCGCGGCTGAGTGCGGACGACGCCGCCGGCTCGCTGGCCTTGGCCCTGTACGCGCTGGGCGCCCGGAGAACCTTTCACCAGCCGTGCTCGCGAGTGGAGCTGCACCACATTCCGACCGGCAATGTGCTCGCCTACGAGCATTCTGAGGAGTCCCTGCAGCGTCAACTCAGTCGGGCCGAGCAGACCGCGACCGACATCCTCGCCGCCACCGACACACTCAGTGCCGGCGCGGATCCCGACGACGTGTTCGAGCCCAATCCGGGGCCCGGCTGCAGCTGGTGTGACTTTCGGCGACTGTGTCCCGAAGGAGTAGCGGTGTCCCCGCACAAAGATTCGTGGGCCGGCCTCGGAACTCTGGACAGCGAACGCCCCTAAGCCCACATGTCCAGCAGAACCTTGAGTGTGCCGGGCGTGTTCTCGACCGCGGGCGAATGGGCAGCGTCGATCACGACCTGATACTGCGCGCCGAGACGTTTCGCCATCTCATGTTGGACAGCCGGCGGCCAGGCGTCGTCATCGACTCCGTGCATGACCAGGATCGGGACCCCGGTGGCGGCGAGCTCGGCGCTGCGGTCGGGCTCGGCCCGTAGTTGCCGGCCCATCACCATCAATCCGTCGGGATCGTTGGCCATGAAGCGCCGACGAAGGAACTCTCGCAGGGCCGGCGGGGCGGCGAGATAGCGCGGATCAGCTTGTGAACGTTCGGCAATCTGATCCCACACGGCCTGCATGCCGCGAGCGGTGTAGGTGGCGTCGGCCTCGTCCAGCCAGCGTCGCCGCTGCCCGCCTATCGCCGCCGGTCCCGAGCCCATGAGGGTGTAGGTGTCGAACAGATCCGGTCTGGAGATGACAGCAAGCCGTCCGACGAGGCCACCGAAGGAGTGACCCAGCAAGTGCAACCGCTTGTGCGGGGCGCCGAGTGTGGCGGCCAGCTCGCAGACGTCGGCGGCCAGCCGGTCGATCTCATAGCCCGCGGAATCTCCCGCCCACGCCGATTCGTACTGTCCCCGTTGGTCGATCGCGATCGCGCGAATTCCGGCCGAGGCTAACGGCCGAAGCAGCGGCATGAAGTCTTCCTTGCTGCCGGTGTAGCCCGGGACCAGCAGGGCCACCGACTCCTGTTCGTCCGGCAGGGCTGGACCGTTGTCCAGCGCGGCAATGGGGCCGATGGACAGCGCGAAGGAGGAGCGCATCGCCGGTCCTCTACTGCACGACCGCGGTCGACGTCCCGGCCAGCAGGAAGCCTCGCCCGAGCGGAATGGGCTCGGTTCCGGCGGCTCCGGGAACGGCCACAGTGCGGGCGATCGTGCCGTCGGTGAGCTTGATCAGGACGATGCCCGACTGATCCGTGGCGCCGATCAAGGTGTCGCTGACCTGCCGCCCAGGACTGGACGTCGACACCGTCCACAACACTTTTTTGGTGGCATCGAGAAGGAACAGGTTCGAGCCGAGGTGAACGAGCTCGCCGCTGGGCGCGGCGGCGGCGGCCGTCGTTCCGGTCAAGGTGCTGGTGGTCTGGGAACGGGGCAACGCTGCCACCGATTGCGCCAGATCCGTGCTCGGCACCGCCGGTAACTGGCTACCGGCCGTGCCTTTGGCCTCGTTGTACTCGGTGATTATTCCGGTCAACGGGTCGATGGCGGCGATGAAAGCGTCGGCCGTGATCGGAACCTGTCGGGTGTTCACCGCAACCTTCCACTTCACGGTGTCACCGATGAGATCGTGCAGAGCCAGCCAGCTTTTGTTGCCGCAGTGGAAGCTGATCAACACGCCGCGCGAGCCACCCAACGCGCGGTCCACGGTGCAGCCGATGTCCGGCGAGAACACCCAGCGGTCCAACCCGCCAGCATTGTCGATGACGTGCACTGCGTGGTCAGTGACCAGCAAGACCACGTTGGGCGCGCTGGAGATCGCGTCGGTGCCGTTGTCGGTCAGGGTGCGGTACCACTTCGGCTCGCCGGTTCCGGTGACGAATCCGGTGGCCTCATCGCAGTTTCCGTGCCGGTTGTAGACAGCGATCGTCGTGTGGTCCTGCTGCACGACGCCGCACAGCGTCTGATCCGAGCGGCTGTAATGCCACCGCAGCGCACCGGTGAGGGCCTCGCGACCGTTGACGCTGTGCTGGTCGTAGGTGACGACGATGCCGTCCTCATAGGCCGTGCCGCCGGCCGGACGGTCATCACTACGCCACTTCAGGTTCAGCGTCGACGCCGGCGGAGCCGAGGGCACCGCAGTGGCGGCGGAGGCACTGGCCTTGTCGACCTTGTTGATCTCACCGTGGGCGTAGGCCAGCCGGACCAGACCGAATCCCAGCACCACCAGCAGGACGAGCCCGGCACCGTAGATCGCTAGCTGCCGACGGTTGCGTTGCTGGTAGGCCTGCAGCTCAGGGTGCGGCGGGAGACGCTGTTCGGTGTCCGGCACCCGGCCATCCTGACCTAGGCGCCTGTGGAACCGGTGGGCGGGGCCTCGCTCTGCCCGGCACCCGCGGTGCCCGTGCCCCTGGTCCGACGTCGCTGCCGCTGGCGGCTTCCTTCGGTGCGCGGGGTCTCGCTGGTCGGACGGGGGGTGCGACCCCGCTCGGCGGATCGTCCGCGATCAGAACCTGAGCGGCCGCGTTCGGAGCCCGAATGCCCATGATCGGAACGATTGCGCTCGCGACCCGATCCACTCGAATGGCTGGCGCTTCGCTTAGGACCACCCAGGTCCTCGACGGATTCGGCGCCCAGGCCGGCGCGAGTCCGCTCGCTGCGCGGCAGGACGCCGGTGGCGTCATCGGGGATGTCGAGTTCCAGGCGCAGGTGGGCTGAGGTCGAATAGGTCTCGGCCGGCTCGTGGAACGGCAGATTGAGTTGATCGCAGATGAGCTTCCACTTTGGAAGATCGTCCCAATCGACGAGGGTGACGGCGGTACCCGACTTGCCGGCCCGCGCCGTGCGGCCAATGCGGTGAACGTAGGTCAGGGCATCCTCAGGGCATTGGTAGTTCACGACGTGGGTCACGTCATCGACGTCCAGCCCGCGAGCGGCGACATCAGTGGCCACCAGCACATCGACCTTTCCGGAGCGGAAGGCTCGCAGCGCCTGCTCACGGGCACCCTGGCCGAGATCACCGTGCACGGCGGCCGCCGCGAAGCCACGATCGATCAGCTCGTCCGCGACCTTCTGTGCTGTGCGCTTGGTACGGCTGAAAATCATGGTCAGGCCCCGGCCACGCGCCTGCAGCACCCGGGTGAGCAGCTCGATCTTGTCCATCGCGTGCGCCCGGTAAGCGAACTGATCGACATGTTCGGTGGCGGGGGTGTCGGTGCTCGACTCCGCCCGGATCTGCATCGGCTGGTTCATGAACTGGCGGGCGAGGGAGACGATCGGACCCGGCATCGTGGCTGAGAACAGCATCGTCTGGCGTCCGGCCGGAAGTTGGGACATCAACTTCTCGATATCCGGGAGGAAGCCCAGATCCAGCATTTCGTCCGCTTCATCCAGGACCAGACAGCGGACATACCCGAGCTGGAGGTTGCCTTGTTGCGAAAGGTCCAGCAGGCGTCCCGGAGTCCCGACGACTACCTCACAGCCCGCTTTGAGGGCGGCGACCTGCGGCTCGTAGGCGCGACCGCCGTAGATCGTGACGATGCGGGCACCGAGCTGTTTGGCTGCCGTTTTCAGATCACCAGCAACCTGGACCGCAAGTTCCCGGGTCGGAGCGATTACCAACGCCTGCGGGGCGGCACCGGCCGCGGCCGGAAGGGCCAGACGATTGAGCAGCGGGACGCCGAAGCCGAGCGTCTTGCCGGTGCCGGTGCGCGCTTGCCCGATGAGGTCAGTGCCAGCCAACGCGATTGGCAGCGTCAGTTCCTGAATGGCGAAGGTGTGTTCGATGCCGACCGCTTTCAACGCGGCGACGATCTCCGCTTTCACCTCGAAGTCGCTGAACAGGGGGCTGTCCGGGCGTACCGGCGCCGTGGCCACCAACGGAGCGACCTCAAGCTCGGCATCGGCCACGGAATCGATAACGGGCTCGGCGCCTGTCATGAGCTGGGCGTCGGTTTGGGGGGCAGGCTCAGTCATCGGGTGTTCCAATTCTTAGCGGAGTGATCGCGTGGATGCCTCATACGGTGTGGGCATCTGCGGCGCGGCCTTGATAGTGAGAACAGGGCCGCCAGCGCGGCAAACACCCGCTAGGACGTGAGTTACCAACGGTTATCCAGCGCATTCGGCAGCGTTCGTGCCGCTAACCGGCCAGTAGCTCGACCTGAAGTCTAGCTTCAAGACGCCCATTTCGGCGTTAGCCTGAGGCCAGTGAGCCCACTGCCACGCGGATTGAGGAGACCAAGTTCACATGACTGCTGCTGACCAGCCGGAGGCGGCGGCAATCATCGACCTGCTCGGGGTCCTCGCCTACGGCGAGCTCAGCGCATTCGATCGGATGTCGGCCGACGCTCGGATGGCTCCGAACCTCGAGCTCAGAGCAGCGATGTCGCAGCTGGCGGCCGTCGAGATGGGGCACTACCGCCGCTTGACCGACCGCATTCACGAACTCGGGGGAGACCCGCAGCAAGCCATGGCGCCGTTCATCGAGGCGGTCGAGACCTTTCACGCCCGAACCGACCCGAGCACCTGGGGCGAGGCGCTGGTCAAGGCGTTCGTGGGGGACGGGCTCGCCGCTGACTTCTACACCGAGGTCGCTCAGTTCGTTGATCCGGAGACTCGCGGCCTGGTGATCGACGCTCTGGCCGACACGGCCAGTGCCGACTTCGCGGTCCGTGAGGTCGCGACCTTGATCAGCAATGATGCGACCCTTGCTTCACGGCTGTCGCTGTGGGGCCGACGGCTCGTGGGCGAGGCCATCAGCCAGAGTCAGCGAGTTGCGGCTGAGCGAGACGCCTTGGCCATGCTGATCGTCGGCGGCGCCGGCGACCTGCAGGGGATCGCCGCCCTGATCGACCGGATCACCAAGCGGCACACTGAACGGATGACCGAGATTGGCCTTTCCAACTAAGCCCTTCGGCGTCAGCCGGCGGTGCAACTCAGCCGGCGGTGCAACTCAGCCGGTGGTGCAACTCAGCCGGCGGTGCAACTCAGCCGGCGGCGAAGCCGACCCGCCGCCCGTCGGCTTGAGCGATCTCGATGTAGGCGATCAGATTCGCGGGAATGATCACCTTGCGTCCGCGCTCGTCAGTCAAGGACAACTGGCCGTCGACACTCTTGAGCGCGGCCGCGACCAGCTGCTCCACCTCAGTGGGCGTCTGAGTGCTTTCCAGCACGATCTCGCGAGGCGTGTGCAGAACGCCGATCTTGACCTCCACGAGAAGTCCTCCCCAGTTCATGACCATCGGAATTTGCTAGCCCAACGCTAGCCGAGGCCGGCCCGGGACACCGACCCGGATCGCTGCGCTGTAAGCGAACGCCCAGAATGTGCAGCGGGCTATGCCTGATCTGCCGCTGCCGAGGGCTGCAGCGGGCTATGTCTGATCTGCCGCTGCCGAGGGCTGCAGCGGGCTATGTCTGATCTGCCGCTGCCGAGGGCTGCAGCGGGAAGTGCGAAATTCCGCGCCATTGGAGGGTTTCCAACAGGCGGACAGCTTCGGCTTTGGTCACCGGGCGATCGGCGTCCAACCACCAGGTCGCAGCGATCTGGGCGGCGCCGGTCAGGGCCACGCCGAGCAGCTCGGCCTGGGGCCGGGACAATCCCGTGTCAGCGGCGACGGTGTCGGCCACTGCCTGCATCGTGAGGCGAGCGACCCGATCCACTCGTTCCCGAACGGCCGGCTCGTTGCCCAGATCGGATTCGAAAATCAGCCGGAATGCCCCCTCGTCACCGCGATCGGCGCCGTCCACGAAATCGAAGTAAGCCGTCAGCACGTAGTGGATCCGGCCCCGGTTGTCCTCGGTCTCGGCCAGTGCGGCCCGCACTCGTTCGACCAGCTCCTCCGCATGCGTGTCCAGCAGCGCCAGGTACAGATCGAGCTTGCCGGGAAAGTGCTGATACAACACCGGCTTGGACACCCCGGCGCGAATGGCGATGTCATCCATCGCCGCCGCGTGATAGCCGTTGGTGACGAAGACGTCCTGCGCCGCAGCGAGCAATTGCTTACGCCGAGCCGACCGGGGCAGCCGCGAACCGCGAGCAGGATCAAGCGCTTCGTCGGTCATCGGTGCCAATCTGGGGACGGTCATCGGGCAACGGCACATGCTACCGGTCAGTACCCAATTGAGCCCGACGTCGAACAGCTCATAGTTGGCGCGGGTAGCTTGGATGGGGTGTCAGACCCGCTGGCTCTCGCTCAGCTCGCCGACCCTGTGCGGTATCGGTTGTCACCGCCGGACCCGCACCGGGCGCCCTATGCCAGCCAGACCGTCACGGTCGATGGAACACGCCTCAACGTCCGATCGATACCGCCGACCAGCGAATCGCCAGCCGAACCGGCTCTGTACATCCATGGGCTGGGTGGTGCGTCGACCAATTTCACCGATCTGGCCGCGCTGCTCACTCCATGGTTCGACGGGCAGGCCATCGATCTGCCGGGCTTCGGCCATTCCGGGCCACCGGCCACCGGTTCCTACTCGATCGCCTCGCACGCTCGGCTCGTGAGCCGATTCATCGAGGAGTCCGGACGGGGACCCGTGCATCTCATCGGCAATTCGATGGGTGGCGCCATCGCAATTGTCGTCGCCGCGGAGCGAGCTGACCTCGTGCGGACCCTGACTCTGATCTCGCCTGCTGTGCCCGACATTCGGCCCAAGGCTGGCGGCGACCTGCTGATCCCGTTGCTGTTGCTGCCTGGCGTGGGAACTCGAGCCTTGAGCCGCCTGGATCGCACGACCTCCGAGGCCCGGGCCAGGGCCCTGATCAAGCTGTGTTTCGCTCATCCCGAGCGGGTCCCGCCGAATCGGCTGGCCGAAGCGATCGAGGAGATCGAAGTCCGCCGGGCGACCCCATGGGCCCACGATGCCCTGCTGGCCTCACTGCGGGGCCTGGTCAAGACCTACCTGGCCCGCGGAGCTCGTTCGCCCTGGCGGCTCATGGCCAGGATCACGGCCCCGACCCTCGTCATCTGGGGTGAGCTGGATCGCCTGGTCGATGTCTCTCGGGCGCCGCGCACCGCTCGCACCATCCCGGACGCAACGCTGCTCGTCCTGCCCGATGTGGGCCACACCGCCCAGCTGGAAGATCCATTGATCACCGCCCGAGCAATTCTCGGCCTCCGGGAGCGCGCATATAACCGGTCCGACATGCTCAATGTGGGAGTCTGGCCGGGTGAGTAAGCCGACGGCTCCCGAGCGCGATCGCGTTTCGCGCCCCGGTACGCCAGTGCGGGGGCCGCAACGCCCGTCCGCGGCTCGTCCAGGACCGGTACGCGCGCAGCAGCTGAGTCCGTGGCGCTCATTCGTCCATCGCTACGGCTGGCGGGCTTATGCCCTGCCGTTACTGGTGATCATCACCGTGCTGGCGTTGTTCACCACTAACTCCAAAAACGTCCGAAACGCGATTTCGGGAAACCCGATCGGTGATTCGACGGATAGGGATGCGGCCGGTGCACCGCCGACCGCGGAGTCCAGCACCCAGCTCAAAGTGGATACGCCAGGCGCCGGCGCGGTGAGCACGCAGCTGCCAGCGTTGCAGCTTCCGCCGGGACCGGCCTACACCGAGAAGGGCGCCGGCACCTTCGCCACCATTCCCGGCACCTCCAAGGTGATCGGCAAGGGAGCACGGTTGTTCCGGTTCTCGATCGAGGTCGAGAACGGAATTACCGGTGTCGACCTCAATCAGTTCGCCAGCATCGTCATGAGCTCACTGGGTAACTCCCAGTCCTGGACGGCCGGCGGTACCCAATCGCTGCAACGAGTCGACTCCGGACCGGTCGATTTTCACGTAACCCTGGTCAGCTCGATGACGGTGCGGACCCTGTGCGGCTACGACATCCCCGTCGAGACCTCGTGCTACGCCGCGAATCAGAACAACCGGGTAGTCCTGAACGTTGCTCGCTGGGTTCGCGGAGCCAAGCTGTACTCGAGCGATCTGGCCACCTACCGCGTGTACGCGGTCAACCACGAGGTCGGGCACGCGCTGGGGCACAACCACAGTCACGAGTGCCTGAAAAACGGCTTGGCACCGGTCATGATGCAACAGACCATCGGCGCCAAGACAGCCAGCGGTCAGATCTGCGCGGCCAATCCGTGGCCCTACCCGAGGGGCGTCACCGATGCCCCGGGCCCGGAAGAGGCCGGAGCGGAGGCAGACAACCAGTTCTTCGCGCGCAACTCCAAGTAGCACCTAGCCAGCGGGCGGTGTCAGGGGCCAAGCCACGTGCGGAACAATGGCGATCTGGGCGGGGAATCTCGGTTGCGCGCCCGGTGTTGCGCCCACTGGAGAGTCAAGTGCTCGAGAATCCCGCTCGAGAATTGAGAATGAGAAAGGACCGCAGTCCCGTGTTACTGCCGCCGCTCGTCGAGCCCGCTGAATCGTTGACCATTGATGAGGTGCGCCGCTACAGCCGGCACTTGATCATTCCCGATGTCGCAATGACCGGGCAGAAGCGGTTGAAGAACGCCAAGGTGCTGTGTGTCGGTGCTGGCGGACTAGGTTCGCCGGCACTGCTGTACCTGGCCGCCGCTGGCGTCGGAACGCTCGGCATCGTCGAGTTCGATGTGGTCGACGAATCCAACCTGCAGCGTCAGATCATCCACGGCCAGTCCGACATCGGACGCTCCAAGGCCGAGTCGGCCCGCGACAGCGTTCGTGAAATCAACCCGCTGGTGAAGGTGATCGTGCACGACGTCCGCCTGGACAACGACAACGTGCTGGAAATCTTCAGTGGCTATGACCTGATCGTCGACGGCACCGACAACTTCGCGACCCGCTATATGGTCAACGACGCGGCCGTGATCCTCGACAAGCCCTACGTGTGGGGATCGATCTACCGCTTCGACGGCCAGGCGTCGGTGTTCTGGAACAAGTACGGTCCGAACTATCGCGATCTCTATCCCGATCCGCCGCCGCCGGGCATGGTGCCCTCGTGTGCCGAGGGCGGTGTCCTCGGCGTGCTCTGCGCCTCGATCGGATCGATCATGGCCACCGAGGCGATCAAGGTCATCACCGGTATCGGCGAAACCCTCGTCGGACGGCTGATGATCTATGACGCCTTGGAGATGGAGTACCGGCAGGTCAAGATCCGAAAGGATCCCAACACGGCTCCGATCACCGAGTTGATCGACTACGAAACCTTCTGTGGTGTGGTGTCGGAAGAGGCATCCGTGGCCGCGGCCGGTTCCACGATCACCGCGGCTGAACTCAAGGATTTGCTCGACTCCGACAAGCCGATCGAGTTGATTGACGTCCGCGAGCCGGCCGAGTTCGAGATCGTCGCCATTCCCGGAGCGAAGCTGATTCCGAAGGACGGCATTCTGCGGGGCGAGGTCCTCGCCGAACTGCCTCAGGACCGCCAGCTCGTGTTGTACTGCAAGACCGGTGTGCGATCGGCCGAATGCCTGGCCGCGGTCAAGCGAGCCGGATTCTCCGACGCGGTCCACGTCCAGGGTGGCGTGACCGCGTGGGTCAAGCAGATCGATCCGTCGCTGCCGTCCTACTGAGGTATGGCCCAGTCCCCGGCCCGACGGCCGCTGGCCGAGCGCATCCTGGCCTGTGTCGAGGCGATTCCGTCGGGCCAGGTGATGGCCTACTCGGATGTGGCCGAGTACTGCGGCACCCGCGCGGCCCGGATGGTCGGGCAGGTCCTGGCCCGTGATGGCGGCACCGTGGCGTGGTTTCGCGTGGTGCGAGCGGACGGCAGCTGTGCTGAGCGGGTCCGAGCCGAGCAGCTGAGGTTGCTGCGGGCAGATGGCGTGCCGCTTCGCGGTGATCGGGTGGACCTGCGAGTGGCTCGCTGGGATGGCCGCTGACGGGTATCGGGACGGGTGTCGCAACGGGTTTTGTCGGTGCCCCGTGGTGAGATTTATTGGTGCTGACCGGTCCTGATTTCAAGCTCGTCCGGCCGGACAACCCTGTCCGCGAACCGCTCGCACCCGACGCGGGACAACAGCTGGTTATCGGTCATGACCGCGGGGTTCTGCGCGTGCTGGCCGGGCCGGGGACGGGTAAGACGACGACGTTGGTCGAGGCCGCCGTGGATCGGGTCGAGCGGCGCAAGGTTCCGGTCGAGAACCTCCTCTTGCTGACCTTCTCGCGGCTGGCCGCCGGTGAACTACGCGATCGGATCACCGCACGGCTGCAACGGACTATCGCCGAACCGGTGGCTCGCACGTTCCACTCCTACGCCTTCGGCCTGGTACGCCGCGCCGCGGTCCTCAACGGGGATCCGCCGCCGAGGCTGCTATCTGGTGCCGAGCAGGACGTGACGGTGCGTGAGCTGCTGGCGGGTCGATTGGCTGACGGTCGCGACGAGTGGCCCGCTGAACTGGCCGCCGCGGTTCGCACGAGCGCCTTCGGTGATGAATTGCGCGAGCTGATGATGCGGGCGGTTGAACGAGACATCTCACCACAGCAACTGAGCGAATTCGGTCGGCTTCATCACCGCCCGGACTGGATCGTGGCGGCCGGCGTGCTGGAGGAGTACCTGCAGGTAACGGCGCTGAAGGCGCCCGGTGCCTTCGACGCGGCCGAATTGATTCAGCGTGCCATCCACGAGCTGCGTGCCAATCCCGAGCTCCTGCAGACTGAGCGCTCGCTGCGCCGTCGAATCTTCGTCGATGAGTATCAAGACAGCGATCCGGCCCAGATCGAGCTGCTGAAACTGATCTCTTTCGGCGCCGACGAGCTGGTGCTGATCGGCGATCCCGACCAATCGATCTATGGCTTCCGCGGGGCCGATCGCTACGCCTTGGCCGAGGTCGATCAACACTTCGGGGACGCATTCAGCGAGCTGTTCGTCCCGACGGTGTCGTTGTCGGTCTGTCGACGAAGCGGGGCTGATCTGGTGGCGGCCACTCGTCGGGTCGCCACGCGACTGGCCGGGCCGGCCCAGCATCGCCAGCTCACGGCTGGCGGTGCTGCCGCGGACGGTTCTGTCCTTCACGGCAGCCCGGTCACCGTGCAGCTCTACGCCACCGCCAACCAGGAGGCGGCGCAGATCGGATCGTTGCTACGGCGCTACCACTGGGAGCAGAACGTGCCCTGGGCATCGATGGCCGTGCTGGTGCGGTCCTTGGGTCCGTCGGCCGACACGGTCAGGCGCGCACTGGCCGCTGCGGGAGTCCCCGTGCGTGGCACGGTGCGCTCAATGCTGTCCGAGGAGACGATGGTCGGGCAGTTGCTCACGCTGTTACGGGCAGTGGCGGTTCCGGATTCCCTGACCGACGACGAGGCCGAGTTGCTGCTGCTCGGTCCGGTTGGGCGGGCTGATCCGCTGCAGCTGGTGCGGATGCGGCGCCACCTGCGCCGCAGTCGGACCGAAGCGACCCTTGATCTGGCCAGCTTGCTGACCGATCGACGCTCGCTGGTCCTGATCCCAGAATCCCTGCACCCGCCGGTGAAACGCTTGCACGCGGTGATCCGCGCCGGTCGGTCCGGTGATCGCAACGGCTCGGCGGAGGACGTGTTGTGGCAGGTATGGCAGGCCA
>Ga0070668_100003258_pt1 | contig 11974 bp, 19 predicted proteins | sample KBSS43metaG_FD_64661 | JGI IMG/M metagenome (GOLD analysis project Ga0070668, IMG submission 64661) | Switchgrass rhizosphere microbial communities from Kellogg Biological Station, Michigan, USA - KBS S4-3 metaG | ecosystem: Host-associated > Plants > Roots > Rhizosphere > Soil ... | reverse complement strand
TCAGGCTGAAAGAACGGCTCGTCGAAGAGATCCGTGGCGAGGCATTGAAGGTTGCGGCTCACGCCTGACAGTCGCTCGGAACGATTAATCTGTCGTGAAATGCAGGTGAACCTCGCCTATCGCTGGTTCTGCAAGCTCGGGATCGAAGATGCTATCCCGGATCATCCGGCGTTCTCGCGGGCCCGCAATGAACGCTTCCGCGAGGAAGACGTATTTCGCCAAATGTTCGAGAGAGTCGTGAGGCGTACCTTGAAGCCGGTTTGGTGGCGAAGGCTTGCCGTCGCGCTCGCAGGATCGCGCATCCCTTCTCGTCGCACCGAGACGCAAACAGAGATTGGGCGCCGAATCAGATCCAATGCGAGAGCCGGCGCATCCGCTTGCGCCTGCATGGCAGATGATTCCGTGGGGAAGTAAGGTTAAGAGCCTTATTGGCTCGAAAGAAGTCTTGAACCGGTGCAAAATAGCAAGATGAACAGGCGCCTTACTCGGCTTGCCAGGGCTGCGGCATGGATAGCGGTCGTCGCGATAGCCTATGCGACGCTGACGCATGTCGATTTTGTCTATGCCATCTATCTCAAGCTCTCGCCGTTTTTGATGCACCCGGCGATTCGAACCTACGCTCATTTTGAGCACGTCGTCGCGTTTGCCTTACTCGGTGCCCTCTTCGGCTTCGCCTATCCTCGACGCGCAATTCTTGTTCTCTGCATCGTGTTTGGAGTCGCGGCGCTTCTGGAGATTCTGCAGACCATGACGCCGGACCGACACGGCACGTTGATCGATGCGCTGGAGAAAATGGCAGGCGGCGCAGTCGGCATCGTGTTCGCCAGGACCGCTCAGCGGGTGTGGTCGGCTAGATGGCGCGTCCTGACTGACCGCCCTTCCTGACTGACAAAATGAAAAAGCCGCCATGAGCCGACTTGTCGGATTCAAGATCGAGCCAATTTTGAAACGTCAGGCGGCCTTGTTGTGGGCGCGCGCAAGCCGACGGGCACGACAGGCTAACGAAGCAAATATTGTTTTCATTTAGAATTTTTCCTGTCCAATTTTACAAGTCAACATTGCGAATGTATTGACGCAGGATCGCCAAGTTGGCGCCAGATACACGTTTAGGAATTGGAGCGTCGTAAGTCGGCGCCAACGGCTCCGCGCTTAAGGTTCCATGCACCCATATTTGACATAATTAATTGACCGGCTATTCACGTATCTCTAGCCTGTCTCTTCAGGCATTCAAATCGACGGCTTCGGGTAGGATATGCGAGCCACCACAGTCCTTGCTGCTTCGGGAACAGTTGTTTTTGCAATTTTCTTCCTTGGCGCGTTTGCCCGTCTCAACGGCTCGACTGATGTAAGCGGCTCCGTCGCGTTGGGGACATTCGAGTTGTTCGGCGCGATGGCGTGCTTGTACCTTCTTTCCAAAAGTCAGGGCGGTGAAGCGTCGGCCCTGGATTGGATGGCGTGCGCTCTTGCCATATTGATCGCGAGCGCAGGTTTCGCAGGCTATTCAATTACTCTGTTCAGCTTGTACCTGATGCTTGGAGCAGCCGGTGACCACCACGCGAAGGCCGCTGGTACGGTAGCCGCCGCCGTAGCGCTGCAGGCGCTTTGGGCGCCGATGATTTTTGCCAAGCTCTCGTTCTTTTTTTTGGAAATCGACGCCGGTGTCGTCGGATGGTTGATAAGCCTGATAATCCCCGGAGCATCCTGGAGTGGCACCGTCGTCAGCACACCGAGCGGACACGACGTAGTCATAACCGCCCCATGCGCGTCATTCCACAATCTCTCGCTGGCGTCATTATGCTGGGTAACGTTGACAATGCTGCACAGGCCGTACTGGGTGAGAAGCGACATATATACTGGATTGGTCGCAGTGCTGATTCAATTTGGATTTAACGTCTGGCGACTGACATTCGTTTGCTTGAGCCTGCCCATGTACGAATTCTGGCATGAAGGACCTGGCAAACACATCTTTTCCGGAGTTGCCACAGCCTGCGCAATTATTTTCGTGCAGGTCTCCCTCGTTATGCGCGACCGACGAGATCAGCAAAAAACCGGGATTGAGGCGGCCCCAATTTCTTGATGGCCGCGACATTGTCTCCTATCGGTGCGGGCCTGCACCCAACGAAGCTGCCGAACATTTCCGCCTGGCAGCTTCTTTTTGCGGGTGCGCAACGAGACCTCAGCTAATGCCTCTCGTCCAGAAGATCGGCCAGAAATCGGCGTTGCAAGGCACCCGATCGGATGCAACGCGATACCGTGGCTATCTCCGTTTCAGGACCAATTCCTTGTTGCGGCGCTTGTCCGCAATGCTACCTTATTTGCGACTCTTGGAGGAGCATTACTGATGAAAATCCGTGGCCTATTCGCGACCGTGGCCTTATTGCTTGCGGTGGCATTTTCCTCCCATTCGGCATACGCGAGCGACTACGGCCCCGGCTTTCTGGGGACATTTCCATTTTATCACGGCGACTACCCCTATTATGACGGCGATTATCCGCCGAATCCCCTTATCGCACCGTACGGGTACTACGGGTGCCGTGCCGAATGCTGTCGCCGACCTGTTTGGACGGGCCGCCACTGGCGTAATGTGACGGCCTGCCACTACCAAACCCGCGCTTCTGCCCGACGGCTACGGTTGGATTAGCCGGCAGAAAACCCTCGCTGCTCGTCCTGGTTGCGCCCCGGCAAGATCCCGTCCCCGAGGGCGCGACGGGTCGATCAGCGCCGAAATTTGATCTCCGAGCGCGCGCGACAGCTGTAGCCGAGGCGAGGCGCAGAGCGCCACGCGTAGGCCCTTTGGTTGTCTTGATTGCCTTCCGATGAAGGCCGGGCCTTACGTTCGGAAGTGCATCAACGGCACGGCTTTCTCGTGCCGGACGTCTTCGGATTTCCGGAATTACCAGGCCACAAGATTTTCCCATGTGCAGGGCAGTATTGGGTTGGGCCTTCAGAAGCCGACCGGGCCGGGATCGCCGCAGATCTGACGATCTCTTGGGGGCTGTCGAAACTCGCGAATGCAGGCACCCGGTCGCCCTATACTCCTGACCTGCTCCCGCAACCGGTCTAATTCCCGTAATTCTGCCAGCAGCTTAGCTCTCGATTTGGTCAATTCTGCGAGTCGTCGCTCAGCTTGAAACATTTCGAACTCCAACAAACGTTGACGTTGCAAGCGATCCGCCGGTAACGGTATGTCGTATAACGTTCACTGCAGGTTCAAATGCGCAGCGAAGAGAGTTCGGCTGGCTCTTGCCTAGTCCTCATCTTCTGCCGTTTTCACGCCACACTTGCACGGTTCGTTATTTAATAGCTGGAGAGATTATTTTCGTCCCAGGAATACTCATGCTTCGTGCTCTAAAATCATCGAAGTTCCGGGAGCGCGCGCAGGCCGCTGCACAGCATGTGCGAGGCCTTTCTCCGAAATTGAAGGAAATTGTCTCGCTTCATCCTGGCAATCACGTTCTGAGCTGGCTGAATTCACCGAAACTTCAAGAGCGCGCCACCGCCGCTGCAAAGCAAATGCGGTATTTTCGGCTGTTCAGCCAAAGAGGATCACTTGACGAATTAGGTGCATCGGCGCGACGGGCCGGCTTTAAAATTATCCACGAAGACGCCTTTGAATCCCGGTTCCAATGGGCTGCCAACATCGACCATCCCGATTTCACGTTTCGCGTTTCTTACGAGCCCTTGGAGGCGGTGTCGGTGACGGCGGAATCATGCCAACGTGATATCCTTGGCGTCGTCATGACCAGCATCGCAAGCGAATCCACGATCGTCGTCGAGATGAAACAGTCGCTGGAGGACTTGAGGATCGGTCGAAACGCGGATCAGCTACGGCGGATATTACTTGCGTTCCCCGATTTCGATGATGGAATGGAGCAGTTTTTTCGTCGGGTCAGCCTTGATCCGCCATTCAAGCCTGCCGGGTTTCTGTAGTGCTTCCCTGTGGAACACGACGCGGAAGCAGATCTCCGCGAGCCGCTTTTCAAGCGATGTAGTTTGACTTAGGCCGCAAAGTGGACGAAGGTCCTTGACGGGAAGGCGGGGCTTGTCGACACGGAGAGTGTGATGAGCGAGGGTATGTTCGAACAATCAGAAGATGCCGCGCAAACGGCTGATGCCTGCTCGACGGGGGCTGACTTTTTGGCGCACGTGCCGACCAGTCTATATCCCTTGGAAGCTGCCAACGACAACCATCGCTCGAGGCCCTACATTCCGTTTTCTCCAGGCTGGTACGTCATGTGCTTGGGCGACCACGACCTCGGTTAGATTTTGGGCGCAGATCCCACGAAGCTGGTGCCGAATTCTGTCAGGGTAGTTCAGCTCCAGTAGGCCAGCCCTACGGCCGATACTAGACATTCGATCCCTACGCTGATCGCTGGCTCCGCATTGCCCTCTGGCCGAAATAGCGGCTCTGTGAGCTGGTCACAGCGAGCCTGACCTTATTGGTCGCGGAGATCCAAGCTGGATCGCCTCGGGCAAGTGGCGATCAAGCCACTACCTAAGTTTGCAAAGCGACGCCTGTAGAAGCTTGCCGTCGCTTCCGCCAGCAGATCATGCCCAGCGCAGCCAGCCCTGTGGCCAAGAGCGGCAGAGTAGACGGGATCGGCGTAGCGGCCATAATCGATCCGTCACTGCCAATAAACAAATTGCCAAAGCCAAGCGGCTGCCCGTCGGAACCCAACAATCCTACGATAGAAAGCTGACTGATGATCTCAAGTGTCGTCGCACCGACCGGAACTGCGAAGCTAATCGGTCCGGCACCAATGCCGTGTGAACTGGTGAACATGTTGTAGTAAAGGAAGTTGGTCGCATTGGTGGACTTTAGCAGCGTCCCTGTCTGATCGAACAGATTGACAGTAAAATTGTCGGTATAGGCGCTGTTGCAGAAGGCGCAAAACGAGGGATCGCGCGTGCCGATTGCGTTGATGTTTATCACCAGGGACGACGTACCTTGGCCGATCTGAAACAGATTGTCCGAGTAGCCGACCGGAATCTCGCCAAGGAACGTGGAAGCCATGGCTGAGCTATAGGTCAGCGAAGCAACCGTGAAGGCCGCAATCTTGATCAGTAGTTTGCCGAGCCGCGCCACAAGTGTACCTCCGTCACACTGTAAAAAATCGTAGCCGCGAAGACGCTAGCTGGCCGGCGCCAACAGGCCCGCTGCATTAGCGGACGCTTTGCCTTCGATTTCCTCACTCGGCGCAAGGGAGGCGCTGGGAACCGCTTGCAGCGCCGCCACCGAAATCTGATCGGGGGTCAGAACGGAGCCGGACTTGTGATCGAACCGCGCGACCAGCCGGGCACATTCCCATAATTCGACATCATGCCCGTCAACGAGCTGCTCAGCGGCCTTCATAGCAGTGCGATCATCGGCGTGATTGCGCGCAAACTGCTCGACCTTTTGATAGCGATGGTTGTCAGTACCGAAGACGTAAGCGCGATAGTCTCGCATCGTTTTACTCCCGAGGATCCGCCCCCAAAGACCAAATCCCAGCCTCAATCAAAGGAGACGATGCAGGCGATGATGTGGCAACAACGTGGACGCATGGAGGATTGTTCCATTTCGGATAGAATTGAGAGATAGGGCGGCCGATAAATCGACAACGTTGATACCTGAAGCACCCCAACCACCCGCCAAGACGCGCTGGCCTTGTGTTCCCGCGATCACGGCCGGAACCGCCCCTACCCGTGCGCGCCGAGGACCGGCGGCGGCAAAGCGGCCATAGGCTCGCATTGATCGTCGGCCGCCTTCGATCCGCCTCATTCAAGACCCCAAGCGCCTGCTAGATGGCGTCTAGCCCGGCAACCGTCAGTTGAGGCAAGCCGTTGTTCATTTCGACCAGATCAAACTCGATCAACACTTTCAGGTCTTCTTCGCGAGCCGGCCACCATTTCAACCGATTGCCCTTGATATCCCGTATGACCCAACGAAGTTCTATCGCTCGTTCGCGGCCAACCTTGCTGGCGAGGATGTCGGGCCGAACGACGGCATGCTGCTGGGGCAAGCTCAGTTCTACCTTGCATGCTTCAGCAAAAGGCGGCGGCGCGGTTACCGGCCGATCGGGCATTTCAGTCGCTTCTTGTTCGTTGGATTTGAGAGGTGCTGCAGAAGCGCTCCCTCTGCTCCCGGTTCCGGTATCTGGCGTCACGATCGCGACTGCGGATTCAATGGCGTCCTCCGCATTCGATGCCCGTTCCGGCACATCGGATGGCTGGGTAACTTCAGGATTGAGGATATGAAGAGCAATGTCTCGGACGCGATCAGCTTCGGGTGAGGATATCAGCTCGTCGCCGCCTGCTGCTCGCAATGCCGTCAACGCCATCACATCGGCCACCATCAAATCGGACGGGCTTTCGCTTGTCTGTTTGAAAACTCGGCTCGGGCCCGATCCTTCACTCGCGGCATCACCTTCAGGAAAATCTGTATCTTCTATGGGTGTCGCAAGATCGGTCGTTGCGGAAGTTGGGGCAACAACATCGACCGACGTGTCGATCGAAGATCCTGCCTTACCGGATTGCGGTTGCTCGGAAATCAACCGCCGAAACTCCTCGATGCTCCAGTCGATGGAAACCAAATTCGCCATCTTATTTTTCCAAATTGTGTTCTTTGTTCCCGGCCCCAACGTCGATCGCGAGGCAGGACGAAATGCCCCATCAAAGCCCGCCCTGAGAACCGCGGCAATCGCCCAATATGTTGGGCTTGGTCCTCATTCAAAACGCCGCAGATTGCGGCCCAGCCCTCTCTGCCGATCTTCCAGGGCCGTCGCACGCGGGGGCGCGCAGCCGAAACGGCAAACCCGCACCAGCGGGGTTCTACGGGCCTCGGCAGGCCTGTGCCCGACGGCAATCAGGGCACCTGCGGTAACCGGGAGCCGCGTTTTCAGCAGGCGGAAAACGCAGCCACACCACGCGCAAAGCCATCGGCGTCCTTTGGGCGCAAACTCATATCCGCGACCGCTCCAGCGCCGGGTTGGTGACGGATTCTTAACCTGGAAACACTGTTCTCAAAGCGATCATGCCCGCCAAAATCATGGCGAAGGCGACAAATGAAATGACGACCCAAAACGTAAACGGGTCTTCGCGTCGATCAAACCAAAACTCACCAATGCCGCGAATGCCGACCATAATTTTGCCAGCCACGATGCCACGCCAGGCATACCAACCGAACGCGATCGCGATGGCAGCGAAAAATGCTGCGCGCAACACGGTACCCATCAGATATCTCCGAGCCCCAACTGCCTAAGAGTCTCACCTGAAAAAGGAGAGAACGATTCGGAAGCCGGTGCCTCCCTTTGAATTTGCGAAAGATGCGTAATGCCTTGGGACAAAATCGCTCGAGCCGAATATCAGCGCAATTGAGTGCGGGACAACTCTTTCACTATGCTATCGTGCGGCTTCCGTGGTCCGCTGGCGTGATGTCAGCGACGGGGACTGACTTATTCGACTGACGTCGCGGCTCGCCAATTCACACCCCCTACAAATGACAATAAGCCTGGAAATCCGCGCATCATCTTCGGCGTCGATCGCCTGGAGCAGGTTTACCCACTCTAACGAGAACGGGCGAAGCTTGGCCAATTCGGCATCTCTATTTTCACTTATCGACTTAGGTTCTTCGGTCTTCGTGCGTGTTCGCTTCGTTACCGGCAGGTTAGGATCACGACCCAACCCATCCCAGGCGAACTGATGAGGTTGCGAGACCTGGACTTGTTGACTTGAACTGCATCCGCACAAGGTCAACACAGCCGATAAGACCAACCATTTCGCAATCATGGGTTCGCGCTTTGCAAGCGGTCGAGTACAAATATATCCGCGAGATTAAGCTGCCCCGATATGGTTAATATTAGATAAATTAATCGCGCTGGTGAGAGACCGTCATTCGCCCTCCCTGCATGCCGGCCAATTCGGGTTGGATCGACGGACGGCAGGTTCGACCTTGGATGTCACGCTGAAATCCCGAGAACTGACGAATTCCAGCCCTCCTTTCACCTTTATTTTGTCCAATCGATAAAAAGCTCATATTATTTATCTGAGCATGGCCCGCTATGTTCGAGTCCGCCTCCCACGATGACCTTCCCAAGATTCTCGCCCGATCCTTTATTCGGGCCTGGGAACGCTATTGCCGGGCCGTTCACAGCGGCAGGGTTTCTCAAGAGGTCGCGCGACCTTCTCTCGCAAGACATTTAGTGGCGATGGCGAACGAGGGAGTAAGAGAGGAGGATGCCTTAGCGGCGGAAGGTCTTCTGCATCTGATCTCGCTTACCCCCGCCGAGCCGCCATGGGAAGAATTCCGGATCGAGGCCGTGCACGCGAGATTTCTCCACCAATGGAACGTTCGCATGCCACCGTCGACTCGCGTTCGGGCCAGTTCGAAACTTTAGAAGCGGCAATCCCAGCCAAAGTGGCGGGTCGGGTGAAAGCACTGGTTGCTACCGCATGCCAACCAGCCCTGGCCAGACGTCGCTTAGCCGCGGCCTCCACCGGAGAGGGTTACAGCACGAGTGAGCAGAGCAGCGACATTCGGTCGATCACGAACTGCCAGCATCGGTGTGGCAGACAGCGCCTCAAAAACGTCTTTGGGTCCCCGAACTCAAGTTCTGAAGTCCACTGGAGCGCCTGTGAGCGCGGCAGTTCGCGGCAAGACGCCAAACCGTCGGCGCCAATAAACCCCGTAGAAAACGCTCGGCTATTGAAGGGCGCATCGAACTGACGCAGGAACTGCCGTTCGCGCGGAACAAGGGAAACTTACACGAAAAGAGCGCTGGTGCGATGGCTGAAGCAGACCAGATACGTTTGGAAAAACAGCTGACGAGATGTGAGAGCACCTCAAGCGCCTATACGGGCAACGAGACAATCAACGTCAAGAAACGCCGGCGACACCCGGCGTAACGCCTCAACATTGTTCCCGTTGGCGGGAGCCTTCCCGTTAGCGGGAGCGGTTCAGACGCGGATAAAGCACGACCACCATCAACGCGACGACGGCGACGATCGCCCCAATCATTCCATCTCCAATTTCAGGGCCCGGCGCAGGCACAGGAACGGCCATGGCAGACCAGGAGGTCAGGCAAACGATGAGGGTCAGTGACAGCGTCCGGAAAAATGATTGCAAAACACACCTCCACGAATTTGGAATCGATTTAAGATGAATTATTATAGGCCATTAATTTATCAGTCAATCCAGTATTTTAGGAATTGCCATCGACCAATCGGGGGTTGTACGGAGCCAACGTTCCATTTTTTGCCTTCCGGTGCCGCTGATTAGGGGAAAAATGCCGCCAGGTAAGTTGACAGATGATCGTTTATTTGAAATCTTAGATTGATAGGATTCGACTAAAATCGAACCCACCTAATGTGCGGTTCGCTTTATTTAATCGGGGGTAAGAAAGTGTTACGACAAATCAGTGCGATTGCCATTGCCGTGATTATCGCCTCTGTAGTGCCCGCGAAGGCTGCTATCTACAATTTCACCTTCGTAGGCGGCGCTAACGATCCGGGAGTCAGCGCGTCGGGCACGTTCACCACTAACGATGGCGACAATTCGATCATTTCCGGGAACGGCGTCTTCTCGATCAGCCCGGTATCGGGCGAAGCTGCGACCCTGTTTCCGGCGACCGCCAATACGGCGGGCCTGAGCTCCGACAACGTCTTCCCGATTGATAGCAGCGCCGGTATTTTGTTCCAAGGCACCAGCAATACCAGCTTTTATGCTAATATTTTTGCGCCTACTGGACAGAGTTTAGGCGTTGGAACCTCTGAAGCCTGGTTTTCGGCGGTTAACGGTGCGGGATACTTGTTTGCCAGCTTAGGGTTCGCGGGTGTCTGCTCTAACTGCGTCGCCGATGGAAGTTTGACCATCACCGCGGCGACTCCCCTGCCTGCGACATGGGGGATGATGCTTCTCGGCCTCGGCGTCCTGGGCTTCATGGGGTATCGCCGCAGACAGAACGGGTCCGCTTTGGCTGCCGCTTGATCCGCTCGCAGCGCTGGATCTGAAAGGTCGCCGGAAGGCGGCCTTTTTTGTGTGGATCTGCCTTTTGGCCGATCTCGTGTACTTGCCGACGCACCGACGGGTCGGGGCCGCTTGAGACGTAATGCACCTCTTTTGGTAGCTTCTCCGCCTGCTTGATGAACGCCGAGGCTGTCTTCTGGAGATAGCCTGTCACCTTGGCCAAGCTCGAGCGGCGGCGCAGCACACCCGTGCGGGCCGCCAGGAATGGCGCGATCTCGGACCGCTTGCCATAAACTCGTCCGCTCGCCTTCAGCGACGCGTGGCCTCACCTCACGAACATTTGCAGAGCGTGAGCTGACGACACCAAACCGCTTCAGATACGATCCGACTCATCTCGCTTTAGGACCGAATATCTGAATATCTATTGAGCTATACCTACTATCGGATCGGCCAACTAAGTAATTTGCTTACTATAAATGGCCTCTGCTCTTGATGCCCACCCTCAGCCGCGTTTGAATAACATATAATCTAGGCAAATACTTATATGCAAAAATCAGCGATTTATGTTGCGCTGTGTGATTGTGTTTCGGACAGCGCCACCATCTTCGTCGCATGATACGTGGACGGCGATCCCAGTATTGGTTTTCGATCGCAGTCTGCCTGTTCGGCATTGCCGCGCTGATAGCACTCTCGCATGCCTGCGTGTGGCTCGGGGTTAATTTTGCGACTGCGGGATTTTTGCTGTTGGTTGGCATCGCCTTGTTGTCCACACAGGCCAGTTTTGTCAGTTCCGCCGTTCTCTCAGTCGTCGCCGCAGGATGTCTGACATATTTCTTTAGCCCGCCGCTGTTCTCTTTTCACGTGGAAAGGCAAGATAATCTGGTCGCATTATTTGCTTTTCTCACGACCTCGATCACCATCACAGGGCTTGCCGCGAAGATCCGAAAGTTCTCTGAAGAAGAAGCCCGGCATACCCGCGCCGAACTCACCCGATACGCACGCGTGGCCATTCTCGGCGAGCTGACAGCTTCCATTGCGCATGAGACCAATCAACCGTTAGCGGGGATCGTCAGCAGCGGGGATGCCTGTCGGCGCTGGCTTGCAACCCAGCCGCCCAATATCGAACGTGCAAATCAATCGCTTGAGCGCATCATCCGGGATGCCGACCGGGCAAGCAAGGTTCTCGAACGCGTCCGGAATCTTGTCAAAAACACTCCCCCGCAGAGGACCAGGGTAATCCTCAGTGAGGCGATACACGATGTCATGGCACTGACTCGCAGCGATGTCCGACAAAACGAGATCAGACTGGAGACGCAATTTGCCGACGACTTGCCGCCCGTCTGGGTCGACCCGATTCAGTTGCAGCAGGTATGCTTGAATCTCATTGTCAATGCAATCGAGTCCCTCAAGCGCCTCCGTGATGGCCCACGAAACCTGCTCGTGCGTGCCGAGAAATATTCGTCGAATAACGTGCTCTTGACCATCAGCGATACCGGTTCAGGAGTCGATTTTGAGAACACGGAAGAAATCTTCAACGCGTTCTACTCAACCAAGCCCGACGGCATGGGCATGGGACTGGCAGTGAGCCGCTCCATCATCGAAGCGCATGGCGGGCGGCTATGGGTTTCAGGCAACTTGCCCCGCGGCGCGAAGTTTCAATTCACGCTGCCGCGCGCTCCTGACGAAGGCGCCACGAGATGATTGTCGAACGCCTCTCGCGTTCGTCGTCGACGACTCATCCGCGAGCGAACGTATCGAAGATCTTTTTCAGCCGACCGGGCTGTCCATCGTATTCTTCGGGGCGGCGTAGGGATTTCTTCGGGGCTCGCCCCGATGCACCTGGTTGCATCGGTTGACGTCAGGGCGCCCCGGAATTCAATGGACTCGAGCGTCCGAAAGTCCCTGATAGAAGCCAGCCTTCGTGGCATATCGTCGCGGGTTGTCGCCCGAAATATCTCCTAAACTAGAGCAATAGAGCCCGGTTTTCGGCGTTAACGCTTTTGGCGTTCTATTCATTTTGATGGGCGGTCG
>Ga0070668_100003254_pt1 | contig 11979 bp, 10 predicted proteins | sample KBSS43metaG_FD_64661 | JGI IMG/M metagenome (GOLD analysis project Ga0070668, IMG submission 64661) | Switchgrass rhizosphere microbial communities from Kellogg Biological Station, Michigan, USA - KBS S4-3 metaG | ecosystem: Host-associated > Plants > Roots > Rhizosphere > Soil ... | reverse complement strand
GCCTCGACGTGGGAGCCGGCGGGCACCTGGACCGTCACCTCGACGGCGCCGGACGCGCCGAGGAGCTGGTTCTTCTCGGCCGGCGCCTTGATCCGCAGGACGCCGTCGGCGAATTCGACCGTGGTCCGCTCGGCGGCCTTCACGTCGCGGCTCTTGGCGGCGTTGACGGGCAGGACCTCGACGGTGGTGTCGGCCCGGTCGGCGGCGATGACCTGGATGCGCCCGGCGGGGATGTTCAGGATGGCGGAGATCGCGGCGGGGGTGGCGAACTTCTGCATGGTGTGCTCCTCGTTCGTGGTGTTTCTGATGTTGGAAACGCTACGTTGCGTTCGCGATGTGTGCAACAAGCTCGTTGCGCTTGAATCGCATTATTGCAGCTCAAAGGCTTGCTTTCGTTGCAACAGGTGTGAATCTAACGCAATGATAGGGAGCACTTGCGTTGCATTGACTGCGCGTGAACGCTACGGTGGTGGCGCTACCGCAAGCACGAAGGGAGATCACGGTGCCGGGAGGCAGACTCACCCAGCAGGAACGCCGGCAGATCGCGCTGGGACTGGCCGACAGCCTCGCCTACGCGGAGATCGCCCGGCGGCTCGATCGCCCCACCTCGACGGTCACGCGAGAGGTGCTGCGCAACGGCGGCCCCACCGGCTACCGCGCCGACCTGGCCCACCACGCCACCGAACGCCGCGCCCACCGCCGCAAGCGCACGCCGCCCCGGGCGCCGGGCGCGCCGGTGCAAGGCCGCGGACGCGACGACGAGGCCGTGCGCGAGTACGAGGAGGCGTTCACCGCCCTCCTGATGCAGCAGGGCCTGCCCAAGATGATGGCCAGGGTGCTGACCTGCCTGTTCATCGCCGACGCCGGCAGCGTCACCGCGGCCGAGCTCGTCCAGCACCTCCAGGTCAGCCCGGCGTCGGTCTCCAAGGCGATCGCGTTCCTCGAAGAGCAGGGCCTCATCCGCCGCCAACGCGACGAACGCCGCCGCGAGCGCTACTTCGTCGACGGCGACGTCTGGTACCAGTCGACGATCGCCGGCGCCCGCGGCATCGCCCAGGTCGCGGAGACCGCCCGGCGGGGCGTCGGCGTCCTCGGCCCCGACAGCCCGGCCGCGGCCCGCCTCGAGAACATCGCCCGCTTCAGCGACTTCATCAGCGAGAGCATCTTTCGCGCCGCCGAACAGGTCCGCGAACTCCTCTACACGAAACCCGAGCCGGATCCGGAGCCCGGCTAGTGTCGCGCGGCGGCTGGTCCGACGACATGAACGACTCTTTCATGTCGTCGGACGACAGCTCCGGCAAAGTGCGCAAGGCGGCTGGGCGGCTCCCGGTGGGCGAGTCCGATCCGCCCCTTCCGAGCGCGGATCGGATGTCGCGAATGACTCATTCGGGACCTCAGTGGTCCCGAATGAGTCATTCGCGACGGTGAGCTGGGGGCGGGGGCGGGTGCCAAGCGGTGGCTACGGCGGAAACCGGCCGGCTGTATCCCGACTTTGCCGGAGCCCTGTCGTCGGACGACATGAACGGGTCGTTCATGACGTCGCCGCGGCCCCGGAACCCCGACTGGCGCCGGAGAACTCAGCCGCCGGGGAGGCTGCGGCCGAGGAGGGCGAGCAGGCGGTCCCAGTGGCGCTGCGCCGCGGACGGATTGAAAGCGTCGGTGTCGGCCATGGTGTAGCCGTGCACCGAACCCGGGTAGATCTCGGTGGAGTAGCTGACACCTGCGGCAGCCAGCGCCCGGTTGAGCTCATCCACCGTCTCGGGCCGCATGTCGTTTTCGGACAGGCCGAAGTGGGCTTCGGCGGTGAGCCCGGCGAGGAGGCGGTGCGGGCTGTCGGGCTCGTCGGTGACCAGTAAACCCGGGTGGAATCCGGCGACCGCGGCCACCCGGCCGGGGTGGGCCGCCGCCGTGCGCAGGGCCAAGGCGGCACCGATGCAGTAGCCGATCACCGCGACCGGTCCCGGGCCGGCCTCGGGATGGGTGGCGAGGAACCCGAGGTAGGCGTCGGCGTCGCGCAGGATCCGTTCGGGGGTGTGCGCTTCGATCCACGGCATCAGCCGGGCGATGACCGCGGGCCGGACCTCTGCCCCGATGTGCTCCGGCAGGTCGGGCACCGGGGCCGGGGCGTACCGGTAGTAGAGGTTGGGGACGAGCACGAAGTAGCCGTGCTCGGCGAGCCGGCGGGCCCGCTCCTCCAGTTCGGGCCGCACGCCGAAGGCGTCCGGGTACAGCAGCACCCCCGGGTGCGGCGCGCCATCGGCGGGGAAGGCGGCGAACGCGTCGGCTTGGCCGTCCGGGGTGGGAATCTGCACAGTCTTGGCGGGCATGGGTTCTCCTGTCGTGGTTGATCTGCCGAACCTGTGATCAACGACGACGGAGGCGGGGCCCGCGCGGCGCTCAGAAGAGCACCGGGTCACCAATCCGTGTGTGGCGCGAGGCCGTCCCGGTAGACATCGCCGCCCAGCATAGCGGGAAAGCCGGTGTCAGGGCCGTGTCAGGCCGGTGTCAGGTCCGGTGGTGATCGTGGCTGCAGCAACCGCCACGAGAGGAAAACCCGATGAGTCACCCCGTCCCGCACGGCCTGCCCATGGAGCGCGACGCCGGCCCCTTCGAGCCGCCCCGGGACATCACCCGGCTGCGCGAGGCCCGCCCGGTCAGCCCGCTGATCTTCCCCGACGGGCACGAGGGCTGGCTCGTCACCGGCTACGACGCCGTCCGGCAGCTCATGGCCGACACCCGGTTCAGCTCCCGCCTGGACCTCGACGTCGTCCACGTGCCGTACGAGAGCCCCGGCATGCCCGTCGCCACCGAGCCGTCGCCGCAGCTGCCCGGCGTGTTCGTCGCCATGGACCCGCCGGACCACACGCGGCTGCGGCGCCGGCTCACCGGCGCCTTCACCGTCAAGCGCATGAAGATGCTCGAAGAGCGCATCGTCGAAATCACCGAACGGCAGCTCGACGAGGTGGCGCGGCTGACCCCGCCGATCGACCTGGTCGAGGCGTTCGCGCTGCCGGTGCCCTCGCTGGTGATCTGCGAACTGCTCGGCGTCCCCTACGCGGACCGGGCGGACTTCCAGGCCGACTCGGCCCAGTTCATGGTCAAGGACCAGCCGCTCGAAACGAAGATGGGCGCGTACCTCGCCCTGAACACCTACCTCGCCGGACTGGTCACGCGCAAACGCGCCGAACCCGCCGACGACATCCTCTCCGACCTGGCCCGCCAGGACGACCTCACCATCGAAGAGCTGACCGGCGTCGCGTTCCTGCTGCTGCTCGCCGGCCACGAGACCACCGCCAACATGCTCGCGCTGGGCACCTTCGCGCTCCTGGAGCACCCCGAGCAGCTGGCCGAACTGCGCAAGGACCCGGACCTGATGCCGAACGCGGTCGAGGAGCTCCTGCGCTACCTGTCCGTCGCCGACATCTTCTACCGCTACGCCACCGAGGACCTCGAGCTCGGCGGCGAGACGATCCGCAAGGGATCGACCGTCGTCGTCTCGCTGCTGGCCGCCAACCACGACCCCGGGCACTTCGAAAACGCCGGCGCCCTGGACGTCCACCGCAAGGCTCGCGGCCTCCTGTCCTTCGGCCACGGCATCCACCAGTGCCTCGGCCAGCAGCTGGCCCGCATCGAGATGCGCGCCGGTTTCGAGGGACTGCTGCGCCGCTTCCCGGACCTCGCGCTCGCCGTCCCCGCCGGCGAGGTGAAGCTCCGGACCGACATGAACATCTACGGCGTCCACGCACTGCCGGTCACCTGGACGGAGCCGGTCGCATGAGCACCCCGGCGATCGAGGTTTCGGGACTGCGCAAGGCTTTCGGGGACAAGGTCGTGCTGGACGGCATCGACCTGGACGTCCCGGCGGGCACGATCTTCTCCCTGCTCGGCCCGAACGGGGCGGGCAAGACGACGACGGTGAACGTGCTGACCACGCTGGCGCGGGCCGACGGCGGGACGGTCCGCGTGGCCGGGCACGACCTCGCGACCGAGGCCAAGGCGGTGCGCGCCGCGATCGGCGTCACCGGTCAGTTCGCGGCGGTGGACGAACTGCTGACGGGGCAGGAAAACCTGCAGCTGATGGTGGACCTGGGCCGGGTGCCCGCCAAGGACGGCCGCCGGGTCGTCGCGGACCTGCTGGAGCGGTTCGACCTGACGGAGTCGGCGCGGAAGCCGGCGTCGGCCTACTCCGGCGGCATGCGCCGGAAGCTGGACCTGGCGATGACGCTCGTCGGCACCCCGCGGATCATCTTCCTGGACGAGCCGACGACGGGCCTGGACCCGCGCAGCCGCCGCACGATGTGGTCGATCATCCGCGAGCTGGTGGCCGACGGCGTGACGATCTTCCTCACCACCCAGTACCTCGAGGAAGCCGACCAGCTCGCCGACCGGATCGCGGTGCTCGACCAGGGCCGCCTGGTCGCCGAGGGCACCCCGGACGAGCTGAAGCGCCGGCTCCCCGGCACGCACGTCCGGCTCCGGTTCACCACCGCCGCCGAACTCGACGCGGCCGCGCGGGTCGTCCCCGGAGCGACGCGGGACGACGAGGCGCTGGCCCTGCGGGTGCCCGGCGACGGCGGGACGAAGTCGCTGCGGGCCCTGCTGGACCGGCTCGACGAGTACGCGATCAGCGCCGAAGGGTTCTCCGTGCACACCCCCGACCTCGACGACGTCTTCCTCGCCCTGACGGGCCACGGCACGGAGGTGCCCGCGAAATGAGCAAATCCCCTTCCCTGGTCATGTTGCGGCGCAACTTCAAGCACATCGCCCGGAACCCGACGTCGGTGTTCAACGCGGTCCTGATGCCGGTCGTGGTCATGTTGATGTTCGTGTACATGCTCGGAGACGCGTTCGCCGTCGGCGTGAACTACGTCGACTACGCGACGCCGGGCCTGATGCTGCTGGCCGTCTGCTACGGGCTGGGCTCCGTGGCGACGTCGGTGAACTCCGACATGACCAAGGGCGTCATCAACCGGTTCAAGGTCATGGACGTCCCCCGCGGCGCGGTGCTGACCGGCCACGTCATCGCCAGCGTGCTGACCAACCTGGTCGCCATCGGCGCGATCGTCGGGGTGGCGTTCCTGCTGGGCTTCAGCCCGTCGGCGGGCTTCCTCGGCTGGCTCGGCGTGGCCGGTGTCGTCGTGCTGCTCGGGATCGCGACCGGCTGGCTCACGGTCGCGCTGGGACTGGCGGCGAAGTCCCCGGAGACGGCGGGCCTGGCTTCCGTGCCGCTGGTCATGCTGCCGTTCTTCAGCAGCGCGATCGTCCCGGCGGAGAAAATGGGACCGGGGCTCCGGCAGTTCGCGGAGTACCAGCCCTTCACGCCGATCATCGAAACCCTGCGCGGGCTGCTCGCCGGCTCGCCCGCGACCGGCGACGTGATCGCCGCCCTCGCCTGGTGCACCGGGATCGCGGTCGTGGGGTACGTCTGGGCGCGGTCCACGTTCAAGAAGCGAGCGTGACCTCGGCCAGCTCGCGCCAGTCCGCCCGCGCCCCCTCCCGCGCCGCCTCGGTGAACCCCTCGCCACCGAGGCGGCTCCGCGCGGCCTGCTCGATCCGGGCCACGTCCGGGTGGGAGCGATCCGGCAGCCCGCGCACGCCGGCACTCGCCGCGAGCAGCCGCGCGGCTTGTTCGTCCTGGCCACGACGCAGCGCCAGGTCCGCGATCCCGACGAGCGCCGTCGCGATCATGGGGGCGCTGCCGGCCTCGGCCGCCGCCTGGAGGGCCGCGACGCGGTGTTCACGGGCTTCACCGAGATCCTCGGCGAGGTAGCCGAGCAGGTCTTGGGCCATCGCCCGCATGCTCGCCCGCTCGGCGGCGGTCCCCAGCATGGCTTGCGCGACGCCGAGCTGCCGGTGCGCCTGCTCGGCGTCGCCGCTCCACCGGGCGAGTTCCGCCTTCGCCAGTGCCAGCTCGGTCAGCGCCCCCGGCCAGGCGACTCGTTCCGCGTGCCGCTGTGCCTCCGCCAGGGCGAAGGCGCTCGATTCCCGGTCCCCGGCGAGCCAGTACAACTGGGCCTGCCGCGATCGCATCCGCACGACGTCCTCGACGGCACCGACCTCGGTGACGACCGCGATCGCGTGTTCGTAGTGGGCGCACGCCCCGGCGAACTCGCCTCGCACGGCGATGCGATCCGCCAGCTCGGACAAGGCGAACGAGATCCCCCACCGTTCCCCGAGCGCGCGGAACTCGGCGAGGGCCGCCTCGAGGAACGAGTCCGCGTCCCGCCCTTCCGAGCCGGACTGGATCCGCACCTTGCCGAGCTGCAGCCGGGCCAGGGCGCGCACCCACGGGTCCTCGTCGGTGACCAGCGGCTCCCACGCGGACAGCAACTCCTCCGGCGCCCGCAGCAGGCGTTCCAGTGCGGCGACGAGCCCCACGGCCGGGTGGCGGCACCGGACCCGCCGGCTGATCTCGTACACCTGGTGGATCCATTCCGCCGCCTGGCGCTGGTCGCTTTCCCGGCCGGAGGTCAGGAACCCCGAGACGAACGCGTACACCGTGGCCCGGATCTCGTCGGGCACCTCGCCGGGCACGGCGGCGGCCGCCATGATCAGCTCGTTGCCTTCGGTCTTGTGCCCGCCGAGCCACCAGTACCAGCCGGCGGCCGCCGCGAGCCGCATCGCGCCGGCCGCGTCGCCCGAAGCCAGCGCCCCGCGCATCGCGGCCGCGATGTTGTCGTGCTCGGTCTCGAGGGCGGCCAACCAGGCCGGCTGCTCCTCGCGACGCAGGTGCGGGTCCGCGGTTTCGGCGAATTCGGTGAAGTAGCCGAGATGCGCACGGCGCACCGGATCGGTCTCCCCCGCCTCCTCGAGACGCTGCTCGGCGTACTCCTTGATCGTGCCGAGCATCCGGTAGCGCGGTGCGCCGTCGCCCGTCGCGACCACCAGTGACTTCTCGGTCAGCGCGGTCAGCAGCTCGAGCACCTCGTCCCGGCCGGCCGCGTCGCCGGCGCAGACCCGCTCGGCCGCTTCCAGGCTCGCCCCGCCGGCGAACACCGCCAGCCGGCGCAGGACCGTCCGTTCGGCGCCGGTGAGCAGCTCCCAGCTCCAGTCGACCACGGCGCGCAGCGTCTTGTGCCGCGGCAGGGCGGTCCGGCTGCCGCCGGTCAGCAGGCGGAACCGGTCGTCGAGCCGGGTGGCGAGCTGGTCGAGGGACATCGTGCGCAGCCGGGCCGCGGCCAGCTCGATGGCCAGCGGCATCCCGTCCAGTGCCCGGCAGACACGCACCATCGTCGACAGCGTGGCGGCGTCGGCCGCGAGGTTCCGGTGCACCGCGCCCGCCCGGTCCCGCAGCAACCGGACGGCGGGAGAGGACTCGATCTCGCCGGGGCCGGCGTCCTCCGCCGGCACGGTCAGCGGCACGACCGGCCACAGCCGCTCCCCGGTGATGCCGAGCGGTTCCCGGCTCGTCGCCAGGATCCGCAGCCGTCGGCACTCGCCGAGCACGCGGTGGGCGAACGCCGCCGCCGACTCGATCACGTGCTCGCAGTTGTCCAGCACCAGCAGCATTTCCCGGTCCCGGACCGCGGCGACGACCCGGTCCGCCTGCTCCGCGTCCGGTGTCTCGCCGAGCAACGCGTCCCGCAGGTCGAGCGCGGCGAGCGTCGCCTGGGCGATGGTGTTCCCACCCGGGTCGCCGCCGGCACCGAGGGCGGCGAGCTCCACCAGCCAGGCCCCGTCCGGCAGGTCGCCGAGCAGCGTGCGCGCGGTTTCCGCGGCGAGCCGGGTCTTCCCCGACCCGCCCGGCCCGATCAGGGTGGTGAGCCGGTGCCCGGCGACGAGTTCGCGGACCGCGGCGACATCGTCGTCCTTGCCGACGAAGCTGGTCAGCTCGGCCCGCAGGTTGGTCTTGCGGGTCTCCTCCCGCCGGCCCAGCTCGCCCCGCAGCAGCGCGACGTGCACCGCGGACAGCTCCGGCGAAGGGTCGACGCCCAGCGCGTCGGCCAGTGCTTCCCTCGTGCGCTGGTAAACCAGCAGCGCCTCGGTGTCGCGACCGGCCGCGGCGAGGGCGCGCATCAGCGGGGCGACGAGCCGTTCCCGCAGCGGGTGCTCGGTCACCAGGTCGGTCAGTTCCGCGACCGGCTCCGCGCCGGCCTCCGCCTCGAACCGGTCCTCCAGCGCGGTCAGGCGCAGCCCTTCGAGGCGGGTGACCGCCGCGTCGAACGCGGCGCTGTCGGTCAGGCCGACGTCCTGCATGGCCGCGCCGCGCCACAACCCCAGTGCCTCGCGCAGCAGCTTCACGCGCTGCGGATCCTCGCGGGCCCGGCCGAGGAGGCGTTCGAACCGGACGGCGTCGACGGCGTCGGGATCCACCAGCAGCCGGTAGCCGTCCGGCCGGCCGTCGACCGCCCCGGACGGCAGCGCTTTCCGCAGCCGGGAAACCAAGCGCTGCAAGGCATTCGCCGCGTCGGCGGGCGGGTGCTCACCCCAGATCCAGTCGACCAGCGCCGCCTTCGGGACCACGCGGCCGGGGTCGAGCGCGAGGGCGGCCAGCAGCGCGCGCAACCTCGCACCCGGCACGTCGGCGCGCTCGCCGTCGTCCGTCCGCACCTCGAAGGGCCCCAGTATCCCGATCAGCACCCGGCCGATCCTGCCACGGATGAACGCCGGTCAGTGCCGGTTTGCCTTGACGTGGACGTCAAGGCCTACCTTCGCCGACGACGGTGGCCGACGAGAGGACCTGCCCAGTGGAGTTCGGGATCAGCTACAGCACGCCCTACTTCGGCGTCGACCCCGACCGGATCATGCGGTTCGCGCGGGACGCGGAGGACTGTGGCTTCGAGTCGCTGTACCTGCCGGAGCACGTCGCGCTCTATCCCGGCGCGAAGATCGGGCCGATGGAGCTGCCCACGTCGCTGCCCTACGCCGATCCGCTCGACTGCCTGAGCTTCGTCGCGGCCGGCACGCGGCGCATCCTGCTCGGCACCGGTGTCCTGCTGCTGCCCTACCACCAGCCGGTCCTGCTCGCGAAACGGCTGGCGACGATCGACGTGCTGTCCGGCGGCCGGATGCGGCTGCTCACCGTCGGCGTCGGCGCGCTGCCCGGCGAGGCGCGGGCGGCCGGGGTCGACTTCGCCACCCGCGGCCGCCGGGCGAACGAGGCGATCGACGTCCTGCGGCTGCTGTGGGCCGGCGGCGAGGACGGCGTCGGCTTCGCCGGGGAGTTCTTCGCCTTCGAGGGCGTGTGCAGCTTCCCGAAGCCGGTCGGGCTCGGCGCCCTGCCGATCCACGTCGGTGGCTCGAGCCCGGCCGCGGCCCGGCGGGCCGGGCGGCGCGGTGACGGCTACTTCCCCGGCGGCATGCTGACGCCGGAGGAACGCCGCCGCCAGTTCGAGCTCGTCCGGACCACGGCGGCCGAGGCCGGCCGGGACCCGGACGCGCTGCAGTACACGCGGTGGGGCTCCCTCGATCTGTCCGAAGAGGACGTCGAGGCCTTGGCGAAGCAGGGTGTCAGCCGCATCGTCGTGAGCCCCACCACGGCCGATCCCGCGCGGCAGCACGACGAAATGGCAGCGTTCGCCGAGCGATTCGGCCTGACCTGAGCGGGCCGGGCGCACCGGAGTCCACCCGGATCTCCACCCCGCGGCGGTCCTTCTCCACCCGGGTCGAGCCCTAGCGTCCCTTCCGTCACGATCACTCGGAAGGGATCAGCATGAGCGAGGTAGTCGGTTTCATTCTCCTGCGGTACGCCGTGATCGGCGGCGGGATCATCCTGGTGCTCCTGCTGCTCGGCGTGTTCGTGCTGCTGTTCCGGAAGAAGAGCTGAGGCCGTCAGTGCGACCGCGGTTCCAGCCCGTGCCGCATCGCGTAGCGCAGTGCCTCGACCCGGTTGCGCACGCCGATCTTCGCGAACGCGTTGTTGATGTGCGTCTTCACCGTCGCCTCGCCGATGAACAGCTCGGCCGCGATCGCCCCGTTGCTCAGCCCGGCGGCGATCAGGCCGAGCACCTCGGCCTCCCGCGCGGTGAGCCCGTCCGGCAGGTTGTCCCGGTTCGGCCCGGCTTTCCGCGCGCCGGGCCCGGCCAGCGCGCCCGCCACCCGGCGGGAGACGTCCGCGCCGAAGGTCAGCTGCCCGGCGGCCACGGACCGCAGGGCCGAGCCGATCTCGTGCCGTCCCGCGTCCTTCGTCAGGTAGCCGCGCGCCCCCGCGGCCAGCGCGGCGGCGATCGACTCGTCGTCCGAGTAGGTCGTCAGCACCACGACGGCGACGTCCGGGTGGTCCTGAACGATCCGCCTGGTCGCCTCGGCCCCGCTCATGACGGGCATGTTCAGGTCCATCAGCACGACGTCGAGCCGGTCGAGCCGCCCGGCCAGCTCCAGCGCCTCCGCGCCGTTCGCCGCCGAGCCGGCCACCTCGACGTCGTCGAGCAGGCTCATCAGCGCGACCAGGCCCTCCCGCACGGCCTGCTGGTCGTCCACCACGATCACCCTGATCGTCCGCGGCTCGGCCATGCTCCCCCTCCGTCGTGACGGCACTCGTCCTGTGAGCAGTGTGCCCGGCGGCCCGCGGCAGGGCCGGGCAGGGTTGCCGGGTTTCCGCCGCCCCGCATATCCTTCGGCGGTGAAGCCCGCCTGCCCGGCCGACCGGCAGCGCTGAGAGTCCACTGTGGACATGCGGCTCTCCGTGCTGGACACCTCGCCGATCGTGGCCGGTTCGACCGCCCGGCAGGCGCTGGCGAACACGGTGGACCTCGCCGTCCTGGCCGACGAGCTGGGCTACCACCGGTACTGGGTGCCCGAGCACCACGGGATGCGCGGGGTGGCGAGCGCCGCCCCCGCCGTCGTGGCCGGCCGGCTCGCGGACGCGACGCGCCGGATCCGGGTCGGCGCGGGCGGGGTCCTGCTGCCGAACCACGCGCCGATCGTGGTGGCGGAACAGTTCGGCACGCTGACGGCGTTCCACCCCGGCCGCATCGACCTCGGCCTCGGCCGGGCGCCCGGCGGACCGCGCCCGGCGGTGGACGCGGTCCGGGCTGAGCGCGAACGGACCGCGCGCAGCTTCCGCGCTCAGATCGAGGAGCTGATCGGGTACTTCGCCGGGAACGCCGCCCAGCCGGCGAAGGCGGTTCCGGCCATCGGCAACACTCCCGGGATCTGGCTGCTCGGCACGTCTCCGGCCAGCGCGCGGCTCGCCGGGGAACTCGGGCTGGCCTACGCGTTCGCCCACCACCTCAACCCGCGCGACGCGGCGGAGGCGACCCGGACGTATCGCTCGTCGTTCCGGCCTTCGGCGCTCGAAGCGCCGGTGACGCTGATCAGCGTGTCGGTCATCGCGGCCGAAACCGGCGAACGCGCGGAATGGCTCGCCGGCCCGACGCGGGTCAAGGTCCTCCGGCGGCTCCGCGGCGAGCGCATCCTGCTGCCGAGCCCGGAGGAAGCGGCGTCCCAGCCGGGCGCCGACCTCACCGACCGGCTCGTCGTGGGGTCGCCCGCGACGGTGCGGGACCGGCTGCGGACGGTGCTCGAAGAAACCGGAGCCGACGAGCTGATGCTGACAACACCGGTCCACGACCACGACGACCGGCGGCGGTCGTACGAACTCGTCGCGCGGCTTCCGCCCGGGTGACCCGGCCCGATCCACTACCGGACGCTGCCTGCCTGCCTGGAACGGTACGTCGGCCGAGGACGGTGGCGCGGCGTCCGGAATCGCCGCGCCACCTTTCACGCCTCAGTGGTTGCCGTCGGAAGTCCTTCGGGGGTATTCGGCGGATCCAGGTTTCCGCTGGGCGTGCGGCCGCGAGGCCCTCGTACCGGGGTTGTACTCGGGCCTTGCGGCCGTGCGTCCAGCGGGAAGCTGGGCCGTCGAGACCCCCGGAGGACTTCCGACGGTGACCACTAAGGCTCAGCGGGGTCGATCGCCCGCGATGGCGACGCGTTCCGCGATCCTGACGTGCGGGTGGTAGTCGTTGACCGCGTAGTGCTGCGTCGCGCGGTTGTCCCAGAACGCCACCGAATTCGGCCGCCAGCTGAACCGGACCT